>SDBV01000010.1_pt1 | contig 165469 bp, 139 predicted proteins | sample 2277081 | NCBI WGS metagenome assembly SDBV01 (sample SAMN10402039, study PRJNA504765) | marine sediment metagenome | isolation source: marine sediment core GS10_PC15, 223 cmbsf | place: Arctic Ocean: Southern Knipovich Ridge | collected 2010 | reverse complement strand
GGGGCCCGGTCTCAGCATAGGGGCTTCATCTTGCACGGTCTCGTACACTTTGGCGTTCTGTAAGCCACGATCCCCGCCGGGCCGACCTTTGCTGCCCTTGTCGGCAGTTAGGGCCTTAGAATTCGGTTTTCCTGCAGCCACGCCAGGCCCTGCATCACCGAAGCCGATCATTCCTGCCCCTCTGCGTCCGTCAGCCTTGCGGCCAGCGCTGCCCGATCTGCTGGCGACAGTTCGGCCAGCATGGCAGCGATGGCGTCTAGCTTGTCAATGTGCCCGTTTTTGGCTTCGCCGGTACAAGCGTTGGTACAAGCGGGCGTATCGCCATTGGTAAGTTCTGAAGTGGCAGACTGTTGGGAGTCATCGTCTTTGCGTTCGGGACGCAGGGGCCGCAGGTTCAAATCCTGTCGCCCCGATTTATGAATGGGCCGGGCCGGTGAAACGGCTCGGCCCATTCCGTAACATGACATCTCGGCCACAGTTCCACGTCTACGTACTGGTCAGCTCAATTGAGTTGTGATGAGTCGATGCAGCGCCGGCAGTGTGGCTTTGTGGTCGCCGCGAATGTAGTAGCTCTTGCCGCCGTCGGCGACGGTTCGCACCAGCATCGTCTTGTAAGGCCGGAAGTAGTACGCCGACGAATCCTTGGACGCCTCGGCCGTCAGGTCGCCCGGCAGATCCGCCAGATCGAAGACCGCCGTGGTGATGTCGGTTATTTGCTTGCCCGTCCCGGCTGCGACGTTGCGGGCCATCGCCAGGGCCTTGAGGTACACTTCCGGGCCCATCACCGCCGAGCCGAAGTTGAGCACCACGCCGCCCTGTAAGCCCTGGACCACGCGCGCGAAGATCAGGAAATCCCGGTAGCTCGCCGAGCCGATGGCTGCCCCATCGGCGCTTGGGTGTTCGTGGACGATGTCGTATCCGATCCCGACGTGGACCGTTATCGGCACGCCCGCTCGCCAGGCGGCGGCGAAGATGGAGTCGTCCTTGTGGGGCATGTCGCTGGCGGCGATGGCCTTGCCGACCGCCTCGCCAAAGCCAAGGCCGCCTGCGTCGCCGGCGGCGATTATGTCGTTCAGTTCGCCGGTTTCCGTCCACAGGCCGAACTGGCCGTCGGATATGTAGCGGGCGACGGATTCGGTCGTCGCGCCGAGGCGTGCCAACTCATAGTCATGTATTGCACACGCGCCATTGGTGGCCAGCACGCTGATCACGCCGCGATCAATCAGATCGATGACATATCGGCTGAGCCCTTGCTTGATAACGTGCGCGCCCATCATCATTATCCGGCTCGCCCCGTGGCTGCGTGCGGCCAGGACGGCCTGGGCGACGTGCGGCAGATCGGCACAGTCGCAGGCGTTGGCCGCGTCGGTGAGGTCCAGCAGATCGGCTATTTCCATATCGTGCGCCCGCTGAGCGAGCGGCAGCAGGTGCAGTTTACTGCGGTCGAATGTCGGATACTTGCTGGCCATGGTCGTCTCCGTGGTCATCGGCGCCGGTCTGGCGTCAGGATACTCACCGAGGGTGCGTGCGTCCAGTGGCGGGCGAGCAAGGTTTTTTTTGGAGAATCCGCAATATGGTTTGATGCTCGGCGTTACAGAGCTTATAAGGGCTTGCGCAGCAAGACCGATCGAACTGACACAACGTATCTGTTACCCGATAATGTGGAGATTACTGATGATCAAATCGAACAACATGAAATGGCTGGCGACTGTAGTGGTATTGTTTGCGGCCACTTCGCTGGCGCTGGCTGGCGGCCATGGTGGCCACCACGGCCGCGGGGCTGGGCTGGCTGACCGGGTCGCGGCGTTGGAGGTCTCTGAAGAGGTGCAAGCTAAGGTTATAGCACTATTTGAAGAGCACAAGACCGCCATGGAGGCCCTTCGCGTCGAAAACAAAGCCGCTGGTGAGTCGCTCAAGGAGCGGTTCCTCGCAGCCAGGGAAGCTGGCGACACCGAAGCTCTCGAAGGTCTCCGCGCTGAGCTAGAGGAACTGATGGCGGGCGGCAAGCAGCTCCGCGAGGACTTCAAGGCAGCCCTGGCCGAACTGCTTACCGAAGAGCAGATCGCGGCGCTACGTTCGCAGCGAACTCACGGCCGAATGGGCATGCGACGCCATCACGGTGGTCGTCACGGCTTTAGGGGTGGGAGAAAGTTCCTTGAGGAGTTGGATCTGACAGACGAGCAGAAGGAACAGGCCAAGGCGATTTTCGCCGAGTTGCGTGAGGCCGCTGGTGATGCGGATTCTTTCCAGGCCAAGGCTGAGCTTTTCAAGGCTGCCCTTACGAAGATCAACGATGAGGTGCTCACGGAAGAACAGCAAGCCAAAGTGGCTGAGATGAAGAAGGGCTTCAAATCCTTTGGTCTGCCCGAAGGACTTGAGCTGACGGAAGATCAACTCGCCCAGGCCGCGACGATTAAGGAAGAAGTCAAAGCCGCCATCGAAGCTGCCACGACGCCGGAAGAGAAGATAGCTGCCGTCAAGGCTGGCTTCCAGCGGTTCAGCGATGAAGTGCTCACCGAAGAGCAGAAGGCTGCCTTCGCCGAGATGCGAGGCAAGTTCCGCCGCGGCTGCCACTCACAGGATGCCGACGACGCTGACGACGCAGATGACGCCGACGATGCGGCCCCTGAGCTCGATCAGCAGCAACTGGATTAGACGCTAGGCCTCAGACATACTGGTCGCAATCAGCCGCAGGCTGCCGGAGGTGGCCTGCGGCTGTTCTATGCGCGCAGAGACCCGGCGCAAGCCGTCATCTCAAGGGGAGCACTGCCGGAGGTGGGAATCGAACCCACACTCTGTTGCCAGAACAGGATTTTGAATCCTGCGCGTCTGCCAATTCCGCCACTCCGGCGCGGTCGGATAAGTTTACAGCTTGCCCAGCAAAACTCAAGCGTATTGCCCAGCGATATCTAACCGATCAACACTAGTCGGCCTGCAACTTGACCGCGCGGGCGATCAGGTGGTCCTGCAGGCGCTTGTCCAACGTTATGAACCGGTCGGAGAACCCCCACACGCGCACCATCAGGTCGGCGTGTTGGTCCGGGTTGGTCTGGGCGTCGATCATCTGCTCGACGTCGTATATCGGGAAGTTCGCGATGATCAGCCCGAGTTTCATAGCCGTGTCCCGCAGTGTGCTCACGAGCTCCGCCGCCTGCTTGGGCGTGCCAAGGGCTGTTCTGCTGAGCGACACGTGCGTCACTGCCGTGCCTGCCATGCGATGCAGCGGAGCGCGAGTTTGGCTGCGGATAACGGCAGTCGGTCCGCTGATGGCCCGGCCCGGCACGGGCGAAAAGTGCTCCGCCACCGGGTCGCCTCGCTTACGCCCGTCGGGCGTGGCGTTGACAGCCATGGATATAATGTTGAACGTGTGGCAGAACAGTGCGGGCCAAATATTGAAGTCCAGCGAGTGTTCGTAGCTGTGAACTGCCTTGTCGAACCGCCGGACGATCTCCGCGGCGATCTCATCCACGCGCTCGTCATCATTGCCGAACCGCGGCGCCGCCTGGAACTGCTTGCGAAGGGCCTCATGGCCCTCCCAGTCGTCCCGTAGGGCGTCCAGCAGCTCAGCCGGCGTGCAGGCCTGTTGTTCGAAGATCACGTGCTTAACCGCCGACAAGCCGTCCGCCGCCGTCGGTATCGAGCCGGAGAACACGGAGATAACCCGTCGCCGCACGCCGCCATCCATCGGGTCCTTGCCCGTTTCCAAACATTCCGGGAAGGTGCCCGCGAAGAACAAGTCCGTCTGGTGCTCAGTCGAGCCGCGAGCGATCCCCTCGGTAAAGCTGTCCATCGTCCGCTTCAGTTGGAAGAGGTACTGGTCCATGTAGGCTTCGAATACCTGCTCGAAGCTGGTCATCTTCGTAAAGTCGCCCGACTGGTGTCCGACCTCAGAGCCGAAGTGGGCCTCGGGCTCCTCTTCCTGGGCGTAGTGGTAGGTCGCCCGCGGCACGAAGCCTTCCGGCAGGGGGCACGTCTCGCCGTTGAACAGCATCAGCTCGAGGCTCTTGGCAGCCTCGACGGCCGTGAAGTCGATAAGGCTCTCGCTGTCGAACAGCAGCTCGTTGCACCCGTCGCAGCAGTAATTGCGTGCCAGGTCGATCGGCACGCCCTCGGCGACGAACATGGGGATTATCACTTCGTCGTTGAGTATCGAGCAGCCGCCCGTGGGGGCCAGTTGCAGCTCGGTGGCCTTGTCCAGGAAGTCCTGCGGCGTGTTCTTGTGCACGCGAACGTTCATTTGCGGGCTGGCTATCTTCAGCCGCGCCGACGTGTCCATGATCATGATCGACACGTCATTGCTCACGTCGTTGCCGTCGCCGTCCACGCCGCCGACCACCATGTTCATCAGGCCGTCGCCCGTCCATATGTGGTCCATCTTGCTGAGGAACTCGTCCATGATCTCCTGGGCGACATCCGGCGTCAGGTCGCCGGCGTCCAGGTCGGCCGTGTAGTAGGGGCTCAGGTGCACGTCGAGCCGGCCGGGCGGGCTTGTGAGGTTGGCGTTGCGCATCGGCAGGGCGAACCAAAGCAGTTGCACCGCCGAGCGGTAATCCGTCGGCGGGCCCTCGTTGAGCGTCCGACAGCTGGCGGCGATCTGCATCAGCCGGAGGCGGTCATCGCCAACGGCGCCGTCGGCGGCATCTGCAGCGGCGGCGGCCCAGGCGGCGGCATAATCGCAGGCGGCCCGGTAGCACTTGGCGATGCCTTCCAGCCGCGCAGCCTCCAGGCCGGTTAACTTGGCGGCATTCGTGGCGGCCCGCTCGGCGATGCCGGCAAACCCCAGCTTGAACAACTGCGTCGTGCCCAGCGTGCAGTGGTAGCCATCGGCGCCCCACACGCCGGGGAACTTCTCGTTGGCGGCCTGGCCGTTCATGTTGGAAGGCCCGACGAGGAACTCAGCCGCGTCGCCATCAACGCTGACGGGCGTCTCTGCCAGCATGGCGCAGAACCAATCGGCCAGCTTGCCGGCGAATTCGATCTTCTCGGCTTCTTTTGAATCGAGAGCGGGTGCGTTAGCCATTTCTACTCCTACCAGCCGAGCTATGTGCCCGGCGTTCACTCCGATGGGGATGACAATATTGCATTGTACCCTAATCGGCCACAAAACGTCCAGCTGCGCATGAAATTGTGGGCCCGAAACTGCCCGTTTGGCCTATCTTACGCGATTAGCCAAGGCTACAATCGCATTTTGGCGGGCCCACCGGCTCGCGCAGACACGCGACAGATACGCGACAGACAGGAGCATCGTCAATGCAGGTGCAAGCATTCCGGGCGGAAGACATCCAGCGGATACATCAGGCCTCTCTCAAGGTGCTGGCCGATGTCGTCTTCCGCGGCGAGCTACGGAAGACGCCCGCTGCGGCGAGCCACGCAGAGCGGGCGATAATTGAAATATTGCGGGAACTTCCCGATTCGCTGCGCATCTAATGGGCAGCAGGCTATAAATAAGAGACTTCGTGTGCTAACGGCACCTAATTGCACCTAATGGCAAGGAGACCGTCATGAGAACCAAAACAATCATTGCAGTTGCCCTCATCGCGGCGCTGATTCCCGGCGTCGTGGCTTTGGGCCGGATCAAGCTGGCTGCGCTGCCCGCCCGCGAGCGCGTGGAAGTGCAACTGGACAACCCCCGCTACACGCTCGTGGAAGAGGAGCGGATCGTCCCGCTACTGAAATCCACGCCCGAGACGGGCAACAACAAAATCGACTTCAGTTGGTCCAACACGACCATCGACAAGGACTCGATCCAGTTCCGCCCCATCGCCATCAGCGACGGCAACGGCTTCAGGCCTATCAAGATGGTCACCGTAGACGGCCAGGAAGTGCCCGAGGTGAACGTTATCAACGTCGCCTACCCGCCCGGCGAGAACGCGCTGGTGTGGGAAGTCTACGCCGCCGAGGCCTGCGCGGTGAAGGTGCGCGTGAGCTATCTGATATCCAACCTAACGCGGTCGTTCAGCTACATCGCCCTGGCCGACAACGATGAGAAAATCCTCACGCTCCGCAAGTTCATCCGCCTGACCAACTACAGCGGCGAAGAGTTCGGCGAGTCGGGCGTGTGGGCAGGCTTTGGCCCGAAATTCCACAAGAAGCTAGGCCAGCAGGAAGACATCAAGATGCTCCTGCAGAAGTTCGACGACGTCCCCATCGACAAGACATTCACCTTCGACTGGTACGCCTACGGGCAACTGAACGCCGACAAGCCCTTCGCCAGCAAGGTCCTCATGCGTTACGAGCTGACGAACGACGAAGAGAACAACATGGGCGCCTTCCCCCTGCAGCCGGGCAAGGTGCGAATCTTCATCGAGGACGGCCACGGCGGCGAGGCATTCCTCGGCGAAGACTGGGCTCAGCTCACCCCGCTTGACGACACGATGAAGCTCTTCCTCGGCGAGGCCCGCGACGTGGTATGTACGCGAACGATCGAGTCTAACGACCGTCACCACGGCCGGGGCAACATGTACGACCAGGAAATCGTCATCAAGTACGAGATCGAGAACTTCAAGGACGAGCCGCTCACACTGCGGATGGTAGAGCGGCTCAACCGCCTGGGCATGGAGTACGCCCGCGACGGCGCCCACGGCGATGTCGAATGGGAGCGAGGCCCGCGGACGTCGGACAATATCACCATGGACATGGAACTCGGCGGCACGACGCCGACGCTGCTTATCGAGCTGCCGGCCAGGCCTGAAGACGCCGACGCTGAGGTCGAGCCCGTTGTCGTTTTCTTCCACGTAACTCTCAAGAACCTCTGGAACTAAGGAAAGGTGACCACCATGAGACGAACAGCAATCATAATCTGTCTGCTGCTGATCGCCGCCTCGGCTGCGGTCGCCAAGAATGTAGACCTGGTGACGCTCCCGACGCGCGACAGCGTGCAACTGACGATCTACAACTCCGAGGACATCACACTGGTCAAGGAGACTCGCAGCGTCACGCTCAAAAAGGGCGTCAACAAGCTGCAGTTCTCCTGGGCGAACACGCTGATCGATCCGACCAGCGTCATGATTCGGCCGTTGGAGCATAAGGACGAGATCGAGATAGTCGACACCGTATTCCCCGGGCAAAAGCCGCAGCACCTGATCTGGAATATCGAGTCCGACTTCGAGGGCCAGGTGAAGATGGAGGTGACATACTTCACCAGCGGCCTGACGTGGAAGATGGACTATGTGGCTATCGCCGACCCCGACGAAGAAACGATGAGCTTCGATGGCTACGTCCGCGTATTCAACAACTCCGGCGAGGAGTACGACAACGCGGAAATCCGTCTGATCGTCGGGACGATAAATCTCGTCGAGAAGATCGCCGACCTGGCGAGGCGGCGAGGCATTCCCGTGCCCATGCCAAGCGCCGGGGCGATGTATACGGAAATGCGCAGCGACTCAGCCAGGGAGGCCTTTGCGGACGCTGCGCCCATGAGGGCCGCCGGCCGAATGGCCGCTCCGCCGGAAATCGTAAAGGAAGGGCTCAGCGAGTACTTCATGTTCTCCGTCGGCGGACGGGAGACCATTCCCAATGGCTGGTCCAAGCGTATGCAGGCCGTGGACGCCGAGGACGTGAAGTTCGACATCGTTTACCGCATGCGGGCCCACCAGTACGGGCCCAGGCCCGTGCGATTCTTCATCTGGAACAACGACGACGAACATGAGCTCGGCGATAGTCCTTTGCCGGACGGCCGGATCAATCTGTTCCGCGATAACGGCGCCGACGGCCTGAGCTTCCTGGCCAGCCAGCAGGTCCGCTACGTGCCGATCAAGGCGGATATCGAGATCAACCTGGGGGCTGACGACCTGGTCGTCTACGAGACCCAGAAAATGTCGACCGAGCGGCCAATTAGGACTTTTAAGTTCATCACCCGCAACAGGCGAGAGTACGTGGCCGGCTGGGACGAGACCTCCCTGTGGGTGGACACCATCCGCAACTACCGCACCAAGCCGATCACTTTCGAGCTGCGGCGAGTGTGGCACGGTGATGTCGAGTATGAATCCGAGGTGACGACCACGCTGTTCGACTTCCGCACGACCGAGACAACCTTCACCATCGGCGCGCGGGACAAGACCGAGTACCCAGCCACCGTCACGCTGCACTATGGCAAGAACGTGAAACAGAATCGCGTGGAATTGAAGTGACCGCGGGCCTCATGGCTCCCCGAAAGGTGAAAACGATGAAGCGAACGATCGCTCTTATCAGTGTGCTGCTAGCAGTGGGCTCGGCCGGCGTGGCCAAGAATGTCGACCTGGTGACGCTGCCGACCCGCGACCGCGTGCAACTGACGATCTACAACTCCGAGGATATCACGCTGGTCAAGGAGATCCGCAGCGTCACGCTCAGGCGTGGCGCCAACAAGCTGCAGTTCTCCTGGGCGAATACGCTCATCGACCCCACCAGCGTGATGATTCGGCCTTTGGACCACAAGGACGATATCGAGGTCGTTGACACGGTGTTCCCCGGCCAAAAGCCGCAGCACCTATTCTGGAACATTGAGTCTCAGTTCGAAGGCCAGGTGCGTATGGAAGTGACATACTTCACCAGCGGCCTGACGTGGAGCATGGATTACGTCGCGATTGCGGATGCAGACGAAGAGGTCATGAGCTTCGACGGCTACGTGCGCGTGTACAACAACTCCGGCGAGGAGTACGACAACGCAGAAATCCGCCTGATCGTCGGCACGATTAATCTCGTCGAGAAGATAGCACAACTCGCCCGTGACAGGGGCATTCCCATGCCGGAGGGGAAGAGCCGTGTATATGGCAGGATGGGACAGGACGCGCTGTATGAGGCGATGGATGAGAATGAGGCTGGTGGGTGGGCGGATGACATTGACACCCACTTTCTTATCGACGCCCCGAAGATCGTTAAGGAGGGGCTCAGCGAGTATTTCATGTTCTCCGTCGGCGGGCGGGAGACTATCCCCAATGGCTGGTCGAAGCGGATTCAGGCGGTGGATGCCGACGACGTGAGCTTCGACATCGTCTACCGCATGCGGGGCCACCAGTACGGTGCCCGGCCCGTGCGATTCTTCATCTGGAGCAACGACGACGAGCACTCACTCGGCGAGAGCCCCTTGCCGGACGGCCGGGTCAATCTGTTCCGCGATAACGGTGAGGATGGCTTGAGCTTCCTCGGCAGCCAGCAGGTCAACTACGTGCCGATCAAGGCCGATATCGAGATCAATCTGGGCCCCGACGACCTGGTCGTTTACGAGACCAAGAAGATGTCCACCAAGCGGACGGACTTTGAGTTCGGGCCGCCCCAGCCCGAGCCTTTGCCCCAACCGCGCCCACGTCGAGGCAGGGCTGGCGTGGCGGCCAAAGAATACGTGGACGGCTTGGACGAGACGACCGACTGGGTGGACACCATCCGCAACTACCGCGACAAGCCGATTACTTTCGAGCTGCGCCGCGTGTGGGCCGGCGACGTGGAGTATGAATCCGAAGTCGCCACCACACTGTTCGATTACCGCACGACTGAAACCACGTTCACCATAGGCCCGCGGGAGAAGACCGAGTACCCAGCCACCGTCACACTGCACCTTGGCTCAAGGGCCAAGCAGGCCAGCGTGAAGCTGAAGGAATAGGCGCTCAAGATACCCGCGCAGACAAACGCCACGGCCTGGCAGGTCGTGGCGTTTGTGTTTGCGCTTCGGTAAGTGGCGGCCGCGTGGCCTACAGGTCCAACGGCGAAACGTAATCGCCCTTGGCTGCCTGCAACGCTGTCAGTCGCTCTCGCTGGGCGGCGATAGTCTCGAAGACGACCTGCGGCGCGTCGGCGACGTCCTGGTAGACCGCTTCGATGCGGTCCAGCTTGGCCAGGTTCTCGCCCACTCGCAGCGTGAACTGCTGAACGTACTCAGCCTCGGTGTAATCCTGGTCGCGATACTGCTTGAACAGGGCCTTGAGGTCTTCGAACTTCGGCAGCAGGCCGGTGGGGGCGTCGATGGCATCGACTTCACCGTGGACGCGAAGCTCCATCCACTTCAGCCAGATGCTCTTGTCGAGCTTGCCGTTGAGGAACTTGCCGTCCGAGCCCTTGAGGAAGTAGTTCGTGCCGAACACAAGCGGCACGTCGGTCAAGCCGTTGGCGAAGTCGAGATTGTTCTGCAGATACTTGGCCAGCGGGATGGCGAGGAAATCCATATTGCTCATCATGTTGAACGTCCGCACGCCTTCTGCGCCCAGCGTGGCAGCCGTGGTCTCGCTCTCCAGGGATGCGCCCATCGTGATCATGCCGTGCACCCAGCCGAAGCTCTGCTGGATCGGCACGCAAGTGTCGCTGTCTCGCCCGCCGTAGATCAGGCCGCCCAGAGGCACGCCGGCCGGGTCGTCAGCCAGTTCGTCGCGGTTGGCCAGTGCACTGATGCGGATGGTGTAGCGGGCGTTCTTGTGTGAGGCGGTGATCTCGTTGCCCTTGGCGTCGGTGGCGCCGTCGGTCCACTCACCGGAGTGGTTCATGCCGGCTGCGGGAATGTCCTCGCCCATGCCGAGCCAATGCGGCACGCCGTCGGTGATGAGAATGTTCGAGAATATCACTTCGCCCGGGGTCTTGAGTACGTCGAAGATGACCGGGTCGTCATTGGCGTTGACATCGCGGATGATGCCGAAGATGCCGCTCTCGACGTTGACCGTCCGCACCTGCCCATCCACTTGGCGAAGGTACGCCAGGTCGTCGCCGACGATTGTCTCGCCCGGCACCATGGCGGTGGATGTCTTGCCGCAGGCGCTGGGGAACGCGCCGGCGAAGTACGTCACGCGATCGGCAGGCCCGTGGACGCCCATGACGAACATGTGCTCGGCGAGCCAGCCTTCGCGGTCGGCTTTGCGAATGGCCAGGCGAAGCGAAAGCTTCTTGAGGCCAACGGTGTTGCCCGCGTATTGGGTGTTGGTGCTGTAGACCATCTCCTCGGCGATGTCCATGTAGACGCGGCGCTTGTCGACGTCGGCGGAGGTGTTGTTGTCGGCCAGTCGTCCGGCCGAGTGCAGCAGGCGGAAGAAGTCCGGCTCGCCGCCGATGCGCTTGAACTGCTCGTAGCCAGCGCGATAGAGCATGTCTTCGCTATGGCCCACGTAGGCGCTGTCCGTGATTTGCGCGCAGGAGATGCTGAAAACCGAATCTGTCGGGCCCAGGCAGTAGAACCGCACGTACATCTGCCGGCCCGCCATCGACCCGGCCAGGAAGCCGCGCACCTCGGTGAGGCCTTCATCGCGGCCGATCTGGTTGAGCTTCTTGTCCAGTTCCATGTCCGCCGGTACGAGATATTTCGTGGCGGCTTTGTCGCGGGCCTGGTCGTTGTAGCCATCGAAGTGGATCGTATGGCCCTCGGCGGTGAGGGTGGTCTCTTCGCCGAGTTCTATCGATCTCTGGCGGATATAATCGCGATCGGCGTCGCTGTCGTCGCAGACTTTAACCGACTCGGGCTCACACAGTTCGATGGCGTCGGCCACGAATGCGTGAAGCTTGTCGTTAGCCAAGGCGGCGAGCTTGGCGAAGCTGTCGGCGTCTAGTTTGTCTTTCAGAATGGATTCGTATTGTGGATTCATAGGTCTAGTGCGGCTGGTCTAAAAAGTAGCGGAAACATTACCCCATCATAACGCGATCGGGGACACTTTATACGCCACGGCTGCGGCCATGTCAATGCCGGCGCGGGCAGGGGGGTTTCGGTGCGGGGGCGTTTTGGGTAGATTGAAGGCGCTGTCTGGCTAGTCAGGCCGGCGGCGGAGAATGATGAGCAACGATATATTACTTTTCGGCGGAACGTTCGACCCTGTGCACAACGGGCACGTGCGGGTCGCTCGCGCGCTGGCTGACGTGCGGGGATTCGATCGTGTAGTGTTCGTGCCTACCGCCACGCCGCCCCACAAGCCGGTCGCCGTGGCCAGCGCCTCCGATCGCGCAGCCATGCTGCAGCTTGTCTGCGCCGATGATGCGCTGTTCGATGTGAACGAGGTGGAGCTGAATCGCGCTGGCCGAAGTTACACCTACGACACCGTCCGCGCCTTGCAGGCGGAGTACGGGGATTCGACGCGGCTGCACTGGCTGATCGGCGCGGATATGTTGGCTGAGCTGCACAAGTGGTATCGCGCAGCCGAGCTGATGGAGCTGGCCGAGTTCGTCATCGCCAGAAGGCCGCCATGGGACACGAAGATGGATGAGGTATTCACCACGTTGGCTGAGCATTTTCCGCAAGATGTAGTCGAGCGACTACGCGCGGCCATTGTGGATACGCCGCTGGTTGATGTGTCTTCCACGGACATCCGCCTGCGAGTGGCAGTCGGGGAAAGCATCGACGAGTTGGTGCCGGGCCCGGTGGCAGGTTACATCGACGCCAACGGGTTGTATCGTTAACACACAGCCACGTAGTTGCCGCAGGGCGGCAAACCACGGCCTCCGCCGCGGGTGGGCAGACTACAGCACCAAGCGTTCTAAGAATCGTCCGGTCGCCGTCTGTCCGGCGCTCGCCAGCCGAACAGTCGTAGCGGATAAGATAGGCCGCCATACATAGTGGCGACAGCTCGCGTGCCGGCCATCATGGCCACTGTGCGGGCGCGCGTCGAGCCGGGGTCGTGCAGGCGGGCCGCCATGACAATCGCCACGATTCGCATAAGGAAGGACGCCGCGAAAGCGACGTGCCAGTTGTTATAGAGGAACGGGCCGATTCGGAGGGGGTTATCCTGCAGGAAAACGAATCCGCTGGTGAGGACTGCGGCGGCCAGCCCACCGATGACACCGCCCAGGCTGATGTAGAGCTGGCTGGCGGCGACGTAGCGGCTTCGCCCGTCGCCATCGGCGAAACTCAGCAGGATGTTCATCTTTGTCATTTCGATCGCCCCCCAAGCCATCCAACCCAATATCGGCCCAAGGGCAACTATAGAAATTATCAGCCAGCCTGGCATGTCGGGCCCGAGGAAAAACCACGGCGCGATAGACGTTAGCGTCATGATCGTGCCAAGTACAAGCACCGGTCGTCGACCATAGCGATCGACGGCGCGCCCGACCACTCGAGCCGCGAGCATCCCGGCAATCGGGCCTGCCACCAAGAACAGCACGGAGGTGATAAGGAAAGGGCGTGGCCACCCAACTAGCACGTTCTCTATCATATTGCGATAGAAGAAGAACCCGCCGATGGTGGTAGCACACATTGTTGACGCTGAGTAGAGCACGTATGTACGAAACTTGCGGTCTCGCATGGGGTCCAGCAGCAGATAGCGAATCAGCCGCCATCGCCCGCCCGGCCGTTTGGTTGCCTGGGGGTGCACGGGGGACTCGGGAGCAGAGGCCTTGTGAGCAATGACCTCTGGAATCTTGCCGAACAATAGGATGTCTATCGAGCCGCACGCTCCGGCCACGACGAACAAGCCCATGATCGTGATCCCGAGCCGGACCTGATAAGGCCAGATCACCGCAAAGTCATTCTCCATGCGCCGGTCCAGCAGTAACGCGACGCCAACGGCAGCAAAAGTTTGCACGAGGGTGGTGATCTGCCTGCGCCTGGCCAGGTATCGCCCACGTATGCGTGGTGGAATAAGCACGCCCATCCACGAGATCCAAGCAGGCCTGGCGAAGGCATCGAAGGACCAACTGAGGAGCAGTAGTACCAGCAAGGCCGCCACCGCCGCCCGAGACGGCACGGGCAGGACCAGCGGAATGAAGGCCATCAACAGGAACATCAACCGATGGGCCGTGCCGAAGGCGAGGAACTGGAACTTCGTCAGCCCTGTTCGCTCGATGAGCACGGTGGCCCACAATTGCAAGATGGCAGCCATAGACGGTATGGCGGCGATCAGACCAAGCGTGAAGTTGCCACCCCCAATAAGAGCGGCATACCGCTCCATACAAGGCCCCATGGCCACCGTGACCCACACCGTACCCACCGCCCACGCCATAGTGATTCGGCGCAGGCACCAGCGTAGGTTGTCCCCGCGGATGGCCAAGGCAGGTAGGGCGTCGTAGGATTGCTTGCGGAACGGCATCTAATGGAGTTTCCTTGCCAGTATATCGGCCGGGCGGGCAGCTACCGGCAACTATCGGCAAGGTGGGGCAGCACTTGGGGGGGGACCATCGCGGATACGTCTCCGCCGCCGCACGCTATTTGGCGAATCAGGCTGGAGGATATCAGCGAGTGACGTGCGCTGGTGGCCAGGAAGACCGTCTCCACGCCGCCGGCAGTGCGGTTGGTCTCCGCCATCTGCAGTTCGCCGTAAAGGTCCACGCTGGATCGGATGCCCCGCAGAATCGCCGTCGCGCCCAACTCATTGGCCAGGTCGATAGTCAGGCCCGAAAACGCCTGCACCCGCACATTGGGCAGTGACGAGACCACCTCGGTAACGATCTGCACGCGCACTGCCTGATCCAGCATAGCCCCCTTGGCTGGGTTGTCGCCGACCGCGATGATAAGCTCACCAAACAACTCGCAGCCTCGCTGAATGACATCAAGGTGCCCATTGGTGATGGGGTCGAACATTCCGGGGAATAGTCCTAAGGGCATGCAAGAGTTCGTCATGGTTGTGCTCCTATCAGCGCCGAGGGGTCGACTGATCGGCGCTGTCTTCACTTATACCATCGGCCCGGCGGGGACAAAAGCTTAGAGTAGCTTGGCGTCAGTTCGCTCCGTGGGGAAGTGCAAAATACAACGCCGGGCCCGACAGCAACCGCCGGGCTCGGCGGGGGAGAGCATATGGGCTTGTACTAGCGGCCGACGTAGAGGTAGTACGGCGTGAGCCTGCTGCTTCGCTCATTAAGCCAAACCATATCCCAATCATCGATCAGCATCTTTCGCTGAAAATTCCGTATGTAGGCGATCCGCCGGGCCCGTTGGACGCCTGAATCAGCCAGTCCCGGCACGCCGATGGCATCAGGGCTTTCGAGGCTGCCCAGGTCTTGGCAGCCTGTCACCAGGCCGGCAACCAGCAAAACGAGCGTCATAGAGAACTTTTTCATGTCAACCACCTCGGCCCGCAGGCCCAAAATATTTACTGGCGTCCGCTTCGTCGCGCGCCAACGCGAGCTACCGGCTCCCTTGCATCTACAGAGAGAGACCTTAATGTAGATTTCGGACAAACAGGCCGGTTAGCTTTAGTCTTGTCACGATGGCTGGAACGGCTAGAGGCTAACGGGCAGACACGCCGCCAGCCCGCCGGTCAGTTCGACATAGCGATACGCCACATCCATCTGATCGTGCAATCGCCGCAAGGAGAGGTGGTATTGCTCGTGGGTGTCCTGTAACGCCTGTGTATGGCGCGTGTTACAGAAGTATGTGCGGCAGCCGAGAGGGCGGCGATCTCTGGCGTGGCAGCGCGGGCCTTGCTGATAGGCGCATCTGCCGCGCTGGGCGGGCCAGGTCGGCGGGGGGCTCTGGGCCAGCATTGCCAGTTCCACTGGCGAGACATAAAGCCGATGGCCAGCCAGGTCGAATCGGCAGCACGCGCCGCCGCCTAAACAAATCGCGCCGGTCGCGGCAACTGCCGCGTCCACTTGGCGGTACAGATCGTCGAGTGCTGCAAGCACCTCGGGGCGCCGCCCGCAGCCAGCCACCACGCTTGCAAGGGTCGGCTCGCCCGGCTCGCCGTTGGCTGGGCCCGATGCGCGAGGGCTATTCCTGGACGGTATCTCGGATGCGTTGGATTTCATTAGACGTGCGAACTTCTCCGCGGTTGATGCCCCTGCATCGTAGGCCCGCTCGCGCCCAGCAATCCGGGGTGGTGAGGTTCTGAGGCCAGAACGGCCAGGTGCGGCACTGCGCCGGGCGGACCGGGTAAACAGCACAGCCGCGCCCGCCGTCGGTTAGCTCGTGCAGAAACACGCAATCCTTGCTGGGCTTTCGTTCCTTAAGGCTGAAGCGCTTGCCGACCTTGCGGGCATAGGTGCGGCGGCATTGCTGTTCAGCCAGCCCGAGATGATCTGCGATGGCGGCGATTTCCTCGTCGGTCGCCCAGACGTATCCTTCCTCGGGCCCCGCGCAGCAGCGGCCGCAGCCGGCGCACTCAAAGGCCAGGCCGGATACATACCAGGGGAGTGTGGAATCTTCGGGGCTCACAGTCGCGTTATTATACCAGGAAGTCAGCTCGCGTGGCGGTCATCTGCCGGCCTCATCGCTGATGCGGCGGTAGTACTGCTCCAAGTGGTCGCGATACTCAGCAGGCAGGTCGTCGGCCATCGCGGCATTGATGTTGTCGCGAATGTACTTCGGCAAGCCGGTGGAAGTGTCGCCGACGACCTCGACCTGGCCGGTAAGCTCGTCGCGAGCGTCCTGCAGGGCGCCGAGAGTGGACTGCCGCACCCGCAGCACGTTGCTGTAGCGATAGTTCGCCAGGTCGCTGTGGATGCGGTTCATCAACGAGATCGCTTCCAGCAGGCGGTAACTGGCGTAGTCGGCGGGGTCGAGCTTCGCCCGCAGTCGCTCAGCCCGATTGATTATGGCGGCTTGCTGGCCGGCCAGGCGGTCCATCTGCTTGGCCTGGGCGGGCGGAAGTGGGCCTTCCAGGCCTGCCGCTCCCGCGCCGGACAGCTTGCCCCCGCCGGTCGCGCCGCCTGGGGATTCCACCGACGCATCGTCCACCTGGCCCGCCTGGTATGGCTCGGCCGTGAGGCGCGTCGGGGTCTGCCGCCCGCCCTTGCCGACCGCGTCTTCCTGCACGAACTCGCCGCTGCTCTTGCCGGTCCGGCCTTCGCCGCTGCGCCCGGCGATTTCGCTGGTGTTGGGCAACACATTGCCGGTTACGCCCTGGGCGTTCATGCTGCTGATGGGCCCCTCCGCCAGCTCCAGGCCGGCCCCCTTGTCCAGGCTGTCGGCCCAGGCGGAAGTAACGTCGTCCGCCTCCGCCAAGAGGTCCTCCTCGTCCTCAAGCAGGTCGCCGATCAGGTCTTCCAGCACGGCGGGCAGCTCAGCCTGTTCGATGTTCTCCGCGGTGAGCGGATCTTCCATAACGTACTTCTCGCGATCGGGCTCGTCGGGCAGCCACTTTTCGAGATTGGTCGTCAGATTCTCGGCGTTCTCCAGGCCGGCCTGCTCGATGGCGACCGCGACTTCGATGGCCTCCTTGCCGAGCGCGTCAGCGGCCATGGCGATGTCCGTCCGGATAGCCAACAGCTCGGCCAGCAGCAACGGGTTGGCGAAATTCTGCTGGGGGAGTTTGGACAGGTCGCTAAATATCTCATCGATGAACTTCGCCAAATCGTCGGCCTGGGCTTTCAGGTCGGCGAGCATTTGCTCATCCGCCGACGTGAAGTCGTCCATGGGCTTCTTGGCCAGTTCGCTGGTGGCGAGGACAAGTTGTTCCTGCCCGTCGGCCAGCTCGGTGAGCTTGGCGCGGAGTTCGTCGATGGCCTGTTGGCGATCATCGGCGGGGTCGTCGCCAGGCAGGGAGGTCGAAGCCTCGGGCCGGGCCGAGCCAGCCATCACCGCCAGCAGCATCTCCAGCCGACTGATGATGGCGTCCTGCGTCTGGCCCAGCGCCTGGCAGGGCCGCACGCGGAGGCCGAAAGATGTCAGTTCCGCAAGCACCCTCGCCTGCTCGACAGCCAGCGGAGCGTCGGCGCCGGCCAGGTCCGCCAGCGTGCGCTCGGCGATGATGGTTTCGGCATCGAACGGGAAGCTGCTCACCAGGTCTGCGATCTCCGCGTGAATAGTTTGCTGGCCAAGGAGGATCCCACCGGCGGTGGCGGCGATTTGGTCGAGCGTATCGTGCTCTGCAAGGCAGATGGCGGTGTCGACGCGGCGGGTCGTCTGGGCGGCAAGCAAGGCCAGCAGGCGCTTGCGAAGTTGCTCCTGCATGGCGGCGATCTCCGCCGCTCGGGCCGCCGGGTCGCGAACGGTGACGTGGTACTGCTCGGTTCGGGTGGTCTGCGGGCCGGCGGCGGGCGTATCGCGGTTGTCGGTGGCCTGGGCGTAGTAGTCCACAACGTCGCCATCGGCCAGGGGGCCCAGAGCATCGAATGTCAATTCGTGGGCAAACCGCCCGCCGGGGCGATCCACGACCGGATAGTTGCCCACCAGCTTGAACGGCTCGCCTCGCTTGGCTGCGTAAATACCCGCCGCCGACAGGGCGTAATCGTCCGACACCTGCACATGCGTTGCAAGTGAGCCATCCAGCGGGGCTGAGACATCCCGCCCGGGCGAGAGGAATGCGATCGTGGGCGGGGCGTCCGGCGAGGCGAGGAGGCGGTACCAGCTCTCGGCTGCATCGTATGAAGTCGGGCTGCCGCCCGGGCCGTCCGGCAGTCGCTGCAGCGTTCGGCCGGCGTCGTCAGTGATAAGTAGCCTGTAACGCCCGTCGGCGTCGATGGGCAGTACGGTGGAGAACACCCGTCCGTCGCCGCTGCGTGACATCGGCGTGCGATGGGAGCCGAGGTCTATCAGCACTGCCGGCGCGGGCTGGTTTAGCGTGAGCGTCAGGTGGGCCTGGCTGCCGGCGGGGGCTTGGATGTGCCCGTCGAAGTCGTCTATCGTGCGGGAGTCCCACTGCGTGTAGGGGGGGTAGTCGTAACGGACGGCCAGCGACTCGACGCCGAGCCGCTCGACGGCGGTTATCGTGAAGGCCGGCTTGTCTGCGGGCCAGCGGGAGGCGCCGATTCGCACCTGGTAGTCCATCGTCTGAGCGATCGAACTCAGGGCGGCGGTGTACGTGGTGTTTTCGTCGCTTGGGACCATGCCCACGGATCGCCCCGTCAGCGGCAGGAAGATGCTCGCCTCGTGCGGCAGGCCGCGGGGGTTGTCGATGCGGACGATGACGGCGACGCTTTGGCCCGTGAAGACAGTTACGTCCCCTGGCGTCAGCGAGCGTAAGACGATGCTGTTTGCCCGCGGGATGTAGGCCGTGGGAGACATCGCCGCCTGCAAGCCGCGACGCAGATGCCCGCCCTGCAGCGCGGCCAGCAATAGGGCCGCCAGGACGACAGCGCCGGCTGCGATGGCCCATCGCTTGAGCTTGCCGGTGGGCACGGCCCGGACGAAATCCAGCGGCTTGGCGGAACGGAGGGACTCGTCGATCGTTTGCTGGACGAGCGGCTTACTTGGCTGGTCGGTGTCGTCGGCGAGTAACACGGCGTTGATGATGTTGTTCCGCAGGCCGGCTGTGTTCGCTTCGACGAATAGGGCCGTCTGGGCGGGCGTCTGACGCCACAGCACCGCGCGACGAATAAACACCCACGCCGCTGCCGTCCATGCCACAGCCCCGGCCGCCAGCACGCCCCACCGCAGCGCCACCGGCGGCTGATCCGGCCAATAGCCAAGCGCCCCGGCTGTCAGAATCACCGACCCGCCAGCCACCACCAGCAGCGCACAAAGCCCCGCCGCACACCGAATAGACCACCGCCGGCGCTGCACCGCGCGCAAGCGTGCAGACAGTTCATCAATGCCGGTATAGCTGATCGTCGTCATAGTTGGTGCGCTCGCTGGTGATGCCCAAGTGTATTATACGTTGGGCAATCGAGTTTCGCGCACATCAAACGCCGGTAAGCTTGTTGCAAACGCCCCGCCTAAATGGCTCCGCCGCCGGCCGGGCGGCGACTAGTGGTTGAACGCCAGGGCGTACCAGCGGCTCATTTCTTCGTCGCTGATGGCCGTGGTTCGGCCCGCTTCGTATTCCGTCTCGACGGTCATGCGGAGGGCCTGCAGGCGGGTGTCGTCCTTGGGCACGTCCAGGGCGTGGTTGAGTTGTATCCAGTGCTTAATGCCCGCCGCGCCGCTCTTGTCGGTGATCGCCACGCCAGGCGGGCTGTTGAGGATCTTGCCCGTATCGAACGCGCTGTAGATTTCCTCGCACTTGAGCAGGCCGTCGGCGTGGATGCCCGCGCGGGTGGTGTTGAACTCTCGCCCGACCAGCGGATAGTTGCCCGGAATCGGGTAGCCGATCTGCTGGCGATAGTAGTCGCCGATTTCCGTGATGACCTCGTAATTGATACGGGGGTCCTGCCCGCGAAGCTGGCCCGCCTCGATGACCATTGCCTCGACGGGCGTGTTGCCCGTCCGCTCGCCAATGCCCATCAAGCTGCCGTTGCACGTCGCACAGCCGTACATCCAGGCGGTGGCCGGGTTGATCAGCACCTTGTGGAAATCGTTGTGTCCGTGCCATTCCAGCAAGTGGCCCGGGTAGCCGGCCTCTGTGACCATGCCGGCCACCAGTTTCGGCACGGACCGAGGCAGGGCCGTGTTCGCCCAGGGCACGCCGAAGCCCATCGTGTCGCACAGGCGAATCTTGATCTGAATGCCGCTCTCGATGCGGAGCTTGTTAAGTTCGATGGCAAACGGCACGACGAAGCCGTAGAAGTCCGCCCGCGTGATGTCCTCGAGATGGCAGCGAGGGATGATGCCCACGCTGAGGGCCTCGCGGACCACGCGGAGGTACTGGGCCATCGCTTGCTTGCGGTTCTTCTTAAGCTTGAGGAATATGTGATAGTCGCTGCAGCTTGTCAGAATGCCAGTCTCGGGCAGTTCCATTTGCTGGACGAGTTTGAAGTCGGCCGCCACCGCGCGAATCCAGCCGGTGACTTTGGGGAACTCAAAGCCAAGCTCCTGACATTTTTCGACGGCCTCGCGGTCCTTGGCGGAGTACAGGAAGAACTCGCTGAGCGTGATCAGCCCCGTGCCGCCGTCCAGCCTGTGCAGGAGCGTGAAAAGATCCACGATCTGCTGAACGGCGTAAGGCGGGCGGGCCTGCTGGCCGTCGCGGAAGGTGGTGTCGGAAATCGTTAGCCGCTCTGCCGGCGCCATGGCAGGTACGGCGGTGCCCGGTTCGTCGAATATCACCCGAGGCAGCTCGGTGTAGGGGAACATCTCCCGGTACAGGTTCGGCTCGTCGACGTTCTGCAACTTGTAGCTATTGTCAGATTTCGCTTTAGACACAGTGGTTTCCTTTTGGGCGAACTAAGATAGGCCATCCAAACAAGATGGCGGTGAAGAGGCGGCATTGTAACCGGCGGGGCGGCGAGTATCAAGAGCGGGCGCAGGCAGCGCGGGCTCGGTCAGTCGGCTATGACGACCTGGCCGTCCACCACAGACAGCTTGCCGGCGGCGAAGAGGGCGATCGCCTGGGGGTAGGCGAGGGTTTCCTGGGCGAACACGCGGTCGGCGAGGGTGTCCGCGTCGTCGCCTGATTTGACGGGCACAGTGCGTTGCAGAATCACCGGGCCGGCATCGTACTCGTTGGTCACGAAGTGCACGCTGCAGCCGGTTTCGGCTTCGCCGGCAGCCAGGACGGCCTCGTGGACGTGGCGCCCCCACATGCCATGCCCGCCGTGCTTCGGCAGCAGGGCCGGGTGGATGTTCATCACCCGCCACTCGTACTGCGGCGGGATGCGCCACATGCTCAGCAGCCCCGCCAGAATCACAAGCCCCACGCCGGCGTCATCCAGCAGCTTCACTATGCGGGCGGAGTACGTATCCAGGTCCGGCATCTGCTTATACGGCACGAGATGAACGGTCAGCCCGCGCGCCCGCCCGCGCTCGATGCCCGCGCACTCCCGCGAGGCGATCACGACGGCCACTTCAGCGGCAAGTCGGCCCGCGTCGATCTCGTCGCAAATGTTCAGCAACGTCCGCCCGCCGCCGGACAGCAGCACGCCGATACGGAGTTTGTCAGCGGATTCAGCGGCCATCGATTCGCTTTCAGCTTTCGGTGTCGTCAAGTTTGCGTGTGACCTGGGTTGGCGGCCCGTACGGGAACTCTTGCCCAGCATTTCGACGCGGCGGGACAGGAGCCCCGCCGCGCTACGTGCAAGAGCGGGCGTCCCGTGTGGCATGGGCATCCTGCCCATGCGTCGCAGGGCCATCTTGGCCCTGCTGTCTTGCTTCTTCTTCTTCTTCTTCTTCCTCTACTGCAACCAGGAGCAGGATGCTCCTGGGACGCATGGGCAAGATGCCCATGCCACTTGTGCAAGCCGTCCTTTTGGCCCTGGCTTCGCTAGCTATTAGCCTGCCCCAGTTCGAACATCACCGCTGCGTCGCGGGTGCAGAGGTCTGGGTAGGCGGCGTCTGAGCCTACGTCCGGGCGGCGTTTCCAGCTGCGGGCGCACCGGCCATACTTTTCACGCGTGTCGAACACGTCCACCTGGGCGATCACGCCATCGGGCAGCTCGCCGCGCTGAAGCTGCGTGTAGCCCACGCCGAGCATGTCTTCCAGCTCCTTTTGATACGTCTCGATGAGCTTGTATATTGTCTCGTTGTCGGCGGGCACGGTGAAGACGGCCTCGGTGTCGAGCGGATTCTTCACGCCGGCGTTTCGCAAGGCTTCCAGCTTAAGCAGACCTTCGCTGCGGAGGTCCAGCAGGCGATCCCAAATCCACACCGGGCCCGCTTCGAGCGTCTCGCCGCCCACTGTCAGCGGATCGGGGTCCATAATGCGAAGCTCTTCGGCGTGCCGCAGCATTGCCTCATTCACTTCCGGCAGGTCCGCCAGGTGAACGGTGTGGGGCTCGGCGGCGGCGCGGAATGGAATGTGCTGCCACGCCTCCTCGCACGTGTGCGGCAAGATGGGCGCCAGCAGCTTTACCAGCGTGACGAGCATCTCGTGCATGACAGTCTGGCTCGCGCGGCGGCGGATGGCGTTGGGGCTTTCGCAGTAGAGGCGGTCCTTGACGGCGGCCATGTAAACGCTGGACGCCTGCACGGTGCAGAACTCGTAAATCCGTCGCACGGCGCGGTGGAACTCGTAGTTGTCGTACGCCTCGCGCACGTCGCGGGTAAGCTCGTGCAATTGCAGCCGCATCCACAGGTCGATCGAGTGGTTGGTAGGCTGAGTCGCATGGTGGGCGGGGTCGAAGTCGCAACAACTGCCCATGCAGAATCGCAGCGTGTTGCGGATCTTCCGGTAGGATTCCTCAGCCTGGGCGATGAGGCTCTCGCTGCAGCGGACGTCGTCCTGGTAGTTCTGGCTGAGGACCCACAGCCGCAAGATGTCCGCCCCGCGCTTACTGAGCTGGTCGATGACGTCGATGGCGTTGCCGAGCGACTTGCTCATCTTGTGGCCGTCCTCGGTGACGACGAAGCCGTGTGTGAGCACCGTCTTGAACGGCGGGCCGCCCGATGCGCCCAAGGCCGGCAGCAGCGATAGCTGGAACCAGCCGCGGTGCTGGTCCGAGCCTTCCAGGTACAGGTCGACGGGCATGTGGTCGATCAGGCCTCGCCCGATACACACGGCGAACCAGCTCGAGCCGCTCTCGAACCACACGTCGAATATGTCCTGCCCGGCGACGAGTTTATCCAGCGGGAAATCCTCGGCGTTCGGCAGGTCGTCGTCATCGCCCGGGTCGTAGTCGGCCAGTATTTCCGCCGGCGTCTTGGTGAACCACACGTCCGAGCCATCCTTGGCGAATACATCGGCGACCGCCCGCACGCTGGCGGGGGTCAGCAGCGACTCACCAGCCTCATTGTAGAACACGGGGATCGGCAAGCCCCAGGATCGCTGGCGGGAGAGGCACCAGTCCGGACGGCTTTCCAGCATGCCGAGAATACGCTTCCTGCCCCAGGCGGGCACGAAATCCACGCCGCCGTCTTCCAGCGGCTGGCTGCAGAACTCCGTCGCCAGCTCGCGCAGGGACTTATCGCCCGCGAACTCCATCTTGGCGTCCACCGCCACGAACCATTGCTCGGTCGCGCGGAAAATCGTCGGCGTCTTGGACCGCCAGTCGTGCGGGTAGGAGTGAGCGAACGGCTCGGTAGCCATCAGTGTGCCGGCCGAGCGGAGGCGGTCGATGATCAGCCCGTTGCCTTCCCACACGCCCTTGCCGACGAGCCACTCGGGCACCGTCTCGTCGAACGTGCCGTCCGCTTGCACGGGGCAGTAAATATCCAGGCCGAACTTCAGCCCGGTGTGATAGTCGTCCAGGCCATGGCCCGGCGAGGTGTGCACCAGGCCCGTGCCATCTTCCAGCGTCACATAGTCAGCCGACACAACCGGGCACACCTTGTCCTCGAACAGCGGATGGCGGTAGGTCACGCCGGCGTCCAGCAACTGCTGGCCCGTGAACCGGCCGACCACTTCGTGCGAGTGCACGAAGTCAGGCCGCAGGCGCTTGATCGCCTCCAGGAACGCCTCCACGCGCTCGGCCGCGACGACCAGAGATAGCTGCCCCTGATCCGTGCCAAGCCGCAGACTGACGTATTCATATTTCGGGTGGACTGCCACAGCCAGGTTGGCCGGCAGCGTCCACGGCGTAGTCGTCCAGATGCACAGGCCGACGAAGTCACCATCCTGATGCGGAATGACCTTCGCGCCCGACGCTACGTTGAAGGCGACGAAGATGCTCTGGTCCTCGCGGTCGTGGTATTCCAGCTCGGCGTCGGCCAGGGCTGTGCGGTTCTCGATGGACCAGTGAACGGGCTTGAGCTGGCGGTACACCACGCCCCGGCTGACCATGCGGGCGAACACTTCCAGCACGCCGGCCTCGTACTGCGGCGTCATGGTGATGTACGGGTCGTCGAACTCGCCCATAACGCCAAGCCGCTGGAACTGATCCGCCTGAAGGGCGACGAACTTATCGGCGTACTCGGCGCATATCCGGCGGATGACGCTGGGGGCCATCGTCCTCGCCTTGTCGCCCAGTTTCTCCATGACCTTGGCCTCGATCGGCAGGCCGTGGCAGTCCCACCCCGGCAGGTAGCGGGCGTCGAAGCCGGCCATTGTCCTCGTGCGGACGACGGTATCTTTGAGGATCTTGTTCAGCGCCGTGCCCATGTGGATATTGCCGTTGGCGTACGGCGGGCCGTCGTGCAGGAGGAATCGCGGGCAGTCGGCGCGGAGCTTGCGAATCTGCTGGTAGAGCTTCTCGTCATGCCACTGCTTCTGTATGGCGGGCTCTTTCGTCAGCAGCCCGGCCCGCATGTCGAAGGCGGTCTTGGGCAGATTCAGCGTATCTTTGTACTTGTTCTTGTCTTTGCTCATCGTCGCTTCCACATGGGTAAGACTGTTACGGAAAAGTTGCCGGGATGCTGACCGGCCCACCCAAGACACACCGGCCGGCGGGCAACCCAAGCAGCTAACTTATCGGCTCGTGGCGCGATTGCACGCGAAAAGTCACGCTCAGGCGGCGGGGGACGGCGGAGTGTCGTCCGCCTGGCCCTTGTGGCCGAAGATGTCTATGTGTCGCCACGCGCCGCTCTCGAACCGCCAGGCGAAGAATATGCCCACGACCAACAGATACACCGCCGATGTAATGTAAGGCCCGAACCCCTCGAGCTGCGGCACGTACCTCACCATTAACAGCCCCGCGCCCACCTCCAGCGTCCAGGCGCAGACGGTCTCCACGATCATCGTCCAGTGCGTGTCGCCCGCCCCGCGCAGGGCGCCGTGGAGTATCATCTGCGGCGCGTCGAGCAGTTGGAAAGCCATCATGCATATCAGCAGGAGCGTGGCGGTGCGGACGATCTTCTGGCTATCAGCGGCGGCTTTGGCGGCTTTGGCTGCTTCGGCGGCGGTTGGCTCCTCGTCCGACGCGTCGTCGGCCCGCGCCTGCGAACTGTTGTGCATCAGCCTCACCAGCGGGTAGCGCAACACCACCATGGTGGACCCGGCAATGCACACATACAGCAGTGCCAGCACGATCGCGGAGTGTGTCCGCTTGCGAGCGATATCGGGCCGGCCCGCGCCGATGTACCGCCCGACGATGGCCGTCGTGGCCGTGCCTATGCCGACGATCGGCAATATCGTAACCAGTCCGTAACGCATGACGATGCTGTGGGCGTTGAGGTATATCGGACTGACCCCGCCGATGAGATAGCTGGTGAAAAAGTTCCAGCAGAACATCGTGTTGCCGAACTGCAGCCCAGCCGGCCAGCCAAACCGCAGCACCTGCGCGTACAGACGGCGTGGCACTTTGAACGTCCGCCGCGTGCCGAACGCCTGATTCATCGGGCGCGACAGGAAAATCGCCAGCAGCAGCGCAAGTTGCAGCGCCCAGGCCAGGCAACTGCCTATCGCCGCGCCCTCCAAGCCCATCGCCGGCAGACCCAGCTTGCCGAAGATCAGCACGTAATTCGCGCCCACGTTGAAGATGTTCGCCGTGATCGCCGCCAGAAACACGATGATAGGCCGATGTATGCCGTAGAAGAATTGGTCCAGCGCGCGCGACGGGCACGTGAGAATAATGCTGAACACCATGTACCGCACGTACACGGTCTGCAGGCCAAGCACCTCGGGCGAGTGGCCGTAAAGCGACATGATGGGCCTGGCCAGCAGGATAAGCGGCATGCAAAGCAGCCCGAAAATAACGCCAAGCCGCACGCCCGCCCATGCGTAACGCGAGCAGCGATATCGCCTGCCTTCGCCGAACGATTGGCCAACGAACGTGGAGATGATGCCCAGCGTGCCGAAAACGAACGCTTCCAGCACAAACCCCGACATCCCCGCCACCTGCTGAGCGCTGAGGGCATCGGAGCTGACCCGGCTGACCATCAGACCATCCACGAACCGCAGGATCGTCACGTTGAGCATGGTCATGCACGTGGGGGCGCTCATGCGCAGCACCTCCCCAAAGCCCCAGTCGGCCTTACCGTGCGGCGAGAAATTGGATGACAGTTCCTTCATGACATAACCGCCGCAACGGTCAGACGTAACCCGCCCGCCCGCGCGGCAAGCCAACAGTACACCGCAGCCGGCCCTTTGGGAAGCCCCCGCGCTGGCCTTAAAAGTGGCATGGGCATCTTGCCCATGCGTCCCAGGGCCATCTTGGCCCTGGATACAGTCTCTTACATGGGCGACGCCCGCCGCGACGGGCCACGAAAGAATGAGTTTTACCACGGGCTGATGGACGCGGGGGAGAGCCGATGTCATCAGCGTGGCTGTGGGTACTGTGATGGCAGGTCAAACGGCCGGGATGGGAAATGCCTTGCTATCGCCGGCAGGCCCGCTAGCATGTTTCTAGTTCGCTTCTTCGGGAGGAAGTTTCGTCGAATCTGAGGAAGGGCGAGGTAAGCATCTCATCAGGCATGGGCCGCAGGTCGGCTTCTGGCTGTGGGGTGCAGCAATGTCTAACAGGCCTGTCTGCCCTGCCTACCGGTAGGCGAGCAGCAGGCGTATTTGCAAGTATAAGGAGAGTAATGATGAGCAAGCGAATGATTGTTGTGATGATGGTGGTGGGTTTGTGCGAGGTGGCTGCGTCGGCTGAAGGCCCCTATGATATCGACTGGACGGTCCAGATCGGCACGAGCTTTTTGGCCGAGAGCAAATCCGTAGCCGTGGATACTTCCGGCAACGTCTATATCAGCGGGTATACCGAAGGCGATCTCGGCGCGACGAACGCCGGCGGGGACGATGCGTTCCTGAGCAAGTTCGACTCATCGGGCAACGAGCTGTGGACAACCCAGATCGGCACGATCTTTGGCGACATGAGCAATTCCGTCGCCGTGGACGCTTCCGGCAACGTCTATATCAGCGGGGAGACCGCCGGCGATCTCGGCGGGACGGGCAACGCCGGCGACTACGATGCGTTCCTGAGCAAATTCGACCCTGATGACGGCCACGAACTCTGGACGACACAGATCGGCGCGGACAGTTACGACAACAGTTGGTCCGTCGCCGTGGACGCTTCCGGCAACGCCTATGTCAGCGGGGATACCCACGGCGATCTCGGCGGGACGGGCAACGCGGGCTCTAGCGATGCGTTCCTGAGCAAGTTCGACACTTCCGGCCACGAACTCTGGACGACACAGATCGGCACGAGCGCTGTCGACATCAGCAAGTCCGTCGCCGTAGACGCTTCCGGCAATGTCTATATCAGCGGGTATACCGCCGGCGATCTTGGCGGGACGGGCAACGCCGGCGACTACGATGCGTTCCTGAGCAAGTTCGACTCTGATGACGGCCACGAACTCTGGACGACACAGATCGGCACGAGCAGTCGGGACATGGGCCGCTCCGTCGCCGTGAACGCTTCCGGCGATGTCTATATCAGCGGGAGTACCTACGGCGATCTCGGTGGGACGGGCAATGCCGGTGAGATCGATGCGTTCCTGAGCAAATTCGACCCTGATGACGGCCACGAACTCTGGACGACACAGATCGGCACGAGCAGTTCCGACTCCAGCTACTCCGTCGTTGTGGACGCTTCCGGCAATGTCTATATCAGTGGGGACACCGCCGGCGAGCTCGGCGGGTCGAACGCCGGCGGCCCCGATGCGTTCCTGAGCAAGTTCGACTCGGCGGGCAACGAGGTCTGGACGACACAGATCGGCACGGGCGATCACGACTACAGCCGTTCCGTCGCCGTGGACGCTTCCGGCGATGTCTATATCAGCGGGTATACCAGGAGCGATCTGCCCAATCCCGGCGTCTACGATGCGTTCCTTGTCAAGTACGAGGTCCCCGAACCGGCCACGCTGAGTCTGCTGGCCCTCGGCGGCCTGGCTGCGCTTCGGCGGCGGAAGTCGAAGATCCGCCGGGGCGGGAAGTAGCCTCACGGCAGAATTGAGTACACACTCACGCGGGGGTATACTGTCGCCGCCATTGTGGCGCGGCGGCGCGGCTGTGTCGCGTCGCCGGCGATAACGCATTACCCAACGACCGGAAGAGAGCATGACTCATTACACCCCCGCCCAGCTCGGCTGCATGGACCCGTGGACGCCCGTGGAAGTTTCCCAGCGCGAGGGCGAAATATCCGTCAGCGTGTGGGGGCGAACGTATAACTTTGCAGCCCGGCCACTGCCCGTCGGCATAACGTCGGCGGGGCGAGAGATGCTGGCCGGGCCGATGAGCCTGAGCGGCGTGCTGGACGGCGAGCCGCTCGAGTGGACGGACAAAGGCTGCGGCGTGATGCTGCACAGCCATGACGATTCGCAGGCGACCGTCCTCGGCTATCAGCACAGCGAGTGCGGCAAGCTCATCCTTAACACGTCCGTGCGAATAGAGTTCGACGGCGCGATGTTCATCGACGTCAAGGTCATGCCAGGCCGGGGGCCTGAGGAGGAGGAAGTGCTCGCGCTGACGCGCCTCCGGCTGGACGTGCCGCTGCGGGCGGAGTCGGCGGGGCTGTACCACTATTGGCCCCAGGTGGACCTCGGCACGGGGCCCGACTTCAACGTCGATAACAGCGGCGCGGTGGGCGAGGGGCTGGCCCTGCCGTTCAAGCCGTTTCTCTGGCTCGGCTGGGAGGAGGGCGGCTTGTGTTTCTTCGCCGAGGACGACCGCGACTGGAACGTGCCGGCCGGTGAGCCCGCGATCGAAGTGCTGCCCGAGGGCGACGTAACGACCCTCCGCCTGCACCTGCTGGAAGACGAGCCGCCGGCGTGGCAGGGCATCAAGCCGGTGTGGCGTCACCGCATTCGGCCGCTCGTGTTCCGCATGGGTCTGCAGGCGACGCCCGTCAAACCCATGCCCGCCGAGCCGCTTGGCCTGCGGCTGGGCTTTCACCACACGTACAACGTGCTGCGTCACGTCGATAAGGACGAGCCGAGCAGGACGGCTCTGGACGCTCTGGTCGAGCGCGGCGTGAACGTGGTGGCGTTCCACGAGGGCTGGCAGATTTTGCAGAATTACGGGTGGGACGGGCAGGTCGCCGAGGTGAAACAAGCCGTCGACGCTTGCCACGAGCGCGGCCTGAAGGTGTGGGCGTACTTTGGCTACGAGTTGACGAGCCTCGCGCCGGAGTGGGGCGAGCACGCGGATAACTGGCTGACGAAAAACCTCGACGGCGTGCCGGCAGGTGGGTGGAACCGTTGGCCCGCCCAGCGAGATTACATCGTCTGCCCCGCCAGCGGCTGGCAGGATGAACTGGTCGAGCGGATCACGCGCATGGTCGAGCTGTGCGGGTTCGACGGCCTGTACCTGGACCAGACCAACGCGCCGTTCGGCTGCGCTAACCAAGCCCACGAGTGCGGCTACCGGGACGCCGCCGGCGAGCTGCACGCAACGTTTCCGATTCGCGCGGGCCGGAATGTGATGAAGCGCCTCTACCGCCTCATGCATGGGCGCGGCGGACACATCGAGGTCCACCAGTCCAGCGGGTGCGTTATCCCGACGATGTCGTTCGCGCATTCGTACTACGATGGCGAGCACCTGATATGGGACGACAAGTTCAAGAACGACCCGAACGGCTCGATCGGCTTGCCGGCGTTTCGGGCGGAGTTTGCGGGGTGGAACTTCGGCATCCCGGCGGCGTTCATGCCTGCGCCGGACTCGCTTGCCTTTGCGATGCTGCACGGCGTGACGAATCGGCCCTTGAGCAAGGAATACGAAAGCCGCAAGCAGTTGTGGCAGGTCACCGACGAGTTCGGCCTGGCCGGTGCGGACTGGCAACCTTACTGGCGGAACGAGTCGCTGCTCTCGACGGACTGCGACATGATCAAGGTCAGCGCCTACATCCACCGCGATGGGAGCGACGTTCGCATGTTGATCGTGGTGGCGAACATCTCAGCCCGGCCGGCAGTTGACAAGGGGGCCGAGCCGGTGGCGGTCGCGCCGATGGCGGCTTCGCTGACGGTCAATTTCGACCAGCTAGGTGTCCAGGCGGGCAGCGTTTCTGTCGTCGACGCCGTCACAGGCGACCGGCTGGCCGTGGCGGACGGGAGGTGCGGCTTGTCCCTTGGCCCGCTGGAAATGCAAATGCTGCTGCTGACGGGCCGGCCAGCCCCTGCCCGGTAGACTCCGCGCCCCCGGGCCCCCGCGCGCATACAATGCCATATGGAAGTAGGGCAATTCGCGCACCGTGCCTGCGGGCACCGCAAAGTAGGAGTCACAGCCATGAGAGTCATTACAAGAGATGAACTGAGAGACTTGCTGGACGGCGACTGGGATGGCACGCTAGTGGAAGTGTTGCCCGATGAGTACTTCACCCAATTCCATCTGCCGGGCGCGATCCACATTCCGCTGGGCGAGCATTTTCAGGAGCAGTTCCTGCGGGAAGTGCCGGACAAAGACGGTCAGATTGTTCTTTACTGCCTGGTCCACGAGTGCACGGCTTCGGCCGAGGCGGCCCGACAGTTGGAAGAACTCGGGTATACGGACGTGTACGATTACGAAGAGGGCAAGACCGACTGGCGAGACGCCGGGCTGCCCATCGAGCACGCGCCAGCCGAGCTGCCAAGATAGATAGCCACGCAGCAGGCGGGCCCGCGCCCGGGCTGGTCGTCAGGGGGCGAGGTCCCAGAAGGCGTCGAAGTTTTCTGTTCTGCGCGGGGTGAGTTTGTCCAGCGACATGGTCTGCACGCTGCCGTCGGCAAAGGCGACGTTGACCTTGCCTATGTGGCGCGGGGAGATGTTTCTGTCGAACGCCTCGTCGCTGTCGGGCTCGGCGAGGGGGTCGCAAAGGAGGATTTCGTAGTCCAGGAATAGCACCTGGCGCAGCCCCTGTTGCATCACCGATGTATTCATGCCGTAGTTGGTGGGCGGCTCGGAGAAGTAGTATGGCCCGTCAATGCCATGGTCGCCCGAGCCTTCTGCGATCCACAGGTCCATGCCGCCGTCGGTCATGACCCCGTGGTTAGCATCGGAGCTGCCGAACTCGGCGAAGGATATGTTGTAGGTGGCTGGGCCAAGTTCCTCCACATGCACGGCGTAGTCGCGATAATCGTGCCCGCCGCCGTTGGCGCTGGTCCATAGGCCGCCCTGGTCCTCGAACACGATCCAGTACCGATCGGCGCTGGGGCCTGGCGTGTACTTCGGCAGATAATCCTTGTTGTTTCCCATCACCCCCCAGCCCGAGTCGGTGTTCTTTATGAACGTCTGATAGTCCTCCTCGTTGAGCTTCCACATAGTGGGCACGCTGCCAGCGGCATAGAAATCAGAGTATTTCGCCATGTTCCACGGAGGGGTCATTCCGGAGAAGGGGGGCATGGAGTTGTCCATGTTGAAGAAATCCCACTCTATGTTTCCCCAGTTTCTCTTGGTGAACCGAGGCGGGGCGGCATCGTTGGCGGCGTCGGCTTCGGGGCAGATCAACACCTTGCTGTGGTAGGACAAGTCCGGAAAAATAAAGCCCGCCCAACTGGCGCCCACCGTACCGGACAGCAAGTCTTGCCGCAACTTGCCACTACCCCGCAACGATGCGTAGCTCACCGACATGTTGCGAAGGTTCGCTGCGCACACTGTCCGTTTGCCCAACGAGGACGAATGCACAAACGATGGGGCCAGGATGGCCAGTAGCAGGCCCAGCACCGCCAGAATGATCAGCAGTTCTACGAGGGTAAAACCTTGCCCATAACGAGGTGCTGCGGGCTGTCTCTGTGCCATGTGAATGCTCGAACTCCTTAACAGCAACGTTACGATCAGGTCGGCCAGACGCCCCACGAGGCCAACACGCCAGGTGCCGCTTCATAGATTGTATCGGCATTTCGGCATGTTGGCAATAGAATTGCCCGGCGAGTCAGGGGCCCTAGTCGCTGTCGTCCCTTCTGAACAGATCGCCCAATCCGCCGCCATTTGTGATGCCCTCGATAATGGCGCCGGCGAGCGCTTTCTTATCCAGTTCGAAGGTGGCCGGCTCGGCGAGCAGAGATGGATGGCTGGAAATATTCCTCGCCGTCAACGTAAAGACGAGGTCCGAGCCGTACAGGCCCACGGGGAAACTCGCCTCCCGGATCACCCACGCCGGCCTCTTGGCGAGGTACCCCTTGGCAGACAGTCTCAAGTAGCCGGCCACCCGCGCCTCGTCGGCCAAACGGCGGCGACGTGCTTCCGCATCCGCCTGCGATGGGTCGTCTGAACTGAGATGCTCCGACAGCTTTTCAACCACCCCGTTAATGCGGTCGAAGGTCTTCTTGGCATTCTGGAGATCCTCGCCTCCCACAGTCGGCAGTTGGAAGGGCTCGGCGGCATCGTCGTCACGCCGCTGAAATACTTCGCCCGGCGTCGCACGCTCGCCGTCCAGCATCACGCCCTCGCAACTGAGCACGTCGATAACCACCCGCCGAGTCAGCAGGCCGAGAACACTGACGTCGGCCTCGAGGCGTTCCGCCTGAACGCTGTTGTGCGTCGGACGCTGGCGGTCGGTGACCTGCAGGCCCGTGACGACCAGTTTGCCGCCCGCCGATAAACTGACAGACTCCACGGTGACCTCCGCCCCGTTGGCCGCGGCGAGCCCCTTGACCACGGCGAAAGTGGCGATGCGGTTCATGAACATCAGCGGCAGGGCCACCACCACTGCCAGCACCACCGCGCCGCCGATCAGCCTGCCCTTGCGGAACAGCGGGCCCTTGTCATCAACCATGTCGGCAAAGTCCGTCTTCTGCTTGCCGAAGACAATGCGCATCAGCAGCTTGGTGAGCTTGTTCTCGCCGAGCTTGCGGTAGGCGCCGCTCTTGTCTGTGGCGGCGGCGAGGTGCTGGCGGACCTTGGCCATGCTTCGGCCCGTGTAAATCGCCAGCGCGCCGCCGCCGAGGATGATGATCGGCAGCCCGCCGATCAGACAATACACTTGCCAATCCATCAGCGCCAGCACGGGCGTGTCCGCCATCCATTGGACCAGGCCGAGCAGCCCCAGGCTGTGCACCATCGCATAGGCAATCTGGAAGGTAAGCGGGGCCAGCACATGACACAGGATCTTACCGAGCATCAACGCCAGCGTCCCCATCGCGCCGTTGATGTTCATTAGCAGGAACAGAGCGATCAGCACAAACAAGGTTAGGTTCACGCCCGGCGTCATGCCGACGGCAAAGCCGAGAAATACGCCCAGGAATACCTGCCGAAATGTCGCCCCGCCGCGAAGAGTCTTGCCCAACTTACGGATGAGTTTGATCGGGTTCATGGTAGAACTCCTTTCCGGCAGAATGATCCGCCATGGGCAGACGCATTTCAAGCCTTTACAAAGCAAGCCTGTCAGGCCGCCGCGGCTCGGGCGCGCAAAAAAAAGCCCCGACCGATCTCCGCACCCGAATGGCAAAGGAGGAGAGCCATTCAAGACACAGGCGGCAGGGGGAGACCGCCCGACGTAGCCCAGCCGGGGCTAACTAATTGTAGGCGACCGCCTCAGCAAACGCGACTATTCTTTTCGATGCCTCAGCGATGCCAGCCAAAGGCTGCGAAGCCCTTGGCTTATGATTTTTTGAGTCGGCCTATGCCCGCCGGCGTCTGCGAAGCAGTCCGATCATACCGCAGGTCATGACGAAAAACGTAGCCGGCTCGGGGATTTCCGACTCGGCCACGGCCGTCAGCAGTTTCTCTCGGCCGCTGCCGATATTCACGAATACATCACCGTTGGCCTCCTCGAAGAAGTAAGTCCAGGAGTAGCGCTTTGCGATGACGGCTTTCTCGGCGTTAGTGGTCGCGGCGCCGTGTTGGTAGGGGTCGTCACGATATTGAATCAGGTGGATGCCATCCCAGGTGATGTAGCCGGACAGCACGACCCAGTGCGAGCCGGTCATCAACTCGATATCCTGGCCCTTGTCCATTTCCGCCTTGAGCCAAGCCCAGGTAAGATTGCCGTTGCGTTTGGCCTTGCCGTTGCCGTTGGGGCTAGTGTAATCGCCGTTGGTGGGCAACTTCTTGCCGCCGGCGTAGTGGACCTCGATGGGCAGATTGTTGTCCTTGATGTACTTGAGCTTGCCCTCGACCATGGTGTCGTCCCAGTTGCCTATGTTGGTGTTGCCCATCAGGCCGGCCAGTGTGGTTTGGGTCTGACCGAGGGTATCGGCGATTGTGATGTTGGAACTGTTATTGGCCAGCCAGTGCAGGCTGTTGGTAGCCGAGCCGGGCCCGCAGAAGTTTTTTTCCTGGACGACGTTGGGCATGTCCTTGTTGAAGCGTATGTCTATGCCGAGGAATGGGACATTCCAATTAATGCCGCTGCTCACAGGGGCGTTGAGGGTAGTGACTCCCGAAGGCACACCAGAGTTGACGATGTCTTGACTGCGCCCGATTGCGCTCGATCCAGACTGTGTGGTAAATGGCATGGGAGCCGTGTTGTCCCAGGGCGCTACGTCCGTCCACGATTCGAAAGCCAGCGAACTGCCCGTAACGTCGCCGATGCCTACCGAGCCGAACCCTGCGCCAAGATCGAAGAACGAAGTGCTGGTGAACTCGGTGGTGGCTGTATACGACGTCGGCAACAGAGGATGGTTCTGCACCAGCCAGGTTTCGCCAGGCGTCCCGGGGTTAGCGACGATGTTGAGGAACTCCAGTTGGGTGGGCGTCGTGTATACCAAGTCGATCTGCCCCCAGTCGGAGTCTGCGTCGGTGGCAACGCCGCTGTTGTAGTAATCGACCTGAGATAACTCGAATGCATATCCCCCCGACGCCGGCGAAATCAGCAGAAGCAACACACCCGTGACAAGCAAACCAATCAATTTAGTAGACATGATCCATAACCTTGTCGTTGCGAAAGCAACCTTAACGATCTGATCCGATGGCGGTTCAGCCAGGGCCCTCTCGGATGAACTGTGGCCCACAACCATAGCGGGCTCTGCACACAGCACTGCCGTGCCCCGAGCATTCTTCCTCCTGGGCAACGTTCCTGCCCAGTGAACGGCCTGCCTCGGAGCGACACCCGCGCTAAGGGAAATGATGCGATTCCGGGCGTTACGAAATTACAACACACCTCCTCATCCTCCGCGCATGCTACTCAGCATCGCGGCGAATAGCAAGAAAAAAAGCCCCCACAAACGCGGAATATCTACAACATAAACGGCCTGCCTGATGCACGAATACAGCAAATATCCTAGTTAGGGCGCGACTGGCAGGGGTGATGTGTGTGCAGGCGCGGCTGGCAGGGGGGGGGCCTGTGGATTTCTTCATTCTTCTGAGGGGCATGACGGCCGCGGGGAGGCCGACGATGCAGAAAAACACACAGCCGAGCGACCCGTTCGGGCCGCCCGGCTGCAATAATCAACACCCCTACGGGGAGTCGAACCCCGGTCTCCAGGATGAGAACCTGATATCCTAGGCCACTAGACGATAGGGGCGTCGTAATCGCTGCTTGTGGTTTGCCGCCTGCTGCTGCGGCTTTGGCCTAGCCCGCACTGTCACGGGGTCCTGGCAAGTCGTACATCGTATGCGGAAGTCTCGATTTCGTCAAGTGCATTCGCGCCGCGGCAGAAGGCGCCCACCAACGGCAGGTCACAGCTGGCAGCCCGTGGCAAGAGTCCTTCTTTCGTGGCATGGGCATCTTGCCCATGCGTCCCAGGGGCATCTTGCCCCTGGATTCAGTCTCTTGCATGGGCGGGACGCCCACCCGTACGGGAGATGCCCATGCCACTCTTACCACGGCTGCTAGGGCAGATCGCAGCGGCAGACGTGCGAAGGATTACTCCGGCCGCTGGCGGCGGATGACCCTCGGGAAAGTCTGGGGCTGTTCCACCTCGGCTTCGGCGTCGTCCGCATCGGCAGATTCCACCTCGCCGTCGTCTGGATCAGCAGCTTCGGCCTCGGCATGGTCAGTGGCGTCGCTGGCGACCTGGGCGTCGGCCTCTGCGGCGGGGTCGGCCTGGGCTTCTTCGGCGTCAGCCTGGCTGTCGACATCAAGTTGGGTCTCCGGGTCGGCCTCTGCGGGCAGGGCTTCGGGGTCGCCCACGACCGGCAGGTCCTCGATGGCAATTCGCATGTCGAGGTGTTTCGATATCGGCTGGCCTACTTCCTCAGCCGGCCTGTCAAGGTCGGCCTGGCCGGCCGGCTCGTCGTCCGAGGGTAGGGGGGCGAGCTCCGCCTCGACAGCCTGTATCTCCGCCTCGCCAGCGGCGTCAACGTCCCCGTCATCCGCCTGGCCATCCACCTGGTGATCTGCCTCGACGGCGTCAATATCCTGGTCAGCAGCCTGGGCGTCTGCCTCAGCGATGGCCTCGGGGTTGAACGGCTCGCCGAACTTCGCTGCCCGGTAGTACCCCGTGACCAGCCCGCCGGCCGAGAAGTTGTGCAACGCGCCCGCGAGGTAGGTGGGCTTGGACATTCTAAAAGCCCAGTCATCGCCGAAGGGGATGTCGAAGATATCCTTAGGCCCGGCGGCGGCTTGGTAGATAGCGTCGGCCTGGGCGGCTGGGTAGCCGAAGTCCATCCGCCGCCGCAGCAGCAGCAGCGGGCAGTCCAACGCAGCAGCCGAGTCGACGGCTGAGGCTTCTTGCGGATCGAACTTGGCTTGCTGCGAGCCGAGGCGAATAGTTTCGGCGAGGTCTTCGTTGGAGAGGAACCTGAACGTGCCCTGCGTGTGCAGCTTGCCGGCGATGTCCGCGTAAGGCTGAAACGCCACCACGCCGACGCAGTTAGGGTCGATGGCGGCGTATTCGATGGCTACCGATCCGCCAACGCCCGTGCCGAAGGCGACTATCTTGTCGCCGATGCTGCCCTGAAGCAGCAGGGCGTCCATGATGATTTTGAGGTCATGCTTCTCGTTGGCGCCGTAGGTGAAGGCTTCGCCCGTACTCTCGCCGTGAGCGCGAAGGTCCGGCAGGACAACATCGTACCCCAGCGCCGCCAGCTTGCCGCCAAGAGACAACATGGACGCCTTGCTGCGGCCGATGTCGTGGATCAGCAGTATCGTGCCGAGCGCCTCGGCGCCGTCGTCGCCAGCCGGCGAGGCCGTGATTAGCCACAGTTGCAGTGTCTGCTCGCCGATGGTGGCAGGTTGGTAGGACGTTATCTTGCCGGCGGCTACCAACTCGTCCGGCGAACGAAGCACGGCCAGGTCGAACTTGCCACGACCTGTGTCCACGTTGATCATCTGGTTAGCGTGGTATTCCGTGCCGCAACCGACAGCCGGCAGCACGACCGATAACAGAATGATTTGGCGAATGAGTTTCATGGCAGGTCTCGCGATAGAGTTGTGTTTTGGCACATGCTGATGGCCTGTGAGCACATATACGTTTATTTTATCGAAGCAATCCGCGCCGCCCCGCCAGCGAAATTATGGCCCTGGGGGCCTCAGGTACGCTTGAACTGTTTCTGTAAATCCGCCAGCGTCAGGGCCAGCGTCGTCGGTCGGCCGTGCGGGCAGGCGGATGCCTTTTCCGCATGCTCTCGCCCGGTGAGCAACTGCGCCATCTCCGGCGCGGTTAGCGGGTCGCCCGCCTTGACCGCCGCCTTGCAGGCGATCATCTCCAGCAAGCTCTCAAGCAGGCGCTCGGCGCCCGCGGTCTCGTCTTCGGCGAGGGCGTCCAGCACGCCGCGAAGGAAGTCGCCCGCCTCCACGCCGCGCTCGGCGAGCAGCGTGGGAAACTGCTGAATGGCGACGGCGTCAGGCCCAAACGGTTCGACGGCGATGCCCAACGCGAGCAGCAACTCGCCCGACCTCGCCAGCAGGTCGGCTTCGGCGGCGGTGACGGTCAGCGTCTCGGGCAGCAGCAGTCGCTGACCGACCAGCGGCGCCGCGGCGAGGCGACCCTTGAGATCGTTGTAGATGATCCGCTCGTGCAGCGCGTGCTGGTCGACGATGATCAGCCCGTCGGCAGTGGCGGCGACGATGTAGGTGTTGTCGATCTGGATGGCCGCGCCGTCGAAGGGGGCCGCGGCGGGGCCGGCGGACGTCGGCGGCAAGTAGGTGCGAAAATCCGTCGGCTGCGGGGAGCTAGGGGGAGCTGGGGAGAGCTGCGGCAAGCCCTGGCAAGCTGTGGACGGGTCAGCGGCGCTCGACGGCTGGTCGCCGGGGTCGGAAATCCACTCGCCGCCGCCCGCGCCGCCGGGAGCGATCGTGGACGGCGAGATATTCGCTCGCCTTTGGCTTTGGGGATCGCTTCGGGAATCGTCGAAGCCTAGTCGCGGCTGGGTTTTAGGCGCGGCTTTGAAGAAATCCGCCATCGCGGCGCGCAACGATTGCTGCCTGTCGGTCTGGTCGCCATCTGCGGCAACGCCTTCGGCGGCCGGGCTTTGCGCCTGCGCGGCGGCGGGAACTGCCAGGGCGGCGCGGTTGAGGGTGTCGCGCATCGCGCCAAGTAGTGCGGAGTGCACGACTTGGCTATCACGGAAGCGGACCTCGACCTTGGTGGGATGCACGTTGACATCGACGCAGTCGGGGTCAATCTGGAGGAACGCGAACACGACGGGCCAGCGGTTGGGGTCGATCAGCCCACGGTAAGCTTCTCGCAAAGCATGACTTAGCAGGCGGTCGCGAATGTACCGACCGTTGAGAAACACGTACTGCCACTTGCTGCTGCCCCGCCCAGCCGCCGGCGGAGCGATCAGCCCGTCGATCGATAGCGTGTCCCGCGCGGCGGATATCGGCAGCAGGTCGGCGGCGAGCTGGGTGCCCAGCAGGTCGCTGATGCGTCGGCGCGTGGAGTCGGCTACCGGCAAGTGCAGTGTGTGCCTGCCGTTATGTGTGAGCGTAAAGGCAACGTGCGGGTGGGGCAGAGCGAGGCGCGTCAGTTGCTCGGAGATGTGTCCCATCTCCGTGTTGGCTGTCCGCATGAACTTCCGCCTGGCCGGCGTGTTGAAAAACAGCTCGCCCACGCTGATGGTCGTGCCGGGCGCGCCGGCGGCGGGGCGGGGTTGGTCGACGGTGTCACCGGAGGCCGTAACTTCCCAGCCGGCCTCATCTTCCGCGCGTCGCGTGCGAAGGCGCGTGTGCGATATCGACGCGATAGACGCAAGGGCCTCGCCGCGAAAACCCATCGTGTGAATGTTGAAAAGGTCGTCGTCGGTGGCGATTTTGCTGGTGGCGTGGGGCAGGAAGGCCTTGGCCGCATCGCTCTCACCCATGCCGCAACCGTTGTCGGCAACAGTGATTAGCTTGCGCCCGCCATCCTCGACGGTGACGTCTATGCTGGTCGCCCCGGCGTCGATGGCGTTCTCGACGAGCTCCTTGACGACACTGGCCGGCCGTTCGATCACCTCGCCCGCGGCGATCCTGTTGACCAGATGAGTCGGCAGAATGTTGATGTTGGCCATGTTGCTAACGGTCGGCACCTACTGGTTTAGCCCGTATTCCTTGATCTTGCGGTAGAGTGTCCGCTGTCCGATGCCGAGGATATCGGCGGCGGCCTCGCGGTTGCCCTCGACCATTTTCAGCGTGTTGGCGATGAGTTGCTTCTCCGCTTCCTCCAGCGTTATGCCCGCCATGTCAGCCATTTGTGCGCCGGCCAACTCATCGCCGTTGCGATAAATCTCTGTGGGCAACTCACTTATGGTGAGCTTGTCGACCTTGGACATGACGACCATATTCTCCACGACGTTACGGAGTTGGCGAATGTTGCCCGGCCAGGGGTACGCCATCAGCGCCCGCCGGGCTTCGGTATCGACGGATTTAACACCCCGCCCGTGCCGCTCGTTGGCGAGCTTGATGAAGTGTTCGATGAGCAGCGGAATGTCCTCGCGGCGTTGCGTGAGGGGCGGCACGTCGATCGTCGCGCCCTTGATGCGGAAATACAAATCCTCGCGGAATTCCTTGTCGTCTACTCGCTGGGCGAGATCGCTGTTGGTGGCGCTGATGATGCGGACGTTGACGCGCACCGGTTCATTCGTGCCGACGCGAACAACTTCGCCGTTTTCTAGCACGCGCAAGAGCTTGGCCTGCATGGCCTTAGGCATGTCGCCGATTTCGTCCAGGAAGAGCGTGCCGCCGCTGGCGTGTTCGAATCGCCCTGGTCTGTCGTCGGTCGCGCCGGTAAAGGCGCCCTTCACGTGGCCGAACAGTTCATCCTCCAGCAGCGTCTCGCTCAGCCCGGCGCAGTTTATCGCCACCAGCCGTTTGTCTTTTCGTCGGCTGCTATTGTGGATCGCGTTGGCCAGCAGGTCCTTGCCCGTGCCGGAGCGCCCGAGAAGGAGCACCGGCAGGTCGCTGGTGGCAATGCGGCGGACGGTGTCCAGTATCTCCAACATCTGCGGGGAGCGTGCGATGATCTCTTCAAAGCCGTACTGCTCATCGAGCTGCTCTCTAACTTCCTTTATGGACGGCCCTTGCGCGGTGACCTCAGCGGCTCGGCTGACCGCATCGCGAAGTTCGTCGAGCTCGAGGGGCTTTTCCATGTAGTCAAAGGCGCCTTCCTGGAGGGCGAGGCGACAAGTTTCTACGGATGGATTCGCCGTGACAACGATGACCTTGGCGCTGGGCTGGTGCTCATTCGCTGCAGCCTGAACGGCCAGGCCGTCCGGGCCGGGACCGAGCATGAGATCGGTGACGATGACGTCGTAGGAATCTTTGGCGATGGAGGCAATCGCCGACTCGCCGTCTTGGGCGACGGTGCATCGGTGGCCTACGCGGGAGAGGCCTTCCTGCATTGCCTCGGCGTGGCCGGGGTCGTCCTCGACGATGAGGATGTCGGCGGTACGGGCGGGGGCGTCGTTCATGGCGAGGCCAACGTACCGTCTGGGGGGGTGGCTGTCAAATGCTGTTGGGTGCGGCGACAGGGGAGTCTGTGAGCATGAGGCACATGTTTCCCGCATCCTGCAGGTGGTACACGTGCTGGCGGCTCGGGTCCACGCCGGCGGCGGCGAGAGCGTCCTCGACGCTCCGCGCCCAGCCGATGCCCAGGGCGTTCAATGCCTTGGCGTCCAGGCCGGGGGACACTACGATCAGACGGACATTCCTGCCCGTCGGGTCGAGGAGCTTGCGAAGGCGGACGGCTTTGTGGTCGCCGAGTTTGTAGCCGGCTTGGCGGACCGACGCCATGGCCTCGTCGCCGGTACTGCTTGCGGCGAGCAGTTCGATAAATTGCTGTGCGGCTGGGTCCGTGCCGATGCCTTGGGGGCAGGCGGCGTCCAGCACGATCAGGCCACCATCGCGGAGGGCCCATTCGTTGTTCTTGACGCCTTTTTCGGCCTGGTAGAAGTTCCTGCTAAGCGCCCCGGTCACCTCAGCTACTATCGCGTCGGCAGGGGCGTCGATGCGGCGGACGAAGGCCTGCATTGCAATCAGGCCCGCCTCCTGCAGCGAGGGCAGAGCTTGGCCCCCCCGCGCGCCCACGATGGTCTTGCCGATCTGCACCAGGTTTACCACCGCGACCGGCCGAATGCTCTCGAGACCAGCCAGCATGCACTCGATGGCGCCATAAACCGGGTTGCCCGCCAGGCGACAGGGGCGACAATCGTCGCTTATCGCCGAAGCGTGGTTGGCGGAGATATCATCGACGCCGCAACAGCCTATCGTGGCGGTCTTGTGGGCGCCGGTGAACCCGGCGAAGTAGTGCGGCTCGACGCTGCCGATGGCGATCAAGCCGTCATCGCCGACAAGCCAGGGGTGCCCCAGCCAACTGCCCGGGCCTCCGATTTCTACGAGGTTGGGGTTGCGGCTGTCGTGCCAGGAAAGCTCGCCGAACTTCATCGCTTTTCGCAGCGACGCTTCGAATTGCTTTTGCTCGCGCGGCGCGGCTGTGTGCGTGCCGGCAGCGACGATCAGACGAGCCTGGCGGCAGTCTGCGCTGTCGGCAAGCTCTTTGAGCACCGCAGGAGTATCCGTGTGACGGAAGGTGTCGTTGACGACGATGAGGCGCGGGTCGGCGCCGCCCAGGCTGGATAGAGCATCCGAAACGGCCTGGCTGACGGCATTGTTGTCGGCGGGGGGGTGAAATGGAGCAAGCGATGTCAGCCCGTCGGTCACCAATGACACTCCTAGTCCGCCAGCGGCAGTTCGATGGCAAACCTCGTTCCCTTGCCCGGCTCGGACTCCACGCGGATGTCCCCGCCGTGTTCGTTGGCTATCCGCCGAGTCGTCGGCAGGCCCAAGCCCGAGCCGCCGACCTTCGTTGAATAGTATAAGTCGAATATACGATTCATTTGCTCTTCGGGCAGGCCCGGGCCGGTATCGGTTACCGCGATAGTGGCTCGCCCCGGCTGGCTGGAAAGCGTCACCAACAATTCGCCGCTGCCCTCCATGGCCTCGTTGGCATTGATCAGCAGGTTGAGCAGCGCCTGCTTGAGTATCTTCGAATCGACCCGGCAGATAACCGGCTCGGGCGAGGGCACGCAGCGGAGCACCACGCCATTGGACTGTGCCTGCGGCGTGAAGAAGTCCACCAGTTCGCCCACGACTTCTCGCAGATCAACCGGTTGGAGGTCCAGTTCGTACTTTCCGGCAAAGCGCAAAAAATCGTCCAATGTGGCTCGGAGGCGGTCTGCTTCGTTCTGCACGCTGTCCAGGCGGCGCAGAAGGCGCTTGTGCTCCTCGTCGTCGAAGCGATGCAGATCTTCACTGAGCAGCTTGAGGTTGACGTTGATCGTCGAGAGGGGGTTTTTGATCTCGTGGGCGAGTCCGCCTGCGAGTTGGCCCAACTGGCCGATCAGTTCGCCTTGGGCGGATACCTGCCTCTGCTGGGCGGCCGCTTGTGCGCGGCGAGCGTGCAACAAGGCTACCACCGCCCCAACCACCGCGCCGGCGGCGACACCGATCACTACCAACCATGGACCCATCGGCTGCCCTCTTGCTACACGGGTAACGGCCGACGAAACAGCATCGGTCGGCACGGCGAGTATGACTTCGGCTGTACTGACGGGTGCTACGCGTGTTGATGGGCGGCCGGATCGACTTGTGCCTCTGCGGCTGCCGCCCTGACGACGTCGCGTGCCTGGAACCCTTTGTCACCTTCGACGAGCTCGTAATCGACAGTTTCCCCATCTCTCAATGCTCGGAAACCGTCGCCCGCAATGGACGTGTAATGCACAAATACGTCCTGCCCGGCGTCGCCAATAATGAAGCCGTACCCTTTTTTCGGGTCAAACCATTTGACCTTACCGTTCGGCATGCCTGCACCTCTCGATCTTGTCCGTCACCGCAATGTTGTGGCCAGCACAAAAGTCACGTAATGCGGACAACGGAGGTTCAGCAGCACTTCATGCCAATGCGTGCATACGCAGCACGCAATACTTGCGTCAACGATGCACACCGGACGGGGACGGCCGATCATCGGCCGCCCACTCGTCCGCTGTGTTATGGGATCTGAGGCCGGCCACCGGCCAGCCCGTCAAACAAAGTATAGTGCCAAGTTGGCTACTTCGACTCTCCCTGCTCGGCCAAAGCGGCCTTGCGGGAAAGCTTAACGCGGCCCTGGTTGTCGATGGCGATCACCTTGGTGGTAACCGTATCGCCAACGTCACAAACTTCCGTCACTTCCTTGACGTAGGTGTCAGCCAATTCGCTGACGTGGCACAGGCCGTCCTGGCCGGGCAGGATTTCGATGAACGCACCGAAGTCGCGCACGGAAACGACCTTGCCGGTGTAGAGCTTGCCGACTTCCACTTCTTCGGTCAGCCCGGCGATCTGGGCTCGGGCAGCTTCCGCACCGGCGCCATCGGCCGACGAGATGAAGATCGTGCCATCGTCTTCGATGTCGATCTTCGCGCCGGTTTCTTCCTGGATGCCCTTGATCATCTTGCCGCCCGGTCCAATCACCTTGCCGATTTTCTCGGGGTTGATCTTGATGGTCAGCATCTTGGGGGCGAAATCGCTGATTTCCCCGCGCGGCTCGGCGAGGGTGGTCGCCATCGCGTCGAGAATGTGCAGGCGGGCGGTCTTGGCCTGGGCGAGCGACTCGACGATGCGGTCCTGGCAAATGCCGCGGGCCTTCATATCGAGTTGAATGCCCGTGATGCCTTCCGACGTGCCGGCGACCTTGAAGTCCATGTCGCCATGGAAATCTTCCTCACCGACGATGTCCGTCAGCAGCAGGTACTTATCGTCCTGGCTGACCATGCCGATGCTGATGCCCGCGACGGGCGCCTTGATCGGCACGCCGGCGTCCATCAGTGCCAGCGTCCCGCCGCAAACCGTCGCCATCGACGTCGAGCCGTTGCTTTCCAGCATGTCGGCTACCAGGCGAACGGTGTAGGGGAAGTCTTCCTTGCCGGGCATGACGGGTTCGAGGCTCTTTTCAGCCAAGGCGCCATGGCCGATTTCGCGACGGCCTGGGCCTCGGATCGGACGAATCTCGCCGACGCAGAAGGGCGGGAAGTTGTAATGCAGCATGAACTTCTTCTTATACTCGTCGACCAGCCCGTCGATGATCTGCTCGTCGCGGGGCGTGCCCAGCGTGGCGGTAACCAGCGCCTGGGTCTCACCGCGCGAGAAGATGGCCGACCCGTGCGTGCGGGGCAGTACGCCCACGTCGCCGAGCAGCTGGCGAACTTCGTCCTTGGCTCGCCCGTCCGGTCGCGTGCCGCCGAGGATCAGGGCGCGTTGGACCTTGCCCTCGGTGCGGTAGAACGCTTCCTTGACCTGGCCGACTGTGTATTCGGTTTCTTCGGCGCCCTTGGGGCACAGCTCGTCGAGCAGTTCCTGGCGGGCGTCATTGAGTGCGGCTGAGCGTTCTGCCTTGGCGGCGATTTGCTTGGCGGCGCTGATGGCGTCTCCGCACTTGTCGGCCACGAGGGCCAGCAGCTCTGGGGCGATAGGCTTAGCGTCGTAGCTCTTGTCGATGGTGAACTTGCCGGCCAGTTCGTTGATCATGCCGATGACTTCGTTCATCACGTCGCGGGCGATTGCGACGCCTTCAGCGACCACTTCTTCGCTGACGATGTTGCCGGCCATCTCGATCATGTTGATGTCTTCGGGCCCGGCGACGAGCATGTTCATGGTGGCATCGGCGAGCTGTTCGTGCGTGGGGTTGATGACGTGCTGGCCGTCGATGTAAGCCACGCGTGCTACGCCGATGGGGCCTGCAAACGGGGCAGGGCTCAGGGCGAGCGCCGCCGACGCGCCGATCATGGCGAGCATGTCCGGGTCGTTCTGGTTGTCTGTGGAGAGGACCATGCACTGAATCTGGACCTCGTTAAGGAAGTCATACGGGAACAACGGCCTGATTGGCCTGTCGATCATCCGCATGGTGAGGATTTCCTTGGTCGTCGGGCGACCTTCCCGCTTGAAGAAGCCGCCCGGGATCTTGCCGGCGGAGTACTGGTTTTCGCGATAATCTACGAACAGCGGGAAGAAATCCAAATCCCGCGTTGAAGGCGCCGACAGCACTGTTACCAGCACCACGGTGTCGCCGTATTCCACCCACACTGCCCCATGGGCCTGCTTGGCCACTCGGCCTGTTTCCAACGTTAGTGTTCTGCCGCCAATCTCTTTCGTTACTTTCTCTACTGCCATTTCAACTCTTTCCTTAGTCTCTTTGCTTCTGTCAACAAACTCTCTAGTTTAACTATGTCTAACTACCTTGATTTTCATTCTGCCGGTCGCGGGGGACATGACGTCTGCTCGACGGACCGGGTACGACCATGGGTCTAACAGGGCTATCTACCGGATAGTGCCGACTTGGTCCACGTTGCCATGCGATCAACAAAGCCCTTTTCACTGAGTAGCAGACCTGCAGGGCAGGCCGGAAGGCGAGCGAGGCTGGCCTGCGCCGGCGATAAATCAGCGACTACTTGCGCAGCCCCAGTTTCGCAATGATTTGCTTGTATCGTTCGGGGGCGGTGTTGGATAGATACTTCAACAAGCTGCTGCGCTTGCCCACCATCTTAAGCAATCCACGGCGGGACGCGTGGTCCTTCTTGTGGGTTCTCAGGTGCTCCGTCAAGTGATTGATCCTGGCCGTCAGCACAGCAATCTGTACTTCGGCAGAACCCGTATCGCCAGGATGCAACTGATGTTCCGCCACGACTTTCGACTTATCAACAACCGACTGATCCATATAACCGCCACACATTCCGTTTGCCGGCACACTCCCGAAGGTTCTGGCCGACAAGTGCAAGTCCCTTACGAGGGGCCTGTCTCTGCCCTAATAGATTTCGTTCTCAATTTTCCACACGCAGCGCGGAGGCTATACTAAAGTTGCCACGATAGCAAGCAATTTCACAGAAACATTGCCCACCTTGCCGGGCGAGCTCTACTCCAGCAGCGTCGCGATCGCGTCAACAAGCTTTTCCATGCGGAAAGGCTTGTTGAAATAAGCACTTACACCGAGACTTTCGGCGAAGCTTTTGTGCCGCACGCCTTGATTTCCCGTTATCATTATAACCAGCGGCGGGTCGCTGCGTTTCTTGCCGGCCTTGAGTTTTTCCATCACCAGGAAGCCGCTCCGCTTAGGCAGCATCATGTCAAGGACGACGAGGTCCGGCTTTTCCTTGTCTGCCACCTCAATGGCCGTGTCGCCGTCGTTGGCTCGGAAAATAGTAGGATTCATATCCTCAATGGCTGCCTCTATGGAAGCCATGATGTCTTTGTCGTCGTCGACAAGCAGGATTTTCTTGCCTTCAAGCTCACCAGCCATGGTTCGGTTGCTCCTTCGGTGGTCTGTCTGTGGGCATGGTTCCCGAGCTACAAGCCACTGATAGTAGCGACCCAACGGATTTTGTCAATGCTGAATCGTGACGAAATCCGGCAGCCCGGCCCGTCATACGTGCGTGCGGTACATACTGGACTGCGCCCTCGCCGTCGTAATTATACGCATGACCTCGACCGATTCGTCCAGCGTGACGGAAAAGGCCTTGCCCAGACGGACAGTATCGAACAGTTCATCCCAAATGTCGCAACTGAGGGAGGGGTCGATCGGGAAAGTCTTCTCGATCCATTTGATGCCGGCGTTGTTTGGGGCCTGGCCTCCCTGGGCAAGTACGTGGTTGGGGGTCGGCGGATGGCCTGCCACGCCTGGGGTGGCGGGGTCCGCCTTGGTGCGAAGGAGCTTCACTCGTGGGTCGAGGTACTTGACGGTTATGTTGTCATCGTCGGCTGTCAGGGCGCCCTTGTTGCCAAAGATGTGATACATCGGTTCGCCCAGAGCAGCCCCGCCCGATATCTCCAAATCGACAACTCTGTCGTTGCGCCCGGTGAGGATAATCCGCACGTGGTCCTCGGCGTTGCCCACGGCGGCTATCTTCTTGAGGTACGCCCACACCGCCTTGCATGGCGAGTCCAGCATTTGCAGGGCGTGGTCGACGATGTGCGGGCCCCAGTTGAGCAGTTGCCCGCCCCCAAACCGCTTGATCGTCTGCCAGTCGCCGCGGAACTGGAAGTCCAACCGGCGGAGTTTGATCTCGTAGACCTCACCGAGGACGCCCGACGCCATGATCTGCCGGATGTGCACAAAGCCCGGCTCGAACCGCCGATTGTGGCGTATATAAAGGCTGCCCTTCGATCGGCCAGCCAGCGCACGCAGGCGCTTGGCGTGGTCGTATGACACGGCCATGGGCTTTTCCAGACATACATCCTTGCCCGCCCGCAAGGCCAGCGAGGCATGGCGGAAGTGGTCGCACGACCGCGTGGCGATATCGACCATCTCGATGTTCGGGTCGGCGATGAGCTGCTCGATATCTCGGTAGACGCTGCACCCGTAGCGGTCGGCGGCTTTTTGGCGTCGCAGGGTCACGGTGTCGCAAGCGGCGACGATGGTGTATTTGTCCGGGCGTGCGTCCAGTTCATCGCAGTGCATCGACCACCCGGCTCGGCCCAGGCCGACAATACCGATGCGGATGGGCTTGGGTGACTTTTTGCGCTTGCTGGCGGGCCGGCGGGGGGCTTGCTTGCGCGGGGTCGAGCTTTTCGTCATGGCGTTATGGCTGTGCTCTGCGGCAGAAGTAAGAAGATGTCAGGACGAAGGTATACAGCCGCCCGCGCAGGCCTGCAAGAGTTGCCGCGGCGGGCAAGGGAGTGAAAGGGGCAGGGGGTATCAGGTTCCGTCGGCAAGGTCTTCTCTGCCTAGGAGAGTCATGTTGTGTCTGGTTAGCAGGTGGGCGGCCAGCACGTCGTCATCGACGTGGATGACCATTACCGGATCGTGCCCGCCACGTATCATCAGTGGGAAGGCAAAGTACATATTGATCTCCGCGCGCAGCAGCAACTCGAAGATCTTCGCCAATGTATCGTCGTCGTCCAGCACGGCCAGCAACACCATGCTCTCGGTGAACGGCAGGCGGTTGGCTTGCAGGATGGCCCGCGCCCGATTTGGATCGGAGAAAACCATCCGCACGACTGACCAGTCGCAGGAATCCACCACGGAGACGCCGAGGATCGTGATTTCCTTCTCAGCCATCATGTCTAGCAGGTCTTTGAACTGCCCGACTCGATTGGCGAAGAAAATGCTGAATTGAATACCGAAGGGCTCTTCGTGGCCACGTGCTATTTGCGGTTCCAGAGCTGACATGTCAGGAATTATACGCACGGAACCGCAAAAACAAAAGCATCTAATTGCCGATATCCAACAAACTTGGATGGTCGGGGGGCAAAAAGTACTTGCTCGCCTGTCGGTTGCCCGCCATAATTCTGCGGACATGACAAAGACAATCACAATCCTGTTGCTGCTGGCCACGACGTTGCTGGGGTGTGTGCGGAGGCAGTTGGAAATCACATCCGAGCCGACAGGGGCCCTTGTTTATATTTCCGATGAAATAGTGGGCCGAACCCCTGTTATCTGGTCGTTCGACTATTACGGCGACCGTGACGTTATACTCCGCCTGGACGGCTATGAGACATTGGTGACGCACCTGAATCTCACCGCCCCCTGGTACGAGTATCCCGGGGCGGACCTTCTCAGCGAGATCGCGCCTTGGACTTACGAGGACAAGCGGTACGCTCATTACGAACTCACACCGCATGTGCCCAGCTCGCGCGGGGACCTCATTAAACGGGCCGACGAAATGTCCCGGCGAAACAACGAAGCGGTGGACAAGTAGCAGCCCTTTCAGCAGCCAGGCCATTGCGACGGCTGACTCCCCGGGGAAATTGAGGGACTAAGCTACTCCTCAGGCGATTCAATAGGCGTCGAATCTTCAACAATAGGCGCTGGGTCTTCAGGAGCCAAGTCTTCGGGCATCGGGTCTTCAGGCGTCGAAGTTCCCAGCAGGCCAGACCTCGCCGCCACTTCCGCTAATGCCTTGTGCAGAATAGGCCCCGGGGACGCGCTGGTCGGGCCCAACCCGAGTACCGTAATTCCACCGTAGTTGTTGTCAGAAGCGAAAATATCTTCCGTCGCCGATTGGTCAATGGCCAGCACGCCGCCCTCGGACTCGAGGTACACGATCCCCACACCCCTCCCGGTGGCTGGGCGGGATATCTTCGCCGCCGCGGCCGCGAACTGACGATAGAGGTCCCGTGCCTTCTCGGTCTTCGCCGGGGCTATGGCCCACTCGATCACCCCCTCCGGCCAGCCATTCTCTTGGAGGCGCAGGTCGAGCACTTCGATTATGCCCGTTATCTGCTCGTCGTGCACAACGGACACCGCCAGCGGAATGGCCGCCAGTGGCAGAAAATTCTCGTACCGAGGCACGCGGACAACTTCCTCCGGCCGCTCGCTGTGGTGCAGGATAATTTCGTCAGGAGTGATATCAGCCAACAGCCCGCCGGTCATCTCGACACCGTCGATGGTCACCGTAAGCGATCCGCCATACACTGTGCCGACCGTCATATCATCATTCAGCCGCCAGCGCCACCAGTGACCTTCGTAGCCGGTTTCCTGCCGCGTTACGTCAATGTCCAGCCCGCCAAAATCCCCATCGGGGTAGGCAACCATCAATTCCGCCTCCCACCCACTCGGGAGCCACAACGGGACGACAACCCGCTCCCCGCGGATGATGGCCACTTGGTCTTCTCTCTTGTTGGTGCGGAACCACCGCACGACGCCCGAGCGAGAGGCAATGTAAGACAGTAGCCCACGCTCGCCGACCGCGGCCACTATGTCCGCCCCGGCCTGTCGCTTGCTGTTGGCGACGCTCTGAACGTACCACCACGCCAGGCCAAGAGATGCAAAGAAAAGGATGATCAGGGCCGGCACGAGCAGGTGCCGACGCGGGGCCATTGAATTATCGTGTCCGTTTGCCATTGCGATCCATCGTACTTTCAATATGATTCGGATGCAAAAGAACATCACACTCACCGCCCCGGCGGAAGGTCAACAGGTAAACTGCATGGAAGCGTCCGCTCAACACACCGCCGATCACACTGACCCGCCCGCAGGCAAGTGGCGCGCGCCCACAGGTTGGGCCCTTCGCGCCGCGGCGGCGGTTGCGCTCATATCGATAGCGGCCACCGCGTGGTGGTTTTTGCTGGTCAGGCCTGCAGCGGCCTGGCAAAGTCGGTGGCTGATGGCGAGCTTGTGCATCGGCATCGGGCTGTGGTCGGCGGGGCTCATTGCCTGGCGGCGATGGCGCGTGCTGGCCATGACAGGCCTGAACTTGCTGGCGGTTATCCTGCTGACGTTCAGCTTTGCTCCGTCGGGGGTGTGGGTGCTGGCGTATGTTGCGCTCGTGCCGTGGGTGGGGGCCCTGCACGTGGGGCGGGGCGTGAAGGGCGCTGTCTGGATGGCTGGCCTGGCAGGCCTGGTGTTCTGGGCGGGCAACCTTTACTGGATGACGTGGATCACATCAATAGGCCATGCCGGCGCGGTGGCCTATCTGACGTGCTTCTGGCTGATCGCCGCGTGGGCGGTAAGGCTGTCGATGACGCGCCGGCTACCGACATGGCTCGCACTGCCCTTTGTGTGGGTGGCGCTGGAATACGCACGAACATATCTGCTGGGCTTTCCCTGGCTGTTCCTGGCGCACAGCCAATACGCCCGCACGCCGCTAATACAGATATCCGACCTGACGGGCCAGTATGGCGTGTCGTTCTTCGTGGCGATGGTCAATGGCCTGGCGGTCGATGCGGTGTTATTGATCCGCCGCCCTCGGCCCGCCTCCCGCCGCGCCAGGCGAGTCGCGATCGCCGGAGTGTGCGTCGTGAGCGTGTCGCTGGCTGGGCTGTTGGGTTATGGCTACTGGCGGCTGGGCCAACGCACGCAAAGCGATGGGCCCACTATTGCCGTCGTCCAGCAGGCTGTTCCCGCCAGGCTGTACGACAGGAGGACCCCGCCGGAGGAAGTCCTCCGGTTGCACTGGGATGCCAGTTGGCCGCTATTTGGGGTCGACTGCGACCTGGTCGTCTGGCCGGAAGGAGCGATGACCAGCACGAATCCCGACCTGCTCCAGTTGGATGTCGAGCAGCTTGATCGCGACAGCCTGAGGGGCTTGGCCCGTTGGTACATCCCCGCCGACGAACTTGGCCCGAGCGCCTCGGACCAGGAGATCGCCGAGAATCTCACCGAGGCGTTGTCGATCCTTCGCACCCATGCCGATGCGGCCGGTCGACTGTCGGCGGCGCTGGATTGTCCGATACTGACGGGCAACTCGTCCTTGCGATGGGTCGAGGGCGCCGACGGGGGCGAGTGGCTGCCCATGAACGACGTGATGCTGCTGGAAGGCAGCGGCCTGGCGTCGAGTTACTATTCCAAGGTCAACCCCGTGCCATTCGGCGAGTACGTACCGTTCAAAGAGAGCTGGCCCGGATTGTACCGGGCACTGAAATGGTTCGTGCCGAACGTCCGTAAGCAGGTCCACCCGGGGCGGGAGTACGTTAACTTCCAGCTAAGCGGCGATGAAGGGCAGTGGACACTGGCCACGCCGATCTGCTATGAGGGCACGTTCGCAAGAGTCTGTCGCCGTATGGTCATGCGCGACGGTGAGAAGGACGCGGACATTCTCGTCAATGTCTCCAACGATGGCTGGTTCGTCTACACGCCGACTCAGGGAGGTCAGGACCTAATGTCGGTCGAGCACGCCCAGCACTTGGTGGTTTACTGTTTTCGCGCGGTGGAGAATCGCGTTCCGGTCGTCCGGGCGGCCAATACGGGCATCAGTGCATCGATAGATTCCAACGGACGGATATTGGCTTCCCTGCCGGGGTGGGGGGAGTTTGTAGATGGGTCGCCGACGGCCTCGGGTGTGCTGCTGCTAACGGACGAGCCGGGGCGGGCTGGACAACTGTTTCAAGTTGGTCCGAAGATACTTGTAGACAGCCGAGTAAGTAGATACAGTCTTATTGGCGACGTATTTGCTCGTTTTGTTTGCGTCACTGTGACGATTGTGCTGGTATGGATACGGTTACGACCTTCGACGGAGAACGAGATAACATGATCATGGACAGATCGAACTACACCGGGGCCTGCACCGTGGCGATTCTCATTTGCGCGTTATTGCTGGGCTGTGTGCCCGAGCTTGCCGTAATGACGACCGATCCGCTGCAGGCTACTACCGACGCCAAGCAAACGCTTATGCAGGCACTCGAGGATGAAGAGGGCATTGCCAGAGCGCATGCCATTGAGGCGTTGGACTACACCCTTGGCGCCGAGGCGGGTGAGCACTTCCTCGCCGGGCTCGACGATCCGATGGCGCAGGTGCGATTCGCTTCTGCAATGGCGATCGCTGAGTCTGAATACGCCCCGGCAAAAGCCAAGCTTACCGCCATGGCTTTGGATGAGAAAGAGAACAAGCAGGTAGTCTGCGGCGCGATCTACGCGTTGTACCGCCTCGGCGACGCCAGCCAAATGAATCGCATCGCGATGCTGCTTGTCGACCGGAGCCCGTGGGTCCGCGCAGAGGCCGCCACCATCATGGGCAAGACCGGCCATGATTCGGCGATGGATCTGTTGAAGGACTTGGTCCAAGACGAACACGACCCGAATGTCCTGATCCGGACGAGAGAGTCGCTGGCGACCCTCGGCGACGCCGAACAGGCTGTGAAGCTGGAAGGCGACACCAGAGGTCAGTTTGCCGACGACCGCATCGACGCTATCCGCGCGGTGTCTCGGCTTGGCGGGTCCAGAGTCAGGGGGCTGCTCGAGTATCTCGTCAGCAAGACCGATGACTCACCACTGGTGCGCGTAGCGGCGGCGGGGGGGCTGGGCCGAATGGGTATCTTCAGCCAGACTGGTTACAATCTGTGCATCAGGTCTCTTGCAGACCCGGCAGGCGTGCTGCACGAGTCAGCCGAGGAGGGACAACGGGCCAACCAGGCCGACATCCGTGCGCTCCAGCAGTTTTCGGCCATTGCCCTGGGCTGGATCGGCAAGGACGTGGCGGTGGATCATCTGTATCCCTTACTGAAACACGAAGACGGAAACATTCGCGTGGCGGCAGCCATGAGCATCCTCCAACTGCTGCCTGACGGGCGGGAAGCCCCCCCGGCTCCGGATGTTACGGATGTTCCCCAAGCGCAATAGCGTTCTGGGGGCGGAACGGATTTCGTCTAAGCTCGCAGGCACACCCTTGCCGATATCGGCAATGACGCTATCCGAGCGGATGGGCTTGCCCGCGTCGCTAGTGGCAGCGAGCGTTTTTGCTTGACTCAAGAGCCTAAATGAAGAAGAATTCCACAAGATTGCGTTTTTAGTGCGATAGTCAGAAACACTGCCCTGCAGGTATTGCGTTTTTCCGCAGTTGGCGCATTGGCGCCGGCGGTGGTGCGTAGAGCAAGGAGACTTTGGGTTGAACATTATAACAAAAATTGGCATCGTCATGATCGCGCTGCTGGGCGTATGCGTCAGTGTCGTATTTAGCCGGCAGGTACTCGTGGTAGAGAATTACAGGCAGGGCATGCTTGTTCAGACCACTAAGGCAGAGGATGCCGTGGCCGCCAGGGACGATGCAAACCTCGTGGCAACGACTCGCAACCAGGAAATCGCGCGACTTAAAAGTGACGTGGCCTCCCTGGATCGCCAGCTCCGTGTTGAGAAGGAGGAGCGTGCTGACGATGTTCAGGGCCTGAAGAGGGATCTGGCCGCCAGCAATAGGAGGGCGGAGACCTTTGGCGTTAATTTCGGCAAGAATGTCGACTTGCTGAAGGAGGTCCAGGAAGAACGCACCGTTCTCCGTAAGCAGCAGGCGCAGGCCGTGGCAGCCAATCGCCGGTTGGAAAACGAACGCACAAGCTTGGGCAACAATTTGGCCGACCGCGAGGCCACCATCGAACGACTCAACGCTACCGTGCGTCTGCTGAAAGAACGGGTGACCCAGCTCAGCGAGCAGCTCGCCGCGGCCCCAGGTGGCGGCGCTACTGCTGTCGTCGAGATAGCGGCCGAAGAGGCGCCCCGAATTTCCGGCACGGTCACCGCCGTGGGGGACGATTTGGCCAGCATCAACATCGGCTCGGTCAAGGGCATCAAAGATCGCACGGTACTCTACGTCTATCGTGACGACCACTTCATCGCGCACCTGCGGATTATTGCTGTCGATGACGCTGAGTCCACCGGGCAGATATTCGACCCGCGAGCGGGGCAGACCCCGCAAGTCGGCGACAAGGTCACCACCAGTCTGAGATAAGTGAGCGTACCGAAATGACACAGAATAACGGAAACATCCCGACCGTCGAAGTAAAGCCGCAGCCTGACGTGTACAGCGTACTGCTGATCGTCGCCGTCGTTGCTCTTGGCGTGACCCTTGGGCTGTGTCTCAATAACATGCTGTCCCCGCTGGCCGAAGGTGGGTACGGGCTTGAGTTCGGCCAGTTGCTCGACGGTACGCTCCCCGATCTCCCGTGAACGCAAGCCGCCTGCCCACGGTGGGCCGCGGCCATGACAGATCAGAGCAAGCCGCTCACAAGCCGCTGAGGCTTTGATCGCTGATGAGGCTACCATGTTCCTAGATTCACTGCTGGGTATGTTCTCGATGGACATGGGCATCGACCTTGGTACGTGCAACACCTTGGTCTGTGTTCGGGGCCAGGGGATCGTCCTCAATGAGCCCTCCGTAGTCGCCGTCAAGAAGGGCACGAACCGCGTCCTGCAAAACGGCAACGCCGTCGGCCTGGTCGCCAAGGAAATGCTCGGCAAGACGCCAGGCTCGATAAGCGCGATCCGCCCCATGAAGGACGGAGTAATCGCCGATTTCGACATTACCGAGGCAATGCTCGGCTACTTTATCCGCAAGGCGCACAGCCGTCGGCCCATTTTCGGGCTCCGCCCGCGCGTCGTCATCGCCGTGCCTTCCGGAATTACGGCCGTCGAGAAACGCGCCGTCCTCAACTCCGCCGAGCGTGCCGGCGCCCGCCGCGTGTACCTCGTCGACGAGCCCATGGCTTGTGGCATAGGCGCGGGCCTGCCCATAACCGAACCGACCGCCTCGATGATCATCGACATCGGCGGCGGCACGACGGAAGTCGCCATTATGTCTCTGGCGGACATCTCCGTCTGCGAGTCCATCCGCGTCGCCGGCGACGACATGGACGAAGCCATCGCCGCCTACATGAAACGCGTCTACAACCTCATGATCGGCGAGCAGACTGCCGAGCGCGTCAAGCTGGAGATCGGCTCGGCCGCCCCCGTCGGCGAAGAACGCACGATGGAAGTGCGAGGCCGGGACATGATATCAGGCCTGCCGCGTAAGACGCTCATCTCCACCGAAGAGGTCCGCGACGCGATCAAAGAGCCCATCGGCGCGATCATCGACTGCGTTACCCGCACGCTGGAAAAGACCGAGCCGGAACTTGCTGCCGACCTGGTGGATAATGGCGTAATGCTCGCCGGCGGCGGGTCGCTGCTGCGTGGCCTGGACCAGGTGCTCTCCAACGCCACCGGGCTGGATGTAGTACTCGCAGAAGACGCCCTTACATGCGTCGCCCGCGGCACGGCCGTGTACCTGGAGAACCTCGAAGTCTGGAAGTCCACCATGGACTCCGACGAGGACGAGTTCTAGGCCGATCCCTGTGGCCCCCAGCCATTGTCCCTGCCAAGCCCCGCTTTCTGTGGTCGCTATCTACTGATTCCCCTGGCTGACGAGGTAGAGCACCGCCATGCGCACGGCCAGGCCGTTGGTGACTTGTTGGAGGATGCAGCTATTGGGGCCGTCGGCTACTTCGGAGGTAATTTCCACGCCGCGATTGATCGGCCCCGGATGCATTACCAGCACGTCCGGCTTGCAGCGTTTGAGTCGCTCGGCGTTGAGGCCGAACAGTCGGCTGTACTCGCGCAGCGAGGGGAACTGGCTGGCCTGGAAGCGCTCGAACTGTATCCGCAACATATTGATTACGTCGACTTCGCCGAGCACGTCGTCGAGGTTGTGGCTGATCTCACAGCCCATCGCGGTGATAGCGCCCGGCACGAGTGTCGGCGGGCCTACGACTACGACTTCGGCGCCGAGCTTTTTTAGGCCAAGTATGTTGCTGCGTGCCACGCGGGAGTGGGCGATGTCGCCGACGATGGCGACCTTCAGGCCCTCAATTCGGCCCAGGCGTTGTCGCATGGTGAACATGTCCAGCAGTGCCTGGGTGGGGTGTTCGTGCGGGCCGTCGCCTGCGTTGATGATACTCAGCGGCAGCTTGCCCGCCAGCATGTGCGCCGCGCCGGCCTGGCTGTGGCGAATCACGAAGATGTCCACGCCCATCGCCGCGATATTTCGCGCGGTGTCCAGTGTGGTCTCGCCCTTGGTTACCGAAGAGCCTTTTGCGGTGAACAACACCGTGTCAGCCGACATCCGGCTGGCCGCTAGCTCGAAGCTCATTCGAGTGCGGGTGGAGTCCTCAAAGAAGAGCAGCCCAACGACCTTGCCGCGCAGCGCGGGCACTTTCTTGATCGACCGGGTCGATACTTCCTTGAAGCTCTCGGCCGTGTCGAGAATGTGCACGATCTCAGCGGCGCTGAGCTCGTCCAGCCCGAGGAGATCCTTACGATGCCATACGAAGTCCCCGCCGCCGACCGGTGCGGGCAGAGCAGCAACGGCTGCCGCGGTTTTCGCGCGCGTGCTCTTGCTCTTGCCAGGGGCCTTCTTGGCCCGGACGGGAGCCTTACTTCTTTTTGATGATGTAGACGCCTTCTTGGCCATCGGTCTCCGTTAGCTTGAGTTGCACTCTCTCTCCGTCGGGCAGGTGAACGCTCTTGCCGACGAAGTCTGCGGATATCGGTAGTTCGCGCCCGCCGCGGTCTATCAGCACCGCCAGGCGAATGATCTTCGGTCGGCCGAAGTCCAGCAGCACCTGAACTGCCGCTCGCACGCTCCGCCCGGTCTGCATCACGTCATCAACGAGCAACACCCACGTGTCGTCGAGGTCGAAGTTGATCTCCGTCGCCCGCACAAGCGGCGCGCCGCGGAGGCGAGACAGGTCGTCGCGATAGAAGCCTATGTCGATCACGCCGTGGGCGATCTGCAGGTCGGGCTTGTCGGCCGCCAGACGCTCGATCAGCCTGGTGGCGAGTGTCTCTCCGCGCGTGCGGATACCCACGATAGCAATGGGCATATCGGCCGGCAACTGCCCACACACGGTGTGGTACAGTTCGTCCAGGGCGACGCGAACTTGATCGGCGGTGAGCAATTCTTTCATGGCCAAAAAAGATTTTAGCCCGGGGCCCCGGCGAACGCAAGGGTTAGGTGGCTCTTTCTGGCCAGTCGGTTCTTGACCGACCGGCAGGCCTTTAAGTTTCCATCAACTCGCTCCGATAACCTATAGCCCCTGAGCGTCGCTAACTATCCATGTTCGCCGGTGTGAAAGACCATTCATGCGTAAGAGTGAAATTGTCTCGGCAGTGATCGCCATCTCGGCGATCGTACTTGCAGTGGTAATCGCTACTCAGGCCACGGGTCAGGATGATCCATACGCCGACCCCGACCAGGTGGACGGCCAGCATGTCATCTACTATCAGGTCGTCTACGAAGACAATGAAATCCGCGATCTGGACGCGGTCCCCGCCACCAATGAGGCCATAAAGAGCGTCCTGCGGATCGAGCGAGTCGGCAGCTCGGTTGGCTCCTATGAACGAATAGACTCCGACGACCCGACGGTGCGTGAGGTAGGCACGCCGCAGGTGACGCGCGAGTACCTCAAATGGAATGGCAAGGCCTGGGTAGGCCCGGGCGATACGGGCAGCTTCCCGACCCGCGTGCAAGCCTTGAGCGAGGAGTTCGACCGGACACAAGCCACTCTCGAGGCGCTCGAGGAGGCTCTGGGTGAATGTGATCATCTGGTGGCCGGCCTTCAGCGAGACCTGGACGACGCCGACACCGACGACAAGAAGACGCCGATCAGATTGCAGCTACGGGAAGCGCTCGACAAGCAGGAGGGACTTGTCGAGACCATTGCCGACTACGAGCGGCGGGCCTCGGCGTTGCGAGATGTACTGGGAGGTGGCGGTCGCCTGCTGGAGGAACGAGGGCAAGTGGTCGTTGTCGACATCGCCGCCGATGCGGGAGATGCCCCGGCTGCCTCGGAAGTAACGCTGGACCACGGCGTGCAGGTGTGGAAGGTGCTGCGCGAAGCGGGCGACACGGGAGAACGCCTGCGAACGTACACCGTTTCCATGGCCCATCCGATAGCGGGCCTGCGCGGCGCGTTCTACTACGTCGCCTATGCCGACACAACAGGCGACGGCAAGCCGGACACGCAGATTGCTCAGTCGCCCCTGGCAGCGGCTGTTCTACCAGGGCAGAGCACCTCCTGGTCCTTCGCCTCCGACGCAGCGGTCGTGTTCGTGGGCAACGCCTGGCCAGAGGCCCAGACGTCGCACTACGTGACCACGCCTCCGCGGCATGCGAGTTCAACGTATGCGGGCCAGAGCGTCAACCTGGAGCAGATTGCCCACATCGGCGGCATCTGGTGGGAGGGGCCCGGCACGACGGACGATCGCTTTGGGGCATACATTTCGAACATCCAGCTGGACGTGCTGTTGAATGACCCGGCAAACAACGCCAATGCCGGCGGGTACGACTCGGGCATCATCGAGCGACCATAGCAGTGGCGACATCGGGGCGGGCCGGCTGAATTGGTTGCAACCTGGCTAACTCCTTGCTACCGAGATGACCTGGCCCGGCCTTGGTCCAGCAGGTAGTGTCGCAAGCACTTGATAAATCCGCCCGGCGTGTAAAGGCCTTCAATTTCCCCGCGGCAGTTATACCAACAGTCGCGACACTCGTTGCCCTTGCTGGCGGCGCGCAAGCGATTGCGGATGGTGGCCCCGCCGTCGGTTATCAAGTTTGCGACCGGTTGATCCTTCTGCTCGACGCAAATGGCGACGTCGCCGGTGGAATCGATATTGAAGAACGCCCGCCCGGCCTTGCAGCCCGGCACGCCACCCCGGAGGAATTCATCGAACTTGCTGATGTACCGTGTGCCGGAGGCGAAGTTGGCGTACTCATCGAACAACTTCAAGAGCCGGGGCGATACGGGCCCGTCGTTGTGCCCGTGGTCCCGCGAGCCGGTCTTGCGGTGGCAGTAGGGCTGAAGCAGGTAGTAAGCGTTCCGTTGGTTGGCCATATCGATGATCTTCAGGCAATCGTCGATGTTGTCGTCCAGCAGTACGCTGAACACGCTCACCCGCTGAAACTTGTGCACGCGCGCCGCCGACAGCAACTCAACCGCCCGCCACGCACGTTCCCACGCTCCATCCACGCCGCGACGAGCATCGTGCTTTTCCGGCGTGGCGTAGTCCACACTGACCGACACGCCCCATATGCCCGCCTGCATGATCTCCGCAGCCGACTTCTCGTTTATCAGCCAGCCGTTGGTTGTCATGAACGGGAAGTGGTACTTGCCTATCACCCGGATGATGTCCGGCAGGTCGGGCCTGAGCAGCGGCTCGCCGCCGGCGATGGATATCATCATCGTGCCGGCCTGGGCCAGCTTGCGAGCGCCTATGTCGAACTGTTCCACCGTCAGTTCGGGCTCGTTGGCCATTTCGTCGTGCCAGTAGCCGCAGAATCCGCACTTGTAATTACACCGATACGTAACCTGCCACGCGCACCATATCGGATGGCCGCCCGTCCACGCGCGGAACAGCCGCCACTTACGATGGGCGGAGGAGAACTGTCTATCCGGAATATAAGCCATTGGATTCTTCAATAACGCAATGCGGACCGATGCGTAACTGTAGCCGTCCACATGTTGATAATTCAAGTACGTTTCCCATCTCCCCCCGACCTATGGCGGTCTTGCTTGACACATTGGCCAACTGCGCGTAACGTTGGCTGGCAAGTAATTTGTGGCGCATTTCGACCGGCCTGGAAGTTTCTGGCGACGAGATGGGCCAGGCGTCGATATAAAAGATCAATCGATCCAGATTCGTTGCCCGCGAGTGACAATACATCGAAGCACATATATCGACGAGACGCATGCAGAAGAAATAACGCACCACGCTGCTCCACAGCCCACGGACAGCTGTCCGTGGGCATTACGATGCTCCGTGAGCATTGCACCGTGAAGGAATTGGATCATGAAACGTAAGACCAAGCCCTCGAAGAAACTCACCAAAGAGAAATTGGACCGCAAGCGCCGTATGGCGTGGTGGCACGACGCCCGCTTTGGCATGTTTGTTCACTGGGGGCTGTACTCGGTGGTCGGCCGGCATGAGTGGGTGCAGAATAACGAGCAGATCCCGCGCGAGGAATACGAAGCTATCGCGATGAAGTTCAAGCCCAAGCCCAATTGCGCCCGCCAGTGGGCCAGGCTGGCCAAGAAGGCTGGGCAGAAGTATATGGTGCTCACAACCAAGCACCACGATGGCTACTGCCTGTGGGACACGGCCACCACCGACTACAACGCCGCCAAAACTGGGCCCGGCCGCGACCTCGTGGCTGAGTACGTCGCTGCCTGCCGGGCTGAGGGGCTGAAGGTGGGCTTCTACTTCTCGATGATGGATTGGCACCACCGTGACGGGTACAAGTGCTGCAAGTCCGAGCCCGCCCGCAAACGGTTCGTCAAATACATTCACGCCCAGGTCAAGGAGTTGATGGCCAAGTTCGGCAAGATCGACATCCTCTGGTACGACGTGTCCTACCCGCTCGAGGCCAAGGGCTGGGAGTCGGCCAAGCTCAACCGTATGGTCCGCAAGCTCCAGCCGGACATTATTATCAACGACCGCTCGCAGATCCCCGAGGATTTCGGCACGCCGGAAGAGTCCATCGTCGCAGCCGGCGAGGGCAGGGCGTGGGAAGCCTGCATGACATTCAACGGCTCGTGGGGATGGGTGGACACCACCGACGACGCCTGGCACAGCGCGCGGGACGTTGTGCTGATGTTGCGGCAGTGCGTCGCCGGCGGCGGCAACCTGCTGCTGAACATCGGCCCCAAGCCGGACGGCTCCGTGCCCGACCAGGCCATCGAGCGACTGACGAAGGTCGGCAAGTGGATGGACGTGTACGGCAAGAAGTGCGTCTACGGCCCGCGCCCTCGAGCCGCCGGCCTGCACGATGTGTCGAACATGCTTGTCTGGACACGCGACAACAACTCCAAGCGCGTATTCGCGTGGTGCAACACCTGGCCCAACGGCGAAGTGGGCATCGGCTGGTTCAAGGGCAAGGTCAAGCGCGTCAAACTGCTGACGGCCCAGGGCGCCAAGCCCGTCAAGTTCGCGCAAACCCCGCGGCGACTGCTCCTGACCGGTCTGCCCAAGGCCTGCCCCGATAAGACCGTCGGCGTGTCGGTCTTCCAGATCGACTGCGTAAGCAAGCCCTCGCGCAAGATGGGCATTCACGCGGAAAACCAGGTCGTCTGGTGGCACGACTAGGCACCAGTAGCTCCCTCGACGCCTGGTTACTGAGAGCGACACCGACAATGCGAATGATTGCACGCAAAGCCCACGGATAGCAATCCGTGGGTTTTCCCCGAAGAGACAAGGAACTCCCATGGCAAAGAAGAAACTCAGCAAGTCAGCGGCTGCGAAACTCGCCGATCGCAAACGCCGTATGCAGTGGTGGCACGATGCCCGATTCGGCATGTTCGTTCACTGGGGCCTGTACAGCATCCTTGGCCGGCACGAATGGGTGCAGAACATCGAGCAGATCCCCATCCCCGAATACGAGCAACTCGCCGCCAAGTTCAAGCCCAACCGCAACTGCATGCGCGAATGGGCCAAGCTCGCCAAGAAGGCCGGCATGAAGTACATGGTAATGACCACCAAGCACCACGAGGGCTACTGCCTGTGGGACTCCGACGCGACCGATTTCTGCGCGGGCAAGACGGGCCCCCGTCGCGATCTCGTGGCGGAGTACGTCGCTGCCTGCCGGGCCGAGGGCCTGAAGGTGGGCTTCTATTATTCGCTGATGGACTGGCATCATCCCGACGGTCTCCGCTGCGCCAAGAGCGAACCGGCCCGCCGGCGGTTCGTGGACTACACCCACGCGCTGGTCAAGGAACTGATGACCAAGTACGGCAAGATCGACATCCTCTGGTACGACGTCGCCTGCCCGCTGCCGGATGCCAAGGGGTGGGAGTCGGCCAAGATGAACCGCATGGTCCGCAAGCACCAGCCGGACATCATCATCAACGACCGCTCACTGCTGCCTGAGGACTTCGGCACGCCCGAAGAGTCTATCGTGGCCGAGGGCGAAGGCAGGGCGTGGGAAGCGTGCATGACGTTCAACGGCTCGTGGGGCTTCATGGACACGCCGGCTGAGGATTGGCACTCGCCTCGCGAGGTCCTACGGATGCTGCACCAGGTCACCCAGCAGGGGGGCAACCTGTTGCTGAATGTTGGCCCCCACGCCGACGGCACGCTGCCGGAGACCGCCCACGAGAACCTCAAGCGCGTGGGCAAATGGCTGGATGCGTACGGTAAGAGAATGGTCTATGGCATTCGCCCCCGCACGCCGGCGGGCCAGTTGCTCGGCTCGCTGAACCTGATCAACTGGACGCTTGACGGCAACACCGCCTACGCCTGGCTGCGGAACTGGCCCGGCACGGAGTTCGGCCTGGGCCGCTGGAAGGGCAAGGTCAAGTCCGTCAAGCTGCTGGGCCCCAAAGGCGCGATGCGGCTGAAGTTCAAGCAAGAGCCTCGTCGCCTGCTGATCACCGGGCTGCCGAAGACCTGCCCGGACAAGGCCCTCGGCGTGGCGGTCCTGCAGATCAATTGCGCCTCCAAGCCCTCCCGCGGCATGGCGACCCACGCCGAAGCGCGTGGGCATTGGAAGTAGAAGTATTGCAGGAGTGAGGTAAAGACGCACATCAAGGCCCACGGACAGCTGTCCGTGGGCTTTTTCAATGCACGCCCAAGGCGAACAAGCTTCGGCGCGGCCTGGGGTAGTCCTGCATGATGATCAGTTCCATGAGTTGGTCCCGCAGCTGGCGCCGCAGCTCGACGCAAGCTGGGTCGCCGGCAAGATTGTGCTGCTCGTCGGGGTCCGCCTGTATATCGAACAACTGTTCACCGTTGTCACAGCAGTACAGCGTGTAGCGGTGCTGCTCCGTGCGAATCGTACGCGCCCAGTCGGCGGGGTCCATCGACCACACCGCGTTGTAGCTCTCGACGTAGGCCGCCTCTCGCCAGCCCGTCACGCGCTCGCCGCGGCAAAGCGGCAGGAGCGATCGGCCCGGCAACACCGGGATATCGCCTGCTCTGTCGCCGAAATCAGGGCCCATGGTCGGCATCAGCGGCAGCGACTGGCCCGTCATGTCCAGCACGGTCGGACAGATATCCTCTAGCTGCACCAATTCATCGCGCATCTCGCCGGGCTGCAGCCCGGGCCCACTGATCATCAGCGGCACGTGGATGCAGGCATCGTAATGATGTTCCTCCTTGCCGTGGAACCCGTGGTCGCCCAGCATCTCCCCGTGGTCAGCCAACATTATAATGTAAGTGTTGTCAAGCCGCCCGGCCTGCTCCAAGGCGTCCAACAAACGCCCGAGCTGGTCATCCAGATGGGCAATGTCGGCAAAGTAATACCGCCGGCCCGCATCCATGTCACACGTGCTGGAGAACTGCTTGAAGTACGCGGGCGCGGCGGGATTCTCAAACCACTCAGCCGGCGCGGCGGCGGGAATCTTGCTGACGTCCACACGGTCGAGATATTCCGCCGGCGGATGGAACGGGCCGTGAGGCTGAACGTAGCTCACGTGCGCGTACAACGGCTGATCCGCCGGCGCACTGGCGATGAAATCCAGCGCCTGCCGCGTTATCCACTCGGTCTGGCTGAGTTCGGTGGGGAAGGGCAGGGGGTACCAAGCCCCACACGCATCGGGATGCTCGTCCGTTGGGCCATGGAATTTCTCGCGCGCAAGGCGGATTCTGTCGGCCAGGTTGATCTTGTCCGGGCCGTATTCGGCGTACCAGGGGATGTGGCTCGCCCATATTGTAGACAGGACCGCGTCGAAGTGCTCGGGATGCTCGCGGGCGATCCAGTCCAGCCATTCGCCGCCGCGTGCGTCCTCGGTGTTGTGGACCACGTCGAAGCCATACGCCCGATAGTTCTCGTCGAGGTGGGAGTCGCGATAGTGGCTTCGAAAGTGCAGCTTGCCCAGCGCGCCGGTCCGCCAGCCGGCCTGCTGCAGCGTGCGCATGAAAGTCGGCAGCTCGGGCGACAGCTCGTAGCCGTTCTCCAGCACGCCATGGCCCCGCGAGGTCAGGCCGGTGGCGATCGTGGCCCGTGCAGGCTGGCAGACCGGGTTGCTGGTGAAGGCGTGAGTGAATGTCACGCCCCGCGCCGCCAGCCGTTCGAAGTTCGGCACGGGGCACGCTCCCGCCCGGGCCGCGTCAAGCCATCTGGCAGACAGTTGATCCAGCATGAAGAAGACGACGTTGGGGCGAGCGTCATTCGGTGTGGTCATAGGCTATCTCATAATGTGGCGGCGGTTTGTTGCTTGAACGAAAGCTTCGCTGCCTTCATACTCCACGCCACGAAGCTGTGTGCGACTTTACCAAAACGACGATTTGCATGCCACAGGAGCATCGATGTCCCCCAGAAAAGCGACAGCAAAGAAACTCACCAAGACCCAGCTCGACCGCCAGCGACGCATGAAGTGGTGGCACGAGGCGCGGTTTGGAATGTTCGTCCACTGGGGCCTGTACAGCCTCGTCGGCCGGCACGAGTGGGCGGTCAACCAGGAGCGGATTGCGTGGGACGAGTACTTCGCCCTCGCCGACAAGTTCCGCCCCAAGGCAGGCTGCGCGCGGGAGTGGGCCAAGATGGCCAAGGCCGCCGGGCAAAAGTACATGGTGTTCACCACGCGTCACCACGACGGCTTTTCGATGTTCGACTCGCAGTTCAGCGATTGCACATCCGCCAAGATGGGCCCGAAGCGTGATTTCGTGGCTGAGTATGTCAAAGCCGCTCGTCAGCAGGGCATGCGGGTTGGCCTGTACTATTCGCTGATCGACTGGCATCACGCCGACGGCCTGAAGTGCGGCACGGACCCCGCCGCCCATCGACGCTACCTGGACTACGTGCAGGGCCAGCTCCGCGAGCTGATGAGCAATTACGGCCAGATCGACATCCTCTGGTACGACGTGCCATATCCGATGTCCAATGCCAAGGGCTGGGAGTCCGCCAAGATGAACCGCATGGTCCGCAAGCTCCAGCCTGGCATCATCATCAACGATCGCGGCATCCTGACCGAGGACTACAACACGCCGGAGGAGACCATCCGTGCCGCACCGGTGGGCAGAGCGTGGGAAACGGCCATGACCTTCAACGGCTCGTGGGGCTACATGGACACGCCCGACGAGGACTACCGCGATGCCCGCCACATCCTGTTCATGATGCAGCAGATCACATACGGCGGCGGCAACTTCCTGCTGAACATCGGCCCCGCGCCGGACGGCAGCGTGCCGCCCCCGGCTGTGCGGCGTCTCACGCGGATCGGCAAGTGGCTGAAGATTTACGGCGAGGCCGTCTACGGCAAAGTCGATCGCGGGGCCGGGCTGGAACCGCTCAACAACTACGTGGAGTGGACCCGCAAGGGCAACACGGCCTACGCGTGGCTACGCAGTTGGCCAGGTGAGCGAATGAGCGTGGGCTACTTCAAGGGCAAGGTCAATCGCGTCAACCTGATCACGCCCACCGGCCCGAAGGCGTTGAAGTTCCGCCACGATAAGCAAGAGCTAGAGATGTGGGGCTTGCCCGCCACCTGCCCGGACAAGAACATCGGCTACGGCATAGTGAAGATCGAGTGCTCGTCTCGACCTCAACGGATCATGGTTGGCCATTACGCCGAAAAGTCGGTCTGGCAGAAGCTTTGAGAGAAGTTACGGCGTGAGAAAAGGCGTCGCCAAAGCCGAGGAAATGAAAATATTTCCTTGCGTGGCTGGCGGCCGGCTGTAAGTCTATAATATCGTTAGCCCAAGAATAGCGTAGCTTTAAAAAAAACTACGGAAGGAGCATGTCCATGCCAAACCTACTACCCCCTGTATTCCTGGCCATACTCTTGGTGTTCTATCTTTACGCCTTGGCCAGATGGCAGATAGTCAAACGTGCGCCGCTGTTTTTCTTTGGCGCCGCGGGCCTGCTGTTCGCATTCCTAGGCCAGTTCTTCGCCCTTGGCGACACAGTCGTAGGGACGGTGGCAGAGGTTTTCAATATCGTCGGCCTGCTCGTAGCCTTCACAGGCGCCGTCCTGAGTTGCGCCGGTGCGTCGGTATCCATCAAGGGCATGATAGACGCCGCCAAGGCCGCCGTGCCCAGCGACGAAGAATAATCTCATTCAGGCTGGAACTGCCGCGGATTTGCCAATCCGCAAGGGATACCTATGGACCTTTACGAGGCAATCGCCAAACGGTTCAGTTGTCGGTCCTTCAAGGACATGGTTATCGAGCCGGACAAGCTCGAGCGTGTCCTGGACGCCGGCAGGCGAGCTCCCAGCGGGCATAACAGCCAGCCTTGGAAGTTCGTCGTGGTAACAGACCCGACCCGCCGGGCTGACCTGGCTGTGGGCGCCAATAACCAGGCGTTCGTCGGCGAGGCCCCGGCGGTTATCGCTGTGGTGGGGCTCGACGAAAACTATGTCATGCCCTGCGATGTCCCGGGCGACCCCGTCAACTGTGCGATAGCTATCGACCACATGACTCTCGCAGCCGCCGCCGAGGGGCTGGCCACGTGCTGGATCGGTGCGTTCGACCAGGACAAGTGTCGCAAGATTCTAGGGGTGCCCCCGCCGGCGAAGATTATCGAGTTGCTGCCGATCGGTTACCCAGCCGTCGCCGCCGGGGCCAAGTCACGCAAGGGCCTCGCGGATGTGGTTTGCTACGAGCAATTCCGCTAGGCCTGCCGGCCGTGCCATAGTTAAGCACTACCGGGCGCGGCCGAAACTGCGGGACAGTGGCCGTCAGGCGTGGCATTTGTGTTTGGGGGCCAAAGGAACATTGACTTTTTTTGGCGCCTGATGCCGATATGAGAGGTGTCGCGGATTATCTACGTAGCTCGGCCGCTCGGTATTAAATTCTGGGCTGTCGGGCTTGGCTTGTGTGCTGACCTTAAGATTACCAGGAGCCCGGTGATATGACCGAGCAATCTCAACTCCACCACGGCAAGATCGCCGAAACGGATTCGTCCCTCTCCCACAACGATGCTGAGGAGTCGTGGGTGGGCAATCCTGAGCCGCAGGAGCGACTCCAGCCAGCACTTGCGGGCCTGTGCGTGCTGGTCGCCGATGACGAAAGCTCTTTCCGCCGAAGCGTCAGCGACATGCTGAGTACCTCAGGCTGCCAGATCGACGTCGCCTGCGATGGCGCCGAAGCCTGCCGGCTTGTGGCGGGCAAGAGGTACGATCTTGTCATTTCCGACGTCACCATGCCCGGCGCGACGGGATACGACGTTTTCGCTGCAGCCAAGGCCGCCCACCGCGACACCGGCGTAATCCTCATGACTGCGTTCGGTTACGACCCAAATCATTCTGTCGTAAAGGCTAACCAGGAAGGCCTGACCGACGTGCTGGTCAAGCCCTTTGAGGCAACGGCCTTGCTCGCGCGGTGCCACGACGCCCTGGCCGACGAATAGCGAGAGGCCGTTGGCCGCCGGGGGATGACACGCCCATTGGCAATTTTCGCCGGAAGAACGGGGGCTGCGATCTGTCATCGCACAAGCTGTAGTGGCCAGCGGCGGTTGGGGACGATCAGGCGGGAAAACTTTTCTTTGAAACTTCTGAGGCTGATTAAGTACCCCCCCCAAGCGGACGATAACTGAGTTGGGCCGGGCAGAAGACCGGCTCAGGCTAGTTTGCTCTAGTGAGGTCTCCGACACGGAGGGCTGTATGTGTCGATGGCGTGAGTTGTGTCATCATACGAGGGCCCCGCGGACGGTTACTAACGTAACTCGAATATGCAGGCCGAGCAGCTTTGGCGTCCGTGCCGCCGCTAGGTACGGGCAAGAAGAACTTTGGAGGTTGGTCCGATGAAGCGCACAGGTTTTACACTGGTTGAAATTCTGATCGTGGTGATAATTCTGGGCATCTTGGCTGCTATTGTTGTGCCCCAGTTCACCGAAGCTTCCGCCGACGCTAAGGTCTCCGCGCTGTCCAGCGACTTGCAAACTGTCCGCAGCCAATTGCAACTGTACAAGTTGCAGCATGGTGGGTCGTATCCTAGCACCCCCGTCACGCAGTTGACGACGGCCACCAAGGAGGACGGCACAGCGGGCGGAACGTTTGGGCCATACCTGACGACCTTCCCGTCCAATCCGTTTACGTCCAGTTCGGACGTTGACGTCGACGGCACGAAGGGCGATGGCTCACACGCCTGGTACTTCAACAGCACCACCGGCGAGTTCACCCCGGACGATGCGGCACACTCGTCGATGTAAGCGACACGATTGGAAATACTTGCCGTTCGCGGGCGTTGTAAGAGGCCCACTGCGGGGAGTTGGACAGGCCTGGCTTCCCTCGGCCCTGGCGAGGGATGCGTGCCTTAAGTTAACTGGCTAAGTTAAGTATGTTACCTGAATCACCGGCCGCTTGAGGCCCGTGGCGTATTTGAATCCTATGCTGCCTGCGACATCTGGCAGCCGCCCGCTGATGAAATGTGAAAGCGCGAGCACACGTTTACTCGCGACAATGTTTAGATGTTACTCAACGGTCCCTAATTTTGAGACACAGACAGAGATGTACGGAGGTAGTTCCCATGAAGCGCAAGGGCTTTACATTAGTCGAAATATTGATCGTCGTGATCATCCTGGGCATTCTAGCCGCTATCGTAGTTCCTCAGTTCAGCGAGGCTTCTGGCGATGCGAAGGTATCGGCCTTGTCCAGCGATCTGCAAACTGTTCGCAGCCAACTGCAGCTTTACAAGCTTCAGCACGCCGGCTCCTGGCCTTCGGCCCCCACTACGCAGTTGACAACCGCCACGAAGGAAGACGGCACGGCCGGCGGCACGTTCGGACCGTATCTGACCACGTTCCCGTCCAATCCGTTCACGTCCAGCGCGGATGTTGACATTGACGGCACGAAGGGCGACGACTCGCACGCCTGGTACTTCGACAGTACCACCGGCGAGTTCACCCCGGACGATGCTGCACACTCGAGCATGTAACGACAGAGCTGTCGTGTGTTTCAGAGTTAGCAACTAAAAAAGGGCTCCGGACTCGACCATTTCATTGGTCGAGCCCGGGGCCCAGTGAACGACTCGGCTTGTACAGCGAGCCACCACTGTTCTTGCAGGAGCCCTGAGCCCCTGCAGAACAGGCCTGGGAGAGGTGGCGAGTTATGAGCTACAAAGGCTTCACATTAGTCGAAATTCTAATCGTAGTGGTCATTCTGGGCATTCTGGCAGCCATCGTTGTTCCTCAGGTCGCCGACGCCTCTGGGGACGCCAAGCTCTCTACGCTGGCCAGCGACCTGCAGACTGTCCGCCAACAGCTGCAACTGTACCGGCTTGAACACAATACCTGGCCGGAGGACAACAAGATCGTCGACCAACTGACGGCCACGACCAAAGTGAACGGCACGCCGAATGGGCCGCTGGGGCCGTACCTGACAGCATTCCCGACGAATCCATTTACGGACAGCGCCGACATCGACAGAGGCGGCACCAAGGGCGATGGTTCACACGCTTGGTACTACGATCAGACCACGGGCGAGTTTACCCCGGACGACGCGGCGCATTCGTCGATGTAGACATTACGACCATTCATATACAAGTGGCTAACGACCGACATGCATCACCGATCACGGTCGGTTCTGCGGCGGCGACCGAAGTTCACTGCCCCCCGGCCGACATACGCCCGCCCTGTACCGTATGTTTCATAGAGAAAGTACCATGAATCGTGTTGCGAGTCACAATGCAGGATTTACGCTCATAGAGTCGCTGATGGCGATATCGCTGTTGGCGGTGAGCATCACCGCTGTAACCATGCCCTTCACCGCCGCCGCCATGGCGGAGATAGAGGACGCGCGGCGTACTGTTGCCGCAGCGCTCGCCCGCGAGATGATGGAAGAGATTCTCGCCCTCGATTTCTATGACCCCGACGGCGTAAGCGTGCAGGGCCCAGAGGCCGGCGAAACCGCGCGGGCAGACTTTGATAATATTGACGACTATCATGGCTACAGCGAGGACGAAGGTGATGTCCGCAGCGCCGATGGGTCGGTCATGTCCGACCCGGCCAGCCAAGGGCTGTCGCGCAGCGTTACTGTCGAGTATGGACACGTTGACGAGCAAGATGTCGACGATACGCCGACATTCGTGCAAGTTACTGTCGGCGTGCAGTACATGGGCAGTGATGTCGCTAATATAGTTCGCCTGGTGTACGCCAGGGACTCCATAGTGGACGACAATTCCCTGCCGGACGTCCCCTAGTGTGCACCGCACCGTGCGGTGGAATGCACAAATGAAACAACGAAGAGCATTCACGTTGATCGAAATGCTTATGGCGATATCCGTCATGGCCATTATCGGTATGTCCGTAGCCGCGGCGAGCATGGCAATGACCAACGCTTACGACAGCGGCCAGGAGTACTACGAGTGCCTGCAGACCGGACGGATCACGGCCCTGCGTCTGGAGCAAACGCTCCGCAAGGCCCTCCTTGTTACGGATGTCGCAGACGAGGCCGTGTGGATATGGCGGGAGGATACCGACGGCGATGGACAGATCAACCTCAGCGAAGTGTCTATGATCGGACGCGATTCGAGGACCAATGAGTTGGTGGAGTACTATATCGAGTTCCCAGGGTACGCGTCGGATCTCGATGATGTCATCAACCCCAGCCAGGCGACGGCAGATTACACTGCTGCGTCCCGAGGTTCTTACCCGGCCTGGACGATAATCACGGTGCTGGCTGAAAATGTCTCCGCATTTGCGGTCAGCGTCGCGCCGGATGCGCCGACTACCACGACGATAGGCATAACGCTTACCGTCGCTCAGGGCGGCCGTGAAATGACCATACGCAGCGCGGTGAATCTCCGCGCGGATTGGACGAATCGGCTTGCCTGGGTGGTGGACTCAGGCTGGCCAGACGGGGGATATTGGGTGCTGACCAACTAATCTGACGACGCAATGACTACGCCAAGAAGACAACACGGTTTTGCGTTGCTGCTTGTACTGATGATGGTAGTGGTAGCCAGCACACTCGGCGCCAGCTACCTGTCAAGCGCGTCGCTCAAGCTGGTAGGCTCGGCGAACATGGCAAATGCCACCAGGGCGCAGTACCTGGCCGAGGCCGGCCTGGAACACGCCATGTTCCTGTTGCGGACAGACCCCAACGCTCTGGCAAACTCATATGCCACGCCGCTGGGCGACTATGACATAGCGAGCTCCGAAGGCGACTACATCCTATGGGCCGTCGCCGCCGAGAGCGGCGTGCAGGACCACGTCACGATAACGGCAGAGGGAACCGCACAGGGGATCACTCGGACCACTTCAGTCACCATCGAGAGCGACAACACATTCGGCGACCTGGTGATGTCCTACGGGCCTCGCTACTACTGGCGGCTGAGCGAGACCTCCAATTGGTGGACGAGCGACGAGACGGGCAACTCATGGGGCATCTTCCGCAACGGCGTGGACCTCAACATGCCAGGCCCGCTTGTGGGCACGGACGACACGGCCGTGAGCTTCGATGGCTATGACGAATACATAGACATGGACGACCTGAACGTCTACAGCGATGAAATGACCATAATCGCGTGGGTGAAGATAACGGACGGGGTGGGGCACAAGGATGGGCGTATCGTTAGCAAAGCGTATAATACTGGAAAAAACGAGACCTATTGGATGTTGGCGACCCATGAGAATAATGGCAGACGGTACTTGAGGTTTCGTCTGCGAGCAGGGAATAACACCGAGGAGTTGAAGGCCCCGGAGGGAAGGCTGGATTTCGGTGAGTGGTACTTTTGTGCGGCCGTCTACGATGGGGCCGAGATGCGGCTGTACGTCAACGCCAACGAAGTTGCCAGCCGCAGCAAATCCGGAACTGTCAACACAAGCAACAGCGTCAACGTCTGGATCGGCGGCAACCCCTATAGTTCGGCGACCAGGCCTTTTGGCGGGGACATAGACGAGGTAGCGATCTTCGATACTGCTCTGACGCAAGCACAATTGCTCGCCCTGTTCCAGGCCAGGTACCCGGACATAAATGTGATCGCGTGGCATGATTAACACTAGCGTACAACCTGAGTTGAACGGCGCGGCCCACGGCGAGCGGGCATTTACGCTCATTGAGGTGCTGATCGTAGTGCTGATCGCGGGCATATTGGCGGCAACAGTCGTGCCGGCAATGTTGTCAGCCGACAGCGTCCAGATAGTAGCCGCCGGGCGGATACTGGCCTCAGACATGCAGTACGCCCAGACCGAAGCGATAGCCACTCAGACACCTGTGACGGTCTCATTCGACCCGGCCGGCGAGACCTACACGCTGTCTAACGCAAGTGGGGCCTTGATTAACCCGATTACAGGAAACAGCTACATGGTAGTGTTTTCAGCCAATAGTAGCCTGGATGATGTGGATCTGGTCTCCGCGAACTTTGGCGGCGCGGCAGTCGTCACCTTCGACGAGATGGGCGCCCCCGATGCGAGCGGCAGCGTTACGCTGCAGGCCGGTCCCCACTCGTTACGCGTGGATGTAGCCAATGCGACCGGTTCGGTTACTGTCGTTGAGGTCGGTTGGTGAAAGTGAGCACTTGGAGCGATGAGTTTATTTAGTCTACATAGGCCTTTGCCGATTGCACTGGACTTGGGTAGCCAGTCCGTGCGAATGATGCAACTGGCGCAGCTTGGCGGCACGATCAGCGTCGCGGCTACGGGAGTGTGGCATTATCCCAAATCGATGGCGGCCGATGCCGATGCTCGACGACAGGCGACAGTGACCGCTGTCGGCGACATGATTCGCCACAACGGCTTCAAGGGCAAACGTGTCATCACCGCGATGTCGTCTGATGAGTTGCGGATCAAGAACGTGCGATTGCCCAAGATGCCCCCAGACCAACTCGTCCGAGCCGTGCGATCAGAGGCCGAAAAGCGATACGATTTCCCCATAATCGGCAACCAGTTGAACTTCCTGGATGCCGGTGAGGTCCGCAGCGGCAACGAATCACACCATGAGATAATCATGCTGGCCTTGCCACAGGAAACGATCGACGAACACATTTCACTGCTGTCGGCGATGGGGCTCGCCCCGGAGTATGTCGAGGCCCAACCCATAGCAATGTTCCGCGTGTTCGAGCAATTCCTGCGGCGGCAAAGCGACGTTGCGGTCGTTACCGTGATGGTGGAAGTGGGGCACGCCAGCACCCGCGTAGTCGTATCACGCGGGCGTGACATCGTGTTCGTCAAAGCTATAGACATCGGAGGCCGTCACCTCATCGACGCCGTCGCACGCCACGCGAACCTGGACGTGGAAGAAGCCCGTGAACTGCGCCTGCGGACAAGTTGTCAGCAAGCGGAGGCGGCCGCCAAAGCCAATGACGACGAGCTCGGCTCGGCTGATATACCCCGGTCCTCCGTGGACTGGACCGTCCGCGACGCGCTTCGAAGCGACGTGGAAGCCTTAGCGCGCGAAGTGGCACTGTGCTTGCGATATTGCTCCGTGACCTTCCGGGGGCTCAGACCGCAGAAGGTACATTTGACCGGCGGCGAGGCCTGCGACGCGACGTTCGTAGACATGTTCCGTGAACAGTTGAACATGGCATGCGATGTTACCGATCCGCTGCGCGGCATTGACACGGCGGGCATAGACCTTGGCGTGCACCGTGGCTCGGCGCCGGCGGACTGGACTGTGTGCACGGGAATGGCTCTTCGCACGATTGACATGAGAGACGTCAGGGAGGAGGCCGACAATGAACCCAGTCGACTTTCTGCCTGAACATATTCGCATTAGTAGACAGCGGCGAGCGAATCTGATTCGCCAGGGCTACCTCCTTGTGCTCTGCGTTGCGGGGCTGGCGTTGCTTGGGTATTTCCGACAGGGGCGCATAAGCGAGGCAAAGGCTGAGCTCGTGCTGTTGAACACACGGGCAGTGAACGTCGCCGGGCAGATCGCCATGCGAAGCAGCCTCGAAGCGGAGCAGGCTGAGCTATTGCTGAAGCAACGCATCGACGAACAACTCGGCAGCCGAGTCAGTGCGCTGGATATCATGGGGGAACTACAGACGGTGATGTCCGATAGACTGACGCTGATCGACATGAAGATTGAAACTACGGATGTTCGGTTGGCCATTCAACGCGCGCCGGGTGGCGGACGTGGCCGATCAGCGCCGCCCAGTACCCAGTACTCCCGGCGAGTCAGGCTGCTGATTACCGGTCTGGCACCGTCGGACATAGACGTAGCCAACTTTATCGGGCAAATGGTCTCCAGCCCACTGTTCGAGGATATCGAAATGGGCTATTCCCTCAGCGCCGAATACAACAACCGCAAGGTCAGAGAGTTTCAGGTCACCTGCTTTGTGGTGAGATAGGGCACAGGCATGGATCAGATCGGCAAAAGCACGTTATTGATGCTGGGCGCAGTGGCGGCGGTGGTAGCTGTTGCCACGTTTATGATCTACATGCCCCAGTCGCGACAGCTCAAACTGGTCCGCACGCAGATCGTCACACAAGAGCAGAGCCTAATGGCTGACAGCGAAATGGCCTCGGTCGTGCCGCTGATGCTCGAGCAGGTCCAGGCGATGAAACGCCAGTACAAAGATTTCGACCGCCGGCTGCCCAAACGCCAGGAATTGGGCGGCTTTCTCCGGGAAATCAGCGCCGACCTGGAGGAAAAAGAGCTGACAGGCCAACTCATCGAGCCGGGCAGCCCAGCCAGCGAGGAACTGTTCCACACGCTGCCGATCATCATGCGGTTCAACGGATCGTATCTATCGGTGGCTAGCTTCCTGCGGAGCCTGGAGGACATGGAACGCTTCACTCGCATTGAGAAGCTCCAGATCACACGTGATAAAAAAGCCAGCGGCTCGGCGAAGTTGGACGTCGAACTGCACATTAACATTTACTTTACGGAGAGTTGAGCAAGACAATGGCTGGCCCGCAATCCTCAGTACCGGACTGGAAGGAGCGACTCAAGGAGGAGCTCTCCCGAAACAAGAAGCAAACGGCCATTCTCGGCACATTGCTCCTCGTCGGATTGATTGTCGGCGTCCGCTTCCTCAAGAAGAAGCCCGACTCAGCAGTAGCGGCGAGCAGCGCAGTGGCAGTGCAGCCGAACGTGAATGGCGCAGGACTGCTGCCATCGCTCCAGGGCCCCAAGAGAACCGAGCAGCACGATGCCTACATCAGGCAAATCAGTCACGACATCACGCGAGATCTGTTCGAGCTGCAACATGAGTTGTACCCCATAGTTAAGCCACTTGCGCCCGATCCGATAGCCGCCGCCGCTGGCCCTCAGGGCACAGTCGGCCCGGCACTTGAAGAACTCGTGCGGACCCAGGCAGCCGAACTGACGCTGCAATCCACGATCGATTCGGATATCCCTATCGCCGTAATAGACGGACGGGTCCTCAGCGTGGGCGACGTGATCGAGAGCTTTCGGATAGTCAAAATCACCACCGGCGAATGCGTTATCGAGCGTGCAGGCGTCCAGGTGACGCTCAAGATCGAGACGGACTGACCCCACCGGCCAACACATCCGTCAATCCCACGCGATCAGCCGCATCAACTCTCGAGGCCAGTCGCCTCTGGCTCACTCCGTCTCCAGCTCCTTTAGCCTCCAGTGTCAATCCCGCTTAAGACGATAAAGACTGATACCGCTGTTGGTAGCGGCTGCAAATACTGGTAAGGAGACCAGCATGACGTTTCACGGAAGGCAGGCCACTTCGCTTGTCTCGATATGTACGCTTGGGGCGATCGTAACGTTGGTAGTTTCGTTCGCGCTGGCGCAGGACGAGGCGATCGTGCCGCCGACCGGCGATGCTCCACCCGCCACTGGCCAGGACGACTTTTTTGACGATCAGCCGCCCAATGTTGAGCAGGCCACGCCCGCCCCGGCCCCGGCTGACGCGGAGGATCAGGAGACCTTCCCCGAGGCGAGCGTTGTCACAGGGAGCGAGCCCAACAAGTTCTTGGTGAACTTCCAGAATACCGATCTGCGATTGGCGCTGCGCATACTGAGCACGCAAGGCAAGAAGAACATCGTGGCCGGTAAGGACATCACCGGCAGCGTAACGGCCACGTTCTACGACGTAACCTTCGAAGAAGCTCTGACGGCTATCCTGAAAATGAACGGCTATGTCCACCGCCAGCAGGACAACTTCATCTACGTTTACACGATCGAGCAACTCGCCGCCGAAACTGAGGCCACCGAGCCATTTATAGTTCAGTTGTTCCGCCTGTCGTACATCACCGCGACTGATGCCGAAATCCTGATAACCCCTGCGCTCAGCGACTTTGGCGAAGTAGCCCTGACCCCGGCTGCAGATGTGGGGGTCGGCGGTGATATCGCGTCTGCCGGGGGCAACAGCTACGCTACCGAGGATGTTCTGGTCGTGCGAGACTACCAGGCCAATATCGATATTGTCGCTGAGCTCCTCAACGAGCTGGATGTCAGGCCGGAGCAGGTGCTGATCGAAGCGACTATCCTCTCGGCCAAGCTTGACGAGACCAATGCACTGGGTGTAAATTTTTCGATGCTGACCGGCATCGATTTTGAGTCGCTTGGCTCGGTCAGCACCGGCGTTGGCGACATGACGGCGGGCGGCATCCTCAGTGAGGACATGCAAGGCGTTCGCGCCGCCAACTTCTCCACAGGCTTCAACACCGTTGACGGTGGGTTCAATATCGGCTTCATAAGTAACAACGTATCGGTTTTCATAACCGCCTTGGAGAGCATCACCGATCTTACCGTCCTGGCCAATCCCAAGCTGCTTGTTGTCAACAAACAGCGTGGCGAGGTCGTTGTCGGCTCGCGTGACGGTTACAGGACCACGGTGGTCAATCTGGGCGTATCCACTGAGAAGATAGAATTCCTGGAGACCGGCACACGCCTGTTTGTCAGGCCTTTCATCGGCAAAGATGGTTATATCAGGCTTGAAATCCACCCGGAAGATTCAGACGGCACGATCACACTAGGCCTGCCCAGCGAAACCACCACCGAAATCACCACGAATGTGCTCATACGCGACGGGCATACCATAGTCCTTGGCGGATTGTTCCGCGAGGAAGCGCAGGAGGCGCGTTCGCAGGTGCCTATTCTTGGGAATATACCGGGCGCCGGCCTGCTCTTCCGCAACACCGAGGACAAGATCGAACGCCGCGAGATCATCGTACTGATCACGCCGCACATAATTCGCCAAGGCGCCGACGAGGGCGTCAGTGAGCAGATCCTGGACGACGTCGAGCGGTTCCGCATTGGCCAGCGCAAGGGCTTGCGGTGGTGGGGGAGGAGCCGACTTGCCGCCACCTACGTGAACTGGGCCAGTCAGGCATATCTCCGTGGCGATCAGACAATGGCTGCGTGGCACGTAGACATGGCTCTGTCCATGGAACCTCGCTTGCTGGGAGCAATCCGCCTCAAAGAGGAACTTACGCAGAGGGCCTACTGGGCGGATGCCGTCCGCGTTTCCAGCGTTGAGCATGTTATTCAGCGGATGATCATGCAGGATTTGGGCCGGCCCTACGACGAGGTGATCTCCCCGGATAAGCCCCTTGGGGCCGAGCAGTTGGACGAGCGGGTCATTGATGCCCTTGGGATTATCCCGCTCGTGGACAAGTACAGGCCTGCCGCAGGGCAGGGAAATGACGCAAATCAAGACCCTAACGACTAATTAAGCGCGACTGGATAAGTGCCGATGAACACTCTGATGACAGATTGTATTAAAGTCAATTGCCAGACGGTGTCTGTCTTGGCGGATTCCACTATGAGACGTAACGCTGTTACATATAAGACGTTATCAATACACTTGGCGTGGATCGGTATCGTTGTTGCCGCAGGCGTGCTGCTGGCGGGCTGCGGGAACAAATTGGGCGATTCCCGCAAGGAAGCGTACGAAAACTGGAATCATCTCCGCGCCCAGGCGGTTTGCGCCCAGGCGGCTGAGCATCTCCGGCTGGGACAGCTTGAACGGGCATGTGAGCGGGCCCGCGAGGCGATTGTCCTGGACGAGGACTACCACGACGCGCGCATCATCTTGGCCAAAGCGTACATAGAACGCGGCCGGTATGCCTCTGCCGCCGTGGAACTGCGACGGGTATTGCGTGAGCGGCTCGACTCGGCTGAAGCTCTGTACCTGCTGGCCGTCGCCGACGAGAAATCGGGCAAATTGGCCGATGCGCTGGCGGAGTATCGCCGGGCATACGAGCTTGACGACACGAACTTCCAGGCCGTCCTGGCTGCTGCGGAAGTGCTGGTCGCCCTCGACCGGCCGCGTGAGGCCCGCGAGTATCTCCAAGGCCACCTGGACCGCGCCGACGGTGCCCCGGCGGCCTATGAGCTGGCCGGCCGACTGGCGATGATGAACGAAGACTACGCCGCAGCGGCCCATCACTTCCGGTCCGCCTGCGAAATAGATATGGACAACCCGAATTATGTCGAAGCGCTGGCTCTGGCCCTTATCTATGCTGGACAACTGGACCAGGCCAAGGCCCAACTGACATACCGCACCGAATTGCCCGCCAGGCCGATCCCCGCCTGGGTCTACACGATGCTGGGCGACTGTCATCTCGCCGATAGCGAGTTTGTCGCAGCTCGCCAAGCGTACCGGGAGGCGTGCGATCTGGTCCCCGATGAGCCGGCTGCTTGGGTTGATGTGGCGAAGGCGTGTGTGGCCATGCGAGATTCATCCGGTGCAATCGAGGCGGCTACGCGGGCCCTGGCGGCCGATCCGGACTGCTTCGAGGCCTACTTGGTTAAGGGCTACGCGTTGCTGCAAGGCGGCGAGCCGGCCCGGGCCATCGAGGTGCTCCGCAGCGCTTCCGGCGCGGACACGAACGACTATACCTTGCTTTGCGTGCTTGGCCAGGCCTATCAGAAGGTCGGCAACCTGAATGAGGCGCGTCGCTGCTATCGCAGGGCGGCGCAGCTAAGTCCCGACGGTCCGCTCGGACAGGCGCTACTGGCTGAGGTGTCCGACGACCAGGCACTTGCAGAGCAATAAGACTTGACGTGAGGACGATGTGCCGCCCGGCGCGCGGAGGAAGTGTTTGCCGGGCGTGAGCTTCAAGTTGGAGGAATGGTGTGACTATTTCGAAGAGGCTATCACTCGCGACCCTAATGCTGGTGACGGGCGGAGCCGTCATATTGCTGTATATGGCTCTGCACATCGCCTACGGGGCGCGTGCATTCCAATATGGGCCGAGCAGCTATCTCCCGCCGCTGGGGGTGGGGCTCTTGACGGCCATGGGCATTGTTGTTCTGCAGCGCAGGTCTGCCCGCAGTTCGATCCATAAGGTCTGCCTGCAAATCGGCGCCATGGCGGCCAGCAAAGAGGTCGGCATGGTCATGCTGGACAGCACGGAGGAACTGGCCGAAATCGCCGAGCCATTGAACAGCTTCATTGCATCAGTTACCGAGCAGAACGCCGAGCTTGAGGCGGCGAATCGAGAGCTTCGCATCGAGGCCCGTATTGCCGCGGCGGAGAAGCACCATACCGAGGCCATCATCTTTTCGATTTCAGATGCCGTCATAGTGACCAATCGCTTTGACGAGTTGATCCTGGCCAATGAAGCCGCCGAGAAGTTGTTCGGCTTCAAGCTCGACAACGCCCTGCGTAAGAGCATCGACCGCATATCATCGGATAGTACGTTTGTTGGGTTTGTGCGGGAAATCCGAAACCATGCACGCAGCCAAACACGCAAGGTCGTCGAGCACGAGATGGACTGCAAAGGCGAGCCGCGGACCTTTCGAATCACACTTAGTTGCGTGTCCGGCGCGGGCGACGAGGTGTCGGGCGTTGTGGCGGTCCTGCATGATGTGACGCGCGAGAAGGAGATCGCGCGGATGAAGAGCGACTTCGTCTCCAACGTCTCGCACGAGCTGAAGACGCCGCTCTCGTCGATCAAGGCATACATAGAAATGCTTGTCGATGGCGAGGCGGAGGACGAGGCCACACGAAACGAGTTCTACGAGATCATCTCGACGGAGACGAACCGGTTGCATCGGCTGATAGAGAACATCCTGAACATATCACGTATCGAGTCCGGCGTGGTGAAGGTCGTGCGCAAGAGGCTGGACCTTACGGGTGTTGTCAAGCAGGCCGTCGACGTTGCCTCGCCCCAAGCTAGGCTGAAGAATCAGGAGTTCGTAGCGCAGTTGGCGCCGGTATATCAGCAGGTAGAGGCCGACCGAGACATGATCTACCAAGCCGTGCTGAACCTTATATCCAACGCCATCAAATACACCCCCGAGGGCGGGAAGGTGTCTGTCTCAGTCTCTGTTGACGAGCGACGGAATGTCGTCATCTGCGAGGTGGCGGACACTGGCATGGGCATACCGGCCGATGCCCTGCCCCACATATTCGAGAAGTTCTATCGCGTTAAGGAAAACCAAAGAGCGGCCAAGGGAACCGGGCTGGGCTTGACGCTGGTGAAGCATATTATAGAGACGGTGCATGACGGACAACTGTCGGTCATAAGCGAGGAAGGCGAGGGCAGTACGTTCAGCTTTGAATTACCTGTTATTGAGTGACTACCAGGACCAGGCCCACCGGGCCGGAGGATAAGAGGCGGATATAACAATGGCCACAAAAATACTAGTTGTGGACGACGAAGCTCACATCTTGCATGTGGTTTCGATGAAATTGCGAAATGCAGGTTTCGACGTGGTGACGGCCCAGGATGGCGAAGAGGCGGTCGAGCTGTGCCACGTTGAGGAGCCTGACCTGATCATTACCGACTACCAAATGCCGTTCATGACGGGAGTGGAGTTCTGCACGGAGATTCGCAATTTTCCGCACTGCAAGCACATACCGGCGGTGATGCTCACCGCGCGTGGATTCGATGTCGACGCCTCCGAAATGGCAGAGGCAGGCATAGACAAGGTACTGGAAAAGCCGTTCTCACCGCGAGAGGTACTCGCCGTCGTCACTGAACTGCTGGCCAATGGTGAAACTGTTTCCCATGGGACGTGATGATGCAAGATAGTGTTCACAGATCACTTAGCGCTCCTGGCAACATGGCTCGGGAGTTCCGTAGGGCGCAGGCACAGTTGCGAGACATGGGCCTGACGCTATCGGTATGGGATCATTTCGGTGAGCTGGTGGAGGATTTTGAGCCGACCTGCGAGTTGTGCAAACTCCTGGGGCAGACTCAGGCATGCTGTGAGGAAACCAGGAAAGTTGCCCAGCATGTTGTGTTTGGCGATCGCGCCATCGTCCGGCGGTCACAATTGGGCGCGTGCATTATCGGCGTGCCCGTCCACGAGCGCCGAAGGCTTGTCGCCGCCGCGGTAGCCTGCTTCCCCGTTACCGAAATGCTTGAGGGCGAGCAGCTTCACAGAATGTGCGATCACCTTCACCTGGACTACGAGATCGTTGCCGGGCATACCTCCGAGATGTGTCGCTACAGCCTCAACGATGCGGAACATCTTATCGGTCAGCTGAGCACAGTGCTGGACCGTGAGCGGACACTGCGAGTTGCCCAAGACGAACTAGTGGGCCTGAGTGCGAACCTGGCCAGTACGTACGAAGAACTCAGCCTCGTTTATCGCATAAGCGGAACAATGAAGCTTACGCGAGAGCCGGATGTATTCCTTCGCGAAGATGTGTGCGAAGAGTTGCTGGAGGTCATGAACGTTCAATACACGGCAGCGATAATCTACGCCAGTTCTTCAGGCGGCCAGGCCGACCGTGTGATCTCGGCCGGTGATTTGGAATTGACCGGTGACCAGATTCAGCAGTTGGCGGCTTTGGAGGTAGCTCCGCAATTTGCCGACGGCGCAAAAAGCGTCGTGGAGAATCACTTCGTGGGCGGCAGCCGCAAGAACACGCCCGATGCGGTTGATCGGCTGATCGCCGTGCCCCTAATCGGCGACGGCAAGTCCATGGGCATGCTTCTGGCGATCAACAAGACTGACCAGGAGTTCGACAGCGTGGATGTAAAGCTGCTCAACGCCATCGGCAACCAGACTGCCGTGTTCCTCACTAACCGCCAACTGTACGCGGATATGCAGGACTTGTTGATGGGCGTGTTGGAGTCGCTGACAGCGTCCATCGACGCCAAGGACCCCTACACGTGCGGCCATTCGCTGCGAGTGGCAAGGATATCCGAACGGCTGGCGGAATTGATGGACTATTCGCCCGAAGAATCGCGCCAGATATACCTAGCCGGCCTGCTGCACGATGTCGGTAAGATCGGCGTGCCGGAGAGCGTCCTGTGCAAGCCCGGCAAGCTCACTGACGAGGAATTCGAACACATTAAGCGTCACCCGAGCATCGCATCGAGGATCCTTGGGGGCATCCGTCAGTTGGACGATGTAGCCGTGGGAATTTTGACCCACCATGAGCGCCTGGACGGCAAAGGATATCCACAGGGCCTGACCGGCAAGGACATGCCCATTGAAGGGCGCATCATCGGCCTGGCCGACTGCTTCGACGCGATGACCTCCGACCGTTGCTATCGTGCAGCCTTGCCCCTGTCGGCGGTGATCGAAGAAATACGTAAACACAGCGGCACGCAGTTCGATCCGGAACTGGTGGCGAAGTTCCTGACGCTCGATCTCGAGGAGTTCCTGGTGGAACTTCGCCATGACGATGTCAAATTCAAGCCGCGCAACGACCAGCAGGAAGAGCAATGAACGTAACTGCAGAAAGCTATGGCCGCACGGTATTGCTAAACATAAACGGCGAACTCGCCGTCGATGATCTCAGCGCCCTGCAACAGGCTGTCGACCACCAGATGGCGACGCAGGACGTTGTCGACGTCGTGCTGAACATGGAGCAGTCGCCCTTTATTGACAGTGCCATATTGGAGTACTTGCTGGACCTGCAGGACAAGCTGATTGAACGGTTGGGGCAGATCAAGTTCGCCAACTGTGACGAGAATGTAACGAAGATACTCGAGATGACCAGGCTGGATAACGATTTCGAAATATTCGTCGAAGTCGCTGATGCCGTTAAGACAATAGCGACATGAGAATGGCGCAAGGTAATTAGACGTGGGACCTACCCGAACCGGACAACGACTGCAATTGGGCGAACTGCTGATAAAGCAGGGAGCCATCACACCCGAACAGCTTGAGGAAGCCCTGGCGCACCAACGCGCCGCCGGCACGAACATGCTGCTGGGTGAGGTCTTGTTGCAGCTGAGCTACTGCGACGATGAGCAGATCATGGTCGCCCTCGCAGAAGGCTACGGGGTGCCGTTCGCGCATATTTCCGCGAGGCTAATCGATCCGAAGATAACAGAAGTGCTGCCATGGGAATTCTTGGAAAAGCACACCATAGTGCCGCTGTTCAAGGTACGTAATAGCCTCGCCCTGGCGATGAGTGAACCGTCCAATGTGTTCCTGATCGAAGAAGTTGCAAGAATATCAGGCTGCGACGTGCTGGTGGTGTGCACGCCGGCCAAGGACATCAAGGCCACGCTCGAAGCTCACCTGCCGGCCGCCAATGTGTTCGTCATCGACGACATACTTGACGAAGACCCGGAGATGTCGCTCGTCGAAGAGAAGATCGAGGACATTTCCGACATCGAGGCCGCCGCCGAGGGCTCGCCGATAATCAAACTGGTCAACTACCTGATATACAGCGCAGTGCGCGATGGCGCTTCGGATATACACATCGAGCCGCACGACAACGTGCTGCGAGTGCGATTCCGCGTCGATGGCAAACTATATGAAAAGCTTCGCCCGCCGTACAAAATGGCCCCGGCCATCGTCAGCCGAGTGAAGATCATGGCCGGGCTCGATATCGCCGAACGCAGGCTTCCGCAGGACGGGGGCATACACGTCCTGATGGACAAACGTCCCGTCGACTTGCGTATCAGCACGCTCACTGGGCAGTTCGGCGAGAAGGTCGTCATCCGAATCATCGACAACCGGTCGGTGCTGGTCAACCTGGAGAAACTCGGGTTCGGCTACGAGATGCTCAAGACATGGCGCAACGCCTTCAACGCGCCGAATGGCATTGTACTGGTCACGGGCCCAACCGGCAGCGGCAAGAGCACCACGCTCTACAGTGTCCTCAAGGAACTCAACGACGACTCGGTGAACATCTGCACAGTTGAAGATCCCGTCGAGTTCAATCTGCCCAACATCAATCAGTTCCAGGTGAACGAGAAGATCGGCTTTACCTTCGCCGGAGCGCTGCGGAGCCTGCTCCGCCAGGATCCGGACATCATCATGGTCGGTGAGATACGGGATGAGGAAACTGCTCGCATTGCCGTCCAGGCCGCCCTGACGGGCCATCTGGTGCTCAGCACCCTCCACACCAATAACGCTCCCGGCACGCTGAGCAGGCTTGTCAATACGGGCGTCGAGCCCTATCTGATATCCGCTTCGCTTGTGGCGGTGCTTGCCCAGCGGCTCGTGCGGAAAGTGTGCACCAACTGCAAGGAGCCCTACGATCCGCCGGCCAATCTCCGCCGAGCGGTGGAGAGTGTCGCCGGGGCGGTCGAGGTATTCTATCGCGGAAAGGGTTGTCCCAAGTGCAGAGACTCCGGCTACACGGGCCGGATCGGCATTTACGAACTGCTGATCCCCAACGACCAAATCCGTGAGAAGATGGTGAGCGATCCTAACGTCACGGAGCTGTACAACCTGGCGGTGGAGACGGGCATGGTTACTTTGAGACAGGACGGCATGGAAAAGGTCAAAGCGGGCATCACCACAGTTGAAGAGGTATTCCGCGTAACCGCAGCGTAGCGAGCGGCGCGGCGACATAGATAGAACAGAAATGGCCAGCCCCGAACATAACGTTGCCGGCGGATCATCCCGCATGAGGGACACGGGGGTGGATTCTGCGCCCAACATAGTCCGCGCCGGCGATTCACCGTCGGATCGCCCAGGCGGGCCAGCCGCCAGGAAAAACACGGGTCCGCTCAAGAAGGTCAAACACGAAGACATTGTCTTCTTCGCTAACCAGTTGGCTGTCATGGTCGATACTGGCGTGCCGCTATCGGAGGCCCTGGACGCCATTGCCTCTTCCACCGACCATAACGGCTTGCAGGCGGTAATATGGGACATCTCCGCGCAGGTCAAAAACGGTGTGGAGTTCTCCGCCGCCATGGAGAGTCACCGCAAACATTTCAGCGAGCTGTTCATTTCGCTGATGCGAGCGTCGGAGGCATCCGGCCAGATGGGGCCGATGCTGGAACGCTGCACGGCCTACATGATGCAGGAACGCGAGACCCGCAAGCAGATCAAGGGGGCGATGATCTACCCGGCCAGCATGATGGGCTTCTGCGTGATCGTCGTCGTCGGACTGCTGCTGTTCGTGCTGCCGCGCTTTGCAAGCATCTATGCCGGCAAGGGCGCGACGCTGCCTCTGCCGACGCGCGTTCTCATGTCCGCCAGCAGCGGCATGATCAACTACTGGATGTATATCATCGGCGGCCTGGCTGTGACAATAACGGGCGGGATATTCTACTTCCGCAGTGAATCGGGCCACATAATGGGCGACCGGATAAAGATAACAATGCCGGTCCTCGGCCCCATGACGCGAAAAGCCTGCATGGCCAAAGGGTTCCGAACAATGGCCACGATGGTCTCCACCGGCGTTGCTATGCTGGACGGCCTGGAGATAACCGCACGCGTGTCGGGAAATTACTTCTACGCGCGCATTTGGAAGAAGGTCAGCGAGGACGTGCAGGAAGGGGCCAACATTACCCAGGCGCTCTATGAGGATCCGCTGATTCCCCGGACGATCGCCCAGATGATAGATGCCGGGGAAAAGACCGGCAAACTGGACATGGTCATGGACCGCGTGGCCAAGTTCTGCGAGGACGATCTCAAAGTCGCCGTCAAGACCCTCACCAGCATGATAGAGCCGATCATGATCATTGTCATGGGCTTGATAGTCGGCGGCATCGCGATGGCACTGCTCTTGCCCATCTTCAACATGTCTAAGGTGATGAGAGGAAACTAGGCCTCTCGACGTCTCGTGCTGGCAATATGCTTCGCCTGGCCGTTAGAATACGGGCATGGCCAAACGAGATTATTACCAGGTGCTCGGTGTCGCTCGCGACGCGACGGCGGCGCAAATCAAATCCGCTTATCGCAAGCTCGCGAGGCAGTATCACCCGGACGTCAACAAGGCCGACGACGCACAGGCCAAGTTCACCGAAGCCACCGAAGCCTACGACGTTCTCTCCGACGCCAAGAAGCGCGAGGCCTACGATCACTTCGGCCATGCCGGCGAGCCCAGCTTCGCCCAGCGGGGGGGCAAGGCAGGGGCAGGAATGGGCTTTGCCGACATCTTCGGGGGAGGCGGCAATTTCACGGGGATGAGCTTGGACGATATTCTCCAAGCCCTCGGCGGTGGGCGCGGCCGGCGGAAAAGAAAGGGGGCAAATCTGGAGTATCCCATCACGCTGGACTTCCTCCAGGCTGTCCGCGGCGTGACCACTTCCATTCGCATGCGTGGCGGCGGGGCGGCAGAGACCGACGAGACCATCGAGGTGAAGATCCCCGCCGGCGTGGGCGAGGGGCAGAAAATTCGCGTCCGCGGGAAGGGGCAGGCCGGCCCGGGCGGCGCCGGTGACCTTTACATCCTCATACACATAACCAAGCACGCGTACTTCAGTCGCACGGGCCTGGACATTTACGTGGACGTGCCCATCTCCATCACCGAGGCCGCCCTGGGGGCAAAGGTGCACGTGCCCACCATCGATGGCATAACGACGGTTACGATTCCTCGCGGCACGAGCAGCGGCCAGAAGCTTCGCCTCAAGGGCAAAGGTATCCACGCCGCCGGCGACAAACAGGGCAACCAGTACGTCGTTATTCGCATCGTTACGCCAAAGAATATCTCCGATACTGGCCGACAGTTGTTGGAGAGCTTCGCCGAGGCAGAGAGCTTCCACCCCAGGGCCAACCTTCCATGGCAGACCTAGATAACAGTCGCGACAGGCACCCCCTGCGGTTCGCACTTGCCGCCGGCGGGCTGGTCTTCATCGGCATCGGCCTGATGTTCTCGCTGGTGTTCGCTCTGTGGTCTATGCCCACCAGCGATGCCGGGGCGATAGATCTACTCATGCACGTGGCGTGGCTCAGCATGGTGCTGCTGTTCGGCGTGCTGATATTGTTGGCCTGGACAGTCATGCGGTACCTCAGGCTCCGATTGCTGGGAGACAGAATGCCGCCCGCGACTCAACACCCCGACGCCTGGGCGGTAGCGGGGGAACGAATATCACTGAACGGCAACCACAACTCATCCGGTGAATGGCGAGACGACACCCCCGACGACGAAGAAGACGACACGGACGAAGACGGCCTATAGGCCTGGCCTACCGCTTGCCAACGCGACGCAATAGCACGGCCTGTTGCGGATCAAGCGTCAGCGTCACGCCCCCAGGCCCAACGACCATGGAATCGGCCGCCGCCTGGTGGATGTCGACGTACACCGGAGCAAAGACCGACTCGCTACGCCATTCCACTGTCCGCCGCGCCGTCAGGATGAGAATGTCTCCATCTTCCACCATGCGTGCTACCACCGCGGGCTGACGATGCAGCCACACGCCGGCCAATATCGCAGCCACCAGCACCACCGTCGCCAGCACGCCCAGTTGAACCCACCGCCGCCGGATGAATATTGCGCCGGCCAGCGCCACGCACATCGCCGCCGCAGCCAACCACGCGCCACGTTTCAGCCGGCTCGGCCAGCGCGGCAGCGGGCCCTCGTGGCGGAGATGGGCGCGTGGATCGATAAAAGTTCCTTCGTTGACCCATTCAGCCGGCCAAACGATCGTTGCCTTGGTCCGCAGGACGTCCTCCCGGCCGGCTTTGAGGACGATGTCGTATACCTGCTGCAGCCGCATCGCCGGGAGGGCGACGAACACAGTCTGCGAGCTGTCCGGCAGCAATGTAAGTGGATACACGAAAGTAGGCCCGCCAAGCTGCCACCGCAGTTGCACCGCCGTTGCGGACGACGCAGACGCACTGTCGACCTGCATGTGTAGTTCAGCGGAGCTGTATGGCCAGTCGGCCGGGCGCTGCTGGTCGGCGGGAGTGAGAGCGATGACTTCCCCGCCATGGGCCAGCCCGGGCGCCAAGCTCAGAACAATCGCCACGACTATGCCTTTGACTATGTTCATGCCATTATTCGCAACTCTCGACCAGCCGCCTCGCGCGGAGCACTTCCGCGACGGACCACGCCTGCGCTATGCACCCGCCGGGTGAGTGGGGGGCGTCGCCGTCGAACACCTCACTGATCTGGCCCACGCCCGCTTGGACAATATGGCCGTCGAAGGCTTCCAGCCATTGCTTGGCCCGCTGCACAGCGGGTGGCTTGGCGCCCTCAACTTTCAGGTACGCTTCGATGAAGGCCCCTATAAGCCACGGCCAAACTGTGCCCTGGTGGTAGGCCTCGTCGCGAGATGTCGCGTCGCCGGCAAACCGGCCGCGATAGGCGGCATCTTCCGGTGAAAGCGTGCGCAGGCCCATGGGCGTTAGAAGATGCTCTTCCACCGTACGCACCACGGCCGCCTGCTGCGGGACGGATAACGGGCTGTGCGGCAGCGACACCGCAAATATCTGGTTCGGGCGGATGGCCGTGTGTATCTCATCGGCGCTGACGCAGTCGAAGAGACACTGGCGGTGATCGTTCCAGAACGTGCGAACGAACGCCGTCGCCATCAGGGCCGCCCGATGCGCATAGAACTCCCCGCGGTCATCGCCCGCCGATTCGCATCGTTGGGCCATGCTGCGATGGGCGGAATACCACAGCGCGTTAATCTCGACAGCCTTGCCGTAACGCGGCGTAACTGCTCGCCCGGCCGATTTTGCGTCCATCCAGGTCAACTGAGTCTCGCGGCCGCCACCGGCGAGCAGACCATCACCGTCAGCTCGAATATCGAACTGAGTGCCGTCGTACATGGCCCTGAGTATGTTGTCCATCGCGGGCAGCAGCATATCGTTGAAGAACACCTCGTCGCCGGTGGCGACGATGTATCTCTCGGCGGCGATGCAGAACCATAGCGACGCATCGATGCTGTTGTAGTGGGCGGAGGTCGTGCGGTCGTCGAAGCAGTTGGGCACGAGTCCGTCGACGATGTGGTCGGCGAAAGTGCGGAACACCTGCTTGGCCAGGTCGGTTCGTCCTGTGGTTAACAGCAGACCAGGCAAGGAGATAAAAGCATCTCGTCCCCAGTCGGCAAACCAGTGGAAGCCCGCCAATATCGTAGCCGACGAAGGCCTGCCCGCCGCGCCGCGTTGGACCACGAACGCATCGCTCGCCACGGCGAGCCGGCGCGTGCTGACGGAGGCGCCCTCGCCTACGGACTCCGCCAAGCGCGTCAGCCGCTCGGTGCGACGGGCCAGGGCCGAGTCGAAGAAAATCAAGCCCGGCTCGTTCAGGCCCGCCGTGAACTGACAGCCATCGCCATTGTCGAGCTCCCACGCAAACTCACCGGGGGAGTACAGGTCTTCGGTGTCGCCGTACCCGCGGGCGGCATCGGCGCGGTAGTGGAGGCCGTACCACCACTGCCCGCCCGCCTCGAATGTCGCCTCGGGGCTTATCAGGTGCAGATCATGCTCGAAGGACACTCGGTCGTGCACGACAATGCCGCCGTCGGCCTTGTGGAAGGTCATGCCGCTGCGCGGGTCGGCGGTGCGTGTGTGGTGGAAGTCGCGGAGGGCAACCAGCGGCCTGAGGCGCAACGTTGCGATCGGGCCGTGATACGTGTAGCGAATAGCCACGGCATTGGCCGATTCGGCGGGCAGGATTTCCTTCCGCAGCGTCCCCGGGCCGAATCGATAGCTGAAGCAGGGGATCACGCCATTGGTGAAGCTCTCCAGGTGGGTCAAGCCGAAGGGGGAAAAGGTGCCCGGAAACTCATTGACCCCCAGATGGTAGCGATCCTCGCCGATGGTCAGAGTTTCCATGACGTTGGCCAGCGCCACTACCCGCCCAACCGGCGGGGACGTGGCAGCTACCAGCAGGCCGTGATACCGCCGAGTGTTGCACCCAGCGGCCGTGCCCGACGCGTAGGCGCCGAGACGATTGGCGATCAGCCATTCCGTGGCCAACAGGTCGTCGGTGCCCGCAGTCCGACAGTCGACGACGACATCCGGGGGGAGGGCGCCGACATCGGTGTGCGTAGTTCGGCTATCCATGTGGCTGGGTATGATACCTACTGCCGCCGTCTATGCGAAGCATGCACTTGCCGCCGGCGGTCGTCACTGCACCGGATTGATGCCCGTGCCGCGACAAATGCTGCAGGTCTCCACGCCCTGGCCGTTGCATCGGCCGCACACGAGGTGGCCCACGCCGCTGCAGTTGTCGCATTGCTCGGTAACGGTCCGCGAGCCGTTGCACGTCGAGCATGTTTGTCCCTGGACTTTTCCCGTACCGTTGCACGTCCGGCAGGTTACATCCACCGAGCCCGAGCCCCAGCAGAACCCGCACGTCTCCGTGCCTGCTCCGTTGCAACGGATGCAGTCTGTGGTGCCCTGTCCGCCGCATTTGGGGCAGGCCTTCTGCTCGCCCTGCAGCCGCGGCTGGGAGACCGAATATGTGTTGGATGCGCCCCCGCCATCCTTGCTGGGCGGGGCGGACACGTCGGGGGGCTCTGGCGGCTGGGCCATTTCCGGCTGGCCGGGCCGGCAGCCCACAGCGCCAAAACCTGCCACGAGAACTATGACACAGAATATCGTCAGGTGCTTGGTCATGGTTGAAGTCCTTTCAGTTGCGCGACCTGAAATGAGTTGCCGCTGACAGACGTTATGGTATCGCCCTGCCTGATGAACTTCCAGTATCTTGCTCGCCTCACATGCCACGAATTGGCCTATTGGCGGGCGATTATGAGCAGTGAGTCGCTGGTGGCGGGGTCGAACGGGCCTAGTTGCAGATCGCCCCGGGCGGCGATGTCCGAAAAACCGTGGGCCTGCAGGGCGGTGCGAAGTTCATCGAGGCGATAGGGCCTGAGGACCGTGCTGTGCAGCGAATGGGTGCATTCCTGGCCTCGCCACTCAAGGCTGAGCACGTTGAACCGCACCCGGCCTGCCAGGAAATCGTAGAATCGCACGAACTGCCGGTCGCCGCTGCGAGTGATGCCCACAATCCGCTCGCCTTGGGCAAGTATGCGATCATAGTTGAGCACGTGAATCGCGAGCACGCCGTCCGGCGCGAGCACTGCCCGAAAAGATGACAACGCAGCCGGGAGCTCATCATCGTCCAGCAGGTGAGGCAGCGAGTTGCCCATGCACAGGACGGCGTCTACCTGATCAGACACCTTCGCCGCCAACTGCTGCATGGACGCGTCGATCCATCTGATGGCCAGCCCCGCCTGGTCTGCATGCTCGCGGGCCTGGTTGAGCATCTGCGCGGATATGTCCACCCCCGTGGTCTCCACGCCGGCCTCAGCCAATGCCAGCGCGTACAGACCCGTTCCGCAGGCGACATCCACAGCCGAGCGGATGGCATACCTGCCGAGAAGTTCCTCGACGAACGCACGGGCGGCGCGGGCCCGGGTGGCGTGACCGGTGAGTTCGTCGTAGTCGGCTGCGAGTTCGTCGTAGAAAGTCATGGCCGTGGCTCGGCCGGCGGGGCGGCCGACTGTTATAACGTGGCGCGGGCGGCGGGCCCGGAATGCCGCCGCCCGTCGGGCCACTGTTGTGTTAGCTGGTGGGCGACTAGAACTTGTCGGCCTGGTTGTCTTCCAGCTCTATCTCTTTCTCGTCAGCAACTTCGCCCACGAAACTGATTATTTTGGCCAGGGTTGGGCCATCCATATCTGCCGAGACGGTAAGAATGAACAGGACGCGGACCTTGCCACTGTCTTCATTCACCAGCAGGGCAAACTTGCCGAACTTCAACCTGAAATTGGCCGACAACAGATCCACTAGGATTCTAGGCAGGATGTCGTCCTTCGATTCATATTCGGCGACAACGGACCATACCTCGCGGATTTCGATCCCTTGATGATTCTCGGTGACGCTGTTGGCCCACACGGCCTGAGAACGACCGTCGTCCCATTCCAGCAGGATCTTGGCGTCGTCATCGGCATTGATCTCATACACAAGTCCGCTACGTTCCATCGCCGCCACCAGGCGAGTATCCGCATCATTTGCGGCGGGGGTATTGACGGTGGCACGGGGTTGTGCATAGGAAAAGGCGGCGGTTAGCGAAAGGCAAGCAACCAGCACCAGGGACAGCAGCGTTCTTTTGTTGATAGAAATGGTATTCATTGTGAGTGTCCTCTAGAGGTCAACGTAAATCACCTCGCTCCAGCGAGGGTAACTGTTACTGAGTTTGTGCGAGCCCGCCATCGCGGTCAAGCCAAAAACTACAAAAGTGGGGCAATTCAGGATACTTTATCGCCAGCCACGCCGCCCAACTCAATACTGACCGAACTCTTTGACGCTCTGGTACAGCGCCACCCGGTGGGCCATCGGCGTGCCCTTCAGCATATCGCCCACCGATAGCGAGAACCGCCCATCGCCTTTCGCGCCGGATTCCATCAGTTCCTTGACCGTCTGGCGGATCTTGGCCGGCGGGCCCATGCTTACGATTTCCTCGGCAATACAGCCGGCGAGCCAAACGTCCTGGCCGACCTGCCGGCGCACAGCCGCGATGTCGACCATCGGATACGTAATCGCGTCCATGTGCGTTATGCCGAATTCCCGCTGCATGATATCGAACAGATGAACGCCCTTGCCGCAGTGGTGCAGCGAGGTGGGCGCCTTCTGCCCGTAGCGGTCGTTCATTTCGTGGATGATCGGCACGATGAATCGCTGGTAGGTCTCGGGTGACAGCATATCGATGCCGTGATCCCCGTAGGGGAACCCGCCTCGGCCCTCGGCGTCGGGGGTGGCGGGGTCTCTGCCCATCTCCTGCGACCAGTTGGCGATTTTCAGCAGGAACTCGGCTGCGAACTCGGGATCGTCGTACATGTCCGCCATGATGTCCGCCCCGCGAATGTCCAGCGCGAGTGCGAAGAAGCCGTAACACCATATTGCCCCCTGCGCCGGCCCGACGGGCTTGCCCATAAACTCCAGCCCGCCGTCACACATCTCTGCCAGCGCGGCCAGCATATCGTTATGCGTGGCGAATATGCCGCCGGTTAGCGGGTCGGGCATGGGCAGGTCGCGACATTGCTGCTTGCCCAGCCCAAGGCTGCTGTGGGCGATGACGGCGTCTTTGCGGTACAACAGCGGACAGCCCACCCACCCCGGCGTTATAACCGGGTGCAAATCCACGGCCACGTTCCAACGGTCGGGCAGTTGCCCCAGCACAATGTCCGAAACCGGCAACTCACGCCGCCGCCTCGCCGCCTCCAACTGCACACGGAGCATCACCTCCGCGTCCGTGTAGTAGTCCCGATAGTCCAGCCCTGTCTCGTCGGCGTAGAAGCCGTGCATGTAGTACCCGTCGTCGCAGGTCAGTGGCACGCGGATGGGCTTGTCCGCCTGGAATGCCGCCATCACGGCAGTCGCCTCGGCGTTGTGGTCGGCTACCCACTGTGCGTCGGGGTCTATCGAAAAGCTCTGTGACAGTTTCAAGGCTGGTCTCGTCATGCAAGAATAGCTGGGCTCATTGGACAGAGCCATTGTACCGTCATTACTCCTGTTGGACAGGTATGATCTGGCCGGTCCGCCCGGCTGTATGCGACAAGGCCCCAGCCAGGCCTCTTGCGTCGAGCGGCGGGGGGAGACCGCTCAAGCCTAGGCCCAGCCAAGGCCTACTGAATTATACCGCTCGCCGCCGGGGGAATCCGGGCGATTAGCATGGACCCATCGCGTCGATCTTCCCAGCTCATAAGGGCAATCCCTGCTTGGCCCAGCGGTCGAGCGTGTCATATCAGTCGGCCAATGGAGGTGATAATCCTTGAAACCCCTTTGGGGGGAACCTATAATCCGCGCTCGATGCGGTCGCGGGGCCGTTGGGCTCTGGTCCAACGGAATTTGCAGTCGGGGCATGTTAGTGTGGTCTTGCGCCGGCTGATTGGGAGAAAGGACAGCCGTTATGGAAGTTATCATCAGCGAGACGTATGACCAAATGAGCCGAGCTGCAGCGGGGATGGTGGCTGAGGTGCTTAACACCAAGCCTGATGCGGTATTGGGGATGGCCACGGGGTCCACGCCGCTGGCGCTGTACAAAGAGCTCGTGCGGATGCACAAAGAGGAGTCGCTGGACTTCTCCCAGGTGACGACCTTCAACCTCGACGAGTACGTCGGCCTGCCCGTGACCCACCCGCAAAGCTACCACTACTTCATGCACGAGAACTTCTTTCAGCATGTCAACATCCCCCGCCAGAACATTCATATCCCCTCCGGCACGACAAGTAATTACGCTTCCTTCTGCGCGTGGTTCGAGCAGCGAATCAAAGAGGTGGGCGGCATCGACCTGCAGATTCTCGGAATCGGTAGCGACGGCCATATCGCCTTCAACGAGCCCACCAGCTCGCTCAGCTCACGCACTCGCCTCAAGACGCTCGCCAAGCCGACCATCGAGGACAACAGCCGATTCTTTGACAAGCCCGAGGATGTGCCGATCTACGCGATCACGATGGGCGTGGGGACCATTCTCGAAGCGGATAAGCTATTGCTGGTCGCCAACGGTGAAAGCAAAGCCGACGCCGTGGCGGCAATGGTGGAAGGGCCTGTAACCAGTATGGTCACCGCCAGCGCGCTGCAGCTTCATCATGACGCGACCTGCTTCATCGACGGCGACGCCGCCGGCAAGCTGACCATGCGCGACTATTACGAGTGGATCCAACAGAACAAACCCGGCGCGCCACGCTTTGATTAGGCCGCCCCTGAAGTGGCATGGGCATCTTGCCCATGCGTCCCAGGAGCATCTTGCTCCTGGATGCAGTAGAAGAAACAAGGGCGGAAGAAGAAGCAAGACAGCAGGGCCAAGATGGTCCTGCGACGCCCGCCGCGGCGGGCCACGAAAACACACCGTGCCGTTTCGACAACTGAGCAAGGGACACTGTAATGCGTCTTATTCTGTTCGATTGTGACACGCCCAAACGCATCAACTTTCACCCGATAGCTCTCTCCAGGCCTATCTGGGAACTTCGCGTGGCAATGAGCAGCCTGGGCGACAAACTCACCGCGAAAATCGCCCCCGCCGACGTGGCGTGCTTCCTACCCGAATACATGGCGGCGTCGTACCGGGCCAAGACGCAGTGGAAGGTGAACGACCTTGCCTCCCTCAGCGAAACGGATCTTCTGCTGATGGACCCACGCTTGCGTGCGGACAGCTTCGACGTGCCCGCCCAAGGGGCGAGCGAAGTAGGTCTCGACGTAGACGGCGAGGTGCTGTGGGCGCGGGTGACCGCTGACGACGCCCGTAAGCTCAGCAGCGATTCGATCGAAGCGTTTCTTGCCGACGCCACCCAGCAACTGCCCACCGCGCTATGCCAACTGCCGACGTGGGACTACACCTGGGACCTGGTGCTGGACAACCCCGCTGCGCTGGCCGCGGAGTTCGCGGCGGCAGGGCGGTTCGGCCTGGACGGCGACGTCGAACAACCCAACGCCATCCGCGGAAGCAAGAAGGACGTCTACATCGCCGCGGGCGCATGCATCCATCCGATGGTGGTGCTGGACGCCGAGAACGGACCCATCTACATCGATGAGGGGGCGGAGATACACCCCTTCACGCGAATCGAAGGGCCTTGCTACATCGGCAAAGAGTCCATCCTATTCGGCGCCAAATGCCGAGAGGGCATGTCCATCGGCCCGGTCTGCCGGGTGGGCGGCGAGGTGGAGGAATCGATCATTCACGGGTACTCCAACAAGTACCACGACGGCTTCCTCGGCCATGCGTATGTGGGCGAATGGGTCAACCTCGGCGCGATGACGACCAACAGCGATCTGAAGAACGACTATTCCTCCGTGACGGTCGTGCTGGACGGCAAGTCGTCGATCGACACCGGTTCGACGAAGGTCGGCTCGCTGATTGGCGACCACACGAAGACCGCCATCGGCGTGCTGTTCAATACTGGCTCGTACGTCGGGGCGATGAGCCTGCTGCTGGGGACGGGCAAGCCGCTGCCGAAGTTCCTACCGTCATTCTCGTGGTTCATGGAAGGCGCGGTCACGAAGGGCTACGGCAAGGGGCAGCTCTTCCGCACTGCCGCAATGGCTATGAGCCGGCGCAAGTGTGAATGGACGCCGGCCGAAGAGGCCATGTGGGAAGCAATCTACGAAAGAACCGCACCGCAACGAGACATAGCCATAAAACGAGGCCGACTGAAACTACTGAAAAGTTAGCGATTTTGCGCCCGTCGATCGGACCTGACGACAAACCATGAGCATGACAAATACGAAATCCCCGGCGAGCGATGCCGTCGCGGCGGCGGGCCCCTTGGACAGTATCTTCGCGCCCAAGAGCATAGCGATCGTCGGCGTGACACAGACGGCCGGCACCGTGCCGCATGACATCTTCGCTAACATCCTCACCGGCAAGTACACGGGCGTTGTCTACCCCGTCGCGCCAGGCAAACGCAGCGTGTCGTCCGTGCGGGCGTACCGGTATGTCAAGGACATAGAGGACGACGTGGATCTGGCGGTGATCGTCTTCCCCGCCAGCGTCGTGACCAAGGCCCTCATGCAATGCGGGGAGAAGGGCGTCCGCGGCGTGATAATCATCTCGGCCGGCTTCCGCGAGGTGGGCCGCGCCGGGGCGGAGCTGGAACAGCAGGTCGTGGATATTTGTCGCCAGTACGACATGGCGCTGATCGGGCCGAACTGTCTGGGCGTTATCAATACGGACCCGACGGTGAGCCTCAACGCATCGTTCGCCCGCAAAATGCCGGCGGCCGGGCGCATCGCGTTTTTGAGCCAGTCCGGGGCGCTTTGCACTGCCGTGCTGGATTACGCTCGCGGGAAGGGGATCGGCTTTTCCAAGTTCGTCAGCTTCGGCAACAAAGCGGGCGTGACGGAAATCGACCTGCTGCACTACCTCCATCGCGACGACCAGACGGATGTAATTCTGCTTTACCTGGAAGAGCTGCGGGACGGCAGGGGGCTCATCGAGGCGGCTCGGCAGATCACGCGCGGGGATAATCCCAAGCCGATCCTCGCCATCAAGTCAGGCCGAACGCCGCAAGGCGCCAGCGCCGCGGCAAGCCACACCGGCTCGCTGGCCGGCGAGGATAATATCTGCGACGCCGTCTTCAAGGAGGCGGGCATCATTCGCGTGAGCAGCATCGAGGAATTGTTCAACTCCGCGATTCTGCTGGCCTACCAGCCCTTGCCCGCCGGCGACCGCTTGGCGATAGTCACCAACGCGGGCGGCCCGGGCGTGATGGCGACGGACGCCGCCACGCACGTGGGGCTCACTATGGCGCAATTCAGCCCCGAGACCACCAAGGCCCTCGCCGCCTCGCTGCCCGCCGCCGCCAACATCAGCAACCCGGTGGATGTAATCGGCGATGCCCGCCGCGACCGCTACGAGCCCGCCCTCCAGAGCGTGCTGGCTGACCCCGGCGTGGACGAGGTGCTCGTGATCCTCACGCCTCAGTCGATGACGGACATCGACGATATCGCCCACAGCATCTGCGACGTGCACCGCCAGGTGGACAAGCCCATCATCTGTTCGTTCATGGGCGCGTCGGATGTGGCTAGCGGCATCGCTATTCTGCAGGCCGCTCGGATACCGCACTATGTGTTGCCGGAGTGGGGGTGTCAGGCGATGGCCGACGCCCAGCGCGTGCGCCAGTGGCGGGGCCAGGTCGATGCGGTGGCCCAGCCGTTGCCGGTGGACAAGGCCGCTGCCGAAGCGATCATCGCGGGCGTGCCGGACGGCTACCTGCGCGAAGACCAAGCCCTGGCCGTGTTGGAGGCCTACGGCTTTCCCGTGCCGGCGTATCGGCTTTGCGGGGATGTCGATCAGGCCGTCGCCTTCAGCGAGACTATTGCCGGGGCGACGGTCTTGCGTGTGGTCAGCCCGGATATCGTCCACAAGTTCGACGTCCACGGCGTGGCGCTGGACCTTGCCGATGGCCAGGCCGTCCGAGCCGCTCACGATCAGATGATGGCCGACATCGCCAAGGCAAAGCCGGATGCAAATGTCCTTGGCGTAATCGTGCGAGCGATGATCCCCAAGGGCCATGAGGTAATTCTTGGCGCCAAGCGAGATGCAGCTTTTGGGCCTACGCTGATGTTCGGCCTGGGCGGCGTGTTCGTGGAGACGTTCAAGGACGTAACGTTCGCCCTGGCGCCGATCACGCCCGCCGCGGCCGGGAGAATGGTGCAGCAGATCAAAGCCATCGGCATTCTCCAAGGAGCGCGCGGCACGGCCCCAGCGGACATAGCGAGCGTCCAGCAGTGTCTCGTCCGCCTCGGTCAACTAGCGGCGGACTTCGACAGAATCGTCGAATTGGATATCAACCCGCTCATCATCGGCGCCGTCGGCGAAGGCAGCGCCGTCGCCGATGTGCGGATTCGTCTTGGGTAACACAACTGCGCCACTGCCGATTTGGCCCGTGGCGGGAACATCGAGGAGTAACAAACATGGCCAGCAGCGCCGACGTGCAACAACGCATAACAAAAGTCGTTTGCAATGTGCTGAATGTTGACCAGGACATGGTCACCACCGACAGCAACTTCGTGTTCGATCTTGGGGCGGAAAGCATCCAGTCGGTGCAACTGGTAGCCGCTTTCGAACAGGAGTTCGGCATAGAAATGGACAGCGAGCAGGCGATGGCGGTCCAGACGGTGGGGGAGGCGGTGGAATTCGTCGGCTCGTATCTCGACTGAGCAAGGCTGCCGGTGGCAGCATGCGCCCCGCCGGTCGCTTTTGCCGCGTAGCCGCCGCGTGGAGCTACCTGCCGGTGGATCGGATGTCGTCGGCCCCGAATTCGCCGCCGATGTAGCCGTCCGGCCCGCCGGATATGAGCAAGGGCCCGCCAAACGCGCCGTTCTCCAAGTAGTCCATGTAGTTGCCATAAGCGTCCACAAAGGCTGCCGGTTCGCCAAGGACGCCCCTGACCACCGTTCCCCGGGGAAGCTGATCAATGATCCTCATACACTCCGCGTCCCCCTCAAGCTTGAGATACAGCAGCGAACTGCGTGCAAATACCTCCCACTTGGAGTCGGTGAACCCCGTGGGGCGGCTGACCGCGACATCGACGTAGGTACCGGCGCCTGGGTCTGCCGGGTTGGCGGGCACCTCGCCGCCTCTCCGATCGGCGTACTTGGAGATCGCGGCGAGAATTATCTTCTGGTTGCTCTGGGTCAAAACGCGATCCTGCTTCTGGGCCAGGAGGTGCCCAACTCCAATTACCATCGCCGCCAGCGTGGAAAGAATCAGTAGCACAACCAACAACTCGACCATCGTAAAGCCGAGCTTGCCTGCATGCTTGTGGGAATAGCGAGTTGCAAACATAAGGTCATTCCTCAGGCACAATATTCGTAATGTCATCAGTGGTCGGCGAATCGGCAAAACTTACGAATCGCCGATCAGGCCCGGCAGTGGCGAGGAAGAAATCCTTGCGAAGGTACTGGCCCGCTGAATCCTCGGCATAGTCGTCGTCGGTAGACAACGGTCCGGCCAGGCCGTCGGTGACATGGTTGTCGCTCTTGTCATACCCGTTGTCCCACACGTAGTAGAAGATCGGATTGCCGAAGGTATCGATAAACGCGGCCCTATCGTCCGGGGCCATCTTGGCCGCCTCGATATCTTCAGCGCCAAGATATGGGCCATACTTTTTGCCCGCTCTGGACAGACGAAAACCGTATCCGTCCGCACCGTCGTCTTTATCGAAGGAATTGCTGTCATTTGCCTTGTTGGTCACGAACGGATAGAACAGAGAAGAGCGCTGATCCCCCACAGAGGGCAGATCCCCACCCACCACGCCGTTGCCGTTCTTGTCGGGCGCATAGCCCGTCAGGAACAACGGCAGCAGCTGAGCGCCCGTCCATTTATCCAACGCCCCCGCCTGATGGCTTGGTGGGAACTCGCGGAAGTCATCGGAAAAGGCTATGCATGCCTTCTCCAACGTTGAAACGATGGCCAATGATGATGCTCGTCGGGCCCCGTTGAACATGGTGGCAATACCGGGCACGGCAATGGTGATAAGCAGCCCCAAAATGATGACCACCAACATGAGTTCCATGAGAGTGAACGCACGCCTGACCGATAGGCCTGGGCTTTTCGATAAATTGCCGTCGCAGACAATCATTGGTCGATCCTAATTCGTCCAGTTGTGGATGTCATCGGGGGTGAAGTACCGTCTGTCAGGTCCTGCGCCTATCAGAAGGAACTCGCCGTCATTGAATGGCGTATCGGAAGACGTGCCGTAACGGTCGTCGGTTATGTTGGTCTTGAGGGCAGTCGACGTCGAGCCGGTAAAGCTGTCGTTCATTTCGAAGACGAACTGCAGCCGCCCGACTCCGGGGGCCGAAGGATAGTAGGCAAACGGCTTGGGGCTGCTGAAGAAATCAGAAAGAAAGTTCTTGTCCGAGCCTATGTCCATCAGCATGCCCGCCTCGTAAGGCGAGTAGCCGACGCTGGCGGGCTCGGGATTGTCCTCCTCGATCTTCCAGTACGGGCCGGTCTTGCCGAGGGCCTTCCATGTGTCTGTCTCATCGTAGTAGCCGTACAAGTGAGCAGCGAGCACTTGGCTGCCCGTATAGTTGTAGGACGCCACCTCCCAGTACTGCGGGTCGCTCTGGCCCGGATACCGGTCTCTGTGGACCATCTTGTACGTCACGATGCCTTGGGCGATGGTCTCCTTGCGGACATTAGACCTCGCCGCCTGCATCTTCTGACGCACCACACCCAGGATGGGAAAGAGAATTCCCATCAGCAGGCCCATGATCAGCATGACCACCAGCAGCTCTGCCAACGTGAAGCCGTCCCTGCCCCCCGGGCGGGCAGCAGGTCGTGGTATGTGGTAAAGCATTGGTTGTTCCTTGGCGATTAATTCAGGGTGTTGAGAATGCCAATCATGGGCATGAACAGAGAGATAACGATGAAGCCGACGATCAGGCCCAGCACAATGACCATGACGGGCTCAAGCAGGCTGACCATGCTGTCGACGAGCGTCTGCACTTCCTCGTCGTACACGTCGGCGATCTTGTCGAGCATTTGATCCTGCTTGCCCGTTTCCTCGCCCACGTCGATCATGTTTACCACCATTGGCTCGACAATTTTCGCTTGGCGCAGCGGCTCGGCAAAGCTTTCGCCCTCGCGAATGCCATCGTGAACCTTGATCATCGCCTGTGAAAACACTTCGTTGCCGGCAGTCTCGCGAGTGATGTTGAGGGCTTCGAGAATCGGTACGCCCGCACCCAGCAGCGTTCCCATGGTCCTGCTGAAACGCGCGACGGCCGTCTTGCGGATGATCTGTCCGAAAATCGGAATGTTCATGAACACGGAGTCCACGCCGTATCGCCCCTGAGGAGACATCTTCAGCAGCTTGATGATCATGGCCAGAGCGAAGGGCGCCCCGAGGACCACCAGGAACCCGGGGAACTTCAGCCAGCCGCTGATTGTGATAAGCGCCTGGGTGATCGCGGGCAGCTCCTGGTCCATTTCCTCGAAGATATCTTTGAACTTCGGGATGACGACGATCATGATGGCCATGACGATGCCTACCGAAAACGTGATGACGGCAGCGGGGTAAAGCATAGCCCCGACGACCCTGCGCTTGAGGGCCTGGCTGCGTTCCATGAACTCCGCGAGGCGCTGCAATACGAGGTCGAGCACGCCGCCGAGCTCGCCGGCGCGGATCATGTTGCAAAAGAGGCGGTTGAACGCCTTGGGGTGACGGGCCATCGCCTCGGAAAGCGGGATGCCCTCCTCGACGTCCTCGGCGACCATCCGGATGGCCAAACGCATCGGGCCCGGCTTTTGCTGCTGCTCGAGAATTCGCAACGACCGAACGATCGGTAGACCGGCATCTATGAGGGTGGACAGTTGGCGGGTGAACTGCGTGAGATCCTTGGCGGGCAGAGAGCCGACCTTGCGTCGCGGGCCGGGCTGGCCCTCTGCTCGGGCGGCTGGGCCTCCGACTGACTTCCTGCCGGCCTTGGCCTTAACCTTCGTGGGGAACTCGCCCTGGGCGCGTATCTTGGCAATTGCCTGCTGGGAAGACTCCGCGTCGATCACGCCTTTAACGGGCTGACCCACGCTGTTCATTGCCTCATAGCTGAATGTGGGCATTTTGCGTACTCCTGGATGTCAACAAAACCAACTGTCCTGTAGCGTTTCGGGCCATTTGCGCCCTAAAAGGCACCGCATAGTTATTCTAGCATAACCGAGAGGGCAAAACCCAAAAATCTACTGGTCCATGTCCTCAGTGATGGTTTGGGAGACGACCTCCTCGATTGTGGTCCGGCCGTCAAAGATCGCAAGCAAGCCGGCGTCACGTAGCGTCCGCATGCCGCGCTTGCGGGCCGCCTCGCGAATAATGCCCGTGCTCGTGCGGGTCATTATCAACTCCCGTAGCGGGTCGTCGATCATCATTATCTCGAAAATCGCCTCTCGCCCGCGGTAGCCCGTGCCCCGGCAATGATCGCAACCCATGCCGTGGTAGAACGTTCGCCCCTCGACGTCCTCAGGCAGCAGGGAAAGCTCCATAAACATCTCGTCGGTTGGCAGGAATTCGTCCTTGCACCGCGAGCAAATCGTCCGGACAAGCCGCTGGGCGACGATGGCTTCGAGCGTAGCGGTAACCAGGAAAGGCTCGAGCCCGAGGTCCAACAGCCGCGCAATCGCCGACGGTGCGTCGTTCGTGTGCAACGTGGAGAACACCAAGTGTCCGGTGAGTGAGGCCCGGACCGCGATATCGGCGGTCTCAAGGTCGCGAATTTCGCCGATCAGGATGATGTCCGGGTCTTGCCGCAGGAATGACCGCAGGCAGCTTGCGAAGGTAAGGCCGATGTCTTCCTTCACCTGGACCTGAATCAGGCCGTCGATGTCATATTCGACGGGGTCCTCGCTGGTGAGGATCTTGACGCTTTCGTCGTTGAGTTCGTTGAGGGCGGAGTAGAGGGTAGTGGTTTTCCCTGATCCGGTCGGCCCGGTGACAATAACGATGCCGTGCGGCCTGTGGATGAGCTGGCGGAAAATGTTCAGGTCGTCCTCGCGCAAGCCGAGGCGTTCCATGTCCAGCGACACGTTGGACCTGTCCAGCACACGCAGGACCACGCTCTCGCCGAACATGGTCGGCAAGACCGACACACGGAAGTCCACGGGCGCATCGCCGATGGCCAGTTCGATTCGCCCATCCTGCGGCTTGCGCCGCTCGGCGATGTCGAGGTTCGCCATAACCTTGATACGGGATGCAATGGCGACTGCGATGGCCTTTGGCGGGGGCATCATTTCGTAGAGCAGGCCATCGATTCGGTAACGCATCTTGAACTCGTTTTCGAACGGTTCGAAATGGATGTCGGATGCCCGGTTGCGGATAGCTTCCCACAGCACCATCTGGACCAGTCGCTTGACGGGGTTGGTATCGGCTAATTGGCGGATCGTTTCTTCATCGATACTTTCCGCCTGGCTGTCGATGACGGCCAGATCCACGTCGCCCGCCATTTCATTGATAAGTTCGGCGATGCTCTCGGGCTCGACGTCGTAGTACTTCAACAGGGCCGACTCCAACTGATCGGGGTCGGCAATCCTCGCGACAACATTGAAGCCCATCAGCATTCGCAGGTCATCGGTCGCGCGGAAATTATCAGCCGACTTGAGGGCAACTGTCAGTTCCTTGCGGGCCTCGTCGTACTCGATGGGAATAACCTTGTAGGCGTTGGCCATCTGGGAGGGGACGAGATCTCTGACTTCCTGAGGAACATCGAGGCTCTGCAGGTCCACGTATTCCATGCCGGCCTGGTACGCCAGAGCCAAATCCCGCGTCTTGACCGGCACGTATCCCAGCTCCACGAGCACCTGACCTATCAGCCCTCCCGTGTCTTTCTGGATATCCAGACCCTCGTGGACCTGCTGGCGGGTTACTCGCCCCATCTTGACCAGAACGCGCCCAAGCTGACGACTTCGCAGCTCGTCGACGTTCTCGTAGTAGTCATTGTTCTCATTCTTGGCCATCAACTACTTCTCCAGCATGCGGTCATTTATTGTCGTCATCGTCTGTCCCGGCCGAAGGCAGCCGCCCGCCCCTGTGGGCTTCTATCTTCTCTTGCATCTCCGCGGGGACGTGACTGTGGTCGATCGCGTCTGTTTCGCTAATCTTACCTTCTCGGTACAACTGGATAATGTGGTCGTCCATCAGCTGCATGTCGAACTTCTTGCCGGTCTGAATGGACGACGGTATCCGGAATGTCTTGTTCTCGCGAATAAGGTTGGCGATGGCGTTGGTGGTGACCATCAGCTCGAAAGCGGCGACTCGGCCTCGCACGTCCACTCGGGGAATGAGCGTCTGGCAAAGCACGGCGATCAGAGATTCCGACAATTGAATGCGGACCTGTTCCTGCTGATCTACGGGGAACTGGTCGACGATTCGAGTAATAGTGCCCTGAGCGCTGGTGGTGTGCAATGTGCCGAACACCAGGTGCCCGGTCTCCGCTGCCCGCAAGGCCGACTCGATAGTTTCCAGGTCGCGCAGCTCGCCGACCAGAATTACATCGGGGTCCATTCGCAACGCGCGTCGAAGGGCTTCGTCGAACCGCGGCACGTCCACGCCCACCTCTCGCTGGTTGATCATGGACTTCTTGTGGGAGTGGTAGTATTCGATGGGGTCTTCCACCGTGATAATGTGCCTGTCGTAGTTTTCATTGATGAAGTCCACCATCGTCGCCAGTGTGGTGGTCTTTCCCGAACCGGTAGGCCCGGTGACAAGGAACATACCCCTGGGCCTGCGGCAGAGCTCTCTGGCGATGCTCGGCAGCCCAATGTCATCGAATGACAGAAGCTTTGAGGGTATCAGACGCAGCACCAGAGAGACATTTCCACGTTGCTGAAAGACAGAGGTCCGGAATCGCCCGGCGTCTCCGAACTCAAAGCCGAAGTCCGTGCCCCCTTGCTCCTGAAGTTCTTGCTGGCAGCGAGCGGGGGTGATGGCCTCCATCAGGCGGATGGTGTCTTGCGGCTCGAGGCTCTTGGTTTCCAACGGTCGCAGCCGCCCGTGCAGCCTCAACGTGGGAGGGCGCCCCACGTGCAGGTGCAGGTCGCTGGCACCGCGTTTTATGCAGGTTTCCAGGAGTCTGTCTATTTGAAGCTCTGCCATGTGTGATCTCTTCTCGTGGGCCTGATCGGCCTGGCAATGTTGTTAGTCCTCAAAGAGCATCTCTTCGCTCTGAGCTATGCGAACGAGTTCTTCCGTGGTGGTGATACCAGCCAGTATCTTGCGTTTGCCGTCTTCAAGCAGCGTACGCATGCCGCCCGCGCGGGCCGCCCGACGCAGCTCGCTGACCGACGCGCGCTTAAAGGCCAGGTCCCGCACCGCACTGTCCATTTCCAACATCTCGAATATGCCTTGCCGGCCGATGTAGCCCGTACCATTGCAAACGGTGCAACCTTGGCCATGATAGAAGGTCGAGTTCTTGATCTCCTCGCTGGAGAACCCCAGCAAGCGAAGCACACGCGGGTCGGAGTGTGCATCCACTTCCTTGCAGTCCTCACATATCTTCCGCACCAGTCGCTGACTCATAATGGCCTGGATACTGCTGGCCACGAGGAACGGCTTTACGCCCATGTCAATCAGACGAGTAATCGCTGAAGGCGCGTCATTGGTGTGAAGCGTCGAGAACACGAGGTGGCCGGTAAGGGCGGACTGAATGGCGATGTCGGCTACTTCTTTGTCACGAATCTCACCAACGAGGATAATGTTAGGCGCCTGACGCAACATGGAACGCAGAACAATATCGAAAGTCAGGCCGATCGATTCATTGATCTGCACCTGGTTGATGCCGGGAAAGTTGTATTCAACCGGGTCCTCGGCGGTAATGATCTTGCGGTCAGGGCGGTTCAGCTCGTTCATTGCGGCATACAGCGTGGTCGTCTTGCCCGAGCCGGTCGGGCCTGATACCAGGAAGATGCCGTTAGGCCTGCGGATGATCCGCTGAAAATTGGCCATATCCTCCTGCTCAAAGCCAAGCGCCTCGATACCCATGCGGACGCTCTCGGGCCTGAGGATACGCAGCACAACGCTCTGCCCGTGGTAGCTGGGCAGCACCGAAACGCGGAAGTCAATATCCTGCCCGCCGATTCGAAGTTTGATTCGCCCATCTTGCGGGAGGCGCTTCTGGGCGAGGTCCATATCGGCAAGAAGCTTCAGACGGTTAATGACCGACCCCTGCATGCGCTTGGGAATGCTAGGCCTCTCCACGCAAACGCCATCGATTCTGTATCGCAAACGCACGCGGTTGCTCATCGGCTCGACGTGCACGTCCGACGCTCGCCCGTTGAGGGCCTCGGACAGAATCATCGTCACGAGTCTTATGATCGTAGCGGACTCTTCGGTAAGCTCGCCTTCTTCTCCACCCGCTTCCACGTCCATCGACGTGCGACGCTCGAGGTCTTTGACGGCGTCGTCCATGCTTAAGCCGCGGTCGTCGGAGTATTGCTTGATGTAGGCGCGGACTTTTTGGGCCGACGCCAAACAGGGCAGCAACTCGCAACCCAGGCGGAAACGCAACATGTCCAGCACTTCCAGGTCCAGCGGATCGGTGATGATAATCTTGAGCTTGTTATCCTCTCGGCCCACCGGCAACACCTGATGCTCGTGTATCTCATCCCGGGTCAGCAGATCCATCTCCGAATGGTCGATGGGGCTCTGATCTAGGTCGATGTATTCCATGTTGTACTGGCTGGCCAAAGCCTTGGTGACGTCCTCTTCGTCGACAAGCCCCAGGGCGATCAGCGCTTCGCCGATGCGTATGTTCTCATTGCGCCCATACTCCAAGGCTTCGTTTACGCCCTGCTGGGTTAGGGCTCCCCACTGGACAAGAATTTCACCGATGCGCTGTCTTGATTTCGTTACCATGAATCCAAATCGCTCGTGAGCAGGCGGGGGTTGTGGCGGGCAACCTCGGTGCGTCCAGTTTGCTTGCTCGGCCCGTCCGCCTGCGGTGGACGGACCTCTGACTAACGCAGCGCAGGTCCGATCAAGGCACGCTGCCGGAATGAGAACGGAGTCCTGTCTCGCGACGGAGGTCGGCTCATGGAGCCTTGCCCGTCTCCCGGCAGCCGTCTTTTCGTCTCAGCTACCATCGCGACTGTAATCAATTCAAGTGACCCAAATCAAGTGATATTTTCTCGCCATCACGACAGAGGCCTCTCGCCGTGACGCTTGCGTAACTGCTGAGCAGCGGCGAACAAGTGCCTCTCACTGTGAAGGACGCGATTGAGATTTCCCGTCGAGATGCCCAACATCGCCGCCGACTCTCCGATCCGGCCGTGGTGACTTTCCAGTACGTCCAGCAGAAAAGCGGCGACCTGCCAGAAACGTCTGTCGCGCGCGCCAATGGTGAGCCTGAGGGGGGAATTTTCGTCGGCTTTGCGGACCTTGTGGATGCAGCCGGCCACAACGGGCGAGATAGGGGCACCTACGGGCAGCTGGCGGCGGCCCTGGCAAGCTATGTTCATCCGCAGACGACGCAGGGCGGACCGCTTATTGGCGTGCTGAGATCGAGAGTCCTCGCCCTGGCTGCTCACACCGGTGGGGCGGTGCTTCAGGCGAACGGCGGAGGATACCTTGTTTCGGTGCTGCCCCCCCGGGCCTGACGATTTGTATATATGGACGTCGCAGTCGGTTAGCAGGGCGGCATCATCCAGGGCCAGATAGTCGGGTTGCGGGGGCGAGGACATAGCCGGAGGATAACACATTTTTGTGGCAGAATGTCCATTTTGCTCGAAAACATCCTATTTGCAGCCATATTTCCTAGGCCAGCCGACATTTGGGCCAGGTTTTGGGTATTGTCAGATTTCGAGATGTCGGTTATACTGGGGCCACAGCGATGATGTCCACGGCAAGCAGCACAGCCGAGACACGCCGCTGTCACACAATCTGACCTCCACTGAATTACGAATCAGTCGTCACGGACGATAAGGTTATATACTATGTCGAGTAATGAATGGGCAGAAGCAGAGGTGCGAGTAGATCGAGCGCATCGACTGTATGATCAAGGCCGTTGGGCGGAAGCATCCGCTGAGCTACAGGCGGCCATCTCCGTCAATCCATACCAAGCTGCGTGGCACTTTAATCTGGGCTTGACCTACGAGGCCATGGAGGACCACGCCGCCGCATGCAAGAGCTTCCAGAACGCACTGGCTATCGATGATCAGGACGTCGAATGCCTCAACTGCTACGCCGCCAACCTAACTCGTTTGGCCAACTATAGTAAAGCATTGGAATGCTACGATCTCATCGACAAGATCGACCGTGACTTCGAGCCCTCCTACTGCAACCGCGTAGCCACCTACACGGAAATGGGCGACCACCAAAATGCCGAGCTGATGTTCTATCTCGCGCGTCAGCTGAAGAAGGCTTGCCCGATCTGCAGCTACAATATCGGTAACAGCCTCTACTTGCGTGGCGAACATGCCCGGGCGATCATGTCCTGGAACGAGACGCTGCGTCTGGACCCCGACCATCAGCAGGCCCACGTAAGGCTGGCCGAAGCCCACTGGAGCCAAGCGGAACACGACCTGGCCAAAGTGCACTACCAGGCCCAACTCCAAGCCACGCCCGAGGATATCGACGTCCTGCTGGACTACGGTGACCTGCTGGTGGAGATGGGCAACTCCGATGCCGCCCGCCACCAGTATCGCAACGCCCTCAAGCTCGCCCCCGCCGGTAGCGGCGCCTACGTAGCCCTGGGCGGGCTGGCTATGAAAAAAAACGAGCTCGAAGAAGCCTACAGAATGCTGAAGATGGCCCTTCGCCTGGACGAAAAATGCCCCAACGCCCATGCCAAAATAGCCCAGGTGCTTATCAAGCAGGATCGCGTGCAGGAAGCTGCCAAGCATCTCGTGACAGGCCTAAAGCATTGCAGGCACGACCCTTTGATGCTGCAGGAATATAGCCAGATCCTCCTCGACGCTCAATTGACCGAGCAGGCCAACCAGGTCCTGACCCAGCTTGTGGAAATCATGCCCCAGGACGCCAACGCTCGACACAACCTGGCCGTGACCTGCTTCCGCATGGACAAGGTGGACGAAGGCATAGACCACTGCCGCAAAGCCCTGCAAATTCAACCCGAGTACCCCCTGGCTTTGTACAACTTGGCCCTGGCCCACGTGAAGCGTGACGAGCACCCCCAGGCCCGCCTGTGCGTCAACGAGGGCCTTCGCCTGGACCCCACCAACCAATCGTTGCAGGATCTCACCCGACAGTTGTCCGAGCCGGCGAACCTGCTGGCCCAGATTCGCCGCCGCCTGGCAGACCTGCTGGGCCGCAAGGATAGCTAGCCGCTAACGAATCCGCGACGCACTGGTCAAGAAAGGACGCTGGACCAATGTGGACTGTCCTCGTCAGCGAAACGCTCAGCGAGTCGGCTCTGGATTACCTCGGCCAATTCGCCGAGATAATCCGCTGCTCCCCCGACGACGCGGGCCGGCACATCTCCCAAGTGGACGCGCTCATCGTGCGGACCTACACGCAGGTGGACCAAGCCTTACTGGCCGGCGGGGACAAGCTGAAGGTAATCGGCAGGGCAGGGGTGGCGCTGGAGAACATCGATATCCCAGCCGCTCGCGGGCGTGGCATAGAAGTGGTGCACACCCCAGCGGCCAACACGCTGGCCGTGGTCGACTACACGATCCGGCAGATCATCGATCTCAATCGGCGGTTTTGGCCCATGTCCGGGCCCATGTCGCCCGACGAGTTCCACGCCGCCCGCAAAGGCACGTTCGGGCGGTTCCTCGCCGAGGCGACGCTCGGAATCGTCGGGGCAGGGCGGATCGGTAGCCGAGTCGGCCGGGCCGCGGCGGGCCTGGGCATGAAGGTCCTCTACAACGACATCATTCCCATCGAACTGGATTACCCCGCCGAAGCTGTCGACAAGGCCGCGCTCTACGCCCAAAGCGACATTATCACCATCCACGTGCCGCTGACGGAAGAAACTCGCCACATGATAGACGCCCGCTCGCTCAAACAGTTCAAGGACGGCGCGCAGTTCATCAATGCCGCTCGCGGGCCATGCGTCAATTATCACGACCTGGCCGAGGCCCTCGGCGACGGCAGGCTGTCCGGGGCGGCCATCGACTGTCACGACCCCGAGCCGCCACCGACGGACTACCCGATGTTCGGGCTTGATAACGTGATACTCACTCCTCACATAGCCGCCCGCGTACCCGCCGCGATGGCCGCGATGAGCGATGTCGTCTACGACGTGGTGGCCGTGCTGCAAGGCAAGAGCCCCGCCTACCCAGCTCCCAAGCGGTAGTTCACCGAGTCGGCGTTTCAGTTGACATGCCCGGCTGGCCATCTTATAGTCGCAACCGGCTAAAGATACGCGCCAACTGCGTGCCGATAAGACCTTAAAGGCTCGGCTGCAACCAGTGGCCAGTCCGACAATTTGAAAAGGGCTCGGCTGCAACCAGTGGCCAGTCCGACAATTTGAAAAGGGCTCGGCTGCAACCAGTGGCCAGTCCGACAATTTGAAAAGGGCTCGGCTGCAACCAGTGGCCAGTCCGGCAATTTGAAAAGGGCTCGGCCCCAACCAGTGGCCAGCCGGCAATTTGAAAAGGGCTCGGCCCCAACCAGTGGCCAGCCGGCAATTTGAAAAGGGCTCGGCCCCAACCAGTGGCCAGCCGGCAATTTGAAAAGGCCCGGCTGCAACCAGTGGCCAGCCAGGCAATCTGATTTTATGTAGGAGACAGCATGACCACCCACCAGAGATGCACTGTGGCGACGATAATTCTGGCGATACTTTTCTTGTCGGCTGCCGCGACAGCGCAGGATTCCGCCGCCGGCGACTCGCTGGAAAAACAGTGGGATGACTTTGTTCACTATGTGACGATCGCCCGCCCCGATCTGGCTGCAAGCTTCGGCCAGGCGATCTTGGACTCCGCAGCAGATCCCGCCGACGTCTATGCCGTCGCTGTCGCCACGGAGAACGTTGAACTGCTGCTGGGCCGCGGGGAGAAGATGAGCGCCGGCCTGGGCGACGTCGTTCGCAGCCTGCGAACGGTTATCGACGATGGATACCAAAAGATGCGCGCCGACCCGGTAGGCATCGCCGATGCGATCGCCCGGCTGACCGGCAGCAGCGGCCAAGCTATTCTCAACGCCAGAGATCGCCTACTGGAAAGCCGCGAGTATGCCGTGCCCCAGCTTCTGCTGGCGCTCATGGAGGAAGGCGCCAAACCGCAACTGCGGACAGAGATCATCAACTTCCTGCCCAAGCTCGGCAAGGACGGCGTCAGGCCCCTGACCATTGCTCTGCAGACCGACGATCCTGAATTACTGGAGATACTAGCCCGCGCCCTGGGCGAGATCGGCTACCCCCACGCCGTGCCGCGTCTTCGTGAAGCGATGGACACGCATGACCTTCTGCCACGCACTCAGGCAGTGTTCAAGGATGCAATCGTGAAGTGCGGCGGACAGGCCGCCTTGGAAAAGCCGCTCGCCGAACTCTATTACGAGCAGTCGCTGGGGTATTACAACCGGGAGGACTCCCTCCAGGCCGATGCGAGATTCGACCAAGCGAACGTATGGTACTTCAAGCCGATCATCGGCGTGGAGTTCATCCAGGTGCCTCGCGAAATATTCTGCGACATCTACGCCATGCGGACCTCCCGCCTGGCATTGAAGCACGACGCCAATTTCTACCCGGCCGTGTCGCTCTGGCTGGCGGCGAACATTCGCAAGGAAGCCGATCTGCCCGAAGGCGACTCCGACCCGACCCGCGGCGACGATCAGCCATCTGCCGCCTACTACATTCGCGCCGCTGGGGCAAAGTACGCCCAAGAGGTGCTCCGGCGGGCGTTGGATGACTTCGACTCCCGCGTGGCAATCCCGGCGATCGAAGCGCTGGTGGATACAGCGGGCACTGAGAATCTGCTGCGGACCACCACCGGCGGCGCCCAGCCGCTTGTTGAGGCGATGACCTATCCGGACAGACATGTGCGATATGCCGCTGCACTGTCCCTGGCCAACGCCATGCCAAAAAACACCTTCGAAGGACACGACCTGGTCCTCACTGTTCTCAACGAAGCATTGCGTCAGACGGGGCAGCGGACGATTCTTCTCATCGTCGATGACCCCGACCGCCGCAACCTGTTGAAGGACGTCGCCCGCGAAGCCAAGTTCGCCGTCATAGACGAGCCCGACCCGGCCAAAGCAATCGTGGCCGGTTACGAAGCAGGCGGCGTTGATATTGTCTTCATCGCGTCCAGCCCACCGCCCAGCAGCGTGGTGGCAATGCTGCGCAGCGAGGATGCATTTGCAGCCGTGCCCATCGTTATCGCGGCAATGAATAACGACACGTTGCGATCGCTCGCCAAGGCCGACGGTCGGACCGTGATAATGGGCGAGGAAGTTACGAAAGAGACGTTCCGTAACGGTTTGAAGGCTGCCCGCCCATTAACGACCGGTGAACCCATGAACCGCCGCCAACGTAATTCATGGGCCATCCGCACCGCACAGTCCGTTCGCAGGCTCGGCCTGGCAGGCTGTGCGACCTTCGACATCGAACGGGCCCGTCCCACGCTGATAAATTTGCTTACTGTCGAGGTGTCCGAGGTACAGACCGCCGCCGCTGAGGGGCTGGCTGCTTTGGGCTCCACCGAGGCGCAACAGGCAATTGTCTCGCTGGCGGGCGACAAGTTCGCCGAGAACGACGTTCGCATCTCGGCTCTGGCAGCCGTGGCCGAATCTGTCCGCCTGCACGGAAACCACCTGCTGTCTTCGCACGCGGAAATAATCCTGGGCATCGTCAACGGCAAGGGCCCGCAAGATTTGCGGCAGGCCGCCGCGCAGGCTCTGGGCGCCATGGACCTGCCGAGCGATCAGATCAAGTCGCTCATTCTGATTACCGACGGACACGACTAGCAGCAAACCCACAGAAGTGCATGACGGCCGTCGCAGGGCTTACCTGTGACGGCCGTTTTCTTTGCCCAGCCATCGCCTCACGCCAGGATGTCCGTGCCCTCGCCGCTGGTGGGACGCCCCGTGTTGCGCGGGCCACTTGCAGGCGGGCGCGATTGCTGCTGCGGCGGGGCCACCAGCTTGGATGGATACCACGCCCCCGGGCCCTGGCGGTTGTAGCGGTGCAGCACGCACAGCGTCTGGCTGCATCGTCCGTCGTCGTGCCCGCATTTGACGTGCTGGACGAGGAACTCGCCATCCCCCCCCAGGCAGTAGCTGCCGGCTGCGTCGCACAAGTACGTGCCCCGCACAAGTTTCTCGTGCTGCGGACAGCCTATGAGGATGCTCTTGCGTTTGTCCATGTCGAATCGTTCCTACGCCACTGTAACATTCGGCCCGGGATGACTGAAAGTCGACAAATATCTCCCGGCAATTGGCCCGAGGAGAGCTGAGATCGTAAGTTCCCCGTGGACGTGAGGGCCAATGTGGGCCCACAGGATTCTCTTTGTAGGGGGGAGAATTGTGCGCATGAGGAATATCAAGGTTACGGGCCTGTTCTTTGGGCTGTTCGCTTTCATGATAGTGACGGGCTGTGCTCTCAGCGCGGCCGGGTATGTTGCCGTCGCCACCGCGGCCTATGCCGCCGGCGGGGTGTTCGGCGCGTGCTGCCTGACAACGCGCACGGCGGAGGTCAGGCAGGTCTGTTCGCAACTCAAGGTGGCCGTGGACAACTCCGAGCATCACTGCATAGAGGTGCTTCGCAAGATCATTCTGTACGTGGAGGCCCGCGACCGCTATTGGGCCGGTCACAGCCAGCACGTCGGCGAGCTGACGGAGCGGATCGCCCGTGAGATGAAGCTGCCGGACGATGCCTGTCTGGAACTCCGCTTGGCCGGTCAGTTGCACGACGTGGGTCTGTTCGCCGTGCCGGAATCCGTCATCAAGAACTATTCGAGTTTCGGCGTTGACGAGTTCAGGTCCATCAAGAAGCACAGCGAGGTGTCCTACGAGGTGCTCGCGCCTCTGGACACCCTTAGCGAGACGGCCTTGCTGGCCATTCGCTATCATCACGAGCGGATGAACGGTACCGGCTATCCGGCTGGTCTGGAAGGGGAGGCCATTCCCCTGGAGGCGAGGATCATCGCCGTGGCGGACAGCTACGATGCGATGACGCACGATCGCCCTCATCGCAAGGCTATGGAGCCGATGCGGGCAATGTCGGAGCTACGGCGCTGCTGTCCGGCTGGGTACGATCCGCAGTGCGTGGACGCACTGGCTCGGACGTTGAGGCTTGCGACGATGGAAACGTCGGTGGCTCTCCTCGAAAAAGTGGACGCTTAGTCGGAGTTGCCGGCCTGATCACCGGAGGGGGGGCGCTTGTCGGTCGGGGGCGATTGCTTCGCATCGTCGGGGGCCTTCTTCGGCCTGTTGCCCTTGGCGAGGCTTTCAACTTCCCCCGTGGCAGAACCGTTACGGCTCTCTCGCTTGATCGCCTCGTATATCTCTTTTCGGTGCACTGGCACATGCGCCGGAGCAGTGATGCCCAAACGCACCTTCTCCCCGCGAATGTCCACTATTGTGATGATGATATCATCACCAATCACTATCGATTCGTCACGTTGTCTGGACAGAACCAGCATCCGTGGCTCCTTCCGTGGAATTTGCATCACGCCGTGAGAGGCAAATCCGTCTCAGCGCATCAATTATCGGGTAACCTAGCCTGGGGAGTTTATCGACAGTTTCCTCGCCGTAAGTCCAAGATTTCTCACCACGTGCGGCCACTTCAAAGCAACTATTGAGTTCCTCCCGGCTGGAATGTAGGGTTTGCACCATGACTGAAGAACAACAAGCCATCTCGCCGCCGGTGAAAGTACTCGAGTGGGTCGGCGACGCCCAGGACGGTCTGCTCCGCCTGATCGACCAGACCCGCCTGCCGGGCGAAACCGAATACCTCGATTGTCGCGACACCCAAGCCGTGTGGGACGCCATCAAGCGCCTGGTGGTCCGCGGCGCGCCGGCCATTGGAGTCGCGGCCGGTTACGGCATGGTCATCGCGTGTCAGTACCTGCCTGACAACGGGGATTTCATCCCCGGCGTCGAGGCGGCGGCGGAGTACCTGGAAAGCTCCCGCCCGACGGCGGTCAACCTTGCGTGGGCAGCCAGGCGAATCTACCGGTTCGCTCAAGACCACGCCACCGGCGATTTCCCCGCCCTGCGGGAGGCCATACTCGCCGAAGCCAAGGCTATTCACGCCGAGGACGAAGCTATGTGCCTGGCAATCGGCCGGGCGGCGGCCCCGCTGGTCAAGCAGTGCAGTAGCGTTTTGACGCACTGCAACGCCGGTGCCCTCGCCACGGCCGGCATCGGCACGGCCACGGCGGGTATGTACGTCGCCCACGCCGAAGGACACCCCTTCACCGTGTACTGCGATGAGACCCGCCCGCTCTTGCAGGGCAGCAGGCTGACGGCCTGGGAGCTCATGCAGGCGGGCATCGACGCGGTGGTCATCACCGACGGCATGGCTGCCCATGTCATGCGGGAAGGGCGGGTGGACATGGTCATCACCGGGGCCGACCGTATCGCCGCCAACGGTGACGCCGCCAACAAGATCGGCACCTACGGAGTCGCCATCGCCGCGGCCCGGCATGATATACCGTTCTACGTGGCCGCCCCGTACAGCACGTTCGACATGTCCCTGCCGACCGGGGACGTCATCCCCATCGAGCAGCGGGCCAGTGAGGAAATCACGGAAGGCTTCGGCCGGCGCACCGCCCCCGCAGGCGTCAAGACCTACTCACCCGCCTTCGACGTCACGCCGGCGGAACTCATTCGCGGCATCATCACCGACCGTGGAATTATCTCGCCCGTGACGACGGAAAACGTCGCAGCCGTTCTTGGCCTGTAGCGAATTATGCAGTTAGTCGTCCCGTGCCGCGTTGATGGGCTGGGTGTCGCCCGTGGTGCCAGATGACCCAAAGGGCGGCACAGAGAGAGCCGGGTGCCATGCTTTTGCCTACAAAAGCATGCCGGTAGCGGCTGGGCGCGCATGCTTCTGCGAACAGCCAGAAGCATGGCACCCGGCTGGGAGCATGGCACCCCGCCAAGCCCGCCGCGGCGGGCGGCACTGTTGTCAGCCCATGGCGTGAGCCATGGGAACGGTCGGCACCCGACAATCAAGCCCCGCCAGGGGCGACACAGGCAATCACTTGTGTCGCCCCTGCGGGGCTCTCGACACCCATACCAATGGCACCCGCCCGAAGCATGGTATCCGTCAGAAGCGGCCCGGCCGGAGATGCTATCGCCGGTTGCTGAGCCTCAGCTCGTAGGTCCGCAACAGCTCTTTGAACTCCGCCTGGCTTACGGATTTTGCAACGACGTCGCCGCTGACGAAGATTGTCCTGATGGGCCCGCCCGGCGAGGTGAACGGTATTTGGTTGAGCGAGAATTGCTGCCGGTCCGGAAAGGCCTTGTGAGGGGGCGGCAATGTGCCGGTGAACACCAGCATTCTGCTGTCCGTGTCCGGGTCGTCCGACAGGCTCCTGGCGTCGATGGCCAGTTCCATGCGGTAGTCGGGCCATTCTTCCGCCGGGCCGTCCGGCTCGATGTAGATGAATCGGTCCACAAGCGCGACCGGCCCCTCCGCCTCCAAAAGCCAATACGACTCATGCGCCCGAGGGTGGTTGCCATGGCCGATAATTTCGTAGTTGTCCCGCTCGCCCCGCCACAGGACATTCCCCAGGCCGATGACAATCCCGTCGCTGTCCAGCCCCATCCCATCGGGGTCGTCAAGCCGAATGGTCAGGATAGTCTCCGCCGCCGAGCGTATCGTACAGCCGCCGGCGAGGACCATCGACAATACAACCAGACCCAGCCACATCGCCCGTCGCGTGGAAATATTCACGGTGCGCTCCTTCTTGTCCCGCAGCCCAGTCAACGCTTGCCGCGGACCATAACATCGTGCAGTTCCTTGAACCGCCAGTTCATCGCGTGCAGTATCAGGCCGACAAATCCACATCCCGCCGACAGCAACATCAGCCCCGTTGCGAGCACGGCTGACCCTTGGTGATCCACTTCGCCGGTGGTGACATAATCGTGAACGGGAGTGAAGCCCGCCAAAAGACCCAGCAGGAAAAACACAATGCTGATCGTGCCGAAAAAGGTGAGCGGCTTGAAAGCCCGCATCAGGTTGAACAGTTTCCACAACACGCGGAATCCGTCGCGGAATGTGTGCAGCTTGGAGACGCTTCCTTCGGGCCTGACGCCGTAAGGCACCTCCACCTCGACGAGCTTCATGCGATAGTACAGCGAGTGGATGGTCAGCTCTGTCTCCACCTCAAAGCCGGACGAGACGATGGGTACGCTGTTGATCACGTTGCGATTGAACGCGCGGTAGCCTGACAGGATATCCTTGAGCTTGGCGCCGAAGATGAGATTTATCATCCCGCGGACAAGCTTGTTGCCGAACACGTGCAGCGGGCGGAATGATTCGTCGTCGTATGTGGCGAGCCTCGTGCCGATGACCATGTCCGCCTCGCCGGCCAGCACGGGGGCGAGCACATCATCGGCGCTGGCGGCGGGGTAGGTGTCGTCGCCGTCGATCATCAGATAGTAGTCCGCGTCGATCCGGCTGAACATGCTGCTGATGACAAAGCCCTTGCCCTGCCTCGGCTCGCGAATGACGGTCGCGCCATGCTCGGCAGCGATGCGGGCGGTATCGTCCGTGCAGCAGTTATCGAAGACGTAAATCGTTGCGTCGGGCAGCTTGGCGGCGAAGTCGTCGACGACCTTGCCGATAGTGGCGGCCTCGTTATAGCAGGGGATCAGGACGGCAATTCGCTTGTCGTTTTCCATGGGACGTTATGTTACCCGCCCCGGGCAGCTCTGCCAATAGGCCGATGCGGCGTCGGCGGCAAGCTATCCCGCCAGAGGCGAGCTTGACCGTTCGCCGCATCGCTCATACGATACGCGCGGAAGGATGCACTATGAAGGTCCGCGGAAAGTATCTGTCGCAGGTGAAGGTCGACACGTTCACGCTTCTGGGCTATAGCGTGGCGGGCGAGGAGTCCGTCATCATCGCCCCGGAGCTCGACTGCGTGTTCGATATCGGCAAGTGTCCGCGGGAGGCCCTCAACGTCAACCACGTGCTGCTGTCGCACGGGCACACCGACCACTTCGCCGGGCTGCCGTACTACTTTGCCCAGCGGGACTTCCAGGGCATCGAAGGCGGGACGGCCCTGGTGCCCAACGACCTTGTTCGCCCCCTCGAGGAGTTGATGGCGGTATGGGGGCGAATCGACGGCAACCTGCCGCCGCATAAAATCGTGGGCATGTCGCCCGGCGACGATTACGAATTGCGCCGCGGCCTGATCGCTCGGGCGTTCAAGACTCACCATCGGCCCGACTCGCTGGGCTATTCGCTGATCGACGTCCGCCACAAGCTCAAAGCTGAGTTCCTGGACCTGACCGGCCCGCGGATAGTCGAGCTGAAGAACAAAGGCGTAGAGATCACTGACCGCGTGGAGGTGCCGCTGGTGGCTTACCTTGGCGACACCGGCCCGGCGGACTACGCCGACCTGCCGATCATCGCCGACGCAAAGGCATTGCTGATCGAATGCACGTTTTTCGACGCCGAGCACACCTCGCGTGCCAAACAAGGCCGACATCTGCACGTCAATGATCTGCCGAGCATGCTGGAGGGGATGCGAAACGAGCACATCATCATCATTCACGTCACGCGGCGGACGAATATGTCTGACGCCCGCAAGCTCGTGCGAAAGACGCTGGACGCCGAGACGCTCAAACGAGTGACGTTCCTGATGGACCGCCGCAACGTGGAATCCGGCTGACAGCCAGACGGCCTCCGGGGAGGGGGACTACTCGACCTTGCCGACGCGGATGTTGATCTCCGAGCGTTTCTGCAGCCGGTCCTTCTGCCCATCCTTGATCCACAGGATGCGGTCGGACTTGTCGAGCATCTTGTGGTCGTGCGTTGCGGTTATCACCGTCACGCCGTGGTTGTCGCACATTCCGCGAAGGATGTTGATGATCTCCTCGCCGGTCTGCAGGTCGAGGTTGGCCGTCGGTTCGTCGGCGAGCATGATCGCCGGCTCCATCGCCAGGCCGCGGGCGATGGCCACTCGCTGTTGCTGACCGCCGGAAAGCTCGTCGGGCCGGTGGTGCATGCGATCTCCCAGGCCCACCTCCGTGAGAACTTCCTCAGCGCGCTCCTGACAGGCGGCATTATCCGCGCCCGAGAACAGCAACGGCAGCATGACGTTCCGCAGAGCCGTCAGGGAAGGAATCAGGTTGAACGCCTGGAAAATATACCCTATGTGCCGGTTGCGAATGTAGGCGAGCTCCAGGCTGCCCTGGGTCGTCAGGTCCACGCCGGAGATAGTTACCGAGCCGCTGGTGGGCTTATCCAACGCGCCGATCATGTTAAACAGCGTGCTCTTGCCCGAGCCCGACGGACCCATGACCGACAAGTACTCACCGGCGTAAACGTCCAGATCGACATCCCGCAGGGCGTACACGTCCTGCCCGCCCATGCGATAGAGTTTCGTCAGATCGCGGCACGTTATTAGTATCTCACCGTTCATATTCGTCGTCTCATTAGAATGGTATGGGAATAACGGCCTTGCACAGGAACGTGACGCCCACGCTGAACACCGTCACCAACCCAACTCCACAGCCGAACCCGGCGGTCACCACTGGAATGTATTGGCGCCACACCAGCCCCATCTTCCGCTGGAAGTAGTACCGCCCGATCAGTGCGCCGGCAAATTGCGGAATTACGCCATGCGGCATGGTTACGTTCAACCCGCCCACCATGCCGTAGATCAGCAGAATCGGCAAATTTATCGCGTACAGGATGAAGAACAACACCGTGCCGAAACCGGCTCCGGTCAGAATGATCCGCCAGTCGAACGTCTCCTCGAACTGACTGAAACGTCCCAACGTGGAGCTCATGATGATGGTGTCGGTGGCGGCCCTGAGTTCCCACATCTTCTGGGCGAACGGATAGGCCGGGCTGGGTATCGGGCCAAGCGACCAGATGAACTGCATGAACATAATCGACGCTACGAGAATGATCGGCGCCAGGATAATGTCCGTTTTCCACAGCGACCACAGCTTGGTGCCCGTCAGTTCGGCTTGGCGGAAATACGACGCTCCCGCCCCGTAGTCATTCATCGGAATCGGCAGGAACCACACCTTCACGCCTCCCGAGTAGCCTGACAAGAGGAATGACGCCTCTTTGATGAACGGAATGGACACGCTCTGGCCCGTCATGCCCTGGAGGCGGGCGGTCACATAGCTGATCAGCGGCGTGTAAACGAAGGCGAAAAAGACTACGCATAACATTATGCCGCGGTGCCAATCGATCAGCCAGCCACATATGGCAATATACAGAAAACACGTACCGAAGTACGTGATGATAATGACGGGCGTGGGAATGTCGCCCCGGTCGGCGATGCGGCTCAGGTCCCTATGATCCTCCTTCATCTCGATGGTCAAGCTGTCTTTATCGTGGGCCTTCATTCGCGCCCGGTCGCGGACGCTCAGATAGACCTGGTAGAAGCCTGCAATGGCGATGGCAAATGAAATGCCGATCGAGAAGCTGAAGTAGAAGTCAATATTGTTATCGAACAGCGTTTGCAGTGTGCCGTGGCCCTGCTCCCAACTGGACAAGTAGCCGAATTTGTATAAGAGCGGGTTAGCGATCATCGTGACAATAAGCCCGAGAAAGGCTCCCAGCATGCCGTAGAAGGGCATGACCATGCCTCCCAGCAGATTGCCCATATCCCAACTGAAGCCCGTCGCAAAGGCCGGCAGCAGCTTGCTGGTCGTCGTTGTCCAGTCGACGAACGGAATCGGCAGGATCATAATCGGCGCATCAAGGAATGCCGCCGATATGGCCGGCAGGGCGGCATAGACCGTGCCGAACACCAAGCCAAGCACACTTCCAACGGTGAATACCCTCCACCGCCATTTCTCCGGCTTGTCCTCGGCGTCACCGACACTCTCAGGCCCCTCCTCCTCGTCATCGGACTGCTGCTCCGCCAGGGCCACCGTACCCGCTGCACCGATCGGAGCCATGGGGAAGGGGAGTTTCTCCACGTCGCTGGCTATTCTAAACAGGCCGTAAGACAGCACTGTGCCTTTGAACCGCCCGATAATATTTGAAAAGATGATCATGCCCAGAACGGGCCACCACTCCGCCATAAAGAAGTTCCGCTGGGCGAGCACATCCGGATCGGTGGGGGCATACCACCATATTTCTTCCATGTGCTCAGCCACGCCGGCGCCTATGGCGCCCTGACTTTGCACGAAGAACTGGCTCCACAGCAGGCCGCCAAAGGGCTGGACCATAGCGGCGCCGGACATGTAGAACAATACGAACACCTGAGGCTTCTTGAGCGTCTTATGGGCGCGACGGGCGACTTCCAGGAACAGAATCGTGGTCACCCACTGCGCCGCGCCGCCAATTCCCTGGCCGATCAGCAATCCCATGTAAATGGACCCGGGGACCATGATCAGTGCGATGAACAACGCACCAACCAGCGACGCCCACGAGAAGCCGTCCTCGAAGGTAGACGGCACCTTCATGATGTTGCGGAATTGCTCCAGCTCTTTGTCGAGCTTGTAGGGACTCACGTCAGATCTCCAATCGTCTGGTCATCGATCTGTTCCTTGGGCAACGAGTCCCAAACCTCCATGGTGCCATTGCGATATTCATCCATAACATCGGTTTTCAGCGACCGCCAGATCAGCAGTTGCCTGCGAAGGTCGTTGATGAAAGTGCGATTGGCTCGTCGCCAGTCGCCGTTGGTGCCCGTCAGGCGATAGATAAGAATGCGGACCTCGTCGATTCCTTCAATTTCACTGGGCTGGCTTAGAAGGGCGAATCGCTGGTTAACTCCCAGGTCGAAAGGCGACAGCGCCATGTCCGCCACAATGCCAAGCATGTCGGAGTCCGCCTGCCTGAACAGCCTGACATTGGTAGTGGCGAAGATGCCCAGAGAGGTATCAGTGTAGTTGTCGAAGTGCTCCTTGAGGAAGCCTGCCACGCCGGTTATGTCGTATGCCGAGACCGTGAAGGGGAAGATCAAATCGTACAGGTCGCCCTCGGGCCTGGGAATCTGCCAGGACCGTTGAATGCCCGGATTGGCGCTCCGCGAGGCCTTGAGGGCAGGATAGATCGTCGATACCATGACCGTGCCCATCACGATCATAATCGTCCACGCCGCCGTGGAAGAACTGTAGTTGATGTCAGGCACGGTCATGCTGATGCCTTCGAAAGAACTGACCCATCCCAACAATCGAGCCACAGTCTGACCCAACAGATAGCCGCCCATGCCGCCGATGATCGCGTAGACACTGGCCTCGGCAAAGAACAGCGTAGCCACGTGCCTGGGCGCCAGGCCCAGCGAACTGAAGGTATATATCTCCCGCTTGCGGTCGGCCACACTGCCGAGCATCGTGGCGAAAATTATCAGCCCGCCGAGAACCAGCGGCACGACCAGGTCGGAAAACTGACTCTCTTGGGACAAGGTGGTGAAGTTCATCCTAAAGACGCCATCGCCGGACCCGTAGTAGGTTGGCAGCCTGGTGAACATCGCCACTTCCCCGGCTATGCCCTGCACGTCGGCAGCCTCGCCGGCGGGGTAAACCGTTACCGCTCGCGTTGCGCCCTTGAGCCTGGTGCGCGCGAATTGGGCGCCCAATATGATAATGCGGTCCACGCCGTAGGCCGAGAACTGCGCGCCCTCCACTTCAGGCTGTTCCTCCAGGCCGGTCTCGCCGCCAACCTGCTTCTGGGCAAGCTTGGCGAAGGCCGCGCCGCCGCCGGATATTTGATAGTCGACAGGGACAATGTTCGAGCCATCTATCGTCCTGTGGCTGGCTAACTGGTCTGTCACTATGCCGGCGTATATAACCTCAAAGCCGCTCAACAACAGCTTGGCAACACCGATATCTTCATCTGTCAGTCCGAGCTGGCCGGCAACGGCTTTGGTAAGAAAAACACCGTTGCTTTCGAGCATCTCCACCTTGGCTGACTCAGCGAACAGCCTGTCAATGTCCGGCTGTCTGCGGACATCCCGAATGTCCATGCCGATAGCCGCGGAGACCTCCACAATGTTCTTTATGTCAGCCGTGGCCAGTAACTTGTCCAGCGACAGACCCGAAGTGGCGGCGGCCTGAGCGTCGGCGGCGGACGGCGAGACCCACACCCGGTCCACAACTTCCGCCCTTTCGCCAAGACTCCCTCGCAGCACCTCTGCGACCGCAGCGTCCATCGGCGCCCACAGCGGATCGCGCACCAAAATTCGCACCGGCATGGACGCAAGCGGGCCTTTGTACGTCTTGCGGTTGCCGAACGAACTGCCGAAGGACGCGAATGTGAGGATTGTGAACGTCAGCAAAACCACCGTGACCGATGTGAGAATTGTCCGCAACGGCCTGCGACGCATCGTGGAAATGCCCATCATTACCGCGGCGCCCATCGTCGAGATTCGTGACACGTCCGTGGCGTGAACGGTGGCGCCCAGGCCTTGCATCCGCTTGACTTCCACTTGAAGTTTGCGGATGAGAATGAAGATGACCATCGAACTCAAGAGGATGATCGTAAAGGCCAGGAAAATAACGATCGGCGTGGCGGCGATTCTGAAGGCGGGATTGACCATGTACAGCAGCACGAACGTGCCCAGGAAGAACACCGCGAACCACGACAACTGGCGATAAATGTGAGGCGTGCCGATAATAAGCCTCTCCATGGCGAAGGCAAATGGCATGGCCAGCAGCAACAGCAGGACCACCGCCTTGACCAGGTCGTTCATGACGCCCTTCAGTGGGCCATATACTCGCCGCGACAGAGACGTCGAGACCACCAGATCCGAGACATACTTCAGCATGCCCACGCCTTCGGGACCCGCCTCGAAGGCGTCGTCCTTCATGTCGCGCGCCGTTCCGCTGATTCCCGTGAGAGACTTTTGGTTTATCCGGTTGACCCACAGCACATAGAGCCTGGAGTCATTGAGATTTCCCAAGTCATTGGCCGAGTGCCTAAGCGCAGACGGGTGAGAGAACTCGTCGGCAAGGCTATTGAGGCTGATGCCCACCCCCTCGGCTAGCTGCGGCGTGCTTTCGTTATTGAGAATAACAATGCCGCTGTTGTTGAACATTTTCACGCCGCGGGCTCGGAACGGCACGAAAACGGTAATGGTCTGGCCGGCTTCACATAACAAATGCAACTTCGGGGCGAACCCGGAGGTCGCATTGTCCTGCATGACCGTCGTTTCCACCGCCCGCTGAAAGCCGTAGTTCACGACCGTCATCGACCGCACCTTGACTATTGTCACAAGATCCGCGCCTACGGTCTCTACGTTGGACACATATCGGATAATGCCGCGCGATCCGGCGGAGTTCGATTCGCCACTGATTTGACCCCGCGCCAGTCCCACGCTGTCGGGCTCATCGAACGTGGCGGCGAACCTGGCCGGATAGTTGTACTTTCCAGTGTCGCCCGGGCCAAGCGTGTAATGCCCCTTGCTGTCGGTCATGTAGATCAATTGTTCTACGTAACCGGGAATCGCCTTGTTGGCCTCGGTCCACTTAAGATTGCCGTAAACGGCCACGACAGCCTGGCTGACGGGATGGGTCCGCATGGCGGCGCCGGCGCTGGTGCGGTCGATCTTCTGGCCAACGCTCTTGTCGTCGTTCCAGGTAACTTCCTTGAACACGGCCGATGGTCCGACGGTGGCGGCTGGGGCAAGCTTGCCGTTGTCGGCCAGGGCTTTGAGGAACGTAGCCACCTGTTGGAGCTGGCCAAAAAGCACGCCCGCGTCGAGATCGAGCATCTCCACAGTGTCAAAAGGCTGGCCCTGACGCGGCAACTGATCCAACACAGTGCGCACGGACATGTTATAAATGCCGAATAGCCTGGCTATGGCACTGCTGTCCACCGAAATGCCGCCGTAAAGCCCGCTCTCATTGCTCTCCAGCGGACGCTTGTCGAAGTCCGTGACCTGCTCGGCGACCTGCTCTGCCACGGCAAGAATCGGCTTGAATACCTGGGCGGTGTATGTGCCTTCCTGGTCGGATCCCAAGGCAGACGACGTGTCGCCGTGGAGGAAAGTCCAGTTGCTGCGCGCGTCGCCCAGATTCAAACTCAGGTGCAGGGCGATGCTGTTGGTCTTGGGGCCTATCGCATCCCAAATCTTGCGAGCCCTCTTCAAGTCGGCCAACTGCTGAATCAATTCACTGCGGCGGCCCCGGCAGCTGGCTATGGCGCCCTGTTTGATTTGGTCAAACACGCCAAGCGTCCCGTTGGCCGGGTCGCCGACCATCTGCTTGACGAACTCCCGCCGCATCATCTCCTGCCACTCGGGGTTCTTGCTGGTGAGGTACTTCGACAGTTCTTCAGCGTGCTCGGCCGGCGTCCAGCCCTTGTTGATTATCCGAAGCGCGCTGTTGCAGGCCATGTCCAGCGCGGACAGGTCTATGAAGTCCGGCAGATTCACCTCGATCTCGGCTTCGTAGTCGGCGATCTCCGCCAGTTTCTCATCTACCTCCAACTGCTTTGCAGCCAGTTCCGCCGTTATAGTGACCTTCTCGTCGCCACTTGACGCCTGGGCTCGCCCGGTAAGTCTCGCCAGTTCCTCGTTGATATCCGACAAGGCAGGCCTGGCCTTGCCTAGCGCCCGGGTGAGTCTCTTCATCGTCACGCGCCTGGGACGAAGTTCGTTGAGGGCGTCACTGTTCTTCTGGCGAGCCAGTTCCGTCAGAAGAGCCATCGTGGCGCGGTGGCTTTTCTCCAGGCCATTGATGTCCTGCTCGATATTGTCGATCTTGGCTTGAACGGTCTTATTGGCCTCCCCATGCTCAGCCCGCATGCCCGCAAATGCCACTTGGTCGATCAGGCCATAAACCAGCCCCAGTACCATAAGCACGGCGACCATGGACGTCAATTTGCGGGCAGCTGTCACCGCAGGCACACCGGCGGCCTCTTCATCGGCCTGTTGGCGCCCACTGATGATCGACAGCACCATTGCACCGACGCAAATGACCACTGTCAGGACCATGTACCATCGGCCTAACATCAGCGGGCCGACGCTCAGGAAGAAGTTGCTGCTAATTGTCTTCTTGAGTTCATCCCGCTCATCTTTCATCTCGGCGGTGTCGGGCTCGTAAATATTGGCCTGATTGAGGATTTGGCTCGCGTACGTCTGGAAGTCCAGTTCGTCATTGAGCGCCTCGGAGCGTTCCTCGAAGCTCAGACCTACCGTCTTGTTGGTGAGCCCTTCGGGGCCAGTGAACCCCTTTGCCAGAGGACGATGGACGGCGGCATAGAAGGCACGCGCGCCCATGTGGCCTTGGGATTGCCCGTCCAAGAACGCAAACACAATGTCGCGCCTGGGTCGCCGGTTGGGTTCATCGGCGCTGAGGTACTCAACTAGTTGCAGCAATCCCGCGCAGTTCGCCGCGTCTCGCGCACCGGGCGAAATGGCGGGCACTTCCGACAGGCTGTCCAGTGAGGCTGCCAGCACGATCGTCTGCTCGGGGCCCACCGTGGTGTCGAAACGTGCATTCGTGCCCCGCAAGACGGCGATAACATTTCGCCCACGGAATCGGCGCCACTGACAGGCCGCCTGGATGCGCAGCGTGCGGGGCGCGCCGGTGAGCTTCAGCTTCCTGCCCATCTCAGGGGTGACGTAGAATCGTGGCAGGTTGGCCGGCTCATAGGCGTGGAGCGTGGCAACCCACTTCGGCGAGTCGTTACCGATTATGACCACGGCCTTGGCGCCGAGTGCGAACGGCAGGCGCCAGTCGCCCTCGTAATCGACGATGACGATCTTGCCGTCCGCGTCGTTGTGTCCATAGTCGCCCAGGCTGCCCATGCCAACGTACAAGCTCTCGCCTTCGAGCCCTTCGGCGGGGGTTACCGAAGCCATAAGCGCATTGGGCCTGAGGGCGTAAAGAGCCGCCTTGTCCGGCGAGTCGGCCTGTATCTCCTCCCCGTCGACAAACAGCCTGCACTCGGTCGTGATGGGTTGAACTACGTCGAACTCCTGCGTAAAGATGCGGAAGTTAGATGCGTCCAGGACCAATTCTCGTTTTATGCTTTCGAGCCTGTTCTGGATGTAGGCCGACGCGGCCAGGCTGCCGGGCCCGGACTTGATGAAGTCCGGATTGTCGGCGACCTCCAGGAGACGCTCGACCTGGTCGTCTATTTCTTCCGCTCGCGCTTTGGCCTCGGTGGGCGGTTCGACCATCAGGGCTTGGATCGCAGCGGCCCGCTCGGGCGTGTATTCACCCACACCAGACAGCCGGTGCGCGTAGCGAGTGAGTGCCTCAATGTCTTGCTTGTAGACGCTTTCGTCGAGGGAATCACCCAATGATTGGGCTCGGGCGGTAGACCCAATGGTGGCTGCAGCACAAATTGCCGCTATAAGCATAGCCGCCGTGCGGGACCTACTCATTTTCTTCTCCTTCGATGGCCCCGGTCTCTACCGTGACGTCAGACCTGTCGGCCAGTCGCTCGATTTGACCGTCCCGGACCCACATGATGCGATCGGCCATGCTTATCAGCCGATGATCGTGCGTGGCGCAAATGATGGTCACGTCTTGCTCTTTGTTAAGCTTCATCAGGCAATCGTGAATTTCCGCTCCGGTCTTCAGGTCGAGGTTGCCCGTCGGCTCATCGCACAGCAGCACGGACGGATTGTTCGCCATCGAGCGTGCGATGGCCGTCCGCTGTTGCTGGCCACCCGACATTTCGATGGGCTTGTGGAACCAGCGATCGCCCAGGCCAACCAGTTTCAGCAAGCCCATGCCCCGCGTGCGTGCCTCGTCAGTGCCCACGCCCGCGAACGCCATCGGCACGGTTACGTTCTCCAGACAGGTCATGTAGGGCACGAGATTGTAAGTCTGGAAGATGTACCCGATTTTCCTGCACCGCAGGAACGCCAGCTCGACGGCCGACAGTTGGGCAACGTCCACCTCGTCGATGAAAACACGCCCGGAAGTGGGCGAATCCAGCCCGCCGACCATATTGAAAAACGTGCTCTTGCCCGAGCCCGACGGGCCCATAACGCAGATGAACTCGCCGCGGTACAACTCAACGTCGATGCCCCGCAGAGCCTTGGTGAGCACCTCGCCCATCTGATAATGCTTCTGCAGGGCGACCGTTCTGATAATAACGGCGCGGTCGGTTACCTGCTCGAGCTCTTGAGTTGTATTGTCAGCTTCCGTCATATCACGCACATCTTAAAATACATCGGGGATCTCGCGGATCGTTCTATTCGATTCGCATGGCTTCCATTGGAGCGAGGCGAGCGGCGACCCATGCGGGGTACACGGCTGCCAGCACCGAAAGTACCACCCCCAGCACAAACGCCATGCCCGCCGCTATCGACACGTCGGCGATCGGCATGTGGGAAATGGCCATGCCGCCATATCGCAGCCAGCCCAAGAGCATGCCCAGCAGCAGCCCAAGCACCGAGCCCACTATGCCCCCCGCAACGCCCTGGACGCACGATTCGAGCATGAAGTTAACCATGATGAACCCGTCAGTCGCCCCGAGGCACTTCATCGTGGCGATTTCCTGGAACCGCTCGGCTACGCTCATCAGCATCGCGTTTATGACGCCGACCATGCACACCAGGAAACTCACGCAAATAATGGCGATCGTACGAGATGAAAAACCGGAACGCCCCATGCCGCTGGCGGCGCCGGCGACCTTGGCCTCAACGGCGTCAAGTTTGAGGGCCTCCAGACGCGCCGCTGCCACTTCCTTAATGCGTTCAATGGGCAGGTCGAACCCAAACACGGCCTGACGGGAGGCATTCAACTGGGCGACCTCCGTAGCTTCTTTCACGTCAGACGTTTCGTCCATGTAGATAATGCGCTCGCCGATGCGCCCAAGCTCATCCAGAAACCACCCCGCGCCGCGGTCGGACCGCAGCAAGGCGAACAATTCCCGTGGGCCGACGTCGGTGGCCGATTCCTTCTTGAGGCGTCCCTTCAGGCTGTTCCGCACGGAAGGCGCCTTGATCATGCTCGATATTCGTTCAGCGTCAACAACCAGGGCGGCCTGCTCGCGGACAATCGCCAGGTCGTCGATCGTCATTCGAAAACCCATCGCCGCCACTTGGTCCACCAAGGAATCTTCCGCCGTGGCCAGGAACACATCTCGCGGCATTTCGCCCAGCAAGTTCTTGCCGAACAGGCGGGTAGCTTCTGCATGCCCGGCGAAAACAGCATCGCGCAGGGCTTTCACCTCGGGCCAGGCCGCGACGAATGCCTGAAGCTCTTGGTTGCTCCCGGGCATCTCTCGCCCGACTCTGGACCGCTCCCGCACGAACTTTTTGAAACTGTCGGCGTCGGCAAGGTGGATGTAGATTTCCTCGCCCTGGGCTCTGCCCACCAAGGCCCGCAAATCGCCCGTCTCGCCGAGCGATTTGAAATAGTCATCGTAGATTAATTGCAGCCGGGCGGCATCGGCGAGTCTGGCAAGTTGCGATTCATCAAGCTTGCCCCATCCTTTCAATTCCTGCCACCTGTCGCCGCCGGGCTCAATTTCCGTAAGGGCCATTGTAATTTCGCCGGGGCGCATCGGCTTGGTCAGCCGGCTGCCCCACGCGACGAACAGCCGACGAGGTGCAGTCTGCTCCTCGATAGCCGACGCAAGCTTGCGGGCGACAACGGACGCGCTGAGCATGGCCATCAGAAATGCGACGGCCAGAGAAATGATCACAACGGTTATGATCGCTCGGAAGAGTCGAAACTGAACGCCGCTAAGGACGAGTTCAACCGTCTTGGCTAGCGAGAGGCGGACCTGTTTGTCGACATCGATGACCTTCATGTGTTCTCTGCAACCCGGCGTCGGCCTGAGCAGCCGACCCAATCCGTATCGTTACTCATTGTCTTTGCCCACGATCACAACTATTCCTCGCTGCGTCAGTTGACGGAGGAACAGCGTAACAGGAAGCTGGGCTTCGCGGAACGTTAGCTTATTGTTTGCTGCGAAGATTTCAATGATCTTTTCCACGCGACGCTGTCCGTCGCAAAGATCCAGCACCGCCAGGCCCGCAGCGTCCATCTCCACCCGGCGCGATTTCCCGAAAGGAAGTATCCAACTGATCGGCGGGACAAGGTAGCGAGGCTTGGCCATCGGCACCGCTGCCGAGCCCGTTCCATCGGAGTTGCGAGACAACTCCATGTTCTGATTGCCGTGAGGCACAGCTCGCAGAAACGGCTCGGTGGAGCGGGGCCTTCTGTCGGGCTTGCCCGTCTTGCGTCGACCTGAATCGACCTGCTCGCGAGTCATCACCGCTGCTCGCTCCTGGCAGCACCGGACCTCCAACGACTCGGGCAATTCCAGATCGTGCGTGCGCGTCCGCTTGCTATAGCTGATGCGATACAGCCGATCCTCCTTCAAGCAGTGCCACGCCACGTCTACCCGCATTCGCCACACCCCCATCCAAGTGCCGAGCTTGGATATGTTGATCTGGCTGACAATTTCCTGTGCCGGGTGCCCATTGACTGATATCTGGCGTTGGTTGAGGACCTTGCCGCCCACCGGCAGGCTCTTGATCAGCCAGTCTCGCAGGGCGGTTTTCAGCCAGCCTCCCGCCAGCGACAGCCGTTCAATTATCAATGGGCCGTAGGCCTTTCTCTCGCTTTCGAACTCCCAGTGAATACGCCCGACCTTCGGGTTGCTCCGGACCAGATCGAACTCACTGGCCAGCAATAGGTCGAACCCCAGTGCGCGCCAGTGCGTCACCTCCTGGTCCCGCGGGACCGGAGTTATGGCCGAAAGGATGTCGCGTTCCCGCGTGGCTTTGCGCCGCCCCGGCCAGACCAACGTCGCCTCGACAACCATCTGCGACTCGCCGAAGCTCCGCATCACCCGCGTCAATTGGCCGTCGCCGGTGGTCTGCACCACGCCTTGCCATGGCTCGGGAAGGTCGTTGAGCGTGACAAGGTCAATGTCCTTTACCTTGTCGAGCTTCTGGCGGAACTTCTGGACGAGCAGATCGATATTGGGCTTGTACTGCACCCGCTTCCACTTGACGGCGAGGCGCTGATAGTGCCTGTCGGTGAACACACACTCGCCGGACTGCTCAGCCGGAGATGCGATGGCCAATTCCCAGCCAGGGGGATGCGATATTTCCAGGCCGCGCCAGCAGGTCTTGTCGAAATCTTCCATCGTAAATCAATTGGCAGGACCTCACGGGCATGGACTCGCCGGGTCGTGGCGCGCCGGACAGGGGACGGGCTACGCCAAGGGCTTGTATGCCGAGGTCAGGGCAGGGGGCCGACAGCCCGCCGCGATTACTCGTACTCGCTTGTATCAATATCCGACCCGTCGGCGTCCTGATCTTCCTCTATGGGCAGGCCTTCGGGCGGCAGGGGACGATGCATTTCCACTTTGGGCTCCTCGGGCTCATCCTCGGCCTCTGCCGGCGCACTGGGCTGAGCGGGAGGTGCATCCGCTTCGTCATCTTCCGCGGCGGGGGGCCTGGGGCGGTCCACGCTGGGCTTGGCCGGCCGGCTGGGACGATCGGGCATGGCATCGGGGTCGTCGGCATCACCATTGTGGGGGCGGATCAGTCTGGGCGGACGGACCGGTTCGTCGGGCATTTCGTCGCTTCCCGGGCCATCTGGCTTGGCGGGTGACTCCAGATCCTTCTCGGGCTCTGGCGGTGGCTCGACGGCAGCGCGATCAGGCTGCAGCGAGATCGGCTCGGCCGCAACCGGCGCGGGGGGCCCATCGCCAACGCGCTCGGCCGGCGGGGCCGGCGGCGGCGGTGGAGGCGCCTCCGCCTCGGAAGGAGCAGGCGTAACAGGCACCGCGGGAGCGGGCTGGGCAGGGGTCATAGGCACAGTGGCCGGCTCGACGGCAGTGAGAACCGCCACTTTCGTCACGGCGACAATATTCAGCCTGGTGTCCGGATCGTAAGTCGCGCGTCCCGACACTCCGACCATTTGTCCGACATACGGCGATAGATCCATCCCTACCACGCCACGGACGTAGGCGACATCCACGTTGGTGGCGGGATCACGCAGGAGAAAACGGTCAGTATATAAGTGACTCACCGACAACACGCCCTGGGCGACATACCCAACCGGCTCGGCCTGGCCCCCCTGGGCCAACTGACGCGCCAGCTCCGCTCGGCGCTCAGCCGTGCGGGTAGCCATCTCTGCCACTCTGGCAGCATCGTTCTGCCGCTTGATCGCCGCCTGCACATATAAGATTCGCCGGTCGAGCGTGCCTTGCAATCCGCTGCCTAGTGGCGCGTCGATCGCCTCGTACATTTCCAACGCACTGCCAAGCTGCTGGTCGGCAATATCCTTCCGCAACTCGGCGATCAACATGTTGTCAGCCGCGATGCACTGCTGCCCGGCATCGCTGAGCGGCTGGGGCGCAACCGGTGAGTCGTCATCATCTGAGTCGTCATCATCGTCGGCCCGGTCGTCGACCAACGCATCCGGCTCGTCGGCACGTTCTTCGGGTGCGGGCTGGCCTGGCAGGCGAACGTAATTGGCGGAAATCCACACGTACGCGCCGCCGGGAGGAACTATCTTGTAGAAGTCCGACCCCTCGCCGATTATCTCGACCTCATGGCCCTCGCTCAGATAGCCCTGAATTGCGTCATGCCTTTGCGTGCCGCCCACGTTCGGACTGCTGCCCGCGCGGATATGCACCGGCGTACCGGTGACAGTGCCCCAGTCGTCCGCGGTCCGCTGGACAAAGTTCTTGCTGATTATGCTGAAAACGCCTTCCGGCGGCACGATCTGCAGCCAATCGCCTTCCCGGGCGACAACTACCACCACCGTAGACTTACCGACCTTGCCGCACCTGTAGGCCGTCGGATCACCCTTTGAGCGTATATAAACGTTATTGCCCGTGACAGTGCCCTGGGCAGGAAACCCAACCGGCTCGCCTATCTGCGCCCAGGCAACGCCAGTCAACGCCAGCATCATTACCACGATTGTATTACGCGAGATCATAATAGGCCCCTTTCGTCATGTCAGTAAACTGCGAGGGACAGAGAATCACTACAAAACAATAGCAACTCCATCCCCGCAAGTCAACGCAGCAACACCCTCACAAATATGCCACCCCGAATTATCCGCCCGGCTGGAATTACAGGCATCGGGGTCCATCGGCCGGCAGGGCGGGGGGAGGAAGGGGACGATGGCCTCTCTAGGCCGCCAAGGGAAGTGTAATCGTGAACGTCGTGCCTTCGCCGAGATGGCTCTGCACGCTAATGTCGCCGTCCATGGACTCAATAATTTCCTGACAGACGGTGAGCCCAAGGCCGAACCCGCTATCTTCTTGCTCGTCGGTCTTTTCGCTGGTGGAGAAGAATGGCTCGAAGATCCTGTCAATGTTCTCCGGGGCAATTCCCTCGCCATTGTCCGCCACCGAAAGAATGCATTGGCCTTCGATTACATCAACGGAAATCTCTATCAGACCGCCGCTGTTATTCTTGAGAACCGCGCGTTTGGCGTTCTGCAGCAGATTGAGCAGCACCTGCTCCAGCTCGATGGGCTTGGTGCGAATATGCAAGTCTTCCGGAATGTTCAGCCGCACCTCGATGCCATCCCTCTCAGGCCCGCGGACCATCGCCGACAGAGTCGCCGAAACCAACTCAGCAAGATTCTTGTCCGTGAGTTCCTCGCCTTCCTCACCTGACATGCCGAGAATGGCCTGGCAGATGACCTTCGCCCGCTCGCCGCCGTCGGCAGCCTTGGCGATGGCCTTGTCGGTAAGCGCGGGGTTATCCTTGGCCAGGTGAGCGTAATTAATGATCGGCGTGAGGATGTTATTGAACTCGTGGGCGACCATGGCTGCCATCGTGCCGATTGAGGCCAGTCGCTGACTGCGCCTGACCTGCCGACGCAGGGCCTCGACCTCGTTTTCCAGCCTGATGACCTGCTCAGCGTGCTGCGAGCCTTGATCAGTTTTGTCGCTGGCCTGCGCCATATCACGAAATCCTCTTGCTACTTATGCCTCACTGTTGTATGAAAAGAGACGGGCGGCTACCGGGATTATCGACCAGTCCCGCAATAACTTGAATAATTTGAATATATTTCTCGGCAACAGGGCTTGGAGTCGCCAGATGTCCCCTTTAGGGGCGCCGACGTGGGCACGCGGCGACCCGATAGCAGCGCACAGGCGAAGCCGCGCGGAACAGGAAAAGGCATATTCTCTAAAATCCGCCACCCGTTGGACCCTCACGACCACACAAGATTCCGCCCCGACTGACGCTGCCCATGCCCCGCGCCCCCTGCGGGTACAGCGCCGCATGAAAAAATTAACGTACCAACCTCGCAATAGCACGAATAACCCGACTGCTCACACAACATTATAGCTCGCAATGCAGACAAAAGCACACGGAATTGACGTTGTAGAATGCAGCCGTCTGGCCGAGGCAATCGACCGCCACGGCGAGCATTTCCTCCAGCGCGTGTTCACGGAGGGTGAATTGGCCTATTGCCGGGGAAAAAAGCGGGAAATCGAGCATCTCGCGGGCCGATTTGCGGCAAAAGAGGCCGTCCTCAAGGTCCTGGGCACAGGCTGGGTGAGCGGAATATCCTGGACGGACATTGAGGTACTCAACGATCAAGCGGGCAGGCCGCACGTAACAATCACAGGGCGGTGCAAGGAAATCGCCAAGACACTTGGCCTGGATCGGCTCTTAATATCTATCTCGCACACAAGCTCGACTGCCATTGCTTCGGTGATCGGTGTGGGCGAAACTGCCGATGCGCCGGACCTGCCGGCATAGTCAGCCGCGGACGTAGCGACGCAATTTCCCGATATAATCAGATGATGGACAACCCGACAATTTTCCTGACAGCCGCCGAAGCCAGCGGCGACGCCCACGGGGCGGGCCTGGTCGCCGCCCTCAAGAAACGCCTGCCCGGCGCCCGTTGCCTTGGGGCAGGGGGCGAGAAGATGGCCCAGGCAGGCTGCGAAATTCTGGTGGACATGACCGCCCAGGCCGCGATGCTCCATGGGCCTTTGTTCAAGCTGCGATACTTCCACCGATGCCTAAAGCAACTCACCAGCCACATGCGTGAGTGTAAGCCTGACGTCGTCGTACCGATCGATTCGCCCGCGCTGAACTGGCACGTGGCAAAGGCTGCTCGCAAGGGCGGCTGGCCCGTGATGTACTACGTAGCGCCGCAGGTGTGGGCGTGGGCGCAGTGGCGGGTGAAGAAGCTCCGCCGCCTGACCGACCGCGTGGCGTGCATACTGCCGTTCGAGCAGGAGTTCCTCCGCCGGCGCGGCGTGAAGGCCGATTTCGTCGGGCATCCGATGTTCGACCACATGGCCCCTCGCCCAGACCAACTGCCCGACCTGCCGGAAGCTGCCTCCACGGGCAAATGGCGCGTCGCGCTACTGCCCGGCAGCAGACCCGGTGAGATAGCCTCCCACGCCTCGGCCATGGCGGCCGTCGCCGACGCCATCAAGGGCCGCTGGCCCGAAGCGGCCTGCACTTTCACCGCCCCCGACCAGACAGCCGGTGAGCGGATCGCCGATGCGATTGGCGGGGCCGACCTCCGAATCGAGGTGGGTCGGACGGCGGAAATCGTGGCCGACTCTCACTTCGCCGTCGCCGCCAGCGGCACGGTAACGCTGGAGGTCGCCCACTACGGCGTGCCGATGGTGATCGTCTATCACGTCAACCGGTGGAGCTATAACCTGGTGGGCCGATGGGTTGTCCGCACGCCGCATCTGTCGCTCGTCAACATCTTGGCCGGCAGGGAAGTAGTGCCCGAACTCATGCCATGGCACGGCAGCGACCGGCAACTCGTGGACGCGACGCTGTCGATGATGCAAGACCCAGCCCGCCTGGCCCAGGCGCGCAGCGACCTGCTGGCCGTGACGGCCCCGCTGGAAAACCGCCCCAAGCCGACCGCCGAAGCCGTCACCGACCTGGTCCTCGGACTGCTGGACAAGTAGGGGGGGAGGGGACGAATGTCTAATGTCTAAGAGCTAATGTCTAAGCAGAACGACACGTTTAGCGTTCGCCGATCATCCGTAAGCATTCCGCCCACGGTAGACATTAGAGCTTAGACATTAGACATTGCCGCCGTCCTCGGCGGCCTAAGACACCGCCGCGCCGGAGGGCACTTCCCGCTCGGTGGTCAGTATCACCGGGCCGTCTGGGCCTGTGGCCGCCAATAGCATGCCATTGGACTCCATGCCCCGCAACTTCCGCGGCGCGAGGTTCGCGACAACCACTATCTGCCTGCCCAATAGGGCTTCCGGCGTGTAGCTGGACTTTATGCCCGCAACGAGCTGGCGACGCTCGCCGGCCAGGTCCAGTTGAAGCACAAGCAGCTTGTCGGCGTTGGGGTGCTCGGCCACTTCAACGATGGTGGCCACCCGCAGGTCGAGCTTGCAGAAGTCGTCGTAGCTGATCGTCGCCTTGCCGGCTGGGGCTTGCTCCTCGGCGGCAGCTTCGGCGGCGGGTGCAGCAGCCGGCTCGGCGGCCGGGGCGTCTTCATTTTGTGTCGGCTGGTCGGCGGGGGTGTCTTCCTGGCACATCGGCATATCCTTTCGCAGCTGAAGGTTGACAGGCAGTGTAGGCCCGCTCGGCTGATCAATCAAGCTTCGGCGCTGGCCAGGAGGGCGGCAGGTCAGTAGAATGCTGCCGAAAGAGATCATGCCATGCACATTTATCCACTGACATTCGAGCCGATCTACAAAGAGAAGATCTGGGGCGGGCGCAACCTCGAGCGCCTCTATGGCCGATCGCTGCCGGCTGACGTGCCTATCGGCGAAAGCTGGGACCTGGCCGACCTGACGGGCGGCGTAAGCGTAGTATCGGCCGGCAAGCTGAAGGGCGCCACGCTAACCGAACTGACGGCCGACATGGGCGAGTTGCTGCTGGGTGCAGCTAAGCCCCAGCCGGACGGGCGATTTCCGCTGCTGCTGAAATTGCTGGACGCCAACGACACGCTCTCCCTGCAGGTCCACCCGGACGCGGCGGCGGTCGCCGAAATCGGCGGCGACGCAGCCCTGAAAACCGAATGCTGGTACGTGGTCGAAAGTCGCGACGGGTTCATCTACAAGGGCGTGCCCGCCGGCGTGACGGCTGAGCAGTTTCGCGCCGCCATCGAGACAGACTCGTGCGAAAACGTTATCGTCCGCTTCGACGTGGCGACGGGCGAGTTCCATTACCTGCCGGCCGGCACGGTCCACGCGCTGTGCGCGGGGGTGGTGGTGGCCGAAGTGCAAACGCCGTCGGACACGACCTACCGCGTTACCGACTGGGGCCGCGGCAGGGAAATCCACGTCGAGCGGTCAATCCAGTGCATCCACTTCGAGCCATCTTCAGAGAGTATTCCCGGCGCGGGCGGCGAGACGCTGCTGACCACGGACTTCTTCAACGTAGCCCGGCGGGAGGCGAGTGCGGGCGGCACCTTCCTGCTGCCCAGTGGGCGATGCGTCGCGCTAATGATGCTCACCGGCGACGCGCCAGTCGCGGTCGGCTATGATAACGATGGTGGGGGAGTTGTAACTGTTAGCGCCGGCGATACGGTGCTGCTGCCGGCGGCCCTGAGCGGGGCCCGGCTGCAGTCGGAGACAGCCTGCAGCTTCCTGGAAATAACCTTGGCGGAAGATAAATAGACGATGGCGAAAGTGCGAATTCAAAAAGTGTTGGCCCAGGCCGGCGTTGCGTCGCGGCGGGCGATTGAGGAAATGATCGTCGACAGCCGGATCATGGTCAACGGCAAGCTGGTGCTGGCCCTGCCGTGCTTCGTGGACCCCGAGGTCGACAGCGTCACGGTGGACGACACGATAATTCGCATGGCAGACAGCGGCCCGCGGCGGTACTTCCTGCTAAGCAAGCCCAAGGACGTCGTCTGCACGTCCAGCGACGAGATGGGCCGGCGGCGGGCGATCGACTGCGTGCCCGCCATAGCAGGCCGGCTGTATTGCGTGGGCAGACTCGACGCCGACAGCACCGGGCTGATCCTGCTGACCAACGACGGCGAGCTGACCCAGCACCTGACCCACCCGAAGTTCGGCGTTATCAAGACGTACATCGCCCATATCGAAGGGCAACTGTCCGCCGAGAAGATCGACCAGTTCAAAAAGGGCGTCTGGCTGGACGGCCGAAAAACAGCCGGCGCGATGATACGCGTGCTCAAGCGCGCCGGCGGGACCAGCCAACTGGAGATTCGCCTCACCGAGGGCCGCAACCGTGAAATCCGCCGCGTGCTGGCCAGGCTGGGCAACAAGGTCCGGCGCCTGCACCGTAGCGCCATCGGCCCGCTCAGCGACCGCGGGCTGAAGGTCGGCAGCTGGCGGGAACTCTCGCCCGACGAGGTGGACAAACTCCACAAGGCGGGCGGCTTTACGCCCACCAAGGCCACAGTGCCGACCGGCAAGAGCGGCAGGGCGGGGCAGGGCGGTGTGCGTAGGCCCCTCGCCGCAGCCGAGCCGACGGCAACCAAAGCACCGGCTGCCAAGAAGAAGACCACCGGCCGAAAGAAGCCCACCGTTCTGAAAAGAACATCAAGCCGGCAAGGCACCGCGGACACGGCACCCAAGAAGCGTGCCTCCGCCGCCAAGAAGCCCGCCGCCAAGGCCAAGCCCTCCGGCAAGAGCAGCGCGAGCAAGCCGTCTCGTAAGAGCGTCTCCGCTAGCGCCAAGTCGCCTCGCAAGTCGGCCAGGCCCCCGCGCAAGAGCGTCTCGGCCCCCGCCAAGCCAAGCCGCGCCAAGCGACCCGCCCGGGGCGGCGCATCGGCAAAACCGCGCCGCCCGGCAGCCGGCAAGAAACGCCCAGGCCCCAGCGCAAAGAAACGCCTGACCACCGGCGCCAAGAAAGGCCCGGCCCGCCGTAGGAGATAGTTCATGGCAGACACACATCGTTTCCTCGCGATCGACCTGGGAGCTGAGAGCGGCCGAGGTATCATCGTCACCCTCACGGGCGGCGTGGCCTCGATGGAGCAGGTCCATCGCTTCGCAAATCGCCGCGTGCAGCTGGGCGGCGTGATGTACTGGGACCTTCTCGCCCTGTGGGACCAAGTCCTCATCGCCATGCGGATGGTCGCCGAGCAAGGGGTCAAGCTGGACGGCATCGGCGTGGACACGTGGGGCGTCGACTTCGGCCTGCTGGACGCGGCGGGCAACCTGCTGGCCATGCCCGTGTGCTACCGCGACAGCCGGACCGAGGGCATATACGAGTACACCGACCCCATCATGCCGCGCGACGAGTTGTACGAACTCACGGGCGGCTGCAACCCGTGGAAGATCAGCTCGCTTATGCAGTTGCTTGCCATGCAGCGGGACGGCTCGCCGCTGTTGAAGGCGGCCGACTGTTTCCTGCACGTGCCGGACCTGCTGAACTTTTTCCTCACCGGCGTGCGAGCTGCGGAAACTTCCAACCTGTCCACGGGCAACCTGATGACCGCCCGCAGCAAGTGGGCTCGCAAGGTCACCAGCCGATTCAAGCTGCCGAGCAAGTTGTTCAAGAGCGACATCGTCAAGCCCGCCACGCTGCTAGGCCCGCTGAGTGAGGAAGTGCAAAAGCTCACCGGCCTGGGCCCCGTGCCCGTCGTCGCGACGGCTGGCCACGATACCGGCGGGGTCGTATCCGCCGTGCCCGCCAAGGGCCGCAAGTGGGCGTTCCTGTCTTGCGGAACGTGGGGCATTTTGGGCGCGGTGGTCCGCAAGCCTGTCGCCAACGCCGAAACATTCGCCGCCGAGCTGACCAACGAAGTGTGCATCGGCGGGTGGTATTTGTGTCGCAACATAATCGGCATGTGGCCCATCCAGGAGCTCCGCCGCAAGTGGGACACGCCCGCCGACCCCTGGGACTATCCGCGAATGACAGCCGAGGCAGCGGCTGCGGCTTCCGGGCCGCTCGCGCTGATGGGCAACGACGCGCTGCTCGCGCCGGATGACATGGAGGCCGCGCTTAATGGGCTTATCGCCGGCACCGGCCAGCCGCCTGCCGAAAGTCGCGGGCAACTCATCCGTTGCGTGTTGGAGTCGCTCGCGCTGGAATGCGCCGCCCGCCTGGAGCACATGACGCCGCAGTTCGACCACGACGTGGACACGCTGTACATGGTCGGCGGGGCGACGGCCAACAAGCTGCTGTGTCAAATGCTCGCCGACGCCACCGGCCTGACGGTGCTGGCAGGGGCCCCGGAGTGCACCGCCATGGGCAACGCGCTGGGCGTGGCGCTGGGCCTGGGCGTGCTGGAAAAGCCCGCCGACATCCGCCAGGTAATGCGGAACTCTGTGGAGATAGAAACGTATAAGCCGACGGAGGCAGACAGGTGGGGCGGGCTGCGGCGGCGTTATGCTGCGCTGAGCGATTAGCCGCTTCTCAATTGACAATTTTCGATTGGCAATTGTCAATTGAACGGCAAAGACTCGCTGCGTAGTTATAGGACGTTATCAGAATGATCATTCGCGAAAATCAGACTGTGCTTTTTCAGGGCGATAGCATTACCGATTGCGGGCGGCCTCGTGAGGGCGATGAGTGGCACCTGGGGCTCGGCTATCCGCAACTCACCTCGGCCATGATGGGCCATCGGCACGCGAAGTTGAAGACCGCGTTCCTCAACCGTGGCATCGGCGGGGACGCAGTGCCAAGCCTGCAGGCCCGCTGGCAGGAAGATTGCCTCGACATCAAGCCGGACTGGGTGTCGATTCTGATCGGGATAAACGACGCCTGCTCAGCGGCCGGGGAAGAGAAATCCGATGGGGCGGCCGTCTACGAGGCCGGCTACCGCGATATCCTCAGCCAGGTCCGCGATAAGACGGGCACCCGGCTAATAATCCTCGAGCCGTTCCTGCTGCACACGGAGCATCCGTACGATTTCATCTCGCCGATCGGCAAGATCCGAGCCCAACTGGATCCGATGATCGCCGTCGCCAAGCGACTCGCCGCCGAGTTCGCCGCCGTCTACGTTCCGCTGGACGACATGTTCCAGGCCGCGTCGGCCGACGTGGACCCCGCGCACTGGGCAGCCGACGCGATCCACCCGACGCCGGCCGGCCATGCGTTGATCGCCGAAGCGTGGATCAAGGCGGTCGAGGCGACGGCCGATTGACAATTTTCAATTGGCAATTGTCAATTGAAGAGGGGGCAAGGAGCGCGGGGGATGCGCCTGGTTAACATTGCTGGCAAAACGCGCAGTGGGCCAGCATATTGAAATATGCCTTTCCTCTCGACTCTCCCTAATTTATTACGTCCGATAATATATGTTATGTGACGTTTGGCGTATTGGAACGACAATGTGGGTAAGCTGGCGGATATTTAGGGAATTACGGCGTACAACCTGTGCCCCCACGGGGGCTTGCGCGACGGCGATGATGTGGCTACCCAATGCCGGGCAGTTGCGTCACCAGCTCCAGGCCCAGGTCGGCGATCATTTGGTGGTCCGCGGCGGGGCCTCGGCCTGCGGTGGTCAGGTAGTCGCCCGTCATGCAGCTTGTCGCCCCGGCGTAGAAAATCAGGCTCTGCATGTCGCGCAGGTTGACCTCTCGGCCGCCGGCTACCTTGATGTCCGCCGTCGGCAGGATCAGCCGGAACACGGCGACGATGGCGAGGCACTCCATGGGCGATAACGGCTGGGACGATTCCAGCGGCGTGCCAGGGGCGGGGTTGAGGAAGTTCAGGGGCACGGAGTCGGCGCCCACCTCGTCGCGGATCGTCATCGCAAGATCGATCCGGTCGGCCCATGTTTCGCCGAGCCCGAACAGCCCGCCGCAGCACACGTCCATGCCGGCGGCGCGGGCGGCGGCGAGCGTGGCAAGGCGGCTGTCGTAGCTGTGAGTGGTCACCACCTGTGGGAACATGCGGCGGGAGGTCTCGAGGTTGTGGTGATATCGCCGCACGCCCGCTGCATACAGGCGGGCGGCCTGGCTGGCGTCGATTTCGCCCAGCGATACGCATATGGGCGCGGTGCAGTCGTCTGCGGCGTCGATGGCTGTCTTGGCGGCGATTACGGCGGATAGATCGGCTTCGGTGGGGCCCCGGCCGGAGTTGACGATGCCCAAACTGCACGCGCCAGTGGCGCTTGCCTTGCCGGCGGCGGCTACGATTGTCTCAGTAGGCGTGCGTTCGCACTTACCGGAGTGGCTGCCCCCCTGCCGCGCGGACTGTGCGCACCACGCGCAATCTTCGCTGCATCCGCCGAGCTTGCCGGGCACAATGCTGCACATCCGCACAGCCCGGCCGAAGTAATGCCGCCGGACCTGCCAAGCTGCGTGCAGCAGTTCCCACGGCTCGGCGCGGGCGATCTCGACTACTGCGTCAGCGTCCAGCCGGGCTGGCGGCTCGCCGTCGATACACGTCCGCACAATTTCCCGCAGAGAGCTGGACAATATCAACATGTTACAACCGTATCGAGCCGGCTACTTGAAGGCTTTCTTCAGGTCGATGAAGTCCACAGCGTTCAGCTTGGTGCGGCCCGGCTCTATCATATAGACCAACAGGCGCTGTTCGCGCACGTCGATAACGTACAAGTTATCCGAGGACGACTCGCGGGAACCGGGGGACATTATATAGTCGCCGGATCGAGTTGCCGTGTTGCCCGCCTGTACCGACTCGTTAGTCCGGTGGGCGACGAAGAGCATCGACGACAGCATGGCCGCCGAGATCAGCAATAGGACGATCATTGTGTTTTGCTTATCATTCATAGCTGGTCTCCTGTTAGTTTCCGCGGAAATCATCGGCCAGTGAGCGACGGTCCATCGCCGACATCCGACGCGGGCTCAGGTTGTACTTCCACACGCCAAGCTGCTGGGATGCCATGTCGATGACGTAGACCACTTCGAGGTCAGTTTCGACCTTTCCGGTAACCAGGGCGTAGTCCGTCTCGTTGTAGTAGCCCACCTGCGCAATTGCCCGGTCCGTTTCGCCGAACATCAGCACGGCCAGCAAGCCGATGTTAAGGCAGATTAGGAGCGTGATCACAGTTTTTTTCATGGCATATCTCCTTGGCGTCCCACACGGAGACGCCTGTTAGTCCATACCGTCCCGCTGGGGCGGCGTCAATCCAGGTGGGTGCGACGGGCGTTCTTGAACGCCGGCGCCAAGACCACCGCGACCGAAAGCAAACCAATAAGCAACGCCATCCAGGGCACCGAGTATTGGCCACTCTCGTCCGGCAGGTATCCATCTCTGCCCGCAACGAACTCCTTGAGCTCGACCGGGCCGTCCGCCAAAGCCATGGCAGGCCAGGCGACCAGTGCAACAATGACGATGATGTAAATAATCTTAGGTGTTCTCATGACTCTGATTATATGAACGCTGCCGAAGAGTTCAATATTGCAGTTGTCATCGTTATATTAGCATCGGCCTATCACGGCTACAGGAACGATGCAATATCGACAGCCTGGTCGGCGAATTGGCGAGAGGGAACGCTTATAGTCTGCCAGCGGGCGCTGCGAGGCTTGGCTATGGCCAGGTACGTCGCCGAGGGCACGCCGACAAACGCGTAGAACCGCCCCCGGAAGGCGTGAACGTCGTCGAAGGGCGAAAGCTCGGGAGGCCCCTGCAGCCAGTAAGCGAACACCAGCAGGCCGATGAAGCTCTCCCCGAACACCTGCTCCCACTGCCGCATGCTCTCGACGTCGTCGCGGGTGACCCAGTTTTCCCACGTGCGAATCGTTGTTTTTCTGCCGGGCGTGGGAAATTTGCGGCCCTTGACCTCCACCAGCAGATTGGGCCCGCCCTCGCTGTAGACCACGAAATCGAAGCTCTTCAGCGACGCCTGGCCGAAGGCGGACTTCTTGCCCTCGTCTACGGCTACGTGTGGCCAGCCCTTCGCCTGAAGGTAGTCTTCGAAGGCAGCTTCGTAATGAACTTTCCGATCCACTCGCGCTCCCCTGCCGGTGTTGGCGGCATCAGCTCTCTACGCGTGTCTTCGAATCCTTAGCGCCTGCCTTGGTGGGCAACTTCGCCTTGATTGCCATTCGCTTGCGCTTGCGGTTGCGAGTCTGGTCGAACTTGATGCCGAGCGTCTTGCGGGCGTAATCTTCCAGTTCGTCGGGCGTGTTAAACTCTTCGTCGTAGCCGTAGTCGCCCATCGTCTGGTCGCAGTTTTCCAGGTCGTACTTGCGGCAGATCAAAGGCCGATTCTCGTAACCCGTGCACTGGTCGTTTTTATCCAGCATGTTGCAGCGGTTCATCATGGAAATGTACCAGTCGCCCTCGTCGATGTGTACGCTGACGCCCTCGTGACACAGGTACCAGCGAACGTCCTCGAACTCGCCGACGTCGTCCGGCTCATCTATCTCGAAGCAGAAGTACTTACAACATTTCGCGCCGCACTTGCAGCAGATATCCACGCTCATTGCACATCTCCACAAACATCCATGCCCACAGCCTGACGATCGGCCTGGGGCGAAACCAACTGTGTTTGATTATAGGTCCTCGCCCCGGCGATGCAAACGCATGGACGATGATCGGATGATCGCTTATAAATAACCCCAGCCCGCCGAGCTGTCCGGGCCCGCTAACTTATCGGCCGCCACGACGGCCTCACGCAATAGGTACCACACGATGAGTGATGAACTGGCGAAAGTTTACGATCCCAAAGCCATCGAGGCCGACGTCCGTCAGCGTTGGATCGACAGCAATGCCTTCGCCGCCGACCCCGCTATCGCGGGCGATAGCTACACCATCGTCATCCCGCCGCCCAACGTCACCGCCCCCCTGCACCTGGGCCATGCCCTCAATAACACGTTGCAGGACGTGCTCATCCGCTACCACCGCATGGCCGGTGACAACACGCTGTGGATGCCGGGCACGGACCACGCGGGCATCGCCACGCAAACCGTCGTGGAAAAGCGCATCCTCGCCGAGGAGAACAAACGTCGCACGGACTTTGAGCGCGAGGAATTCGTAGGCCGAGTGCAGGCGTGGAAGGATGAGTACGAGGTCCGCATAATCGACCAGCTCAAGTTGATGGGCTGCAGCTGCGATTGGGACCGCACGCGGTTCACCATGGACGACGTGTGCGCCAAGGCCGTGCGTGAGACGTTCTTCAAGCTCTTCGCCGACGGGCTGATCTATCGCGGCAAGCGCCTGGTAAACTGGGACCCCGCCACACAGACCGTCCTCGCCGACGACGAAGTGGAACACCACGACGTGGCCGGTCATTTTTGGTATCTGCGATACCCGCTAACCGAGCCTGTGGAAGTTGGCTCTGAAAGTGCCTCTGAAAGTGGCATGGGCATCTTGCCCATGCGTCCCGAGGGCATCCTGCCCTCGGAAGATACCGAAATAACCAAGCGACGAGGATCAAACCTTCCCCACTGGACCCAACACGGCGCCAAGTACGCAGTAGCTTTCCGGCTAGCTGATGCCCTTCCCCAAGACGTTCTCAATGGCTGGAAGCAAGAGCGAGAGGACATAGTTCTTCGAGCCGACCGCCAAAGCCGGGAACTGACCAGCCACGAACGGCAAGAGCTCGACAGGCTGTACTCAGCCAGGATCGAATCATTCCTCGACGCCGGGCAAGGCGCCTGCCACCTGCGCGATCCGCGCATTGCGACGCTCGTCCAAGAGGCGCTGAAGCACTTCGATGGCCAGCGATACGACCTCATCGCATGGTGTGTCATGCCGAACCACGTGCATGTGGTTCTCAGGCCGTTGGCGGGCAACGATCTGTCGGACGTGTTGCACTCCTGGAAATCGTTCACTGCCAAAGAGGTCAATAGCGTCCTTGGACTGTCGGGGCAGTTCTGGCAGGAGGAGTACTACGACCATCTCATTCGGGATGAGGAAGACTTCAATAACCAGATTAACTACGTTCTTGGTAACCCTCTCAAGGCAGGGCTGACAGACTGGGCGTGGAGTGGGTATTGCCCACCAAAGCAGCAAGAGCAGGAGCAGGATGCTCCTGCGACGCATGGGCAAGATGCCCATGCCACGAAAATCGCCACGATGATCACCCATGTCACCGTCGCCACCACTCGGCCTGAGACTATGCTGGGCGATACCGCTATCGCGATGAATCCGCGCGATCCGCGGGCGAAGGCGTTGGTCGGCAAGACTGTTCGCCTGCCACTGGTCGGCCGGACGATTCCCATCGTCGCCGATGAACACGTGGTGCTGGCGGACCCCGACAGCGAGGACGAGAAGGCGAAGTTCTCGACCGGCTTCCTCAAGGTCACCCCCGCCCACGACCCCGACGACTGGCAAATCGGCCTGCGTCACGACCTGCCGGTAATCAATGTGATGGCGCCGGACGGCACGATAAGCGACCAGCACGGCTGGGAAGACTGCACCGACTCCGACGCCGAGTTCCTGCTGAACATGGACCGCTTCGAAGCCCGCGCCGCCATCGTCGAATGGTTCACGAGCGAAGGCTTGCTCGCCGACGTGCGAGACTACACCCACCCGGTGGGCCATAGCTATCGCAGCCACGTGCCCATCGAGCCGTACCTGTCCGACCAATGGTACATAGAAGTCAAGAAACCCATCGAGCACCTCGCCGAGCAGTTTGGCGAAGGTATGATCGACGACACGGACGTGCCGCAAAACTCGCTGGCCGGCCTGGCCCTCAAGCCCCTGCTGGACAGCCGCATAAGCTTCACGCCCGACCGCTACGAAAAGACCTACGCCACCTGGCTAGAGAACTTGCGCGACTGGCCAATCAGTCGGCAACTTTGGTGGGGTCATCAGATTCCGGTGTGGCGAGGCAAGGCGGACGCGCTGGGGCTTGGAGTGGGCCATGACGGGACCTGGGACGACACCAAGATGGTCCCGTTAGTCTATGAGGTAGCCGGGGCGAAGACGCGTTATCTCTTGCGAGATGAAGACGGTGAGAAGTACGCCTATATCGCTGTCCCGCCCGGCCACCGACAAGCGGAAGCTCACGTAGAAGCTGCCGGCTACCAACAAGACCCCGACGTGCTGGACACGTGGTTTTCATCCGCACTTTGGCCGTTCAGCACGATGGGCTGGCCCGAGAAGACGCCGGAACTCGACCGCTATTACCCCGGCAACTTGCTGTGCACCGCGCGGGAAATCATCACGTTGTGGGTCAGCCGCATGGTGATGATGGGGCAATATTGCGTGGGCGATATCCCGTTTACCGAGGTGTTCATCCACGCGATGATCCAGGACGGCCAGGGGCGAAAGATGTCCAAGAGCCTGGGCAATGGCATCGACCCGCTGGACATAATTGACAGCCATGGTTCCGACGCCATGCGGTTTACGCTGGCCAGCATGACCACGCAAACGCAAGACGTTCGCATGCCCGTCGAGCAGATGACCACGCCGGATGGCCGAACGCTCAACAGCTCAGCGAAGTTCGACGTTGGTCGCAATTTCTGCAACAAGCTGTGGAACGCGTCGCGCTTCGCGATGATGAACCTGGAAGACTGCCCCGCCTTCGACGAAGCCGCCGCCAAGGGCAACTTGGCCGACGCCTGGATACTCAGCCGCCTGGCGACCGTCATTCGCGACACCACCGCCGCGATGGGCAACTTCCGTTACAACGAACTGGCCGACGGGCTGTACCACTTCATGTGGAGCGATTTGTGCGACTGGTACCTGGAGATCGCCAAGAGTCGCATCAACGCCGGCGACGCCAGCCCCAAGGCGATAGTCGCAATCTGCCTCGACCGCCTACTGCGGCTGCTGCACCCGATATGCCCGTTCATCACCGAGGCGATATGGACGCAACTCAACGAGATCGCGCCGGACAGGCTCGGTGGCGGACACGCGGACATGCTGGTCCGCGCGGCCTGGCCCGGGGAGCAGCCCGGGTGGATCAGCGAAAAGGCCGAGGCTGACTTCGCACTGCTCGCCGACCTCGTACGGCAGGTGCGTAACGTTCGCAAAGCCCACGACGTGCCGCCCAGCCGCAAGGTGGACGCTATTCTCGAAGCCACCGGCGAGGCAGCCGCGCTGATGGCCGATAACGCCGACCTGCTGGCCTCGCAGGCTAACCTCGGCACCGTCACCCTCGACGCGCCGGCCCCGACGGATGGGTCGGCCGCCACCGTCACAGCCGGCGGCGCCAAGCTGCACCTGCTGGATATAATCGACCGCGACGCCGAGCTCGCCCGCCTGACCAAACAGGCCGAGCAGCTAACCAAGGGCATCAGCGGGACGGAAGCGAAGCTCGGCAACGACAAGTTCGTCGCCAAGGCCCCAGCCGACGTCGTCGAGCGGGAGCGCGAGAGGCTGACAGCCATGCAAGCGGATCTGGCGGCCGTCCAGCAGGCGATAGAAAGCCTGAGCTAGCAGCCTGCAGGGCCAAGATACCTGGGTGCCATGCTTCTGCGATTCTGCAGAAGCATGCCGGACAGATTTGCAGGGATCATGCTTCTGCAGACAGAGGCATGGCACCCGCTAGCGACGCGTGACGCAACTGGGTGCCATGCCCCCCATGGGCAAGATGCCCATGCCACGCTACAATTGAACTGGCGGCCAGGCCGTCACGGAGACACACATGGACGTGCCGATGAGACTATCGCGTATTCTGATCGCCGAACACAGCGATCAGCAGATGATCTTCCTCAAGGAGGTGGGCGGCGACCGCACGTTCCCCATCGTCATTGGTATCAATGAAGCGATGGCCATCGACCGGCGCGTGAAAGGCCATGACCTCCCCCGCCCGATGACCCACGAGCTGCTGGCGAACGTGATCGATGAGATGGGAGGCCGGCTCGTGCGGATCGTGGTGAACGATCTCGTGGACCACACGTTCATCGCGACGCTTCACATCGAAACAGCCGGGCAGATGCTGGAGATAGATTCCCGCCCGTCCGACGCGATCGCGCTCGGCGCGGCCTTCGACACGCCGATGTTCGTAGCCGAGCACGTGCTGGAAACTGTCGTCCGCGGGCCCGCCACGCAAAATGAGCGGGTGCAGATGCTGCGAGATCGTCTGGAGTTGCTGGCCTCGCAAGTGGCGGCTCTGTCAGCCAAGCTCACCGACGCGGACTTCACGTCTCAGCATTCCGAGAAAATGCTGGCCGATTTCCACACACATCTCGAGGCAATGACCGACGAGCACGACGCGATACGACAAGTGCTCGACAAGCTCGGCTGAACGGGGCGGCAAGTCAGTTGCCCTGCGGCGTGAAGGGGAATGTTCCTAGCGAAACGATGATGCCATCCGGCGTGAAGTAATGCGCCGTGAAGCTGCCCACATTCAGCCGGGTGATCGTCATGCCATAGTAATCGTTGGCCTTGGCGTCGGCGAGCTCCGCGGGCGTGGGCCCGGCCCGCCCCGCATTGTTGACGCTGCCGAAGTGCGTGATGAACCGGCACAGCGAGTTGCGGCTATCGGTGAGCATACGCTCCGTCGGCGTGTAGATGAGGTCATTAGCTGTCTCGCTGTCGGCGGGCGGATACTTCTTTGCCGCCGCCCGACCCCGCTCAAGAAACACAAGCCCGCCCCATGCGGTGTCCGTATCGGCCAGGTCCCGCTCGGCCAGCCCGCCCAGGCCCGCCTGTATCTCCGTGCGAGACAACAGCTCGTCAAGAAATCGGACATTCCACAGATCCGTCATCGTCAGCTTGTCAGCGACGCGGTAGAACCTGGCGTCGAGCGTGGCCTGACCGGCGCCGCCGAAGTAGTGCGGCACGTGCTGGCGAGCGGCAAGCGTCTGGGCGAGATCGGCGACCAAGGTGACGCGCAGCTGGGCGGCGGCATCGGAATCCTTCGCCAGTGCGCTAAGCAGGTGAAAATCGCGCACCTGGAATTTGTAGCCCGTTGAATCCCGCCACTTGGCATACAGGACAGACGCAGCCTCTATCGACGCCTTCTCCCGCACGTACAGCGTCACGGTATTCAGCAGCTCGGCCTTGCCGGGAGGGATGTAATCGAACCCCTGCAAGAACGTCTGCAGCGCCGCCAGCGATTCGTGGCTGGGCCGAGTCGACAAGAGCTTGCTGCGGTACTCCTGGGCAGTCAGCCGCGAGGCAAGCAGCACCTGCGACGAACCCCGCGCATAAAACGCGCGCCGCCCCATGGCCGCCAGCAGCACCTGGTCCCACTCCGCTCCGCCTATCCGCTTGACGGCCTCGCGATACCTCGCCTCGTTGGGCCCGTCGGCGGGCTGCTGGGCCCACTGCTTGATCACGTCGGCGAGCATTTCCTCGTCAGCGTTGGCGCCAATCCACTTCAGCAGGTCCAGCTCCATCTGGGCCGACAGGTCGGTCCTATCCAGCGCCGTCAACGCAAAGGCAGGCTGGCGAGTGTCGGGCACGGTGCGTGTGTCGGACACAGCACGTGTGGGGGGCACATTCGGCGTGGCCGACATCATCGCCTCGCGCAGGGCTGGGGGCGTGTCGTCCGCCGTCATCAGCGCCGTCAGCATTTCCCGGGTCTCCCCCGTCATGCCGCCTACCTGCCTGACCACCGCCAGCGACGCCACGCGCTCGTCGACTGTCAGGTCCGAGTCCATCACTCGTTGAAGGTTATACTGAGAGATGACCAGGTCCGGGTACGCGCCGGAAGACTGCTGCGCCCGGTACTCGCTCATGTTCACCGGCGGGCGAGGCGGCGCGGCCAGGCACACAGCCGTCACGGCCGCCACCAGCGTCAGAGAATAAATGACTCGTCTGAATGTCATGGAAAGCTTCCGTCCTGCACGACAGCATTTATCGGATAGCGGAAAAGTTGCCATAATTCTAACCATCCCCCATCATTAGGCAAGGGCCCACTTACCGAGCCACAAAATAGCTTGTGAATATTCGGAAAAGTAATAACATTATTGGCAAGGTCCACGATGATCGTGGGTTCCAGTTCGTCCGGAGACTATGGGCATATTGGATTGCTCAAATGCCGTCAGGGCTACGATGCCCTTCGCTGGCCACGATGGCGGCGGGTCTGCAGATTGCAGCAGAAAGAAAAGAGTTCAATAATGACACTCGAAAGAACTGATCGCGCAGGTCAAACAATGTTCGCTAGAACGAAGCGGAACGCACCAAGCAACAGCCGGCTCAGAGGCGTCAGGACGCTGCCCTTGATTGCGATGATGTGTGGAGTGGCCATGCTGGCCATGCAGGTGGCGGGCTGCAAGAACCAACAGGCCCAGCCCACGCAATCGGAGGCCAAGCCTCATACCCATCCCGAAGCGCCGACCCCGGCCCATACCCATCCCGAAGTGCCGGCCCATACCCATCCCCAAGCCACAACCCGAGCCCCCGGCGAGGCTCTAAACGAGATCCTGGCGGCGGCCCGTCAGTCGGTCTACATGGTAATCATTCAGGAGAGGCCTGAAGGACAAAGGCAATACGTGGAACGTCTCGTGGGCACGGCTTGGGTCGCCGGCGATGGCATTCTCGCCACTAACGCCCACATCGCGGAACAATTTGACAAGCTTGGGATAGACCCGGACAACCCGGAGGGAGGCCCGGTCCAGTTAGTTGTTCGTTCAATAGGCGGCGTGGTGGGTCGGGAGCCACGGACGCACGTGGTTACCGGCGCCGAGGTCCATCCGGGGTACATGGCCTTCCAAAAGATGTGGGATGATTACATGCCCATGAATTCAGCAACGGCGGACCTGGAACGGGCGGAGCTTGTGGACGCAGCCGGGCCGGCTTGTGACGTGGGGTACTTCACCGTCACCGAGCCGAATCTATTGGCGCCCAAGCTGGAAATCGCGACCTCTGAGGAACTGGCGGCCTTACAGATAGGCGAGGAAGTGGGCATTATCGGTTACGCCGCGGAGAACATCAGCGCGGTGACGGTGCTTTTCCCGAGCCCCAAGACGCACAAAGGCCATATCAGCAACGTCACGGACTACTTCGGGGTCGCTCGGCAAGACGGCAGCGAGGGCGCCTACCTCGGCCACCTGCTCCATCACACATGCCCCTCTGAGGGAGGCGCCAGCGGCAGCCCGATGCTTGCCGCCAATGGCAAGGTAGTCGCCCTTCTCAACGCCGGAGACGTCATTGGAACGTCAGGAGGCAGAGTGCCAGTCGCCGGCTTCCTCTTCGCCCAGCGGGTAGACCTACTGGGGGAGCTGCTTGTCTCCCCTGGGCATGCTGCCAGCGTGCAGAAGCCTCGCACCAGGGAATGGAACTCCACCATGAAACGGGTCTATGCCGAGGGAAGGGCGCTCTTTTCTCGGACAGATCTCTGGTTCAAGAAAGAGACCGATAGAATGATGGCCGAGATGGGCTCATCGGCATCGGTGATAATATCCAGTAATGAAGACTCGCTGCCGGAGGGAGACGACTGGACCCAGAGCACCCAAACACTATCGGTGGCGTTGGAGCCGGGAACAATTTACATGGCCATAGCGGCCTCCCCGGATCTCGAGGACATCGACATCTACCTCTTCGACAGCGCCACCGGCGAAGTCATGGAAAAAGACGCCGCCAATGATTGGTACCCTTGGGTAGTGTGGCAAGCTGACACCAACGAGGTCGAGATTGTTGTCTACGGCGTGGCGGGCGCCAAGTACGAGTTCCGCCTGTACACGTTCCGCTAGAGCCAGTTCAAAGTTGATATAGCGTCGGCTGAAGGCCCGCAGGCGAACTCTTGCCCAGCGCTTCTACGCCGCGGGATCCGCCGAGGCGGGCTGCGCGATGCACAAACTTTGAACACACTCTAGGCGAGCGATTTGCCGCAGTTGTCGCAGAAGCGGGCATCGGCGTCGTTCATCTCGCTACAAGCTGAGCACGCTTTGCTGACAGGCAGGGCCTGGCCACAATCGTTGCAGAAATTGGCGTCCGGCTCGTTCTCGGCGTTGCACTTGGGGCAATGCGTAGCCTCCTGCGCTGCAGGGGTGGGGCCTTCCCGCAAACCTTGGCCAACTGCCGCGGCGAGTTCGCCCACCGCGCCCTTCGTGCCGTGGGCCAGGTAGTTGAACGTGTCCTTGCCTACCGGCGCGACCTCCCCAGCCACGTAGCGAGCCATCTTGCCCATGTAGCCGAGCTTGCAAAGGAAAATGCCCGCCATGAGCAGAGGCATGCCGGCGAAGACGCACCAGAACCGGTCCGTCCCTGCGGGCGAGGATATCTGACGGAACCCCTGCCCCGGGCTGTGAACGCGAGTCCTCACGTCAGAACGGAATTCACCCATGCCCGAAAAGAAGCTTTGCACTCCGATAACGATGAGGATCAGCCCGACAAGCATGAGGCAAGGCCCAACTACCCGAAAGAAGGATCGTGCGCTGGTATGCCCCGGATCGATACGTTTAGTCATAGCCACTTACTCCTTAATTAGCTTTCGGCCGCCGCATGCTGTCGCCCAGCAGCCTAACCCCAATAGTGAAAGGCCCGCCAACGCCGGCCCCGCATTGCTACATCCTCTCTCGCAGAACCTGTCTTGTCAAGCCATCGCGAGGGTTGACATGAACTTGCGCGCCCACGCGCGTGGGCATGGCACCCGGCTGTAGCCCAACAGCGGCGGGCACAGCCCGCCCTACTCGCTTATAATCTGTGTGGCATGACGGACAGCGTATCGCCTAGCTAGGTGCCCTGGGCAGCCCAATGCACACATCTGAAAGCAGGCGGCCCGGCGGGCAGGCGGTCGCTACGCATATGCTCCTCTGCCCGAACATTCTGCGTGATGGCATAATCTGGAATTCGTGCCCCTCGGGCCAGCCCTCAATGACGGAGTTCAGCGAGGTGTCCGCTGGAAGAACTGCTGGCGTTATCTGGCACGTAGCCTTCGGTTCATCGTCGAGGGAAACGCCAAGGTAAATGAAGTCGCCAACGGCGTCCGCAGGTGGCAGTGGAACGTCCCAAAGGTGGATATTGCCCCCGTTGCCAACGAACTCATTCAGTCTGCGGTCCGCGTCAGTAGTTGGAATATGGACGCGTCGTTGGACAGCAGTGTCTTGTTCCGAAAGGAGCGATACACGGAACATCTGCCTGAACCAAACGCCAAGCGGACAACAAGACAAGTGCTGCATCTTCCAGCCGCGCTTGATATGGCTGGACTGCCCTTTGGCGTCGTAGGCGGTCAGGTGTATCTTCTCACTGGGAAACTCCAAAGTAATGTGATCAAGGCCTTCAATCTCCTCCCCGGCACACACAACGCTCACACCTGATGGCAGTATAGGCCAAAAGACTAGCCGAGCCCTCTTGGTCTCGGTGAGCATGCCGAACGGGAACTTTACATCCCCTGTAGGAGAGACCGTCAACATCATGATATCACCGACAGGCTTTCCCTTCTTGAAGAGCTGGCGAAGGGGTCTTAGCAACAGGGACGAATCAGCGCCCACGTCATCATTGTCGCGGAACAAGCGCTCAATATCGTTATTTTCGGGTGTGTCGCTCATACTAGAACGCGGCGGGACAGGAGCCCCGCCTGCTGAAACAGGAGGCAACATGAGTGTGGGTTACTACGCCTTCACCCACCGTCATGTTTATGCCTACAATAGCAATCATACGAACATTCCGCAAACCATATCTGGGGTATACATAAGAAAACGCGGCGGATCGGGAGATCCGCCGCGCGTGGGAACTTAACGTCAGGCCCATGGGGCCAGGGTGCCCTACTTCTTATAGAAGTCGACCATCTGCTTGCAGGTTTGGGTTTTGATCTTGCCTGCGTAGCCGGCTTGGCCGAAGGCTATCATGCGGGCTTTGCATACTTCGGCCATCGCTTCGCGGGCGGGCTTGAGGTAGTCGCGCGGGTCGAACTTGCCGGGGCTCTCGACGAAGACCTTGCGGATCGCGCCGGTGATGGCGAGGCGGTTGTCGGTATCGACATTGACTTTGCGGACGCCGTTGCGGATGCCGCGCTGGATCTCCTCGACGGGCACGCCGTAGGTCTGCTTAATCTCGCCCCCATATTGGTTTATGATGTCCTGCAACTCCTGCGGCACGGACGATGAGCCGTGCATCACCAGGTGCGTGTTGGGTAGGCGGCGGTGGATTTCCTCGATGAGGTCCATCTTCAGCACGTCGCCCGTGGGCTTGTGGCTGAACTTATACGCCCCGTGGCTCGTGCCGATCGCGACGGCCAGAGCGTCCACGCCGGTGTCGGCGACGAACTGCTCAGCCTGGTCGGGGTCGGTAAGGTGTTCCATAGCCTCGGCTTGGCTGAGCCCGGCGCCGTGGCCATCCTCGATGCCGCCAAGCGCGCCGATCTCGCCTTCCACACTCACGCCGACCGCGTGGGCGTGCTCGACGACCTTGCGGGTGATCTCGGCGTTGTACTCGTAGCTGCTGGGGGTTTTGCCATCCTCGCTGAGCGATCCGTCCATCATGACGGACGTGAAGTTCTGGTCGATGGCGCTGAAGCAGGTCTCGGCACTGTTGCCGTGGTCCTGGTGCATGCATATCGGCAGTGACGGATTCAGCTCCGCCGCGGCCAGCATGAGGTGTCGCAAGTATGCGTCGTTACTGTACTTCCGCGCACCGCGGGAGGCCTGGACTATTACGGGGGAGTCAGTTTCCGTCGCGGCCATGAAGATGGCTTGTATCTGCTCCATGTTGTTTACGTTCAGGGCGACGACGCCGTAGTCATTTTCGGCGGCGTGGTCCAACAGCACTCGCATGGGTACCAGGGGCATGATTTTCCTTTCGGTTACCGGAGGTAGTGAACAGCTCACACGATCGCGGGGAATTATACGCGCTGCGTCGCGTCGTGAGAAGGGGTTTCCTGCCGGCGAATATCTGCCGGGCCGCTCGGCCTGGCTCATGGCCCGGCCAGCACTTACGCCAGCGCCACCCCCTGCTACCATTCTCGCCAGCCCTGCCCGTGCCCTCGGCTACGTCTTGCGAGCACTCCGCTAGCCCTGACCAGACAGGAAATCCATCACCCGGTCTCGGTCAATTCCTAGGTCAGCCACCACCACCCGTCCGGTGTAGGCTGCCGCGGAGTCGGCATCGAAGCCTTTCTTTCGCGCAAAGCAAGTCACGGTCACATCAGCTCTTACAGTCGGTTGCGTCGCCTGGCCCGTGTCGCAGTCCAGCCCCGTCGGGATATCAACCGCCACCACGCTCGCGCCCGCAGCGTTAATCGCCTCCACAGCCGCCGCCGCATCCGCGCGCAACTCGCCGCTGATGCCCGTGCCGCCGAGTGCATCTACAATCACGTCGAACTCCGCCAACGCCAGCCCCAGGCCAGCCAACGATTTGCCAGACACCGGCCTAACGTCGTGGGCGAACTTTCGCAGTATGTCCAGATTCGTTCTCGCATCCCCGCAAATGTTTTTCCCCGCCGCGACCAGAAACGTGGTCACCGATACCCCTCGTAGCGCCAGGTGCCGGGCGATCACGAACCCATCGCCCCCGTTGTTGCCCCCGCCTGCCACAACTGCCACTTTTGCACCGGCACCGTCCACAGCGGCCGGCCTCGCACCGGCACCGCCCGCCACGGACACTTTTTCACCGGTTTTGGCATGCAGAAAATGCGCGCTCACGACGTCGGCCACTCCGCGCCCGGCGTTCTCCATCAGCACCGCGCCGGACACTCCGAAATGTTCGATCGCGCAGCGATCCACCGCGCGGACTTCTTGCCGTGACAAAGATCGCATCGTCGCTCCACATCCCCCCCCGCCGCGCGGGTCGCCTGTCTTGGAGTGGCATGGGCATCTTGCCCATGCGTCGCGGGAGCATCTTGCTCCTGCATGCTTTTGCTTTTCTTCTGCCAACGGCAAGAGGCCGTTTCCAGGAGCAGGATGCCCTAGGACGCTTCCCGCGGCGAGCCACGAAAAGCTAGCCCGCCACTTCTTCCAGAGCCGTCTTCAACTCAGCCTTCTGCTGCAGCCCGACAAACTTCTTGGCTACCTCGCCGCCCTTGAACAGGATGAGCGTCGGGATCGCACTGATGTTGAACTTCATGGCCGTCTCGCGTGCCTCGTCTGTGTCCAGCTTGGCGACCTTCACCTTGCCGGCAAATTCCTCCGCCAGTTCCTCGATAGCTGGGGTGAGCATTTTGCACGGCATGCACCACTCCGCCCAAAAGTCCACCAGCACGGGGACATCGCTATTGGTAACTTCAGCCTCGAAGTTATCGTCCGTCAAATCGACTACGTGTTCACTGCTCATGGGTGTTCCTTTCGTCCACTCAATAGCCAGGCCTCCGCCCAGCGCTACGGGAATCGTAGACATCGCCGCCGAAGATGTCAACCTCCCCTTCCCGGCCATTCATCGAGCCTCATTCCGCACCCCGCACTCCACCTGGCCCGGGCGAAGTCCGCGCGCCTACGCAATCGGCGTTTTCACGGTCAGGCAGGCGAGCATTTTCTTGACTCTTCCTCCTAAGGAGTTACACTAGTATGCGCTTCGTGAGTAAGTGCCGTTGGGACGGAAACTAGGGAATCTGTCAGGAGAACAACAATGGGCAAGAACACACTCGTATTGATGATGGCGGTCCTGTTGTGCGCGGCGATAGCGAGCGCGGGTACTCGTGCGGACCTGTCGGGCGATGCGGTGGTGGACTTCCAGACGACAATGGACATGCCGATGATGCGTGTCGGTGATCTGGGCAATCTGGCAGATGGCGGCCTCGGCGGCTGGGGCTCGGTGGGCTACGGCTATTGGGTCGGCAAGTTCGAAGTGACGGTCGGCCAGTACGCCGAGTTCCTAAACGCCGTTGCCGCATCTGACTCGTATGGCCTGTACGACTCCTGGATGAACGGCAGCATGTGGGGCAGGACCTATAATAGCGGAATCCTGCAGGCGGGGCCCGCCGGGGCCCACACCTACAGCGTGATCCCGGCTTACGAAGATCGCCCCATCACGTGCGTGGGCTGGGGTGACGCTGCCCGGTTCGCCAACTGGCTTACCAACGGACAGCCGACCGGCAGCCAGGACGCCACGACGACCGAGGACGGCTCGTACACTCTCAACGGCGCCACGTCCGAGACGGACTTGGCAGCGGTCACCCGCAATTTCGGCGCGGGCTACGTGCTGCCCAATGCCAATGAATGGTACAAGGCCGCCTACTACAATCCGCCGACGGGTGAGTACTTCAACTATCCCACCAGCAGCAACGCCCACCCGAACGGCGGAATTGTGGACCCCGACCCCGGCAATTATGCGACGATCAACACCATGGGCGAGCCGCCTTACTGGGTGACCGAGGTCGGCGAGTATGAGAACTCTCCAAGCCCCAGCGGCACGTACGACCAAGCAGGCAACGTGTGGGAGTGGGGTGAGAATGGATCGGGCGAGAGGCGACGCCTCTTTGGCGGCGCCTTCGGAATAGACTGGGGCCCGTCGGCCGGACAATTCGACATGGCGTTCTACAGGCACAATGATGCGTGGTGGGACTTTGGCTTTCGCGTGGTGGAGTTGCCCGAGCCGACGACGTTGAGCGTGCTGGCCCTAGGCGGCCTTGCTGTGCTGCGTCGACGTAAGTCGTAGATCCGCCGGGGCGGGAAGTAGCCTCAGGGCACAGCAACATAGGCTGTAGGGCGGCCCGCAGGGGCCGCCAATGCCCAGGCCGATCGATGTTCCGCTGCCCCTACGGGCCGACCTACCACCACGCCGGCGGACCGACAACATGAAAGGCAACACATCGAGGGGCCGCTTCTTGATCTAAAGACAGCAGTCTGCCCTGACGAGCAATCGAAAGAGGCGGTCACTCCTGTCTCGTAACCGTAATTGCCTCACTGCGTATCTCGCCCTGCCAGAGGGCAGTGCCCCAGGGCGTATTCGCGTGGTGGGAGCCGAAAATGTAAGGGTACACAATTGTGTATTGGCCGGGCTTGTCAGAGCCCCCATAGCTGGCTACAGACAACTCGATAGAGCCCCGGACAGCGCGCCCTGGCGGGATGCTGGTACGAAAATTCTTGCCCATGCTATACTTGAAATACGGCCCTGTGTATTCCAGAGGACCGTTGGGCCCGCTGATCTGCATGACCCGCATCGCCGTGTGCCGATCGCCGAATGGGGAAATTACAGTGATGGGCTCACCCGTATTGTTTCGCAACTCAGCCAGAATGACCATCGGTTCCTTGCCGGCGACCGGCTTGTTGGGTGCCATTAGCCTCAGAGACACAGCCCCATCGTCGGACATCGCCCATTCGCCCATCGTCAACTCGCTGTCAGGGATCAGCCACAGCTCAACAAGTCGCTGGTCAAACGGCGGCACGGGATGCGTCCGCCAAAGGCTCAATTCCTCCTGGGTAAGCGGCTTGGAATGCCTCAGCCGGGGCAGGCTGCGCAGATCCGCCAGGTACGCTACGGGAATGTCCAGGTCCTTCAGGACGATTCGTTCCAAGCTCTCTATCTTGGCCAACGTGGCCAGCCCTTCGCCCGTGACCTGCGTGCCGCTCAAGTCGACCGAGCTAAGCCGTTCGAATGCAAGCAGCACCGCCAGATCAGCATCTGTCGCAGCCGTGTTGGCAAGGTACACTCTCGTCACTACGTCGCTGGGCTTTGGGGATTCGGGATTTGTCTTGCCGCCCAGTGCGTATATCCGTGCCAACGCCTCCTCTGTCGAGGGCAGCTTATCTGAGGATGCATTGGTCGCGTCATCAGGCTGCGCAGCGGGCGGCTTGCACCCCATGCCTATCAAGGACACGCCCAGAACGACCAGAATCACTCGTTGCGCTATTGCAGAGCTCATTGTTATCCAACTCCCATGCGCAGCCGCACCACCGGCGTCATTTCTGCAAGTTGTAGGCCGGCCCGTACGGGCCGCCCTACAACTGCGTGACCGCCTGAACCCGATGGGCTGCTTCCACGCTCAACCCGCCATCCAACGAGCAGTCTTCAGACAACCAGCCAGACGGCACAGAATTACACTTACACACAATAGCTGACAGTATCGCGGTTGTAGTGTATAGTCCATTTGATTTCCGGGACCCCGCGCACGGGCTCTTCTTCATCGATGGAATTGAGCGGCGTAGGAGCGACGGCCTGATTTATGCTCACGAGACCGGTCACGTGATGGCTCTGGCCGATGGCTACCAGGAGGTCACATTGCGGGACGGTAGCACGCGCATCATGGGTACGAGGGAACATCATGAGTAGTGCTTCTGTCAAGAATGGACAGGTGCGTATGATGCTAGGAAGAATGGCCACCCAGGATCAGTTGAACGAATTCTCCGGAGGCGGCGACTTCGCTGTCACGGGCTTTGGCCGAAGAGGCCCACCAGGCGGCGGCATATGGGGCCCGGAACGGACCATGACGTGGGGCGACCATACGTTGCGGATGAATTGGGATGACAATGCCCAACGTTCCCTGGGCGGGGTGGCGCGGTGATTCCCGTCGAACGAGTTACGGCTTGCCAGGCGGCGACAGTTGTTCTGTTGCTGGGCATGTTCGCCGTTGGATTGTCAGTGCTTCACGCGCAGGACGAGTTGCCTGCCGGAGAATCGAGGCATAACGAGTCGGCATCTGAGGAATCAGTGGATAATGAGTCGGCCCGCCGACTGCTTGTGTCGTGGCAGAGAGTGGGTTTTGGGGGGACTGGCCCATATGTCCGGATCGACCAGGATGGCAGGCTGACAGTGACAGCAGCGGTCGAGTTCTGGGGCGAGCAGCCCGACGACGAGCCAGAAGACAAGGTTTTCTCCCTGTCAGCGGCTGAGTTGACGGAAATTCGGCAGGCGGCGCGGAAGTTCGTGGATGATCCGCCGCCATTTGCGGCCGTCGCCACGAACGTTTTTGACGCGTCGTATACCACGGTGAGAGTATTCGAGGGCGATGTCGCCAGAATGTGCGAGTTGTACGGTTCACCGTTGCCAGTAGAAACGGCCGCCCTCCTCACTGAGCTTGCGACGATCCTTGCCAAGCGGGATGATGCGTCGGAAATGGCATCCTTTCTTGAGTCTTGGCAAGCGGCGAGCAGCAGGAGAGTTCTCAAGAAAGTGGACGGCGGGTGGGCGATTGTAGATGGTGATACTGAACTGACAGACACCCCGCCGCTGACGACTTTGACGATCATTCCCAACGACGAACCCCGTGCGCTGGTCGTGGCCATCGGTAACGTAACGGACTCAGGCTGGACGATCCGATGGCAGTTACAAATGCTGGACAGTCTAACGGTCCTGCGATCTACGCCGGGCCTCACAAGGGACATCGCGGCGGCTCGCAAGCGGCTTAAGGAGGAGCAAAAGCTTGGTCCCGAGGATCGGATGGTGAGAGCCTGGGCTGCAGTGCTGTCTGGCGATTTAGATAAGATGGACGAGTATGCGATACTGTTGCAGGAGACGGTCCCCCTCGACGATTCGGTCATGATGGAAGAAGAGGAGGGGCTTGTCCCGGCAGGGACAGCCAGGGACCTAGCGTTCAAGGAAGCATTGATGGATTCGATTCGCGAGATGATGGCACGAGAATCCCTGCCGGAACTGCTCAAGAGGGCGGGCGTGGCGGATTTGGATAGCGTGACGTCGCCCATCGTCTGGTCGTGGATTAAGGAGAACCGCAAGGCGCTCATCCTCGACGACAAAGGGTATCGGCTGGTCGAGTCAACCCCGTAGCGAGCGTCCCGATTCATCGGGACACGGGGAACGAATGGGCTCGGTGGACGAGGCGTTGGAATAGGCATCGGAGTGAATCGAGCAGGCTAGCAGCACAGGCGGCGTCTTGCCAGAGCGAGTTGGATGTTGGCTGCCGTCGTGTGCTCTGGGCCGGCCTTGTCATCGGCAGGCTGCAGGGCGGCCCGTACGGGCCGCCCTACCACATCGCAGTCGCTGGCCCCTGCCGTTCAATCCACAATCTGCAATCCGCAATCGCCATTCCGCACTCGCACTGGCCCGGGCGGGATTTGAACCCGCACGTCCCGAAGGACAAGGGATTTTAAATCCCTAGCGTCTGCCAATTCCGCCACCGGGCCTTGGTAACGATTCGTATTATGTCTGCCGCCACACCCGCGGGTTAGAAAAATCCCTTGCGGCTGCCAATTCCGCCGCCGGGCCTGGATGACGATTGGTATTATGCGCGCGGGCGGACAGACTGCAATGTTTCGGCTGGAGAATGTCGGCGGCAGCGCGGCCCGCGGAGGCGTTGCCTCCGCGAGCGGCCCATGCGGCGGGGCGAGGCGAAGTCCACAAAATCCTTGCCAGTTGGAACACGTCTTGGTAAAATGCCGGAGGATGTCGGGGCCTGTCCGTGCACACTGGATCGGCCCGGCCAGGCACGATAAAGTAATGCCCGACCCCGGGGCGGTCGGGCGATGTCGGGGCATGGGGGGAAAGAAGGCGTTATGAGTCAACGATTCGACGGCGAATCACATGAAGCGAACATCGCGGGGCGTCTGCGGACCTCTCGTGGCGACAGCAAGGCGGGCGGACCCATCAGCGACATGGACGTGTCGCTGGCGGAAAGGAACGACAGAGGAATCTCATTATGAATCAACTTTTCTCGTTGGAATTGCTCGAACCCCGGCTATTGCTCAGTGCCGCGTCGTCCGTGGAGAGCCTGGACCTGACGGTATCTGCCAGTCTGATCCAACTGCAGTATGACCTGCCCGCTCTACAGATTGAGCAGGTCTACTCATCGGGCGAGGCCGCGCCTCTCTCCCAGGTCGTACTGGGAGATACCGGCCTGACCGGCGGAACGGGGCAGGTGCTGTTGCCGTCCATCACCGCGCAAGTGGTCATCCCCTACGGGTATGAAATGGCTGATGTGCTGGTCGAGACCGGGCAGAGGATCGTCATGGACGGACAGTACACGCTTACGGAAGGTGATATGCTGATCGCCACCGACGGCGAGACGACCTCGTCGATGGAGTGGATCGACCGGTCGGACGGATATGAGGTCGTGGGCATTTACGGGCAGCGCGGGGTGGACATTCTCGTGCTGAACTTCTATCCGGTCGAGTATTCCTTGCAGGCCGGCACACTGTCTTATTTCGACTCGTTGGCATTAAGCGTCCAGTTGACGCCAAGCGATTCGGCATCGGATGAGTCGCACAATCTTTTGTACCGGCCTGATGATGCCCGCCCCTTGTCCGAGCAGGTGGACAACCCCGCTGCGCTGGTTAGCTACGAGGCGGCGGAGGGCGTGGGCGCGGCTCTTTTGGGGAGCCTGGTCGACCCCGCCGATACATATGACTACGTGATTATCACGAACGACTTCCTGGCGACGGCCTCGGCCGACTACGACATGGCGGACTTCGTCGCCCACAAGGAATCGCTTGGCTACAGCGTCGCGATGGTGACGGTGGAGGATATCTACGCCAACTACACCGGCGTCGATCAGCAGGAGCAGGTGCGCAACTTCATTATCGACGCCTACAACGGCTGGGAGACGGACTTCGTTCTGCTGGCCGGCGACAAGTCGGTCATTCCGGTGCGGAGGCTGTTGGTCCCTGGCAATCTCCCGGACTTGATCGACTCGGACAAGTACTACCAGGGCCTGGACGGTGACTGGAACGCCGACGGCGATTGGGCCTATGGTGAGCACGGTGAGGACAATCCGGACTACATCTCGGACGTCTATCTTGGCCGGGCTGGGTTCAATAACACCGCACACATGAGCAATTTTGTCTACAAGACCATCACTTACGAAAACAGCCTCAAGGACCCCTATCGCTACAATGCGCTGATGGTCGGTGAGAAGCTTGATAATACTCCTACTTGGGCAAAGGCCGAACTGGAGGTAATCCGCAGGCAGACCTTCAACCAGGACCCGACCTTCCAGGTTGATACGCTCTACGACAGAGACCAGGTCTGGGGGGGGACTGCCGTCGTCGCGGAGATGAATTCTGACACCCACGGCGTTTACAACCACATCGGGCACAGCGACGGCGGCTACGTCATGAGGATGTCCATAGACCCCCTCAGCCACCTCTACAGTCCGGACATCGACCCGAACTTGGTCCTGACCAATGAGAACTTCTTCTTCCTCTATTCTCAGGGATGCTGGCCTGGCGGCCTGTGGGGTGGCAGTATTGGTGATCAGCTAACGGTATTCACCCGCCATGGCGCCGCGGCGGCGATGCTCAACAGCACCTTCGGCTGGTACTATTCCGGCGAGACCTACGGTCCGTCGCAGGACCTCAATATCGAATTCTGGGACGCGTTGTTCGGCGAGGGCATAAATCAAATTGGCGCGATGAACGCGGATAGCCATGCGGACAATATCGGCCAGGTGGGCAACTGGATGTACCGGGCGGTCATCTACGGCACGACGATCTTGGGCGATCCGTCGCTGGAGATTATCAGTATGGACCTTGACATCTTGACGGCAACCGACTTGTCGCCAGCCTACCAGGGCGAGTACTACGAAGCCCAACTGGAAAAACATAACGGCTCGTCGCCTTTCTCTTGGTCCGTCACAGATGGGGACCTGCCTGACGGGCTGACTCTCAACGCCAGCACCGGCCTGATCTCCGGCACGCCGACTGCCGTGGGCACCGGGAGCTTCACCGTGCAAGTCGCCGACGCAGGCGCCGCCCAGACCGCATCGAAAGTGTTCAACCTGGGCGTCTGGCCCCGCCTGGAACTGATGGTCCCCACCGAGCTGGCCGATGGTCGTCTGACCTTACCCTACAGCATCCCCCTCGCCGTGACCGGCGGGACCGGGCCTCTCACGTGGGCGGTAACGGCCGGCGACCTGCCGGACGGACTGCTGTTGGACACAAGCACAGGCCTGCTGGACGGCACGCCGACTGCCGTGGGCAACTTCAACTTTACGGTGGAAGTGACCGACTCCGGGGCAAACCAGCAGACCGTCAGCCGCGAATACTCGATGCTCGTCACCGTCCCGGCCAGCATCGCCGGGCAGGTGTTCAACGATGCTGATTCTGACGGCGTGCAGGATGCGGGTGAGTTTGGGATTAATGGGTGGACGGTTGAGCTTGTCGATACTGACACCGGTTTGACGGTTGCTACGACGACTACCGGCGGGGTGGATGTTGACGACAATGGCGTGATTGATCCGTTGAGTGAGGCTGGTCGTTATATGTTTAGCAGTTTGACGGCGGGCAATTATGA
>SDBV01000009.1_pt1 | contig 167465 bp, 145 predicted proteins | sample 2277081 | NCBI WGS metagenome assembly SDBV01 (sample SAMN10402039, study PRJNA504765) | marine sediment metagenome | isolation source: marine sediment core GS10_PC15, 223 cmbsf | place: Arctic Ocean: Southern Knipovich Ridge | collected 2010 | reverse complement strand
TGAAATGCTGAGCATCACGTGGGACTCCGATGGCGACTCCAGGCGCGAGAGCCTGATCAGAGTGTTGACTATCTTGCTCTGGGAGTCGCGCAACATCATGTTCTCGATGCGCTCCTCGGAAGCTCCGAGGCGCCGGATGAGTTGGCCGATCAGCTTGAGCGCGATATCCGGTTGATCGCGCATCAGCGTCTCGAAGGCGCTGGACACGAAGGCCAGCACGCGGCAGTCGCCCAGGGCCACCGCCGAGGCCGTTCTCATGTGCCCCTTTTCCAGTGCGTTCTCGCCGAAGATATCCCCCACCTTGAGAATGACGATGTCCCGCTCCACGTGGCGAACTTTTCGAATGAGCCGGACGCGGCCCTCCAGGATCATGAAGACCTCGGTCGCCTCCGTCTCCTCGGCGAAAATGAGATCGCCGCCGTTGTAGCTCCTGCCGAATTTTTCGAACAGGCGATCCGCGTTCTTGGAGTTGATATCCATGACGCCGACAATTCTAGACGATGCCTTGGCAAAAGCAACATGGCCTCAGAAAGTAAGGCTAAGGAAGTCGATGCACGTTCAGCAATATCGCACATCGCGGCTGCCACAAAGGAGATTCTGGGCACGGATACCGATTTCCCCCTTGTTCAAGGGGGCGGGGGGATTTCGTCATTCCAAACTCCCCCTTGTTCAAGGGGGCCGGGGGGATTTTGTCATTTTGAAATGACCTGGTTTTCTAAGCCTGAAAGGCTGAAACATACCAGCCCGGCGCAACGCGCCGGGAACTGTGGATACAAAAAGAAATTTTTCATCCAAACTCCAAGGTCTAAGATCCCGCATGACTCGCGCCTTCTCGCTTTCGGTCTCGCTTCCGGTCCTTGCGGCCGGCATTCGTCACCGCTATGCTCATGACAACAACTTCAACCTACTGCGCATGCAGGAGGTCGAAAAAAATGGGGAGGAAAGATGTCACAGTCAGATTTACCGGAGTTCTTGAAATCAGATGAAAGGGCTCGCCTGATTCCAGTTGGAAAGATGCAAGAGCTGCGGGCAACATCAGTATTCCTCGCGACGTTAACGGTCGTCAAGGAATTCGCCAGAAACATGCTGGCATCGATTGGGACGAGGCCGAAGGTTGGTAAGCACACAAAAATAGAGTGTTTTACCGAAGTCGTGCTCGCTCAGGATGGTGACAAAAAGGATCGTCCAGACGGGTTGATTGTAATGACCAACGGCAAGAAGCGGTGGTCAGCTCTGGTTGAGGCGAAAACCGGCAATGCAGTGTTGAAACCGGAACAAATTAAGCGATACGTTCAAATTGCCAAGGCCAACAATATCGATGCAGTTATTACGGTTTCGAACCAATTTGTAGCGCTTCCAACTCATCACCCGGTCAAGTTACCGAAGTCCACTCTTCGGGGGGTTGAGCTTTTTCACTGGTCGTGGGTTTTTATTCGTACGCAGGCCATCCTGGACACGCGGATACATCAAGATATCGATCCGGAACAACACTACATTCTTGGGGAGATGGTGCGGTTTTTTGAGCATGACAATTCCGGTGTCAAAACATTCGACAGCATGAATAAGGAGTGGAAAGACGTATGTAGGCAAGTCAAGAATGGTTTCAAAATGAAAAAAACATCCGAGGATGTTCTAAGCACTGTGGGTGCGTGGCACCAAGAACAGCGTGATATTTGTCTTCTTCTCACTCGGAAATTGAAAGCGTCAGTGTCGCTTCACTTGGATAAAAAAGAAAAGAACGACCCTGAGCTGCGCCTAGGCAATGATTGTGAGTCGCTTGTCAATGACCATGTTTTGAAAGCCACTTTGGAGGTGCCCGATGCGGCAGCGCCGATTGAAATAGTGGTGGATCTGGCTCGTCGTACCGTAGCATGCTCCATGCGCGTTGATGCCCCATCTGACAAGAAGAGCACCAAACCACGTATTAACTGGCTACTTAGACAACTGCCAAAGGAACACACGGAAGACATCCAGGTTACAGCTGGATGGCCGACAAAGGCAATCGACACCTCCGCAACCTTGGTTGCGCTGAGAGAGGATCCGAATGCCATCGTAGGTGATAATGCAGGTCGCGTTCCCCGTTGGTTCAGGGTGTCTCTGGTGCGTGATTTGGCAGGGAAGTTTCATGGTCCAAAAACTTTCATTGAAGCTATAGAGGCTATTATACCTGACTTCTACCAGCGAGTTGGTGAACATCTCAAAGCTTGGGTGCCGGTTCCGGTTCCGCCTAAATTGCCCAAGGAAACCGACAGTGTTGAGAAAGATGTCGGCGCCATTTCAAATCCTGTTGTCTCAACGGGCCTCATCGATGACGTTTCTGAGGATCGACCTGAAGTACCCATACCACAGGAACCGCAGGAAGGTTCTGATTGACAGCTTGCTTAACGCGCCTCCCCCCTATCTCTTCACAGCCAAGATCGCCCTCCCCACCGGCCCTATGAGCGTGTTTGCATGTGCCACAGCCGTCTCCCCCGGCACGGAGGGGGAGTTTTTCACTGCCAGATTTGTCGGTCGAAAATCGATCCCCTCAGACCAGGGCGGGCTCGTCTTCTTTGACCTTGGACTCGGCCACGGTGGGGAACAGCGCCACCAAATAATGACTCCTCCTTAGAAAGCAGTTCATCCAGATCCAGCCGTGTTCAATAAACCTTCGCATTGCGTTGGACTGTTTGCTACCTCCCAAATTCGCGTTGCATGACAACTACTTACAAAGAGTTGTTGGCCCGGGCCAACAACTTCTTCATGGGGTGTCAGACACTTTTTCCGAAGAACCCCAATCGAAGGAGTCAGACTCCCCAATCAAAGGAGTCAGACTCTTTACACACCCCACCCGATGTATAATCCCCGCACGGATTCCAGCCACATTTTGACAGAAAGAACCGGCAAGCGTTGGCGATGTTAATGTCTGACGTTTGTCCTGCTTCGGCGGCCCTTCGCAGGATCTTTGGAGATAGATATTGAAAATTCAGAAAGACGCCTTGGCGCGGAAGAATGCGAGGGATGGTCCCGCTGCGGGCATGCCGAACTTGGACTCATCGTGCCCGAGGAGGAAGTAGCTCCCCAGGGACATCTCCAGGCCGTCGACGGGCCGGACGACAATGGAGGGAAAGAGGACGAGGGATCCTATGGTTCCGTCATTGGTGGCGCCCACGGCCAGGGATTCCACCCGGCCGTCACCGTCGTCGTCGAGGGGGATATCGTCGTCCTCGTGGGGGAGCTCGCCCATGCCGACCAGCCGCAGCAGCAGGCGATCCTGCAGCATCTTGATGTCCACGGTGGCTATCCAGTAGTTGTTGACGGCGTGCGATCCGAACTCGTCCAGGAAACCGTGCAGGAACTGAGCGGTGACGAACAGGTGCTCGTTGATGGAGTAGTCGGCGCCTATCGTGTACTTGAAATACGGCTGGTCGGTCACCACGTCATCGACGATCACCTCGGCCCCCGGCGCCACCTCGGTGATGTCGAAAGACATCTCCACTGCCTCGGGAAAGAACACCGCCCCCTCCAGCCAGAACCCGGCGTCGTCGAGGAAGGGCAGCTGCCCAGCGAGATCGAAGCCGAGCACCTGTTTTTTGGGATAGACCAGCTTGACTTCCGAGTCCACGTCGAGGATGGGCGTCCCGTCCGCGGCTGACTCGCCGGACCGCTCGGTGGTGGAGTAGCTCTTCAGGGGGACCGGGAAAGTGTCGATGCCTTTGTAGTAGGAGAGGGACATGTCGAACATGCCCACCAGCCATTGCATCCTCAGACCCACCTGGGTGTTGGCCATGCTGAACTCGGGCATGGACGCAACCACGTGGGGCTGGTGGACGTTGTAGTATTCGGGGTTGCGCAGATAGATATTTCTTATGCGCTCCGCCCTGAGCCTGGTTTGTGGGCTGACGAACGGAAACATGGACTCGGGATCTCCAACCGCCAGCAAGGCGGAGCCCGGCACCATGGCGGGTTGGAACACCGGCACCCAGACCGCGGTGAAGATGAATTTATCCGCCTTGGGATTCCAGTCGAGCCTGATCATCTCGTTGGCCACGAGCTCCCCGAGCTTGAGCGGGTCCTCCATGTCGGGGGCGTTGAGGTTATTGGTGGGGTTGAACACGTCCGACGCGCCCCACTGGACGATCTGTCGTCCCACGCGCAAATCCAGGTACGGCAGGATCTCGATCACCTCGATGTAGGCCGCCTGGCTCTCGAAATGATACGGGGAGACCGTGTTTCGCGTTGTGAGGCCTTCGAACTCGGTATCCCTGGTGAAGCCGGTCCATACGAACTGGATATCCCCCACGAAGCGCAGCTTGTCCGGCACCAGCGATGCTTTGAGATCGAAGCCCAGGGCGGTCTGGTTGCGGTAGATGCCGGGTTCGTCAACCCGGTGCACCGACGCCCACAGATCGTTCTCGACAAATGCGCCCCAGTCGACCTCAACGTCCGCCGCCGCAGCGGAAGCCATAAACACCGAGGTGGCGATCATGGCGATGATAAAAGCGATTCTCATCATATCGGCGGACTATTACAAGAAGGTCGGACAAGGTCAACCCGCGTCGGGGCCGGCGTCGACGATGTCGATCTTGGCCTTTTCGATGCCCATCTGTTCGAGCTGCTCCTTCGCCACGGCGAGGTCCGGCGCCAGGGTCAGGGCGATTGTGAACGCCTCGGCGGCGAGAAGATACATGCGCTGCCCGCGATAGGCCAACCCCAGGTTGAAGGCCGCTTCCGGGTATTGGGGCTCGATCTCCAGTGCCTTGCGGTGATGCCGCGCCGCCTTTTCGAGCAGGCCCGCCGCCGCGTACACGAGCCCCAGGTTGTTGTGGGCCTCCGCGTCGTCCGGTTGGATTCGAAGAGCCGCCCCGTAGGCCAGCGCCGCAGCCTTCAACCGCCCCTCCTCCTGAAGGGCTATTCCCATATTGTAGTGCGCTGACGCGCTGTACGGATCCAGTTCCAGTGCCGCGGAGTGATATTGCCTGGCGTTCGCCCATTCGCCCCGCCCGGCCTCGACAAGCCCGAGCATATCCCACGCCTCGGGGAGCCATTCGGCCTTCTGTGTCAGCTCCAAAAGCAGACCCTCTGCCTTCTTGAGCCGGCCCATATTGCGATAAGCCTCCGCCAGGGAAAGCGAGGCCCCGTGAAGATCCGGATCGATCTCGAGGGCCTTGACGAGGTGCGGAATAGCGCTTGCGGCGTCTCGGGACGAAAGGATCGCCGTCCCCAGGTTGTAGCGCGCGAGGGCGTTGTCGGGCTCTCGAGCGACGAGCCCCATCAGCGACTTGACCGCCCGGTCGATGTCACCCAGATCGAGGTGCACCAGCGCTCGGTTGATGATGGTTCGCCCGTCTTGCGGATCGAGCTTCAGTGCCCTGTCGTAGAGCTTCCCGGCGTCCTCCCTAAATCCCAGGTTTCCCAGGTAGTTGCCGATCTCGAACAGCTTTTCCGGATCGTCGCCGTAGCGTTCCACCAGGGCCAGATAGTACGGGCGGCCCCGATCCAGCCGCTCGCCGAACAGGGCGATCTTCTCCCCGCCGGGGCACGCCTCCCTCGCCCGATCGAGCATGCCGCTCAGGAGAAATCCCTGGGCCTCGAAGGCGGTCTCGAGCTTCGCTACCACATCCGGCTCCCGATCCCCCATCCTGAAGAGGTAGGGAGCGACCCCGGAGCGCACCGCCAGAAGGAGAGCGGGTTCCATCCGACGCCCCTCCGAGTGCTCTGTGATATAGGGCAGGAAGGGCTGGTTGTCGGTCTGGACCGGCATGCCCTTTGTCCAACCGGTCGCCACGGAGGGCGATGCCAGGAAGCAGTCCAGGATCTCCTCCGGGGAGGTCATGCCGTAGGGTTCCAGATCCTTCCGGATACGCGGCTCCTTCAATCGCCGGGACAACTCCAGGTAGTCGATGACCAGGGGTTTATCGGTTCCCACGAGCTTGACGTACGCCACCTGTCCGTAAGTCTCAAAACCCACGTTTACCCAGAGGGTGGTATGGGGGAAGACCTCCATGAAAGTACGCACGATGATCTTGAATTCCCGCTCGGACAGCCCGTGGAGTGGGAGCCACTGCACCGCGATGCCGTCTTCCTCGAGGTGATCCCGCATGAGTTCGTAGAACTCCAGAGTGTACAGGATCCACGAGTCCACCGATTTTGGATGAGTGGAGTCCACCATCATCACGTCGTATCGCTCGTCGCTTCGCAACAGGAACTGGCGCCCGTCGCCTATGTGAAGATGAAATCGCGGATCGTCGAGCACGTTGTTGTTGATGTCGGTGAACTCCCGCGCGGCCTGCTCCATGGAGCTCGACAGCTCTACCACGTCCAGGCTCTGGAGTGGATGCCGGAGGGCCGCACCCGCGGAGAGCCCCGCGCCCAGGCAGATCATGAGGCCCTTTTCCGGCTTGGGATGAAGAAGCGGTCCCAAGTGACCGAGCAGCTTGAAACTCTGGTCGTGCACCAGCCGGGTGGTGACCTCGTTGACTGCGTTTATGAAGAGTTGGCGCTCGCCGTTGATCGAGTTTTTCGTCACCGAGACGGTCCCCGTGCGGCCCTCATCGTAGTAGATGATCTCCTGGTGTTTTTTGCCCACCGCCTCCAGAAGCATTTTCCTGGGCATGTTCGATCCCGCGGACAGGCCCACCGAGGTGACGACAAACAGGGCGAGCAGCGCCGTCTTCACGACGCGGCGGCGCATCCCTTCCTCAATTAGAAACAGGGGAATCACTCCTGCGGCCGCCACGACTCCGAGAAAGGCGAAGGTGTTCTGGATTCCAATGGTCGGGATGATCGTGAACCAGGTGACGATCGATCCTGTGGCCGCGAAAATCCCGTTCACCATGATGGCGGTCCCGATCCTCCTGCCCGAGCTCGACGCGGGGCCGGCGTAGAGCACGCAGGCGGCCGGGAGTGATGCCCCGGCGAAAATGGCCGGCAGAAGAACGAGGATGGGCGTGAACAGGATCTCTCTGTAGAATTCGGTCCACAGAGATGTGGTGAGGCCGCTCCAACCGGCCAGGTGGAACGGATCTCTTCCAAGTGACACAACTAGAGTTGTCGCCACCGAATATGAGACAAAAAGGCTGACGACAAGCAGGACGAGCATCCACGAGGCGACCTTCACCGGATCGCGCTTTGACAGGAGCCGGTGGAGAAGACCGCCGAGGCCCAGGCCCGCCAGGACAACCACCAGGAGAATGGCGAAGGCGTAGGTGTCGTGACCGAAAACGAAGGTGAGAATACGCGCCCAGACCACCTCCGAGGCGAGCATGACGAATCCGCCGACCCCCGCCGCGATCAGGGCGGCGACGGCGGTCTTGCGAGCTGGGTTACCGGAGTCGGCCCCGGGTTTCAGCGGAGCCTTCCTGTTCGCGACACCACCGGAAAGGCGGGAGACCGCGGCGACAATCAGCGCTGCGACAATGCTGGCGCCGGCAGCCAGGAAGGAGGTTTCGATGAGCCCGAGGGAGGGGACGGCCACGAACCCGGCGAACGCGGCGCCGGCGGTTCCCCCCACGGTGTTGATTCCGTAGAAAAGGCCCACGCGATTCTTCACGTCCTCGGAGAACACCGCCAGGGCCCGGACCAGCACCGGGACCGAGGCCCCCATCAGGCAAGCGGGAATTGCCACGAGCACGGCGGCAACGACGAGCCTCACCACCGCGGGCGCGCCGGATCCGGAAAGGGCCGGGATGACGAAGGGCATCACGACGGCGTAGACCCCCAAGGCCACCTCGGCGACCACGTAGATCTTCAGGGGGGAGGAGATGCGATCGGCCAGTCCCCCAAGGAGGCGGGCGCCAAGGGCCATGCCCAGCATGAAGGAGCAAAGGACCAGGGCAATGGCGTCGGCGGAGTTGCCCAGGGGCACCACGAGCATGCGCGTCCAGACGATCTCGTAAGAAAGACCCGCGGCTCCGGAGATCAGCGTTGCGATACCCAGCGCGATCACGGCGCGCAGCGAAGAGTGCCTGTTTCTCATCACCGTTGTATGTCTCCATCGGGTTCGGGTTCGCGTTCGTACATCAGGTAGAGTTTCTTCTGGGCCGTCACGAATTTCCTGACGAGTTTGTACCGGCTCGCGGTGAGCTTCTGCACCTGTTTTAGCCCGGCAATCCCGAAACGGTTGCGCAGGATGATCAGCCTGGTGCCCGGCTCGTTGATGCGTTCGATCAGCTCGTCGGGATCCGCGTTGCCGGAGCGATATCTCTGGATGTTGGTGTCCACCTCGGTCGCGGCGATGGAGCGGCCGGACAGGAGGGCGAACAGGGGAACGGCGCCGGAGTCGCCGAAGATATGATCGCCCTCGTCGGTGCGCGCGATTATCTCGCGGGTGATCTCATCGACCACATCCAGATGCCTGCTCTCGTGCCAGAGGTAGTACGTGTAGCTCCAATAATGATCTCCGATGGTCCGCCGGTCGCTCCAGATGACGGATCTTACGGCGTCGTTGACAGGGCCCGGAAGCATCCCGTCCTTCCAGGTGTATTCGTGCGTCCTCTTTGCCACCGGAAGATCGATCTCCTTTCCGTAGTAGTCCAGCCTGGATTCGAGCTTCGGTCCGAAGAAGAACGCCGCGAGGATGCACGCCACGGCGATGACGCCTCCCGCCAGCGTCACGCGGTTCAACCCGGTGGCTGCAGCCCGCCTCCTGTCGAGGAAGAGTCGCACACCTCCCCGGAACAACCTGGAGACCAGCCACCCGCCGGCCATCGCCGCGAACGGAAAAGAAGGGACGAAGTAGTACATCCACACGCGGTCCATGTTGAGCAGGATCAGTCCGATGAGGGCGGCGGTGAACGCTCCGAGCAAGGGAAGGCTTATCCGCGCGCCCCTGATCGTGTCGCTCAGCCGCTCGACGATCCGCAGATCCCCGGCGCTTCGCCTCCACCTTGTGGCCATTGCCCCGAACATGGCCGGAATGGAGAGCGCGAAAATCGCCAGGGGCAGGGCGTTGTGGAACAGGACGTTCGCCTTCATGTTGGCCAGGCTCTCGGGTTTCATGGGGGTCTTCTGCGCGTGATAGCGGAGCATGTTGTGGACCATGTCCTCGAAACCGGTCCAGGCTCCCACGGCGAGGAACACGACAGTTCCGATGCCGGCGCCCCATGCCAAAAGCCGAAGGCCCGCGCGGCGATCCGAGACCAGGATCCACACGGTGAGCGCTATCACACCGGGAGCTGCGTAGAGCCTCGTGAAGACCGCGGCGACGCAGAACCCGGCGCACACCTTGATGCGACCCGTCCTTCCGGTCATGAAGGCGGCAAGCATCAGGGTGGTTGTCATGTTCACCCCGGTGAAATGGGATGAAGCGCGGAGGGGTTCATAGGCGAGGATGTAGAGCGCCAGGGCGGCCGCCGACGCGACGAAGCCCGACTCCCTGCGCACCATGATCGCCAGGACGATCCCCCCGGCCAGGCACCAGGCGACGGGCAGCATGCGCGCCATGAGAAACTGGTACCCGAAGATCTTCAACAGCGCGGCGGTGAAGATCGCCTGCAGCGGCGGGTGGGCCATGGCGAAGCCGCTATAGGGCGCGACGCCCTCGGATACGAGCTGGGCCTGGTAGAGGTAGATGTGCTCATCACCGGCACAAGCGTTCATGGCGAACATCTTCAGCGCCAGCCAGAACAGGGAGATCAGGCCGATCCCCAGCATCCACAGGAGCCGGGGTGACAGCGCCGGCGCGCGCGGGGCTTCAGATGGCGCCTTCTTCTTTTGTTTGCGTCGGTTCATTCTCAACCGAATCGTATATCAAAAGCGATGGAATGAATGGACACCTTTTGGGGAAAGAAGTTTCGATAAGCGATTATGGTGGATTCCCGGGCCGGATACGTCACTCATTTTTAAAGATGGCTTTCCTCGATCGATGTTAGAATACTTCCACGTTCACAACGAAAGGAAGAGCAATGAGGTACTTGCTATTGATGCTCCTGGCGACCGTGCTGGTTTGCGGCGGGTGCTCGGATGATAGCGCCGGTGGTGGATCGAGTGACTCGGATTCCGACTCGGATACCGATTCCGACTCGGATTCCGATTCCGACTCGGATACCGACACCGACTCAGATACTGACACCGACACCGACACCGACACCGACAGCGATACTGACACCGACACCGACAGCGATTGCACTCAAGGGGAGTATCCCGGCGATTTCGAGATCAACACGCAAGCGCATCTTACAGCCATCGCGGGATATACCTCTATCTCGGGACACCTGATAATCATCTGTCCTTCGTGCACCGACTTGAGCGAGTTGATTTGCCTCACCTCGGTGGGCGGGAGTTTTATGATAGGTCACCATATTAACGGCGGCAACCCGGCCCTTGCAAACCTTGACGGCCTGGGCGGCCTCACCTCGGTGGGTGAGAGATTGTGGATCAGCACCAACGCCATCCTCACCAATCTGGACGGGCTGAGTGCCCTCACCTCGGTGGGCACGGACTTGTGCATCTACGAGAACGACATTCTTCCCGACTGCGAGGCATGCGACGTGCTGGACCAGCTCACCAGCGTACCTACTTACATCGATGTCCACGACAACTTCAACGACGCATGCACGCCGGTTCCGGGTAATTGTCCGTAAAGGATCTTTGCACCGTGCGCGGGTAGCTTTTGCGGCTCGAAACACATTACTTCGACGTCATCGCTCCACCTCCCACATCTGGAGTTCATTGTACCACATCCACGAGTTCATACAGACCATATCAGAGCACCGTGCATGGCTTTCACGAGTTCATGCAGACCATATCAGAGTGCCGTGCGGACCAATCCAAAGCACCGTGCAGGGCTTTCACGAGTTCATACAGACCATATCAGAGCACCGTGCATGGCTTTCACGAGTTCATGCAGACCATATCAGAGTGCCGTGCGGACCAATCCAAAGCACCGTGCATGGCTTTCACGAGTGCATGCAGACCATATCAGAGCACCGTGCATGGCTTTCACGAGTTCATACAGACCATATCAGAGTACCGTGCATGGCTTTCACGAGTGCATGCAGACCACATCAGAGTACATGCAGACCACATCAGAGTACATGCAGACCACATCAGAGTACATGCAGACCATATACAAGTACCGTGCAAGGACAGTACTACCGTCCTGGTGGAATTAACTGCTAATTCAGCCCGGCACGCGCTGAGTGGCAACCGCCAATCAAACCTTGGAGTTCGATTGTCTTCCCCGAGAAGGTGACTGACACCGAAAATGAGACACCGAAAATTAAACTATCGATTTGATATTGAAATGATATAATCATGTATAGAGGAGGAGAAAATGGCTGGAATACTACTGAAGAACGTGCCCGAAGCTCTCCATCATCGGTTGCGGTTGCGGGCCCGGGTCAACCTGCGGAGTATCGCGGGCGAGGCGATCATGATCCTGGAACGCGCGCTCTCGGATGGCGCGGGACCGCCGACCCTGAAGGAGATTGATGCTCTTCGCGCGCGCGGCGCCGTGCCGTTGACTGAGGAGATCCTGGAGAAAGCGCTGGACGAGGGGCGGGCTTGATCGTCGCGGACACCAACCTGGTCGCCTACCTGATGATCGAAGGCGATCATACCGGGGACGCAAGGACGGTATGGCAGCGCGATCCCGAGTGGCGGCTCCCCTCGCTTTGGCGGAGCGAGTTCCTGAGCGTTCTGGCAACCAGCGTGCGAGCCGGCGTTTTCGATGGGCGTCAGGCCCGGTCGGTCTGGTCCCGAGCGCTCTCACTGTTCTCTTGCGTCGAGCACAACCCGGGCGGCGAGGATGTGCTGGACACATCGTTGCGCTTTGGCATCTCGGCCTATGACGCACAGTTCGTGCAGACCGCGATCGACCTCGGTGTACGGCTCGTCACCGCCGATCGAAAACTGGCCGCGGCGTGTCCCGATCACGCGGTGGCGCCCGCGACATTTCTGGAGCAGGGGATCAAACCTCAATAGCGGCAACCGCCAATCAGACTCTGGGATTTGGCGAAAATCGCGTGGGTCGATAATTTTGAGACGGCGGGGATTTGAAATAGGGTTATCGGGTTGTCTGACGGGGAGATAGTAACCATGAACTCAGAAATCAAGAATCCATTCACCATCGACATGGAAGATATGTTCACAGACGAGCAAATCACCGCGCCGGGCAACCTCTACGACCTGATAGTTCCCGGGGAGGAAGTGACCGTCCTCGACGCGAAGGGGCGCACTGTGGGAGTGATCGACCTCACCGACGTATCCTCCAGGTGGTAGGTCCAGTACAGATAGCTTACTACTCGATTTCCAGCGCAAGATGCTCTTCCACCGCTTCAACGAAGCCTACGGCGTTGCGCCACGTCTCTGTCGCTCTGTCAGACGACAATCGCTCGATGACACGGTAATCGAGAGTCTGGCGAAGCTCGAACGCTCGATGTAAGTTCTTCGAGAGCTCTTTGGGGAACACGCCGCGGCGAACGTACTCTGTATCGAAGAGACCTATCGCGCCGGTGTGCTTGGATGGAACCTTTCCACTTTGTTGCAGCAGCGCGAGGACCGCGTAGAACATGCCGTAGTATGCGCGGTTGACGATGCTCTGTGGACTGCGCTTTCCCTGGATGAGGAACTCGGCATCTTCGATCGCGGTGTGGGCTTGCTCCAGGCGATACTTGATCAGGATGGCGACATCTTTCTCCTTCATACGGTTATTCCATCCGCCGCGACCGCTTTGGCGAGGAGAGAGTGTCGTTCCGGCCCGTTCTCCCACTCATCGCGAGAGAAGATCACGGGAACGATCACGAAACCGCGCTCGAACCCGGCCTCCCACGCGCAGTCGCTCACCGCGTCCCAGGCCTCGTCGTTCACCGTATCATCCAGCACCACCACCACGTCCACGTCCGAGCCCGACCGGGCCTCTCCCCTGGCGCTCGATCCGAACAGAATCAGCCGGTGCACCGACACGCGAGCGGATAACAACCCCTTGAATTCTCCAAGCGTTCCTCTAAGCTTTTCATCCATCTCGCTGTCAATATTACTTGAAGACGCAACGGCATTCAATACACTGCCATCAACAACAAGCGAGGTGACGTCATGCAGATCAAACCGGCTCGCAGAATAGAATCGCTACCGGTCTACGCGTTTGCCGCAGTCAAGGAGAGGGTGGCTTCTCTCAGGGAAAAGGGGATCACTCCGATCGACTTCGGAGTGGGGGATCCCGCCGTGCCCACGCCTTCGATCATTCGCGAGGCGACCAGGAGCGCGCTGGACGAACGCGCCGCTTCGGGATACCCGAGTTATATAGGGAGCGCCGAGTTTCGGGACACCGTCGCCGCATGGTCGAAAAAACGTTTCGGTATCGACCTGGATCCGGCGACGGAGATCAGTTCAACCATCGGCTCCAAGGAGGGCATCTTCAACTTCCACGAGGCGCTCGTGAATCCGGGCGATCTTGTGCTCGTACCCTCGCCTGGATACCCGCCCTACTCGCGGGGCGCCTGGTTCGCGGAGGGGAAAACGTGGTTCTACCCCCTCCTGGAGGCCAACGGATTCCTCCCGGATCTGGACGCCATTCCCGCCGATGTGGCGCGTGCCGCGAAGATAATCTGGATCAACTACCCCAACTCCCCAAGCGGCGTGTGCCCGGGTCTCGATTTTTATAGGCGGATCTACGAATGGACCTCGAAACACGATATCATCCTCGCATCGGATGAGGCCTACAGCGAGTTCTACTTCGGCACGGAACCTCCACCGACAGTCCTCAATGCCGGGCGTGACGGGGTGGTAGTGTTCAACTCCCTGTCAAAGCGCTCCGCCATGACCTGCTACCGGGTGGGCTGGATCGCCGGGGACCCGCGGATCGTCAAGGTGTTTCGCAAGATGAAGACAAACATCGATTCGGGAACGCCCACGTTCATCCAGGATGCCGCTGTCGCTGCTCTTAAGGATGAGGGGCACGTGAAGCAGATGCTCGGTGAGTACCGGCAAAAACGCGATACTATGATCGACGCGCTCGGTGGTCTGGGATTGCCCGTCAATGCGCCGCAAGGTACCCTGTACATCTGGCAGCGGGCGCCCGAGGGGATGACCTCCATGGATTTCGCCGCGCGCCTGATGGAACCGGAAATAGCCGTTGTCGTCACCCCGGGCAACATCATCTCCGAAGAAGTGGAAGGCGGTCTGAACCCGGGGGAAGGATACGTCCGCTTCGCCCTCACCCCCACAGTCGACAACGTGAAGATCGCCGCAAAACGCATCGCCGCCATGAAATTGTCAGTAACCCCATCCCGGCCTTCCCCTGCGAGGGGAAGGGGAAGATGATAGCGGCCGACTTTAACGGAGGATCGGCATGAATGAGCAACACAAGCGATACTCGGAGATCATCAAGAAGGTGCTCGATCCCACCGGGCAACGGACCGCCAAGGTATGCCTGACGCCGTATATATACGACAAAGCCCTCTGGGAGCGCATGGAGAGAATCACCGAAGCGTACGCCAATCTGCTGGAGTTCGTGTTCAGGGAGTACCCGACCAACCTCAAAATACAGGAAGTGCTTGAGTACCCCGACGATCTGGAGCGGTATTTGAGCGCATTGAACATCTACGAGAAGAACCTGGCGGCGGCGCGAATAGATATCTTCGTCACCGGTGACGGCCTCAAGATGTGCGAGTCCAACTGCGAGATTCCCGGCGCCAACGAGGAGAGCTATTTCCTGGAGCAGAAGTATCTGGAGATCTTCGACCCGCAGGGATGCAAGGCAGTCGAGAGGATGCAGATAGTCTACGATACGCTGATGAGCTACTACGAGATTCAGGCGACGTATTTCAACCTGCCCGCGAAGAACTCCCTGAACATCTACCTGACCCAGTGGCAGTCCGAGATCGATCGGATCCTCGGCGAATACGACATCATCATGGATTTCATCAGGCAACGCGGGCACGCATGCGGCGTGATCGATCCAAACGAAGTGGTCATCAGGGACAACGTGGCGTTCGCCCCCGACGGCGAGCGGATCGACCTGATATACCGGCGGTTCACCGCCGACGAGCTGCCGAGGTTTGCGAAGAAGAGCTGGCAGATGGCCATCGACTGGGACAGGGCGGAGGTGGCGGTGGTCAATCCGTTTTGCACCAAGCGGGTGGATTCCAAGAACATCATGGTCCTGTTCAAGGACGAGGCATACGAAGATGTCTTCCCGGCGCAGCTCAGGGATGATCTGGCGATCGTCCGGGATATCATCCCCTGGACCAAGAAGATCAAGCCGCAGATGATCGATTCGAGCGGCGTGACGGTTGACGCGGTGGATTTCCTGAACGCCGACAAGGATAACCTGGTGATCAAACACGCCAATGCCTACTCCAGCTCGGCGGTGTTCCTGGGAGACGACATGGACGAGGACAGGTGGCGCGAGGTGGTCGCGAAGTCGCTGGAGGGAGACTGGATCGCCCAGGCCAGGATCGAACTTCCCGAACTGGAGCTCGAGTACTTCGAGGACGGCGTGGTAAAGAACATCAAGTGCATCTACAACGTCAACCCTTACATTTATAACGGCAAGCTGGGGGGATTCCTCAACCGCGCTTCAACGGACAAGCTCACCTCGTTCAAGAGCGGGGAGATAGCCACGATCATGCCGTGCTTCGAAAGGACGCAGTAGATGAAGGCGCCGATCCTCGTGTCAATCCCCCACGGGGGCTGGAAGGTTGCGCCGGAGATCGAGGAGATCTGGGCGCTCACGGAAAAGGACGCCTTTCACGACGGCGATCCGTTGACCGCGCGGATCTACGACTTCTCGGATCGGGTGGTCGTTCAGATGGTCATGGAGTACTACCGGGCTGTCATCGACCTCAACCGCGCCCCCAACGACATCGCGCCCCAAAACCCGGACGGGGTGGTCAAGTCGCATACCTGTTACGACGTGGAGGTCTACAAGCCGGGCTGCATGCCGGACGAGAACCTCAAGAAAATCCTCCTCGATCGGTATTACTTTCCCTACCACCGCGCCCTGGCCGAGGCGATCACACGGGACGACGTCGGGATGGGTGTCGACTGCCACAGCATGGCGGCCGTGTCACCGCCCATCGAGAGTGACGCCGGCACGCCGCGACCTTTGATCTGTCTGGGCAACCTGGGGGATGCACGAGGCGAGATCGCCGAACCCTTCAACCGGGTAACCTGCCCGCCGGAGATGATCCGTTTCGTGAAGGACGAGTTCGGGAAAACATTCGCCCATGAGGATGTGGAGATCGAAGTGCCCGCAACAGCGTCGGTGAACGTGCCCTTCAGCGGCGGGTACATCACCAGAACCATCGGTGAGGGAGCGACACCGTTCTTCCAGATCGAGATGAGCAGGGCGCTCTATCTCACCGGGTCGACTTTTGATGAGGAAACCCTTGTGGTGGACGATGGGCGGATAAAGGACCTGAACACCAAGATCTGGACGGTTCTGGAAAAAACCGCCGCGAATCTGTAGAAGAATGAGATGCGCTATTTCAACATGATCCTGCTCACTGTGGTCGTCGCCGCAAACGGCGGCTGTGGTGCGAGCAACGCGACCGCGATCGGTGCTGGTGATGAAACTACGGGGGAAGAGACCCCCGAGACCCCCGCGACCGCAGACACCGCAGACACGGAGCCGCCGCCAGGCGATCCCTGCGACGCCTACGAGGCGCGGGCTACGGAGGTGTGGAACCCCCAGATCCGCGGGAACGTCGACTTCTCGGTCAAGATCTACGCCGGTGAGATCACGGCGTCGGACGCCGAGTGGCTGGCCACGCAGATGGATCGGTTCACCCTGGCCTGGGTCAGGCTCGGTCGCGCTTCCTGCGAGGCTCGCTTCGAAACCGGCGCCCTCTCCCAGGGCGACTATGCTGCCCGGGTGATCTGCTTCGACTCGGCGCTGGAGCACCAGCGAGTCGTCGTCTCCACCCTCGCGACCAGCGGCCGCGACGCGGGCAACGACATGGACGACCTGTTTGCAAAGCTGGCCCAATGTGTCCCGGACGAGGCAAGCCTGGAGCTCGAGATCCGCACCAATCCGTTCAAGCGCTAGCGGCAGCTACTCGGCGTACAGCCCGATATCATCGATAAACCAGCCGGTCTCCTCGCCGGTACGGTCGGAGGCGAACAGAAAGCGGAACCGGAATTCGTCGGTCTTTAACGAGTCGTCGATCTCGACGGAGACCTCGGTCCAGACGTTGCCGGAGATGATGCCGGACCAGCCGTCGTGGCCCGCCAGGGTGGGAGTCGTACCCCCGCAAGGGCCGGTGTAGTTGCCGTCGATTTCACCCTCGTAACCCGGAGACGGGACGACGTCCTGCCAGGTGGAGCCGCCGTTGCTCGAGAGCTGTAGCGCGCCGCCGTCGCGCCAGATCGAGCCGTCTACCGGCTGGAAGACGTAGTTGTGCATGAACCTGAGCATCACGGTGGCGAAGGACGAGGCGCAAGCGGAGAGGTTGATCACCGGAGAGGCAAGCTCCGCGTCGAGGCACCGCGCGTAGTTGCCCGAGAGGTCGGTGGCCCAGCAGCTCGAGCCGGACGAGCAGGTTTCGTCTCCCGGGTCGCCGCGCCCCCACGGATCCGCCGAGCCGCCCAGCCCGCCGTGGCCGAAGCCCTGGTCTCCCGACTCGAAATCGAAGTCGATGATCGTGCCGGTGCATTCGAGCGGATCGGTGTCGGTGTCCGTGTCGGTGTCCGTGTCGCTGTCGGTGTCCGTATCGCTGTCGGTGTCCGTGTCGCCGTCGGTGTCCGTGTCGCCGTCGGTGTCCGTGTCGCCGTCGGTGTCCGTACCCGGGAACTCGCTCGCGTCGGAGTAGCACTGGTGGTCGCCATCGACGTTGCAGATCCATCCGGGGGGGCAGTCGTCGTCGGTGAGGCACTCGAGCTGGCCTTCCTTGGGGTCGATGCTGAAACAGGCAGGCAGAAGGCACGCCGTCACGGCGAGCACTGCGAGCAGGGTCGTCGTGTTCCCGGCTGTGGTAACCATCAGAAGCTCCCTTTCAGCACGATACCGGCGGGCGCCGGCACGAGAGCCAGCGTCACCTCGTTCTCGCCGTCGGATTCGGTTTCTCGATCGTCCGTGAGCAGCAGGTACAGCCCGACGCCGGCGAGGACTCCGGTGGTGATGAATCCGATCAGCGCTCCGACCTGTAAGCCCTTCATCCTGTCGCGCCTGTAATCGAACTGATTCCAATTGGTGGCATCGGCAGCCTTGTTCTTGTTGGCCCCGGCCGCCCCCTGGAGCGCCGTCGATATTACCAGAGTGGCGCCGGCGCCCCCGAGCAGTATGTAGGAGACGGTACGGCGGTCGATCTTACTCTGCGCCGGTTCCTCGGGCTCTGGCTCCGGCTTGTCCTCGGCGAACAGCGACTCGTCCACCACGGGTTCCGGCGGCTCCTCGCCGAGCTCCTCCTCCAGTTCGATGATCAGCTTGTCGATCTCGGCGGCGGATTCGACGTTCGGGTTCTGCTCTCTGAACTGCCGCAGCCGCTTGAGCGTCAACCGCTTGTTCTCGATCAGCTTCGAGATCTGGGCGATGTTGAACACCGTATTCTCGTGCCCCTTCATCTTCTGCGAGCACAGGAAGGCGTCGAGGGAATCCTCCAACCGCGCTTCCTTCGACAGTTTCTCCCCCTTGTCGAACCACTTCCGGGCCTTGTTCTTCGCCCTGCCCAGCTTGGCGGGGCGGTTCGGGCACTCGGATTCAGTCTCCTGGGCCGCGAGCGGCGCTGCCAGGAGCAGACCGACAACCAGTGGCAGAATCGTCTTTGTCGACACGTCAGTCTCCCCAGGGATTGGAGGCCAGCCCGGTCGAGGCCTTTTTCTTCGACCCGGACTCGGGCTTGCCTGGTTTCTTCTTTTTCTTCTTTTTCTTCTTTTTCGATTTCGGTGCGTGCGCCGCCGTCTGCACGACCACTGTCTCGGCGCTGGTCTTCGGCTTCGGTTCGTCCGCCTCCGCCAGAGGTTGTGGCGGGATTTCGGGCTCCGGCTCGGGCTCCGGTTTGGGCTTGGGCTCCGGCTTCGGTTCGTCCGTTTCCGCCAGGGGCTGTGGCGGGATTTCGGGCTCCGGCTCGGGCTCCGGTTTGGGTTCGTCCACCTCGGCGGCCGAGGCGTCGTCCGGCTCGACTTCGTCGTCATCGCCGCTCGACGCCACCACGATGATCACGGCGAGCAGGATCGCCAGCGCCGCGCCACCGGCTATAATCATCAGCCGCTTACGGTCGGGAGACCCGTCGAAGTACTTCATTGGAAAGTACTTCATTGAAAAGTACTTCATTGAAAAGTACTTCATTGAAAAGTACTTCATTGGAAAAAACTTCATTGGAAGGGTGGCGACCACCTCCTCGTCTTCAATCTCGATGTCGGCTTCGAACAGCTCCAGCTCCACCGGAATGTCCTCGATGGGCGCGACGGCGGGTTTGACCTTATCATCCAGAGTCACCGGCTCGGCGCCGAGATTACGGTACTTGGACTTGGTTTTCGAGCGTGGCTTGGCGGGCTCGGGCTTCGGTGCTGTATCGGCCGTGCGCTTCCTGGCTGCTTCCGCGGCCAGCGACTTCACGGGAAAAATCGGCGAGGGTATCCCGAGCATTGTCTTCTTGCCATCCTGCTTGACGGTGGGCTTCTTGTCGGCGACCGCCTTCTTCGCCATCGGTTCCGGTTTCGGCGGTAGCGGGGGCGACCTGTCGGAGCGCTGCATGGTGAGGGTGGTGGCCAGATCCTCGTCTTCTCTCTCGAGTTCGGCGACCGACTTCTTCGCCACCGGTTTCGGTTTCCGCGGTATCGGGGGCGGCACCAGCGACTCGCGCAGGACCCGGGCGACGTCGTCGTCCAGCGTCTCTTCGTACTCCTCGTGGAGCATCAGCAGGTCGCCGATGATCGTGGTTACGTTCTGGTAGCGATCCTCCGGATCCCTTGAGAGCATCTTGCGCATGGTCGCGACCAGATCGTCGTGGATCTTGGCGGGGGTCTCGGGGAAGGACGGATCCTTGAGCAGGATCCGCGAGCAGATCTCGTCCTTGTTCCGGCCCACGAACGGTCGGTGGCCATAGATCATCTCGAACAAAATCACGCCGAGGGACCAGATGTCCGACCGGTGATCGACGTCGCTCTCGCCGAGCACCAGCTCGGGAGCGGTATAGTACGGCAAGGGGGGGAGCTCGTCCCGGCCGAGGAACCCGACGTCCACGAGCAGCAGCCGTAGCGTTTCGTGCGGATCCTGCTGCAGGAACACCCAGGTCGGATCGAGCGCGCCGTGCATGCGGTTCCTGCCGTGCAGGAAATGGAGCGCGGAGAGCAGCTGCATGGCGGTGGCGATCGCCGGTCCGGGCTCCATCCGCCCGCGTTTATCGATCAGCTGCCGCAAGGTCTTGCCACGGGGCTCGTCCATCACCACGAACAGCGGCTTGCCGTTCTTCTCGATCAGATCGCGCACCTTGATCAGGTTCGGATGAGTCGAATCGATGTTAAGCGGAAGGACTATCTTTGTTCCCGGGGCCAGCGCCAGCACTGCCAGAGCATCGTCTCCGGAGAGGGTTTTCGCTTCGTAGAGTGAACCGGCGCGATTGATCCCAATCAAGTTCCCCAGTCGGTACTTGCCATGGATCGGCTGGCCGGAGAGTTTGCCCGGGCTGCGCGTCTTGCTCGCCGGCGAAATGGATCCACTGATATGACTAATCTTCTTGACCATATTGCGCCGTTTTGTTTGCGTTGATTCTGCAGCTCGCGATTATACACGAATTGGACCGCGCTGAAACCCGCCGACCAGACACGGCAAATTCACTCCGTTCACTTTTTTCATTATTTTCGCAACTCCTCCCCAAAACGTCCGATTAAGGGTGCAAGCACTCAAGCTATATCGATGGGAGGAACGCAATGGAAGTCGTCAACCCGATCCCGGTGAAGACACAGGCCGTCGACTCGCGACCGGAGCCGGGAATTGTCGGTAGTTCGTCACCGATATGTCTGCTTCGTATGGAGCTGGCGCGATTGGCCCCCCTGAACGCGCCGGTTCTGATTGTCGGAGAGAGCGGCACCGGAAAGGAGCTGGTGGCCAGTGGCCTGCACACCTGTTCTAAGCGGGCAGATAGCCGATTTGTGGCGGTCAACTGCGGTGCGCTGACGGAGACCATGTTCGAGGACATCCTGTTCGGTCACGAGCGGGGAGCCTTCACCGGAGCGGGCGCCTCCCACTGCGGCCTCTTCGCCCAGGCCCACGGGGGGACCCTTTTTCTGGACGAGATCGGAGAACTCCCCTTTTCTCAGCAGGCGGCGCTGCTGCGGGTTCTGGACACGGGGATCATCCGGCGCATCGGTGCCGAGCGTGAGGAGAAAACGGATTTCAGGCTGGTGGTGGCGACCAACCGGAACCTCAAGGAGATGATCGTGGACGGCACCTTCCGCCTCGACCTCTATCACAGGCTCGCGACCCTCAAGATCGTCACCCCGCCCCTGCGTGACCGGCCAAAGGATATTCCTCTTCTGGCGAGGCACTTCCTCGACGCCATGGAAGACGATGTGGGTCGCCGGGAGCTTCACTCGGATGCGGTGAATAAGCTGGAAGATCACTCGTGGCCCGGCAACGCCCGGGAGCTTCGAAACGTTCTGTACCGGGCCGCCGCGTTCGCAAACGGTCGGACAATACATGCCTTCGACCTGGACATCGAGGTTTCCGGCAAGGCGGTCAAGCCCGTGGTCTTTCGGCTCGACAGGGTTCCCGACAGCCGTATCATTGAAACCCTGGCCAAGTACAAGGGCAACGTCGCCGCCGCCGCCCGGGAGTACGGAGTGGCCAGAACCACGCTCAGGGATCGGGTCTCACGCATCGACGAGTTGGAGGCGAGATCCCTGCGATCCATCGCATCGGCCTAGAAAAAACTGAAGGTCAGTCCGATCTGAATGACCCAACCCGAGAGGTTGATCTCGCCCCAGTCGGCAGTGGACTCCACGGGGAGCGAGTGCTCGTCGCCGCCGACCAACTCGGGTGAGAACGAGATGTCGCCGCGGCGAACATAGCCCGCGCCGATCTCCCCGCCGAAGTTGAATTTCGTCACATCCCTGCGCGTCAGCATGGCGGGTGAGAGCCTGAATTCCATGCCCACCAGTCCACCCGCCGACCAGGTCAGCTGATCATCCTCGTAGCGACTTCTCGCCCCGATTCCCTCGTCGATCCGGATATCGCCGGTCATGCGAGCCAGCAGCAATCCGCCGGACGCCTCCAGGAAAACGCCCAGCCACGGTTGGAACCAGCCTCTGAAGCGAAATCCGCCGAAGAAATCGTGGGTATTGAGCCCGGTTTCGATCATCCCGAACGGGTATCCCTCGTCCATAGCTCCCCGGTAGCCGATGAACGGAAGCAGGTGAATATCCCTCCAGAAGCTCGCCACCTCCAGGCGAATATCTACGCCGAAACGACCCATGCGGAGGTCTTTCTCGGAGAATGCCTCCAGGGCTGGATCCTGGACCACCGTCGGCGTTGCGGCCAGACCGATCTCCATGTGGGTGTCGGCCAGTGCGCCCGGTGAAACGGCCAGAAGCGCCAACCCGATTATTATCATTGCGGTGACGCGAATCATTCGGTTGCCTCCTTCTTGTCAAGAAATCCCTCGAGCCAGAACCCATCCACGATGATGGCGTTCTCACGGGTGGGTAAATCCAGCGGGAACAGGGTTCCCCTTCCGGTCTCGGTTGGGTGGAGCACGAACCCCATGCCCTTTTGCGGGAACAGGTCCAGGCGCTGAACCTGCTCGTCGAGGAGGAGCGGCTCGGGATGACCCGTGACCATGTCGAGGCTCACGATCTTGTCACCGCCGGGTTGGCCAAGGAAAAACACGTCCTCGTGCATGGCGGCGCCGGTCCAGTCGTATCCGGATTGGGACGTGAGCCGCGTGATCTCCCGCTCATTCAGGTCCAGCAACGCCAGCCCGGTTTGATTGTACGGGATGATCAGCAGGCGATCCGCGTCGAGCACCGAAGACTCGGCGATGCCGTCGGGGATTATCATCTCGTCCAGGTTGCTCCCCTTCTCGATCGCAAGGTCGTCGACCGCCAGGAAGTAGACCCGACCGAGGTTGTCGCCGTACAGCACCACCTCATCGGAGCCCTCCTGTTCGCGAACCAGTATCCTGGAGGGGGAGTCATATAGCGTGATGGTGAACATGTCCGCCGTGTCCACATCCACCACCGTGACACGCGAACCGCTGGAGCTCGACACGACGAGCAACGGAATGTCGCCGTCCTCCACCACCGCGATGTCGCTGGGGTTGGACCCTCCATCGTACTGGTTGAGGGTGGCCCAGAAGCCGGGCTCGCCTTCCGGGTGTGGCACCAGGGATATGGCGTAGATGTCCTGGGAATCGCTCGCCAGGACGAAGATCATGGGATCATGCGCGTCGTCTGCGGGCCGCGCGACGATCTTGATGGGGATGACCGATCTCGGATCATCGTCGGTGACGAGCTTTACCGAGACGGTGCTCGCGACGGGCTCGGTCAGGTCGATCATCTTGATCACTCCATCGGCGCCGAAGATGACTATCTGCCTGGTGACGCCGTCCACCACGAGTGAATCCATGAAATGAACTCCCTGGATGGTGCGGCCGCCGATACCAACGGACAGGATTCGCGGATTGTCCGTTGCCGGCAGCCCTGTGAGATTGACCACGGCGACTTCGTTGGGATTGAACAGACCGCCGGAAGATTCTGCGTCGCTGTCCTGGTGATAGAGGATCGCGTATCTCTGCGTGGGGTCGAAGGACATCCCCCCGAACACGGAACCGATGGCGAACTCGCGCGTGGCCCCGGTAACGGGATCCACCCGAAAGAGGGCCTCGTCGATGGTGGTTTCCCTCGGATCCTCGGGCGCGGTCATTATAAAGAGCATCTCCTCCTGTCCGGGGACGGGACCGCCTCGCATGCTGACGATCTCCTCGCCGAGCCTAGCTTCGAACACCGTTTTTATTTCGACGCCGTCTTGCGCCATCTCCAGAAAGAGGACCCTACCCGGATCCCCTTCGAGGAAGGCCAGCCCCGATTCGAGGCGGACCACGGTACGCAGGTTGATTTCGTCTCGATACAGGCCCTCCACGTCGCAGCCGGTCGCCGAGCAAAGCAGAAGGAAAATATAGAATATTGACGCTTTTTTCATGGTTCTCCGCCTTCCCATCTAGTCCGTGATCTCGTCGTTGAGGGCGTATCCGGTGACGGTCTTGACCACCCCGTCCTGGACGCCGATGAAGGTCATCCTCCCCGCGGGATGATCTTGCGCGATGAAGACCTTGTCCGTTCCCTGGGAATAGCCGGAGGCCGTCGGCGGAGATCCCAGCACGAGCGTGTCCACGATGAAGGTGCCCATGTCGATGATGTCCGTCTGCTTGATTCCCTTGGCGTCGTCCCGAAGGAGGAGGAAACCGCTGTCGCCGTCCGGCGTGAGGAGAAGCTGGCCCGGGCTGACCGGGATCTGCTGGAATTTCACCTGCAGCTGAGCCAGGTTGACCAGGGAGTACGCGTTGGCGAACGATGTGAGCGTGGGCGTGACGGGCTGGTGGATGACGACCGCGGTGTTGCTGTCGGTTCCCGCCGCCACCGACTTGATCTGCCTTTCAAGGAGCGTGGACGACACGTTCCATGTGAGGCCCGTCCAGGTCATGTTCGTGAGCACCCTGCGATCGGTCTCGTCACCTCCGACGGTGGTGTGCAGGAGGACCGAGTCGCCGTCCGGAGCCACAGTCGCTACACCACAGATCAGATTTCCGAGACTCACGTATTCGAACGGGTCCTGGAGCGGATCCAGGGGGAGAGGCAGGCTGAACACGGCGACCTGGGCCGTTTCGCGAATGACGAACAGCCCGAAGGAACCGTCCGGGGAGATGTCCAGATCCGTGGGCACGCCCGGAAGCACGTAGGTGCGTATGTCGTCCGTTCCGTCCAGGGACGCAGTCACCACCGTGGATGATCCCTCTTCGCGAGCCACCGCCAGGGCGCCGGACGGGTCGATTGCGATCTCTACCGTGGACGGATCCACCAACGTGCTGTCGAACATGGTGATCTGGGGCGGAATACCTACGCTCGAAAGGTCCGAAAGATCGATGACGTTGATCCCCTCTTCGGTGATCGCCAGGGCCCTGGTTTCATCTTCGTTGAAGACGATCCTTTGCGGGTGCATCCCCACCGTCATGTCAAAGACCTCCGGTGCGCCGGCGGTCGTGACTATCACGGAAATCTCCTGGTCCGTTCCCGGAGGACCGGTCTCCGCGGCGAAGAGCGCGTCGTAAAAAGCTATGACGAAGGTGCCGTCATCGGAAACGGCCAGGGCGTTCGTGTCGGGGCGCACCCCCACGTCGACTATGCCGGGAATCCCCTGAGCGTTCACCCGGATTATGGTCACCTCGTCGGACTCGATCGCTATCACGGCAGCGGCGTCGTCCTGCGCCAGTGGGACCAGGTGGGTCGGCCTGGCGCCCACATCCACCACATCGATGACCAGGGTTTCCGAATCCACCACAACCACCGAGTCATTGGCCTCGTCGGCGATGAAGACGTAGCGCCCCGATCCCTGCGGAACCCGGTAATCCACGGGCTCTTCCTCCTCCGGCGGATCCGTGTCGCCGTCGGTGTCGCCATCGGCATCGCCGTCCGTGTCCATGTCGGTATCCATGTCCGGGCCGCTGTCCATGCCACCCAAGGCGGCTTCCCCGTCCGCACTATCCGAGCAGGCTCCGTACAGCAACAAAGTGAATGACGCCGCCAGAAGCAGGATCCACGCCGGGCGAATTGTTTTTTGTGAATATCGTTTCATTTCATCATCTCCTGGTCGACCGGCGGGATTACCTCCGGTCGGGTAGAATCGATGGTTTGTCATCATGAATCAAGAATAATGCAACAAGAATGCCATGTATGAACAAACTTGAACAGCATTAGTCAAAGCTTGAAATTACAGCGATTTTTCAAACACTGTTTTTTTTGGAGGTGTGCCGGGTGTGCCGTTCTAAAGGGCCGAAAAAGGTCTTCACGCGGTCATGTCTGGCATAAATGTCATAGTTTAAGCCGGCCTCCATCATCTTCCCCCTTCTTTGCGGCTCCACGGGAGGTTATGGCGGTGAGCCTGGGGATGAATGTCTTTCCGGCCGCCATGCGTTTGCCCATCAACCATGACATGAAGAGTCCGAACACCAGCCCGACCAGGCTGCCCACCACCGCCGTACCGTCATTGTCCCAGCCCGTCTTTCCGGCGATGAGAGAGCCGCCGAGCGCGCCGCCGACGAGACCGAGCGCCGGCACCAGGTAGAGCACTAACGATGCCTTGACCAGCGCGGACTCTTCGATCGTGATGCGAACCTGATCGCCGGGCTCCGCGTTGACAGTGTTGTCCAACGCCAGCAATAGATTCCCGGTCTGGCCGCCCAGTGTCCGGCACGCGCCCTTCGCCGAGCACGAGTTGCACGCCTCGCTTCGCTGCACGGTCACCTGGACACGATTGCCCGGTAACACATCGGAGACCATCCCTTCCTCGTGGCACAACATACTCATGATCGATCCAGCTTCATGTCCGCGTCCGGTTCCATTTTAAAGTCGGCCTCCATCATCTTCCCCTTCCCCTACCTCAGGGGAAGGCCGGGATGGGGTTTTCAGAAATCGCTCCAGCCTATTGAGCCCTTCTTTCAGATTGTCAAGGGAGTTGGCGTAGCTCAACCGCAGGAAACCCTGTCCGTGGGGGCCGAAGTCCACCCCGGGGGTGAGGGCGACCCCCGCCTCCTCGAGAATCTGAAACGCGAAGGCGTACACATCGTTGGAGTACCGGCTCACATTGAAGAACACGTAAAAGGCGCCCGTGGGCTCCACCAGCACGTTGAGGTTCATGTCCTTCAGCCGTTTCAGAACAAGTCGTCGCCGCTCGTCGTAGCACAGCCGCATCCGCTCGATGTCGTCCTGCGCATTCTCGAGCGCGGCGATGCCGGCGAACTGCGGGAAATCCGGCGCGGATATCAACAGGTTCTGCTGGAGTTTCTGCACCGGGCGGACCAGATGCTCGGGCAGTATGGCCCAGCCGAGGCGCCATCCGGTCATGGCGAACAGCTTGGAGAAGCCGCTGACCACGATCGCGTCGGGATCGAACTCGAGAACCGATCGCGCCTCTTCGCCGTATGTGAGCCCGTGGTAGATCTCGTCGGAAATGATCTGCACGCGATCCCTTGTGACATCCACCAGCTCTTCGAGCCGTCTGCCGGACGTCACGATGCCGGTGGGATTGGCCGGGGAGTTCAGCAGGAGCGCCCGCGCGCCGCGTTCTACCTCTTTTCGCACCGCCTCGGGATTGTACTGAAAGCCGTCTTCCTCCCGGACGGGGAGCCGCACGGATTCCCCATGGCAGGCGATGACGAAGTTTGGATAGCAGGCGTAGCAGGGGTCGGCCATAAGGACGCGGTTCCCCGGATCGAGAATCGCCGCGCAGACGAGCAGTATCGCGCTCGAGGTGCCCATGGTGACCACTACCCGTTGCGGCGATACCTCGACGCCGTAACGGCGGTGCATCCACGCGCAGATCGCTTCGCGCAGCTCGGGGTGACCGAGGGAGTGGGTGTAGTGAGTTCGGCCGTCGCGCAGGGCTCGTATTCCGGCCTCGCGGATCACTTCCGGCGTGTCGAAGTCCGGCTCTCCCACCTCCATGTGGATGATGGACTTCCCATCGCGTTCCAGCTTTGCGGCGCGTTCGAGCACCTCCATCACCAGGAACGGGGGCATGCGCGCGGCTGTTTTGCTGACAAGGGTACTCATTTGTCAGCTCAAAAAGCGTTTGAAGAAGCCCTTTTTCTTCTCATCTTCCTTCGAGCGCCGGATCTCCATGATCCGGACCTCCCGGGCAGCTTCTATGTTCCTGGGGTTGACATTGAGAACCTTCTCGAAATGGGTCCTTGCCTCGCTCATGCTGTTTGCCTGTTTGAGCAGTTGCCCCATATAGAGATGAACCCGCTCCGATTTCGGGGCCAGTTCCTCGGCCCGCCGAAGGTGGAGTATCAGGTCCGCGACGGGCGTGCCGGGATCCCGCAGGGCCGACTGGATCTTCGCCCACGTGGCAAGGTACTCGCCCTCGTTGGGGTTTAACTCTCGCGCCTTGTCTACAAATTCCAGCGCTTTGTCGTATCGACTTCGGCGGAGCAGGACGAGCCCCTTTTGATAGAGCGTTTCGGCATCGAGCGCCTCGCGCACCTCCCTCTCGGCGTGGGCGGCGGGTATCAGGGACGTGCGCTTGATCCCCGCGCTGATGGCCTCTACGTATTCTTCGCGGGTTTCCGGGTCCAGCAGCGTGGCATGAGCTTCGGAGAGATTGGAAAAGACATATTGGAGTGTCTCGCGCAGATCGGCCGTCCCCGTGGTTCCGGCCCTGTCGGGATGATAGGTCTTCGCCAGCTTGAAGAAGGCTTTTCGAATCTCCTCCGTGGGGGCTCCGAGGGGGATTCCGAGCATCTCGTAGTAGTTCTGCCTGGCGATGACCGAGGCCTTCTCCTGTATCTGCCCGCGCAACGCGGCGATCTTGGGATCGCTGGAGATCTCCTCCGCCGATGGAGGTGATATCGAGTCGAATTTGGGCCTGGGACCCGGGGCAATGGACGGCGTACCGGTGGCGGGCGGCACGTCCGAGATCACGGCCTCCTTGGTGAGGAGCAACACGTACAGAGTCGAACGAACCACCTGCCGATTGTGGCGCCCGTTTTGGATGATCTCCTCCATGGTCTTGCCCTTCGAGAGGAGCTCCGCGCACAGGGCCTGTTCCGGAGCGTTGAGCCGAAATCGCTTGAGCACGTCGACCGAATCGACGGAGATCCATCTTCCCTCAACCGCGTCGAGCACCTTCTCCATCTTCATCCTGGCGCCGTGGGTACGCGCGCCGGCCATGAGCACCGGATATGTGTCCACCTGAAAGAGCTCGTCCCGACCTTCTCCCACCAGCAGGTTCACGTCCTTGTAGAACGCGTACCTGGCGTCGACCATTGCAAAGACATCCATCAGCTTGAGCAATATCTGGCTGCGAAGCCCGCGCATCAGGCCGGCCGCCTCAACGGCGCCCTGCCGCATGAGGATCTCCCCGGCGAAGCCCCCTTTGGTGCTCATCTCCTGCTGGCACGCGCGGAGCTGATCCTGGTTGATTTGCCCGAGATCGAGGAGGATCTGTCCGAGCCCCTTGCCCTTGACCGAAGACTTGACCTTGGCGGGCATGCCCTCCCTGAAATAGATGGTGACGTTGTCTTTGTTGTCGGCTGTCTCGAGGGTGCCCGTGAGCTTGCGCTCCATGAGGTAGATCAATATGTGCGAGAACGGCGTCTTCGTGAAAGTGCCCTCGGCGAACGGTTCGGGCCTGTTGGTGCTCATCTACTCCCCTCCGGGAATGCAGCCTGGAAAGAGAAATCATTTCACAAACCCCCGATGGACGCAATCGGCAGTGGTATCAAGGCTCAAGCGAACAAAAAAAGAAATGATAATCTGTGAGAAGTTTGCGCGGGCAGATACTATCCCTGCAAGGACGCAGAGTAACCAACGATATTTGTAGAAACAGCGAGTTGCCGAACCGTGAACGATGCATCGCAACAGCACGCGCTTTTTGCCGAAATTATCAATACCCGGCAGCCGGCAAGTCCCTTGTCGGGGCGCTGATTTCCCTGAGTGTGATTCTGGCTGTGCTGGTCGGGGTATCGTTCCTCAACCTGTGGGCAGCAAGCAAACTCCGCCGGCAAGCCGATGCCCTCGATCAGAACAGCGAATAGTTACCCTACTCACTCTTTACAATAGCACACATTGCTAAAAAGCAACCCTCCCTCAATATATCCGGCACTCTTCATAGGAAAAAACACAGTCTGTGCAAGTATGAAAATATAGTGCAAAGCCTGATATAGTTAGTGTGCAGACATGAAAAATATATGCAAAACCGAATTAAATATATGTGCTGGAAGTTTGGATAAGTGTGTAGGTAGACAAACATATTGAGATAGTTCAATATACCCATATTGAAGTGTGAAAACCAACAGCTTGATGGGCATGCGTAATCGGTCAAGCGACATGCTTCAGGGTAGAAGGAGGGAAAAAACCGCATGAAAGAGCATCACGAGGCCGAGCGGCTGTATCTCGAAGAGAGGGTGCCGCATATCGAGACGAAGGCTCTGAAGCGATCGTCCGTGCCGATGCCGATATATCTGCAGGAGGCCGATAGTCTGGCGCTCTGGTGTCTGACCGACCGGAAGAAGCTTTTTGCGGCGGGTCTGGAGCGGGAGGTGATCGACGCGCTGCCCGAGAGGATCGACCTGGCCAGGCGGGCGGAGACATTTCGAAAAGGTTTCGTCAAGCGGCGAAAGACCGACACCGCGTACGTCCGGAAGCTGTCGGCGCAAGCCCGCAAGATCAAGGGGGAGTTGGTGCGGGATCTCAGGTTCGCCATGAAAAGGTCGGGCGATGTCGAAGACGGTCTGTTGCGTTATATTGAAAAACGCGTGACCGAAGCGTCACTTGTGCAGAGCCTGAACGACCTGTCGATCCTGTGCAAAAAAAAATCGAAGGAGCTTTTTGCCATAGGAGTGGGGCGCGAAAAGTGGGACGGGACGGCGGGTCTGTCGAAGGAACTGGCGGGCGCGCTGGCCGACCGCAAAACCAGAAAGGGAGCGGAGGCCCATTTTCGCATACTGAGGGACCGGGCGTTCACCCATCTGAATGAATCGGTCGGCGCGATCAGGCTGTGCGGCCGATACGTCTTTCATACGAACCCCGATCGAAAGATGGGCTACGCCAGCGCCTACCGACGCAGAAAAAAAAAGCCGGGTAGCTGAACCCCCCAATCTACCCGATCGCCCATTCGAGCTTCCGGTTGCGTGGAGTCGGTCGCCCGATGTATAGGTGCCCTCATGGGTTATCCGTCCTACATAGGCTCGCGCTATATCCGCTCCAGGAAAAAGCGGTCGATCTCCGCCATCACTGGGATCGCGATCGCAGGGGTGGCCCTCGGCGTGACGGCGCTTTCAACGGTGATCTCCATATCGTCCGGCTTCGAGAAGGAGTTCGTCAACAAGGTGCTCGGAGTCAACGCGCATGTGCTGGTCATGAAGTACGGCATCAACTTCACAGAGTATCGGGACGTCATGAAAACCGTGCACGAACTGCCCGAAGTCAAGGGCGCGGCGCCGTTCGTGATTCAGGAGATGATGATCTCTAAAGACGAACACACGGCCGGGGTCCTCCTCAAGGGCGTCGATCCGGATCTCATCGGCACGGTGCTCGACCTGCCCCGCCACATCATCAAGGGCGGTATCGACGGTCTCCGGGTTCCCGGCGCCCTTCCGCCCGAGCGACCGTCCATTGGACGGGAATTGACCACGGCCCAGAAGGTGGAGCGCGCCCTGGATTCACCGGATGCCGGCGCGGGCACGGAGCCCGCCGGCGACGTGGAAGAGATCGTTCCGGACGATCTGCTTCCGGGGATAATCCTCGGTCGAACCCTGGCCGAAAACCTGGACGCCGGGGTGGGCGACGTGGTTCGGGTGACTACCCCTCTCATCGGCCTCGACATGCTCGGCTGGTCCCCTTCGGACGCCACCCCCACAACCATGAGATTCAAGGTGATCGGCGTTTTTTACGCGGGCTTCCTGGAATACGACACCAAGCTGGTGTACGTGGACATCTTCCAATCCCAGCGCTTCTTCGATCAGGGAGACTCGGTTACCGGCGTGGAGATCACCGTCCACAATATCGAGACCGCGGCGGACGTCTCACGCCGGATCAGGAAGATACTGGGCGGCGGGCCCTACCACACGGTGGACTGGGAGCATCTCAACGAGCCACTGTTCACGGCTCTCAAGACCCAGAAAGTGGTGCTGACCGTGGTGCTGTCGGTCATCGTGGGCGTGGCCGCGTTCAATATCATCGCCACCCTGATGATGATGGTGTTCGACAAACGCCGGGAGATAGCCATTCTCAAATCGATGGGAGCGTCCCACGGAGGGATCCTGCGGATCTTTCTGTACGCGGGCACCGTGGTGGGAGTTGTCGGCATTATCATCGGGCTGGTCGTCAGTTATGGAATATGCCTTGCCCTGGACAAAATCGGATGGCCCCTGGATCCCAAGGTCTATCTGATAGATCACCTCCCGATTACCATCCACTGGCTCAATTTCGCGGTCACCGCGGGCGTGGCGTTCCTCATCTGTATCCTGGCCACCATATTGCCCAGCCTGAGCGCCTCGCGGCTTCGTCCTGTGGACGGCCTCCACCGAGGCTGATCGAATACATCGAATGTCTTAAAGGAATACTTTGACGTTTGCTTGCGTCCATATTCATGAGCTTTCGACGAATTGGTTTACTTTTTTTGTACTCAACCGGGCTCTGTGGTCAGGATTTATTTGATGCGGTATTCTCTACTACTCGCGCTCTGCCTGAGTCTGGTTTCGGTCTCCCTTGCCAATGCGGGTGCAAATCGAACATACGTCATCAAGAAAGGCGACACGCCCGGTGCGGTGGCAAAGCGGTTCCACGTTCCGCTCGATGAATTCCTGCGCTACAACAATCTCTCAAAGAGCAGCTCGTTTCGGGTCGGCGATAAACTCCAGATCCCCAACAAGGGTGAGGTCACCGGTAGCAAGTATGTCGTCAAGCCCGGAGATTCCGTGGCCAAGGTGTCCGATTTCCACGGAGTTTCCCAGAATGATCTGCGAGCCGCCAACGGAATGGGGAAGAACGGCAAGCTCAGGGAGGGCAAGGAGATCGTCATACCCATGGTCCTGCGCGGCGGCGCCTCCCGCAGTCACGTGGTTCGCAAGGGCGACACCCTCGCTTCAATCGCAAAGAAATACGGGATCAAGGTCAAGCACCTGACTGCGGCCAACAAGATCGGGAAGAAGCAGAGGCTCAAGATTGGGCGCACACTCATCGTCCCCGACGAGGAAGACGCGCCGGACACCTATCGCCCCAAGAAATCGTCCAAGCTGGTCAAATCGGGCACCAAGATCCCCGGAGGGGTGATGCACACCGTGCAGCCGGGCCAGTCCCTCTGGATGATCGCCAGGGCGTACAACGTGAAGGGCGTGAAGATATCCAAGCGCAACGGCATATCAACCGACACCCCCTTGAGCATCGGAAAGAAGCTGATCATCCCCGGCGCGAAGGAAGTGGTGCCCGTCCGGGTAAAGGGCTTCACCATCCAGCCCGTCCGTTTCGTCAGAGTCTGGAACAGCGAAACGATAACTGTTCGACTCATGACCAGGTCGGGCAAGGTCAACCAGAATTCCCGCAGGAGGCTCTCCAAGCTCTCCGGCCCGAGAAGATCTCGCAGGAGCAAGCTCTTGCACCCACGCATCATCCACATGATCCAGCGCGTGGCCGAACGATGGCCCGGCAAGACCATCGAAATCGTGTCGGCATATCGACCGGGCCAGAAGGGCACGGAGTCACAACACAGCAACGGCAGAGCGGTGGATTTCCGTGTCCTGGGCATCTCCAACAAGGAGCTGTTCGACTTTTGCGCCGAGCTCCCCAAATCGGGATGCGGATACTATCCCAATTCGGTGTTCATCCACATGGACGCCCGCAAGAAATCGGCGATCTGGACCGACCTCTCCGCTCCGGGGGAACCTGCGAAGTACGTCAAGAAGGGCGCCAAAAAGCCCGCCCAGACCGAGATCCAGATCGATACCGAGATCCAGACCGAGACCCAGACCAATTAAAGCCGGCCGCCATCATCTTCCCCTTCCCCTCGCAGGGGAAGGCCGGGATGGGGTTAGATCTTCAGAAGTTCGGCGTTCTCAAAAGCGTCGTTGAGAAGTGGTTGCAAGTCTATCCCGGCCTCGATGGCGGCCGCCTTTGGGATGTGGCCCTTCGTTTCGGGGTGCCTGGGCACAAAGAGAGAGCAGCAGTCATCGTGGGGCAAGATGGAAATCTCGTACGTGCCGATCTTCCTGGCCAGTTCGATGGTCTCGGTCTTGTCAAAACCGATGAGCGGCCGAAGGATGGGCATGGTCGCGACATCCTGGACGACGGCGAGGTTCGTGAGGGTCTGGCTCGCAACCTGACCGAGGCTCTCACCCGTGGCCAGCGCGGTGATTCTTTCACGTCCGGCAATTTTCTCGGCGATCCGTATCATGGCACGCCGGTAGAGCAAGACCAGGTACGACGCGTCCGCCCTGTCACGCAGCAACTCCTGTATCTTGGCGAACGATACCACGTAGAGTCTGAACCCTTTCTGCCTTTGCGCCAGGGTGCGTGACAGATCGATTACCTTGTTCTTTGCTCCGTCGCCGGTGTAGGGGAATGCGTGGAAATAGACACCGACGAGATCGAGTCCCCGCTTCTGCAGGAGATGGCCTGCCACCGGGGAATCTATTCCCCCGGATAGAAGCAGGGCGGCGCGACCCGATGTTCCCACGGGGAGCCCACCCGGCCCCGAGCGCTGCTCGGTCCACAGGAAGGTCCAGGAAATGCCCACTTCCACGCCTATTCTCAGGTCCGGTCGCTCCAGGTCCACGCCCAGACCGGTCGCTTCCGAAACGGCGGCGCCGGCGATCCGTCCGATCTCGGCGGAGTTGTGATCGAAATTCTTGTCGGAGCGCCTCGCCGTGATGCGAAACATGTCCCCGGCGCGCGCGTGATAGTCGTTCCCGATCTTGACGGCGTTAGCGGTGATCGCCTCTATACTCTTTTCGCAGAACACGGCGGCGGACAGGGACGAAATACCGAACACCCATCTCAGGCGTCCGAGAAGATCTTCGTCCGCCGCGCCGAGCACGAATATCCTGCCATGGACGGGTTTCACCTGAACATCGTCGCGACCGTCGAGCGCCCTTCGAACGTTTCTCTCCAGAGCCTGCTCGAAGATGTGGCGGTTCCCTCCCTTGAGAAAGAGCTCCCCCACGCGCAACACTACGCCGTGCCCTATGAACATCGAGTCTCCTTAGATGCCGCGGAACAATGATATTGTTCCGTGGCGCCTTAGATGCCGCAGGCCAATGATATTGTTCTGTGGCGCCATGATGTTTCAGGTCTTGCCGGCCCTCCCCTCGCGAACGGCGATTACGGAGTCGATCATGGCCCGTGCTGCCGTGTCGATTTCAGCATCCTCGGTATCGGGACCGAGGCTGAAACGAACCACGCCCTCGTTTGACCGGAGACCGGCGTCCAGCAGGCAACGGGGCGGGCGGGTTATTCGGGAGTGGCAAGCCGAGCCGGACGAGGCCAGCACGCCGCGCATCTCAAGAGCGTGCAGCAACACCTGTGAGCGAACTCCCTTCACGGCCAGCACCACCATTCCCGGCGCGCGCGCCTGCCGGTCCCCCAGAAGTCTCACCCCGTTTACCTCCCCCACAACCCGGCGAATCAGCTCTTGTGCCTGACTTGCCATTCGCTCGACCATCTTCTGTCCATGCTCCCTCGTCATCGCAGCGGCGACGCCGAACCCCACGATCCCCGGGAGGTTGAGGGTCCCCGGCCTGATCCCCTCCTGCTGATCCCCGCCGCAGATGAGCTGCCTCGGCACAACGCCTGGGCGAAGCAGCAACGCTCCCACTCCCTGGGGGCCGTGGATCTTGTGCGCGGATATCGACACCATGTCGACAGCAGCGGAGTAATCAAGAATGCCCAGTTGCGCCGCCGCCTGTACCGCGTCAACATGAACACGGCACCGGGGGGCTGCTCTCTTGACCAGCCGGGCAACCTGCTCCACGGGCTGGACGGTCCCCATTTCGCTCGCAACATGAACCAGGGAAACCAGCGCGGTCCTCTCGTCGACGGCGGCCGCGAAGTCGTCCGGATCAATCACTCCACGGGACCCCGCCGACAATTCCAGAACACGTCCACCCCGCTGCCCGACGAGCTTGCATGCGTCTTCCACCGCTGCGTGCTCCACCGTGCTGGTGATAACCGTGTCCCGTTTCCCCCTGGGCACGGTCCCGAGTACGGCTGTTGTAATCGATTCGGAGCCGCCGGACGTGAACACGACAGTCCACTCCCGGGATCCCGCGAGATCCTTGACGTGATCCGCAGCCTGGGCGATCTGCCGCGCGGCGTTGAGACCTCTTTGGTACAAGGACGATGCGTTGCCGAAGCCGGACTCCAGCGCATTCGCGACAGCCTCGCGAACCTGCGGCCACGGCTTTGTAGTTGCGGCGTTGTCCAGATAGGTTTCTTCGGTGGCCGAGCCCACTTGGGTACCGAGCTTAAGTGACGTCGGCGGGAACAACTTCCACGTATTGGCGGTTCTGGCGTTCGACAAAAGCAACCAGGCCTTCATCGATCGCGAAGAGTGTGTAGTCGCGACCCACACCGACACCCTTGCCTGGATGGAAAGTAGTCCCGCGCTGTCGAACGAGGATGTTGCCTGGGATGACCTTCTGCCCGGCAAACTTCTTGATGCCCAGCCGCTTGCCGGCGGTGTCGCGGCCGTTCCTGGTCGATCCCTGTCCTTTTTTATGTGCCATCGATCTCTCCTAGGCTTTTATCTTCGTGACGCACAGCTGCGTGAAGGGTTGCCGGTGTCCCTGCTTGCGACGGTACTTCTTGCGTTTCTTGAACTTGAACACAATAATCTTTTTATCGCGGGATTGCGCGAGGATCTCTGCCTCCACCTTGGCCTTGACGATGATTGGTTTGCCGATCTTCGACTTTTTCCCATCGCCGAGCATTAAAACTTTATCGAAGACTATCTTGTCACCTACCGAGCCCGTGAGTTTTTCGACGCGAAACTCGTCGCCTTCGTTGACCCGATATTGCTTTCCACCTGTTGCGATGACCGCATACATGTTGACACTTCCTTAAACGGCGCTTCATCGGCGCTATGAGCCCGGATAAAATATCCCGGGAAACAGGAGCGGTATTTTACCCGTAAACGACCGTCAATCAAGGATTTTTTTGCGTTCTATGGCCCAGGAGGTTGATTGGCCGCAAGCCGCCGGAAAACGTAACGATATCGCCGAAATCGACAGGCACGGCCACATGGGGCCCGTCGATGTACAGCCGGGCCGCCGAAGTTTTTGACCTGATGGAAAAGGTCTCCTGCCTGCGCACGAACCCGCGAACAAGGGTAGCGCGACCGAGATCAATCGCGCCGCCGGAAGGCCCCGGCTCGCGAACCGCGAACTGTAATCTACGGGATCCCACGCGCATGGATTTTCCCCCGGCGGCCCTTATGGCGGCCGTGGATCCCGTGGCGGTGGAGATCCATACCCCGGAGGACATCTGCTCCTCGTGCAGATCGCCGTGCTGCAAGAGATACCTGGTCGTGGATGCCGGACAGTCATGGGAGAACAGCACGTCGTTGAGCACGCGGTTGTTTACCACCTCACCGTTTACCCTGACCTCCATCCTGAACAGGCGGGTTGAAACGAGGCTTCCGTCAAGCGCCTTATCGAGGATCTCACCGAAATCGGCCGCCTCTCCTGCGGTGAAATAACCCACCGAGGTGTTGGGCGACGAGTTGATCGCCAGCACCGGTGTGTCGCCGATGGAGTGAGACGCGTGAAGCACGGTGCCGTCGCCGCCCACGGTGACGACCAGATCAAACTGATCCGGATCGACTCCCACGAAATCGTATCTCCAGGTGAAGTCCAGATCGCGATTGTCCAGAGCACGACGGATGGACGCCATGGCTTTCTCGTGGTCTTCGTGAGCGGCGATGAAGTTGGTCACGAGGGGATCCCGCCGGTTCATCATGACTCTGAACGGCTCGAACGCGCCCATAGACACCGTTTCCGTGTAGGTGGAGCGCCTGTGAATGACGAGAATTCGCGGCAGGCTCATCGTCTGATTTTATCCGTGTCCCACACTCTCCACAAGGAATGAAAATAGTGTATTGTCTCGCCGTACAAGAAAGATGGGTGATGAAGGATGAGTCTTACTGCGGGTGAAATCGGCCTGGTGGCGACGAGATGGCAAGACGACCTCGTGGGTGGCATCCTTCGAAAAGCCATATCCCCCGCCGAGCCCGACCGGGTAGTTCTCGAGGTGCGGACGCCCGGATGCAACCACTACCTGCAGATCGTCACTGACCGGTTCTCGTCGCGGATCTGCCGGATAGCCGAAAAGCCGCCCTCTGCGACACGACCCCACCCTTTCGTGATGTTGCTGAGGGGGCACGGGACCGGCGCGGTGATCAGGGCCGTGCGACAGATAAACGATGACAGGGTGGTAGCGATTGATTTCCACGCGAAGGGCGCCACAGAACAAAATTATTGTTCTGCGGCATCTAGGGGCGCCACAGAACAAAATTATTGTTCTGCGGCATCTAGGGATGTCGTGGGAACTCTCGTCTGCGAGCTCACCTCGCGACACGGTAACCTGTTCTGGATCGGTTCGGGCGGGCTTATCACGGGATCCTTCTACCCGAACCGATCTCACAAACGCGCGCTCGTGCCTGGAAAGCCCTATATGGAGCCGTTGCAAAAGGTGAATGCGGCTACGAGACCCTCCAGATTCGAGGACGATGCCGACATTGAGCGCCGGATCGAAGATTTCTATCTGGATCGGGAATCCGATACCGCCCTGGAACAAAAGAGACGCGTGATCACGCGCATGGTCCGGATCGCAAGGCGGCGGCTGGAACGACTCTTGAGTAATCTGGAAGAGGACAAAGCGCGAGCGCAAGAAGCAGAGGTCCTGCGAAACCGGGCATTTCTTATACAGGCCAATCTCGGCCGCGCGCAACGGGGTGACTCACGGCTCGAGGTCACCGACTTCGAGGGCAACGACGTGGTGGTGCCCCTGGATCCTTCCATCGATGCGGTCTCCAACATGGAGCGCCTCTTCAGGCGGTCGAAGCGGCTGGGTCGCGCGACACCCCGGATTCGGGAAAGGCACGAGGAGGCAACCGGACAGCTCGTGCGGATCGACCTGTTGGTCGAACGAATTTCGGTCGCCACAGAACAAAATTATTGTTCTGCGGCATCTAAGGTAGCCACGGAGGATCTCCTCGATGAAATGCGCGAGGAGTTGGAGGAGCGCTTCCCGGATCTGGCCGCGCGAGAGGCAAGGTCGCCACAGAACAAAATTATTGTTCCGCGGCATCTAAGGAGAAGCGGTACGGCTCCGGAGCACCTGCCGTACAGGACGGTGGGTATCGTCGCGGGGAAGATCGCCCGCGTCGGCCGGAGCGCGGCCGACAACGACGCCCTGACGTTGAAGCATGCCGGACCGAACGACTTGTGGCTTCACGTTCGCGGACGCAAGGGCAGCCACGTGGTCGTCCCCATGGGCAGGGGAGAGGATCCCACACCCGACGTGCTGGTGGACGCGGCGCACCTGGCGGTCCATTTTTCCCAAGCGAGAGGCGAGGACGACGTGGAGGTGACGTACACCCGCCGCAAGTACGTCCGCAAACCGAGAGGTGTCGCCCCCGGCGCCGTGAGCGTTACCAGGGAAAAGACGCTGATGCTCAGGCTGGACGAGGCGCGCCTAAAGCGCCTTTTAACCCCATCCCGGCCTTCCCCTGAGAGGGGAAGGGGAAGATGATGGCAGCCGGCTTTAGGGGAGGATCAGTAGTCGCCGGGCTTTCCCGTCCTCGACGAACCTGACGAAGACCCGCCGGCGAACTCGGGAGGCGCCTCCCCGTGGGCCAGGTTATCGAAGCGTGTATAGATCGCGTTGAAACGAAGCTTCACCATTCCCGTGGGTCCGGAACGTTGCTTTCCTATTATGATCTCCGTGACACCGGGCTCATCCGTATTATCGTTGTACATCTCGTCGCGATACACAAACATGATGAGGTCGGCATCCTGCTCGATGGCTCCCGATTCCCGCAGGTCGAACATCATGGGGCGCTTGTCGGGCCGCCCCTCCACACCGCGATTCAACTGGGACAGGGCGATGACGGGAACGTTGATCTCCTTGGCAAGGTTTTTCAAGGTACGGGATATCTCCGAGATCTCCTGCTCCCGGTTGTCCTTTCTTTTCCCCCCCGACTGCATGAGCTGAAGATAGTCCACTATGACCAGCCCGAGCCCCTTCTCGGCCATGAGACGACGGGCTTTCGCGCGGATCTCGATCGGAGTCATGGGAGCGGTGTCGTCCAGGAAAATGGGCACGTTGTGCAGGACGCTCGCCGCTTCCATGAGCTTTCTCCAGTCCTCAGGCTTGAGGTTGCCCGGCGCGCGCATCTTGGATGCGTCCACCCGGCCCTCGGAGGAAAGGATCCGCCTGACCAGCTGCTCCTTGGTCATCTCAAGGGAAAAGACAATCGCCGGCTTTCCCGTTTCCTTTGCGCTGTTGAACGCCATGTTCAACGCCAAGGCGGTCTTGCCCATGGCGGGGCGTCCCGCCACGATGATCAGATCGGATGGCTGGAATCCGGCTGTCTTCTTGTCCAGCTCGCGAAAACCGCTCGGCATGCCCGTCACGTCTCCCTTGCGCAGGGACGCCTTCTCCATGTCCTCGATGGTATTGGCGAGCACCTGAGAGATGTGGGCGTAGCCCTCGCCGATCCGGAACTGGGACGCCTTGAAGATCGTCTTCTCCGCCGTGTCGAGATATTCGTCGGCTTCCTCGTGATCCCCGAAGCCGTCGGCCACAACCTGCTGGGCCGCGTAGATCATGCGCCTCACCGCCGCCTTGGATCTAACGATGCGCGCGTAGTGCTCTACATTGGCGACAGTGGCCACACTGGTTGTCAGGTTGTCAAGGGCCATCGGCCCGCCGATCTTCTCGAGATCGCCTGCCTTCAGCAGCTCGTTGCCGAGGGTCACGTGGTCCACCGGGAGACCCTTGAGGGAAAGATCCTGGATGGCCCCGAAAATCCTACGATGAACTTCGACGTAGAAATCTTCTTTGTTGACGATTTCCTGCACCAGGTTGAGCGCCTGGTTGTTGAGCAGGATACAGCCGATCACCGCCGCCTCGGCTTCCTTGCTGTATGGAGGCACCCGCCCGCTCGGCGGGGACTGAATGCCGGATTCTTCCTTACTCGCGCTCGAGGGCTTGTTCATGCGGCCCCCCCTTTTCGAGAGTACCTGACGGGCGTTTATTCCTTGACGACCCAGACCTTGATCTCGGCGTTCACACCGCCACGCAACTTGGCAATGACCGTGTACACACCCAGGGACTTGATCGGTTCCTCTATCACAATGCGGCGTCGATCCAGGGTAACGCCTTCCTCGGCCAGCGCGGAAGCGATATCCTTGGAGGTGACCGATCCGAAGAGCTTTTCGTTGTCGCCCGCAGCCTTGGTGACCGTGACACTGACCTCGTGGAGCCTCGCCTTTACCTCTTCCACCCGCGCCTTCTCCACATCGATCTGTTTCTGGATCTCCCGGAGCGTGTGCTCGCTCAACTTGATGTTACGAGATGTAGCCTGGGCGGCCAGACCCTGTGGAATTAAGTAGTTGCGTGCGTATCCCGGTTTGACGTTCACAATGGTCCCGGAGTTGCCGAGATGGGGTACGTCTTCGCGTAGTATGACCTTCATGGCGCCTCCTATTTCGGTGCCGTAAAGGGCATTAGAGCGATATTGCGCGCCCGTTTGATGGCAAGGCAAACCTGGCGCTGGTGTTTTGCGCACGTCCCGGAAATCCGGCGCGGTACGATCTTGCCTCGCTCGGTCATGAAGTAACGAATTGCCTGCGCGTCCTTGTAATCGATCTTGAGCGTGCTGTCGGCGCAGAATTTACATACGCGCCGTCGCCTGAAACCGCTGCCGCCGCTACGACGCCTAGGTTCCCCTTTGTCTTTTTTGTCTTCGTCGTATTGCTCGGACATATGGTCCTCCTACTTGGAATCCTCATCGGCAGAGTCCTGCTCGGCCGGTTCGTCGTCATCCTTTTCCTCGGTCTTGGCGACGTCGGTCTCGGGCTCTTTTTCCGGGGCCACTTCCTCGGCCTTGGCGATATAGGGTTCGGGCTCCTCGTTCCTGGGCACGAACGAGATCTCCTCCTCGCGTACAGGCCTCGCCTCCGGATCCACGTCCTCATCAACCTTGACCGTGAGGTACTTGATCACGGTGTCGAGCATGCGAAGGTTTCGCTCGAGCTCGTGCACCATATCCTGGTAGCCCAGGTAGCGCAGGTAGATGTAGATCCCCTTGGGGTTCTTTTTGACCGGGTAGGCCAAGCGGCGATTGCCCCAGTTTTCGGCGCGCAGAAGCTTGCCATCGAGTCGAGAGATCACTTCCCGGCACCGGCCGGCCGCCTTGTCGATCACGTTGGTGCCCGACTCCGGGTGGAGGATGAAGATGGTCTCGTACTCGCGCGCCCTGTGCTTGGGCAGAACGTTGCTCATGATGCCTCCTTGCGGGTCCAGCCCCGGATCTTGTGTCCGGAGCAAGGAGTAGCTCGCCGGCGAAAATACCCCGCCTGAGCGAAGAGAGCCTTCGTATCCGAAGGACGGGGCTGCGTCAAGCTATTCGTGATACGGTATTAGGTAGCGCAGGTGCGAATGCGTCTTGAAGAAGGAGGAAATGTAAATGCTCAACACACTAATTATTTCATTGTTGGCGTTTGCCCTGGGGGCATTCACTTGCGGTTGTGGCGTTGATGACAACCGTGGATCGGGGGATTCCGATTCGGACAGCGACAGCGATGGTGATAGCGATACGGATACCGACACGGACACCGATACTGACACGGATTCTGATTCAGACACGGACACCGATACGGATACGGATACCGACACAGACACAGACACGGATACAGGTACCGATACCGGCACTGACACAGACACCGATACCGGCACTGACACCGGGCCGGATCCGTGCCCTTCGACGGCCCCGACACCGGGAGATTCGTGCTCGCCTATCGGAGTGAGCTGCTCCTACATGCCCCTGACGGTCTGCGTGTGTACGGCCTCCGGTTGGAGTTGCGCCTATTAGAGCGGCAGGTGATCCGGCCGTTCTACACGGCTGGGACGCAAAGCATCGCGGCTAACAATACCAACCCGGATCCCGTCACGACGATCTCTTCCACAACCAGAAACCGCGGTTTGATCACTCTCGCCAGGCGGTAGGCGGGCTGGCTGACGGCCAACGGCATCAGGCCGAGGGCCAACGGGTTGACGGCGACGCTCCTCCCGATGTCCCCGGCGAACAGGGCCGCCGCCGCGGTGGTGGTTCCGCAAAGGGCGCACGGCTCACCGGTCAGCCCGGTATATGGGCACGCGGTCAGGAAGGCGATGATATCGCCGAACCATCCGGTCGCGACCCCGCTGCGAAGAAGGAAGCCGAGAAGGACCGTGACCCACGCGCTCATAACGACCACCAGCAGCGCGAGATGAACTCCCCTCGGGTTCAGGCGTGTAACAGTCACGGCTGGGGTTGAGGCTGGACCGGATCCATGGGCTCCATCGGCTGCATGGGCTGCATCGGTTCCATGGGTTGCATCGGCTGTCCGGGAGCCTGCTGCCAGGGACCGCGCGGATCGTACATCTCTCCCTGTGAGAACATCAGCACCCACCAGATCACGACCGCTATTATCGCCAGCGGATTGAGGATGACCCCGGCGATGGCCGTGCCCTTCGGTCCGCCCTTCCTGGTCTTGATCACCAGATCGACTATTCCCAGAATGAGCCCGATGATCGCCGGGACCACAACCCACGTCCCGCAAAAAGGAAAGGCCCCGAAAACCAGGGCGATGATTCCTATCACGAGGGAAGCTATGCCCATGCTCTCTCCTCTTAAAGCCGGCCGCCATCATTTTCCCCTTCCCCTCGCAGGGGAAGGCCGGGATGGGGTTCTTCGAGTCGATGATAGAACAATTCGGGTCGCACGCAAGAACTACGCGTACTCGAACACACCCTTCGCGATGGCCTTGTCCCCCGATCCCTCCACGGTGACCGTCACGGCGGCGAAACCCGGCTCGTCGAGCTTCCAACCCTCCACGATGAGGGTATCGCCGGGCATCACGACCTTCGCGAACCTCGCCTCGAGGGCCTTGAAGCGCGCGGGGTCGTCACCCGCCAGCTCCTTCAGCGCCACCCGACCCGCGATGCCGTAGAAACACAGTCCGTGCAGGATGGGCCTGTCGAAACCCGCCGCGGCCGCGACCTTTGGATCCGAGTGGATGGGGTTGATGTCGCCGTTAAGCCTGTACAGGAGGGCCTGATTCTCCGTGGTGGGCACACGCACCTGGAAGTCCGGGTCCGCCCCGGCGGGTGGCTTTACGCTGAGCAATTTCGGCGGACGCTCTCCCCCGAATCCCCCCTCTCCCCGCAGGAGGAGTTGCCATGACGTCCGGGCTGTCGGCTCGTCATCCACCGCCGTCTCGGTCTCGATGACAACCATCGCGCCGATCTTCATGTCCCAGATTCCGCGTATCTTCGCTGTTGTGCTCAGAGTCCCGCTGTCGGGAAACGGCTTTACCAGCTCGGTTCGCTGTGCGCTGTGAAGAAGGGTCACCATGTTGCCGCGCGAGGCCTTCAGAAGCTCGAAGACCGGCTCGAACGCCGGGACGATCCCGTAGGTGGGGAGCACCTTGTGGGGTGGATTCTCCAGCAGGTAGCTCAGGTCGTCGGTGCCCGCGCCCAGGCCGATGGCGTAAAGCGCAGTGTCGCGCCAGTTGTACTGCCGAGTCAGCGGGCCGAGCGTGCGACCCACTGTCGATAGGTCGATTGTCATTTGCTTTCCCTCACTTTTCACCCGTCGCCAGGCGCTGTTCATCGAAATCCGCGGCGTTCCGTTGTACCTGACTCAGGTTATCTCCGAGGCGGATCTTCTCCTCGATCAATTCGTCCCGGTATGTCGCCAAACCCCACTCCCCGTCCGCGCGGGCCATCTGGAAACTGACGCCTCGGGTGGTCGTGACCGTAGCCGTGGTCTCGGTCAGGGCGCTGATTTCCGTCACGGCACCGAGTCCCCGGGCCAGCGTTCGCAGGCAATCGCGCCGCAAACAGAAGGCGGAAAACGCCTCGTGGGCATCCTTAGATCCGGCCGCTTGCGCCCAGGTTCCGTAGACCGCGACGGGATCTCGACGGTCCGCGGGGTATGATCGGTCCACTATCTCGCCGATGGCCTTGAGTGTTCGATGGATCGAGGAAAGGGACCAGCGGCTGTCGCGGTCGAGCTCATCGAAAAGACATCCGGTATCCGCCGAATCCACGCAGGGGGCCAACCTGGCAAATGCTCCCGCCGGGCTATTTCGCGACGGCGGCTGCGATTGGCAACAGGTTGCGGCGGCGAGCAGCGCGACGGCGACGATGGTTCTCATGGTTCGCCAATAACACGGGGCAAGCGCGTTGGACAAGCACATGAAGAAGATGATATATCGACGCGACGAACGGAGGTAAACCGGCTCGATCCGGTCCTCTCCCAAGGAGATATGTCGACGAATGAGCGGTTCCGACAAAGACAGCGGGTCGCCCTCAGTCGAACCGGCGGCCGGTCCCGCGCACGAGGAAGAAGTGGACGAGGAGCTTCTGGCCCTCGCCCCTCCTCCCCCGAGCATTCGTCAGGCCCTCTTTGTGGGGATCGTCCTGGCGTTGACCATTGTAATGCTCGTCTGGTTCTCCCCGGAGCTCAGGTACTTCCTCCGGTCTTTCCACGGGCCCACCCATCTCGGCGAGGCCCCGGACATCGATACCGGCGCACTCAGTTCGCACACTTATGTTTCGATCAACGGCCTGCCCATGATCAGCGAGACCCTCGTGTTCAACGAGGGCGTCAAGTGGTTCGCCCAGAGTGACACCGAGCGCAAAATGTTCTCCCTGTCCGGGCAGTCCGACATCTTCGTGCAATGGGCCGTGCCCGACGAGCACAAGGCTTACCGGGACCCGGAATTCGACCCGGTGAGCCCCCCCTTGCCGGCGTTCTTCGAGGGGCACTTGATCAAACGCGGGGAGATCGGCCCCAATTTCGACAAGGTGTGGGTCTTCTTCGATTGCCTGAACGTGCACACCATCTCGCGCTGCAAGTACTGCCTCGGCAGGACCTCCATGGATTCGTGCAGGGAGGCGTTCACCTGCCTCGAGCGAAATACCTCCGAGCAATGCGGGGAGCTCCTCGAGCGCTCCGCCGACGGACTGGCCTCCGAGATCGGGGATCTGGAGAAGAAGGTGAGCCTCGGGGAAAGCCCACAGGAGTATCGAAAGAAGATCGCTCATCTTCGGGATCTGGAGATGTCGCTCAGGGAACAGGGCGTCGCCGTGGCGGCGGTTCGTCTCGAGGAGATGTCCGCCCGGGCCGAACGGTTGCTGCGGATGGTCGGTGATGAGGGAAGCGAGAGGCGGGATCTCGAGTCCATCAGGGCCGAGGTCCTGGGCATGCAGTTTAATGACATGATGACAAGAGCGGGCAAGCCCGCGTCCGTGGTCGATTCCTTCAAGGGCGACGACCGGGCGAAGCTGGATCTCGCCCTGGAGCGCTACCGGAATCTGGTGAAAGCGGAACCGGCCAAGATCGAGAATCTGAAGGCCCTTCAAGCCGTCATCGAGATCGGCAACGGGCTTCAGAGGCTCAAGGAGAGATTGGCCTGGCTCGACGAGAGAATCGCCAATCTCGATCCCACCCAAATGGGTTCATTGAAAAATTGGAAGCTCAGCCCGGAAAAATCGACCGGCGCGGAGATACTGGCCGCGGTGGAGATTCTCGAGCAGGCCCTTTCCAAACCGCCGATTCCCCGCGCGGAGATCGGCGCCGACGCCGGCCCCGCGGCCAAGGGGCCCGGGGCTGATATCGACGAGATCGATGAACCGGATGCCAGGCGAACGGCCCTGGCGCTGCGGGCCGTCTCGAGAAGGGCGGATTCTCTTCAGGACAGGGTTGCTTTCGTGGAGCCGGGCCGGATTCCCGATTTCGATAAATGGGCCATGAAATCCAACACGGTTCTTCATCTGTGCAGGAGCACGTCCAGGGACGGCTGCAAGATCCCCAAGGGACTCCGAACCGACGAGATAATCGGGGCCCTCGACCGGCTGGAGAAGATGCTCGAGGGAGTGGCGCCCGTGGACGGGGAGGTACCCCCCCTGTCGAGCAAGCTCGATCAGGGAATAGACGATCTCGACGAAATAAGAAAAGGCATCCGGGAGATCGAGGTCCGCTCAGGCATGGTCGAGCTGGAAGTAATGGAACCCCTTCACGCGCTTCGAAAGTCCATTGCATCCCTCGCCGACAAGCCCGGCGGCGCGCCCGAAGTCGCGCGGGAGCTGGAGCGCGTGAGGCGGATGATGATGGAGAGGGGCTTCTACTCCACGCAGCTCAAGGGCATGCCAAAGGAGCTCGCGGCGATCGAAAAGACGCTGGACGCCGGGATATTATCAAAGCTGGACGGGCGGCTCGACGCCCTCGCGGCGACCATTGACAGGAGCGACTGGGTGCTGGTGGACGGCGAAGTGCCCATCGACAACATCTGGGTGCTGTTCATCTACCTGTTGCTGGTTGTGATGATAGTGATCAACGTCAAAAAGCTCTGGCGATTCTGGCTCGCCTGGAGAGCCTGATCTCCGTGGCCCTCGATCCTACAGAAACCAATTACACACCAACCCTCGAGCTCACCGTGGCCGGATGGTTCACCCTGTTCGCCGCCACATGGGAGATCCTCTTCAATCGCCTGTTCGCCTACCTCGGCTTCTACTCCGGGGTGGGGGCCGATGGGCCCCTGGCCTGGCTGGCCACCTCCGGCTACCTGGCCATGACCGTCACCGGGATGATGGCCCTGGTGCTCGCGGTGCCCGCCGGAGCCCGCCTGGTGGTCACCCGCCGTTTGCCCGGGGTGTGGTGGCGCGCAGTGCTGTTCCTGATCTCCCCGACTTACCTGCTGGTCATCTTCTGGGCGATCTTCAGCTCCGGCCTGTCGCCGTGGCTCATCCTCGCCGGCTACCTGACGAGCATTCTCTCCGCGTTCTTCCTGTCCGTGCTCTCCGTCACGCGCAAGATCGGCCCGGGCGCGAGACGAACCATGCTCGCCCTGGGACTCATGGTTGCGCTCCAGGCGTTCGCCTGGACGGTCCTCGATTTTCTGGAAGTGGATCGGTTCGGCGATTGGGGAGCCGTGGCCATCCGCGCGTACCTGGTCTCCGAGCTGTTGATGGTCGCCATCCCCGTCATCGGTTTTTTCATATTCTTCCTGAATAGCCCGCGCAAGCTCGGTGCCTTCATCAGGAGGCCCCATCTCACCGCGCTTTTCGGAGCCCTGGTTGCCACGGCGGTGGGCCTGGGTGTCGTGCTGTACACCGACGACGGCGGGAGCTTCATGTCGCAGGTGGCGTACCTGTCCATGGGCATCACCATGTCGGTCCCCGGCGGACCGGCGGTCTATCTGATTTCCCTGTTCTTCGGCGCTCTTCTCGTCGGATGTCTCCTGTTCTCTTTTGGGCGGTGGAAGACCGACGGAAGATCACAGAGGCTCGGCCTCGGCCTGGCGTTCGTCTGGATCGCCGGGTTGCAGCCGTATCGCGTGTACCAGTTCGCGCTGATGCTGCTGGGGTTTGTGCTGATCACTCTGAGCATGGCGGAGCTGTCGCCGGTGGGGGACAAGGGCAGGGATAGCGTGGAAGATCTGTTGTACTAAAATCCGAACTCGACACCTATGTTAAACATGATGTTCATCGAGCGAACTTGTATTTCGTCGGCGTCCGGGAAGTTGGGGCGGTCGTCCTGAATTTCTTCGTTATCCACATCGTTGATCATATGCATCATCCACGTGACGCCCGGTACGATGTAGATCGGCCCGACGGGGATGGCGTACCCGAGGAAGACCCTCGGTCCCACGTTGAACCGGTGTACCCAGTCCCAGTCGTCGTCACCCCATTTGTGGGTGTGCGTGTCGTCCCCGTCCTCCCACTTGCTCTTACCCGACAGCGCGATCCACATCCCGATGCCGAGGGAAGCCTGAAACCCCTTGATGTTGAGCTTGAACGCGATCGGAATCTCCAGGTAGGTAACTTTGTCCCAACCTGTTACGTCCACATTGAAACCGGGGACATTGACGTCGATTTCCGTCTTGCCGCCCTTGCCGATGAACCCTACTCCCGCCTCGATCGCCATCATCGGCGTCAAATAGAAGTCGAAAAATACATTGAACGACAAGGCGAACTTCGGCTTGGTGTCTATGTAGTTCTGCGCATCGCCCCCGTAATTGTCGCGCGCAGCCAGTAGATCCTCGTAATCCCCAGCGATCATGGCCATCCCCATGCCGAATGTCGCACCGACGACGAATTTGTTGGCACTGCCGAGCGTGTCGGTCCCGACAGCCACGCCTTCCGCAAACGCATCGGCTCCTCCAAGAGCCGTAACAAGAACAATCATTGCCATAACTGTTTTCTTCATAATTCCTCCCAATAAGTTGAAGAAAATTCTATCCGCTAGTTTTGGAAGCGTCAATTGTCAGCGAGGCGTTTGTAAGCGATGCGTTGTTATGCTTCATTTTTCTCGTCGGCGGTCGAAAACCGGTATAATCCCCGACCATTTCGAGTGACAACCAAGTTGGCAGATAACCGCAAACACAGTTGTCACAACGCATCTCATAATGTGTCTGGCACCCTTGTGGTTGGGCCCCATGATAAGGGAAGACGCGGACTGTAAAAAGGTCAACACCGATTACTGCGGCGGAGGCGATGCCAAAAAAATCGACGCCTGTACGGCACATGCCTCCCTGCTTGGTTGCACTCTGTAGCTCGCGTTCCTCAAGGCCCTTCTCATCCACAAACGATATTTGCCCTACACTTCGGTTGACAGACGCAAACCTCTTGGAGCCTAATTGATCGAAACCGCCATTCCCCGTGGGGAAAAAGGAGAGCCAGCCATGATCCCATCGACGTTGCGCCAAGCCCTTTTTACATTTGCCGACCTCGCCCTCATCGCCGCCTTTGCCGTGCTGCAAGTAGGTTGCTGCGGCGAGATCGAAGCCAGGAACGCCGAACTCGAACAGTTCAAAACAGCGCGGGCCTCCGAGATCAAAGATCTGCGCACCAAAGTAGCGAGCATGGAGGATCTGCAGCAACAGCTCGCCGCGGCCAAATCCAAGCTCGACTCCACCGCGGGCCGAATGAACGATCTCGAGGCGCGAGAGGAGCTGGCTGATAAGCGGTTGCAGACTCTCAAGGGTCTGCTCGAAAAGCTCAAGGGCGTGATCGAATCCGGCGATCTCTCGGTGCGCATCAAGCGCGGACGCATGGTCCTCGAGCTACCCAGCGCGATCCTGTTCAAATCGGGCGAGGCTGACCTGAGCGACAAGGGCAAGGAGACCCTCGACAAGGTCGCGACCGTGCTCAAGGATATCAAGGATCGGGAATTCCAGGTGGCCGGCCACACCGACAACGTACCCCTGAGCAAGGACAACCCATTCGGCAGCAACTGGCACCTCAGCGCGGCCCGCGCCGTGTCTGTGGTGCAGTACCTGGTCGAGCAAGGGGTGAGCCCCAAGAACCTCTCGGCCGCGGGTTACTCCCGCTATCGCCCGGTCGCGTCCAACAAGGGCGCCAGGGGCAAGGCTCGCAACCGCCGGATCTCGATCGCGCTGATGCCCAACCTCAAGGAGCTCCCCGACCTGACCACCCTCGAGGCCGAGTTCGGCCTCAAGGAGCCCGAGGTGGGGTATTGAGGGCTGTCATCAGATGAACGGGATATGCCGCCTGGCCGTCCTTCTGTCCGGGGCCGGCTCGACCATGGTCAACCTGCAGGAGCACATGAAACGGGGCGAGGTCCCCGCCCGCATCGAGGTCGTTGTATCCAGCCGGCGCGGGGTGCTGGGGATGGAGCGTGCGGAGGGCCTCGGCATCACTACGAGGGTACTCACCAGGAAGGGCTTCTGGAGGGACGGGGTCTTCGAGGTTGAGGCCTACTCGGCTGCGCTGGCCGACTTGCTGGAGGAATATTCCCCCGATCTGGTGGTGATGGCGGGTTTCGTGACTCGCCTGGCCGAGCCCCTGCTGTCCCGTTACCCGGTTATGAACGTGCACCCGGCGCTTCTGCCCATGTTCGGCGGTGAGGGTTATTACGGTCATCACGTGCACGAGGCGGTGCTGGAGGCCGGGGTCAAGGTGTCGGGGGCGACCGTCCATTTCGCCGACGACGAGTACGATCACGGCCCCATCATCATGCAGGAGGCGGTCGAGGTGCGCGAGGACGACACCGTGGATACTCTGGCCGCCCGTGTCCAGGAAGCTGAGCGCAGGATCTACCCGAAGGCCGTCGCCGCCTTCGCCCGGGGGCTCGTTCGGGTGGATGGGCGCAGGGCGATCCTGGCGCCGGTGGAGGTAGAATGATGTTGTCGAGACACACGAAGCGTCTCCCGGCGATCTTCCCGGTCCTGGCGCTCGTCGGCTGTTTCGCCTGCTCGGCCGAGAATGCCCCCAATCCCGGCGACACCGTCTTGAAACTGCTCGATCTGCACAATCTGGCGGGGAAACTGCCCGAAGAGCGGACAAAGGAGAGCTCGGAGGCGGAGGTGGACAGGGCGAAGCTCGCGGCGCTCATCGTGGATCTCGATGAGCACGATTCCTTCATCGCCGACATCTACGTCGGCTTCTTGCTCGGTGTGCTCGCCAGCCACCAGGCACGCCTTTTCGTCACAGTGGAGGGATCCCACGCCGAGGTCACGGCGGGGAGGGCCGGCGTCAAGATGCGTCTCATCGACGGCAACTGGAAGATAGTGCTCGGCGAGTCTGTGCCCCGGGAGATCAAAGAGCGCGCCATTGTGGAGAAGAAGAACTACGAGGAGGCGAAGGCCGCGGCTGCCTCGGCCTCTCAATGAGCCGCTTGCCTCAGTTGGGCAGGCACACCTTGCGGTTCTCGGCTCCTCCGCCTGTGGAGCGGCAATGGAACTCGGGATGAACGTAGGTTTCGCAGAAGTTCTCTTCGTCTTCCACATCTTCGCAGGTGACGAAACAGTACTTTTCGGTTGCGGATTCCAGCGGCGCGCACACCTGGGGAAGATCTGATTTACATTCACCGACAACGGCACAGCAATTCTCGTCGTCCTGGCAGGTGTGGGTGCAGTATCCCCCCTCGACGTAATCCGACAGGCACTCGATATCCCCCTCGATGGCGTCCGTGTCCGCCTCCGGGTAACATTCCTCCGGCCCTTCACACGGTTGCCCCGCGTACTCTTCGTTGTAGTCGTCATCGTCATAGTCGCACGCTGTGACACACACGCTCGCAACCAGCAGGAATATGGGCAGGACTATGGCTATCCTCATGAAGGGACCTCCTTGTGAAACAGTTGTCATATTGTACATGACGTCATGGGATTGCAAAAGGGGTCGATCTCTGTGACTTCGTGGTCAAGGCCCTGGCCATCCAGCACTCCGGCAATCCGCCTCTGCGCTTCTTCGAGTCGTGACAGCTCTGTCGGGTGTGGTATCCTCCCGCCAAGCTGTTGCGACTCGGGAAGGAGAGAGAGATGCCTGAGCTATCAGAAGCAACGCGACCTTTATATTGGAACATTTCCAGCGTGTGGATCATGTATGCGTTGTTCTTCGTCGCCTTTGGAGTCTTTTGTTGGGGTTTGTACAGACGGATCTCTTCATGGAGAAAAGGAAAGCCGGATGACGAGCGCCTTGCCGACTGGGGCAAGCGCCTGTGGCTGCTCATCAAGGAGCTCGCCCTGCAACAACGCACACGCGGCTCCTGGCTCCCGGGTCTGTTTCACAGTTTGATTTTCTACTCATTCGCGGTCCTCGTTTTCACGACAACGATCGTTGCCCTGGATTGCGATTTCGGGACCAGCCTGTTTCGGGGATACCTTTACGTGGCCTTGACCGTCGGCGCGGAGTTGGCCGGTCTCCTGGTTCTCATTGGAGTGGCAATCGCCATCATTCGCCGCACCGTGAAGCGTCCGAAAACCCTGGAAAACGGGCTCAGCGACATTTGGCCCCTGTTGTTGATCGCCGCGATCATATTGACCGGGTTCCTCGTTGAAGGGCTGCGTATCTCTACCAAGGGAGACGACTGGGCGGTCCTTTCTCCGTTGGGCTATGGGCTCAGCTTGTTGTTCGACGGGCTCTCGGAGCAGGCCGGCGCCTGCGCGCACAAGATCTCCTGGTGGACACACACTGTCCTTTCCATGGCGTGGATCGCCCTGATACCATACACAAAGTTTTTTCATTTGCTGGCCCTGCCCACCAATATCTTTTTTGCCAAGCTGAAACCGTGCGGCGAACTCTCCAGGGTCAACCTGGCCGAGCTCATGGATAGCGACGATTTCGACGAAGACACCTTTTCAGTCGGTGTGGAAACCGCGAAGGATTTCACCTGGAAGCAGCGGCTCGATTTCGATGCATGCATCTCCTGCGGGCGCTGTGAGGAGGTCTGTCCCGCGTACGACATCGGCAATGTCTTTTCTCCAAAGGAGTTTATTACATCGTGTCGGGATTTCCTCGATAAAAAGATCGCAAACGGCGGAGCCGCAAGTGAAGAGGAAGGTCCAACTGTGGTCGGCGACGGGTTCGACGAGGAATTCGTCTGGTACTGCCGGACCTGCGCCGCTTGTATGGAGGTCTGCCCGGCCTGTATCGATCATGTGGATACTCTGGTGGAGGTGAGGCGAAACCAGGTTCTGATACATGGAAATCTGCCGGACGAGGCCGCGCGCGCGTTGCGGACGATGGACACCACGGGCAACCCGTTCGGCCATCAGGACGACCGGATGGAATGGATGAAGGATCTGGATATCCGCGTAGTCGGTCGCGGCGAGAAATGCGATGTAATTTTCTGGCCCGGCTGTTTTACGTCGTTTGATCCGACCAAACAGCAGATTGCCCGGGACTTCTGTAAGCTGCTTTTCCGGTGCGGGGTAGAGTTCGGAGTGCTGGGCAAGGATGAAATATGTTGCGGTGATCCGGCGCGTGTCATCGGCGATGAGCGAATATTCCAGGAGTCCGTGGACAAACAGGTCGAATTGCTCAACCAGCGCGAATTTCGTGTATTGGTTACCTCGTGCCCCCATTGTTACAACACGCTCAAGAACGAACACCCGCAATTCGGCGGCAATTACAATGTCGTGCATTACACCGAGTTTCTGCGCGAGTTGCTCTTGTCCGGCAAGCTCAGGCCCGAGTCCGCAATCACCAGGCGAATCACCTACCAGGATCCGTGCTACTTGGGGCGCTATCAAAACATTTACGACGCGCCGCGGAAGGTCATCCAAAAGGTCGCCAGCTCACGGATCTTGGAGATGAAAGACTCGCGGCAGCGCTCAATGTGTTGCGGCGGAGGCGGCGGTCATTACTGGATGGACCTGAAGAGCGACGAGCGTATCAACAACATGAGGATCCGGCAGGCGATCGATGTCGGAGCGGAAACCGTGGTCACCAGCTGCGCCTATTGCAAGCAAATGCTGGAGGATGCAGTTAAAGCGCTGGACCTGGATGAGCGACTCGAGGTGATGGATATCGCATCCCTCGTGGTCTTTAATTCGCCGATTGTCGAACGGGGCTCAGATCCAGGTGATGGAGGTGACCGTGTACCCGTCGTAGGTGATTGAGGAATCGCTGTCGACACACGTTATCGCCTGATCATCCTGGACGAGCTGATTGTAGGAGCCGCTGGGGGACCCGGTGAAGAGGATGGTGCCCGAGCCGTTCTTCACGTAGAAGTCGTCGAAGCCCGACTCCACGTAGTAGGTGCCGGCGATGCACAGGGCCACCGCTCCCAGACCACTCAAGTCCCACAGCTCGTAGGCGCTGTCCGATGAATAGCAAGACTCGTTATCGTAGTAACCGTTCGTGTCGAAGGGGATTCCCGTGGTGTAGCTGTTGGGCAGAGGGCAGCTGATCGCGGCCCACTCCAACTCGGCGGTGAAGGTGCTCGAAAGGGGGGTTCCGCACACGTCAGTTACGGCGGTACTCACCTCGATGGTGTAGGTCTCGTTCCAGCTGACCCCCGAAAACGCGATATCGTAGGTCGCTCCATCTACTTCGGTGATCGAGTCGAGCACGCCTGAGCCGCCGGAGGTGGGGGTCCAGGTGACGGAGGTGCCGTCCACGTTCGTAACGTCTTCGCTGAAGGTGAGCTGATACGTGCCCGAGGTGTCGACCGCTTGCAACGTCAGTGCGATGTCGCTCGTCACTGACGGCGCCCCGGCCACCGGATCGGTACACTCGGAGTCCGTATCGGTATCGGAGTCCGTATCGGAGTCGGAGTCGGTATCGGAGTCCGTATCGGAGTCGGAGTCGGTATCGGAGTCCGTATCGGAATCGGAATCCGAGTCCCCGCCCCTGTCAGGGGTGACCTTCGAGTCCACGCATCCGAACGCCAGCCCGATAAGCGCGAGCGCGACCACGAGGTATCGAATCATTCTCGGTTGCCACATGGCAGGTCTCCTCACACTTATCGCGTTCGATATGTTTTTTTTAACTCTTCCACCACTGTGAAGGGTATTTTATCATAAGAACTGATAAAACAGGCAATATCATATTAAGGGGACGTGGAACGAAAATGAGTGTGGACACATATTTGGGAAAAACCCTCGACGGGAAGTATCGCCTGACCGCTCTTCTGGGCAAGGGCGGGATGGGCTCCGTGTACAAGGGGGAGCACGTCATTATCGGAAAGATGGTGGCGATCAAGTTCCTGCACTCGGAACTCGCGCAGAACGAGGAGGTGGTCAAACGTTTCTACCGGGAGGCCCAGGCCGCTGCGGCCATCGGGCACGACGCCATCATCGATGTGCTCGACGTGGGCATCTCTCCGAACAACGAACCGTACCTGGTCATGGAATATCTGGAAGGGGAGAGCCTCGGCGAGATGCTGGCCCGCACGGGCCCCATGGAGCTGGGTGCGGCGTGCGGGATCATGGAGCCGGCCCTGCTGGCCCTTCACGCTGCCCATGCAAAAGGAATAGTGCACAGGGACCTCAAGCCCGACAACATCTTCATCGTCCGCCAGCAAAACGCCCCACCGAAGATCAAGCTCATCGACTTCGGGATATCCAAATTCATTGAGGGTGTGGGCGGGGAAAAACTCACCCAGACCGGTTCCGTTATGGGCACGCCGGCCTACATGGCCCCCGAGCAGGCCCGCGGCTCCGCCGATCTCGACCATCGGGCCGACATCTACTCCATGGGCGTCATTTTCTATGAGATGCTCACCGCCAAGCTTCCCTTCAATGGAACCAATTTCACAGAGATCATTATCAGCATCCTCACCGAGGACCCCGTTCCTCCCTCGGAGGCCTTCGAGGGATTCCCGGTCGAGGCACAGGACGCGCTGCTTCGCTCGCTCAATAAGGATCCCGCCGACAGGTATCAGAACGCGTTGGAATTCGTAGAGACCCTCAAGGGACTCACCGCGTTCGACGGGCGTCAGGACAAGCTCACCCGGATCGCCGCGGCCGCCAACAAGATCACATTCGCCGGCGGAAGCCTGGGGGATACCTCCGGTGGGGCGCTCGAAGACAGCCAGGTCGCGGCCAACGTGCTGTTCCAGGTGGCGGCCCGTCAAGGTACTCCCGCCGGTTGGACGCAGACAAAGCCCACGTCCGGATCCCAGACCAGGACGCTCCTGCTCGTGGTCGCGGCTGCCGCGATTATCACAATCGGCGGTGTGATCACAGCCGTGCTCGTTTCGGGCAACGATCCGAATCCAACCCCGGATACGCTGGCACCGGGAGCGACCCTCACCGCACCGCAGCCCAGTTCGGTTACCCTCACCGTCGAAGGTGTGCCTGACGGTGCCCACATCTTCTTCGACGACATGCTGGTGACTGTAAATCCCTTCAAGGTGAAAAGGGTCGACTCGAACGCAATACTGCGCATCGAGAAAGATGGCTTCGAGCCCTTCGTGGCCTCGGTGATGCAGAACACCGATCAGAAGATAACCGTATCGCTCAAGCCCGGATCGGCGGATTCGCTTTCGAGTGTTGCGCCCGAAAAAAGCGGGTCGGTTCAAAGCTCGTCGAAGTCGAAGAAGAAAAAGAAGGCATCCAAGTCGTCGGCCGATCCGCCTCCCGCGATTACTTCCGCACCGGAACCCAAGACCACAAAGCCGCCAAAGAAAAAATCCTCGCTGCAAAAAGGAGCAAAGGGGACTAAGATGGCGGACAAGTTCGAGTAGATCAGCGTTCACGGAGGTGAGATGAAATCGAGATTCTCGTGTGTGCCACATGCCGTGGCGGTTGGCCTGGTCTTTATCGCGGTTACCGCCGTTGTTCACGCGGACGAAAAAGAAGAGGCAAAGACCCATTTCCAGAACGGCTTCTCCATGATGGAATTGGAGGACTTTGCGGGCGCCGCGGTTGAATTCGAGGCGTCCGTGGCGAAATTCCCCACCAAGAACGCCATGTTCAACCTGGGCATGTGTCTCAAGGCGATGCACAAGTATCCCCGGGCACTGCAGGTGTTCAGGAATATCCTCACACAGTTCGGTGGGGATCTTGACAGCGAGATGCAGTCGGAAGTCAGAAAGAACATCGCTTCGATAAACAAGATGATCGCGCAAATGGAGGTCAACACCAACATTCCGGGGGCATCGGTGCTGGTGGACGGGGAGGTGGTGGGCACCACTCCCCTGGGTCAGCCGCTGGTGATCGGCGCGGGGGAACACAGAATTCGCGTGTCTCTCGTCGGGTACGAGGACATCGAGAAGACGGTGGCCGTTGTTTCCCAGACCCACCAGATCGTCGAGTTCACCATGAAACCGACTGCCGGGGGGGGCGTCGTAGCTGTTCCGGTGGGTACTGACATCAAAGGAGCCCTGGTCTTTCCGCCCGGCGCGATGGCGCCGCCGCGACCCGTACAAGGATCGAACGCCCCGCCGCCGCAGGGATCACTGACGCCGCCGCCGACCCCGCCTCTTCCCCCGATACCGTCTTCCGACATTGGGCACACAATGAAAATCTACGGCATGGGCGTGGCCGTCCAGGCCGTGGGAATCGCCATCGGGCTCACCGTCCACTACTACGCATACAATGGCACCATGCCCCTCATCGCAGCCGGAGGACTGTACTTTCTGGGATCCGCCGCAGCGGGAGGCACAGTCACGTGGCTGTATGGAAATAAAAACGACTTTTACGATTTCCCCCCGTGGGCCGGTTTTATCGGATCCGTGGCCGGCAACGGCCTGGCGTTCGGAGTGGACGCATTGATATGGGTTGGCGTCATGGATCAGGACAGTCCGGACGATGTCAACGAGGGCATGACCCTGTTTTCACTTTACCTGATCGCGATACTGATTCCCCCGGTCCTGGAGGCAGTTTCCTACGCCATCTTCAAGAAACCCGAGCCCAGATTCCAAAAAGCGACCGCCTCGTTGAAGATCAACGGCCCCATGATCGCGCCGATCACATCGATGGACGGCACGGGGCGCACAACCCTCGGTTGCCACATCATCGGCGGCAAATTTTGATCGGCATTTACCGTGGCGGAACTTCCATGTTTTTGGAAAAATTTACCGAAATGGAACTCTAATCATTTGAGGTTGGTGTTTTCGTGTTTCCAAAAGGAGTTGTGATGGGTCGTACAAATACGGTTGTCATTTTCGTTTTTGCCTGTTTCGTCCTCTTGTGGTCGAGCTGTAGCGAAGATTCGGGGATGAGCGAGTTCATGGATTCGGGAACGAACGACACGGATACGGACAGCGGCACGGATGTCGATACGGACGTGGATTCGGATATGGATTCGGATACGGACGGGGATTCGGATACGGACGGGGATTCGGATACCGATACAGATGTCGACACGGATACGGATTCCGACCCGGAGTGCATCGACATGGACTCGGACTGGTGGTGCGAGGACTTCGATTGCAACGATACGGATTCGTCTATAAACCCGGGCATGACCGAGATTCCCGGCAATTTGATCGACGATGACTGCGACACACTGACCGACGAGACCGGGACCGATACGGATACGGATACCGACACCGACACGGATACGGACACCGACACGGACACCGACACGGATACCTCGACCTGCGGAACCATGGTTTACGTACCGGAGTGCGGAACCCCCACGGGCTGCAACTACTCGCTCGTCGATGAGGCGGCGTATTGCGACGGTCTGGACAACAACTGCAACGGTACCGTGGACGAGGACTGCCAGTGCCAGATCGGGATGGTTCAGAGCTGCTTTCTCGGACCTCCCAGCTACCACAACGTGGGCGCGTGCGTGGACGGGTCGCAGAGCTGTGTGCCCGTGGGAGAATTCGGAACATGGGGCCCGTGCACCGGCGGGATAACACCAACCCCCGAGGTCTGCGATTATGTGGACAACGATTGTGACGGGTGCGTGGACGACGATCTCTGTTGCTCACCCCCCATTGACTGCTCGTACCCCGTGGGCGACGCCCAGCCCTTCGTAACCAAGACGATCACCGGGTATCCGGGAATCTATAACGAGACCGACTGGAACACCGCCATGTGGACCTGGTCGCTCACCCAGGGGCCGTGCGATATCGTGCTGGGGAACAACAGCTTCACCATGAACGGATCCGCCGTCACTTCGGTCTCGGGGGCGGGCCTGTCAACACTCAATCTCTATTTCAATCTGTCTGGAACTCACGTGTTGACGCTCACCATCGTGTCCGCGATTCATGGAACCCTCGCCTGTACCTGGGTGATAAACGTGGTCGCCCCCGGACTTCGTGTTGAGCTGTGCTGGGATACCACCGGAACGGCGGACATAGATCTCAGGCTGGGCAGAACGGATTCCAGTTACACGAACGACTGGTTCTCAACCTCGTTCGGCCACGAGGACTGCGGATACAACAATTGCAAAGACGGTTTGTGGCACGATGTCAATTGGGGTTATCCGGACGTCGGCGGCCACGCGAACCCGCGCCTCGATATCGACAACATTTCCACGTCGGGTATTCCGGAGAACATAAATCTCGACAATCCGAGCCCGGGTCACAGCTTCCGGGTGCTCGTGCACTACTACGGCACGTCGACCACTACACATCCGGTGGTCAATATCTACTGCGGCGGAATACGCAAGACCACCTTCGGCCTGAGCCCGCAGGTCATCGGTTTCGACACCGCTGGAGGATGGGACGGCGGGGAAGGATGGAAGGTCGCCGATATCGAATGGGCCGGCGGCGTGTGGAGCGACACATGCGTCATCGATCCGGTGTTGACCGGGTCGTCGACTTACTGGGTGGAGAGCGGACCGTTCAGCTGGAACAACCCCACATTCCCCTGACCCCATCCCGGCGACCCCATCCCGGCCTTCCCCTGCGAGGGGAAGGGGAAGATGATGGAGGCCGGCTTCTAGTGGCCGATGGAGCGTGTGAGCAACCGCTCAATCAGGCCCTGGCTGTAGGTGGTGAGCTCGGTGAAGACCACGCCCATGCCCGGCGGATCGTCCTCCACGCGCACCACCTCGCCGGTGCCCTCGATGGTTTCGATGTCCTCCATGATGACCGTGAACCGAAGGTTGACCAACGTGCCGATCTCGAGTGGAACCTTGGACCTGATAAAAACACCGCTCCTCGAGATATTCGTCACGTACTCATGGATGAACGCGTCGAAGCTTTCGAACTCTTTGTTGATCGTGACCCGTTCCTGGTCTCTACCCGCATCAGTCATGATTCCTCCTGGCCCGCGCTGAGACGGCGGGCACGAACCTGGAATTCCTCCAAGTGGACCGTCTTGTCGGACGTGACGACCACCTTTTTTCCGATCTTTTCCTGGAGCGCTTTCAAGGGGCGCGCTCCCTCGCCCTTGAAGACCTCGGCCACGAACGGGTGAACCTTGACCTCGATCTGAGGTTTTCGGATCTCGTCGTGACGCCGTCTGATCTCCCGGAGCACCTCGTTGGCCACTGTCACCCGGGAAAGGGTGTTTCCGGTCCCGTCGCAGTATGTGCACCTCTCATGGAGGGTGCGTCCGAGGCTCTCCCGGGTGCGCTCCCGGGTCATCTCCACCAGGCCGAAGCGCGAGATCTGGATGACCGACGTCTTGGCCCGATCGTTCTCGAGGGCCCCTTTCAGGATCTCCATGACCTTGTTCCGGTTGGCGGGACGGTCCATGTCGATGAGGTCGAGCACTATTAGCCCGCCGATGTTGCGAAACCGTACCTGGTAGGCGATCTCCTCCACCGCCTCGAGGTTGGTGCGCAGGATCGTCTCTTCCTGATCCCTCGACCCCTTGCCCACGAACTTCCCGGTATTGACGTCGATGGCGGTCAGCGCCTCACCCTGGTCGATGACCAGGGATCCACCGGAGGGAAGCTCCACCACCCGGTCCAGGGCACGCTTGATTTCCTCCTCGATACCGAACGCGTCGAAGATGGGCTCGTCGCCGTCGTAGACCTGGATCGAATCGAGCCGGGCGGGCATTAAACTGTCCACGAAATTCCTGAGTTTGTCCGTGGTTTGGGCGTCGTCGATCACCATCCGCGCCACCGAATCGTTGAGGCGATCTCTTGCCGCGCGCAGGGGAAGCGACAGCTCCTCGTAAAGCAGCCCGGGCTTCGAGCGCTTCTCGTAGCGCTGCAGGATCGATCTCCAGGTATCGGTCAGGTACCCGGAGTCCGCCTCGAGGGCGTCGGCGCTCGCGGATTCGGCAACGGTCCTGGCGATGAGGCCTCCCTTCCTGGGAGCGATGCGCTTGAGGATCTTGGAGAGCCTCTTGCGCTCCTCTTCCGTGGAGATCTTCCTGCTGATGCCTCCCCTGTCGCTGAAGGGCATGTATACAAGGTGCCGCCCCGCCAGGGACACTTCGGCGGTGATCCGGCACCCCTTGGTGCCGATTGGATCCTTGGAGATCTGAACGCAGAGGGGCTCGCCTTCCTTGACTATTTCCTTGATCGAGGTGCGGCGCGATTTTCGGCGAGGCTTGTCCCCGCCCTCCCGATCGTTCGCCTCGCCCGAATTCGCATCGGTGAACGGTTCGAGCTCGTCATTGGTGATGATGTCGGACACGTGGAGGAAGCCGTGCTTCTCCAGACCCACATCGACGAACGCCGCCTGCATCCCGGGAAGCACGCGATTCACCCTGCCTCGATAGATGTTGCCCACCAGGGAACGATTCTGAGCGCGCTCCAGCATCAGTTCTACGATCATCCCGTCTTCGATCACCGCCACCCGCGTTTCCCCGAAATCGACATTGATGACGATTAGGTTTTCTTGTGACATGCGACCGTTCGCGCACTTTCTGTAATAGGACGGCCGGCAACAACAGCGGACCGACCGGATGGAAGTGCTGAACAAAGGTACACTCCTATGGCATTGGTGATCAAGATAACGATCATCAGACCCCGGCGAAGTGGGCAACATGGACGGCATGGACGTGGTGGACACTTAAAAAAACCGAAGCATTCAAGTTGCAGTCCACTCAGTCCACTCAGCCCACAGTCCATTCAGTCCACAACGTCCATGTTGTCCACTGTCCACAGCCCGGTCAGGGCCTCATGATCTTTGCTCCCTTGGGGGGCTTGAAGATAAATCGCTTGTGGCCGATGCCGGTGTTGGTTTTAACGTTAGTCAGGGTGAAACGGGTGGCGGTGCCGGCGCGGTCGATGAGCACGACCCGGCTCACCGATGGGCAGGAACCTTCCATGGTCAGGAGGATACGTTCCACCAGCGGGCTTTGCGTTTTGGGAACCAGCTCAATGACCCCTCTGGATCCTTCCACCGGCTTTGCATCCCCTCCCACAAAACGGGTGTCGAACGCTTCCTCCTTTTGCTCCCCGAGCACAAATCCGAATGCCAGTGCGACCATATCCTTGCCGCAAGATCCCTCGATGACGGTCCTGGTTTCCGGTCTCCACGCGCGGACCACCTTTCCGTCGGACACCACCAGCAGGCGCTCGGGTTTCTTGTATTCGAGGCGGATCCTCGATCCCCGACGGAGTTGAACCGTGCCCTCCATCACCTCCATGTCGCCGCCCAGAACGTGGATTGTCTCCTGCGTGAAGTCGGCCTCCAGGCTGAACACACCGTCGAGGCAACCACGCCCGTGGTCCAGCCATGCCTCGCTCGGATCCTTCCGGGCGTCGAGCCGATCTTCGGGGAAAGAGGCTATGGAGATCGCCGCCAGGACCCAGATGCAGGCGACCGCCGGGGTAACTTTCAACGATGTGATGAAGTGTTTCACCGCTGGTCTCAAGGAAGGGCGATGGCCTGCCTCGCGGCCTCGAGGAGGTCCTTCATTTCGGATCCCCTGGCGAGATCCAGAACGCGCATTCCCAGCTGGACGACCTCGGCCCGCCTGGTCTCCAGATGGGGAAGCACCCCGTCCGCCAGGGAGGTATCGTTCGGCCCCTTCAGGCGCGTGGAAGTGATCTGGATAGCCGAACCGTCCTTGAACGGGTGAATAGTCTCCTGGGTGTCGACCCCGGCGGAGCGACGCCCGATCAGAATACCGCGCCCGGCCTTTCTGATGGCAGATGCGAAAATCTCCGCCAGGCCGCTGGTCCCGCCGTTGATCACCACGGCCACGGGGACATCGAGGCTCTCACCGGGTGACCCGGGCTTCGCTTTCCACTTACGGTTGCCCAGATCCCCGCGCATTTCCTTCGAACCGATGGATCCTTTCTTGAGCAGCAGGTCCGCCAGGGCGATCATCTCGTCCTCGTCGCCCGCCGCAGCGTTCCTCAGATCGAGCACCAGCCCACCGCAGGATCCGGCGAGCTCGCGTGCGACGGTTTTTACCAGCCCCTTTTTGAAATACCGCACATGAATCGAGATCAAGTCCCCGTGGCGTTCGAGGAAGAAGGGTGTGAAGCTCCATGGTGTATAAGAGATCTTGATATCCCTCGTGACGCCTCCCCCCCGGGTGACCGAGACCTGGATCTTGTGGCCGTCCGCTCCCCACAGCGCGGCCAGCGCAATCGGACGCCTGACCCCGGAAACGCCCTTGCCGTTGATCCGGATGATCCTGTCCCCGTGAAGCAGGCCCGCATCGTATGCCGGGGAGCCCTCGTGAACCGCGATGATTTCGAGGACGTCGTCTTTGGGATAGACCCGCAAGCCGAAGCCGACGAAATCCGCCGGGATGGAGCCGATCTTCTTGTACACGGACGGCAGGATGTAGAACCCGGAGGGATCCCCCATCGCCTCGACCATGGCGTCCATCACGTAGCGCTGGAAGACCGTCTTGTCGAAATCCTCCTGTGAAAGGCCGGCGGCGGCCAGGGCGGACTCCAGAATTCCGCGCCATGCCCGATTGGCGTCCGGTCCGCTCACCCCCTTCCTCGGAGGGAGCAAGCCTGGGATCTTGCATCCGGGCGCGAAAAGATCTTCCCCGCAGACCCGCATAACCCCCGCGCGCAACAGCGTTGCCTTGGGCTGTGGGTCGAGGGCCTTGTTCCGCAGGAAACGCAGAGCTTTTTCCACCAGGGGCATGGTGACGTTGACGCCCCGCGAGTCGGCAAAGGTCATAGCCGGGATCATCAGAGCACAAAAGAAAACGGCTGTTTTTATATTCCAGAGACGCTCCGGCATGATCGACGAGTTCCTTTCCCTCAAGGATGCCAACCCCATCCAGGATACCATCGATTCGCGATCATGTAGAAGAGCACGGTGTCGATAATGATGAAGATCATGGCCGCGCGTGTCCATGCATGCGTCATTGATCCTTTACAAACATTACAGGACATATAGGATTTCCTATTCTCCGCAAACGCCCAGAAACAAGGAGGCAACGTGAGCGTCATCGAACCGGAAATCTGCCTTACTTTTGACGACGTTCTACTGAAGCCCAGCTACAGCGAGGTCATGCCCGCCGATGTGGACGTGACGACCCGGCTGACCCGCGAGATCAAGCTCAACATTCCGCTGGTCAGCGCCGCCATGGATACGGTGACCGAGGCGGAAACGGCTGTGACCATGGCGCGGGCCGGCGGCATCGGCATCATCCACAAGAACCTCTCGCCCGAGGAGCAGGCGGCAGAAGTTCGCAAGGTCAAGAAGTCCGAGACCGGAATGATCGTCGACCCGGTCACCGTGACGCCGGACCAGCCGTTGTCCGAGGTGCTCGACGCCATGCGGAGTTACAGCTTCTCGGGTTTGCCCGTGGTGGAGCCGGGCACGAGAAAGCTGGAGGGGATTATCACCCATCGGGACGTACGGTTCGAGACAAACCTCTCCCTCAAGGTCTCGGCTCTCATGACAAAGAAGCTGATCACCGCAAAGGACCACCTGCCCCTGGAGGATTGCAAGAAGCTCCTGCACAAACACCGGATCGAGAAGCTCCTCGTCGTCGACGATGACGACAAACTCATCGGGCTCATCACCATCAAGGATCTACAGCGGGCCGAGCAGAACCCCCACGGCGTGAAGGACAACCTGGGACGACTGCTGGTGGGCGCCGCCATCGGCGTATTGGAGGCCGACCGCGCGCGCAGGTCGGCTGCGCTGGTGGAACAGGGCGTGGACGTTCTCGTTATCGACACGGCGCACGGTCACACAAAAGCGGTGATCGATGCCGTCAGGAGAACAAAAAAGGAGTATCCGAGCACGCAGATAATCGCCGGTAACGTGGCGACGGGGGACGGCTGCAAGGCGCTCATCGAGGCGGGCGCCGACGGGGTCAAGATCGGGATAGGACCGGGCTCCATCTGCACAACGCGCATCGTGGCGGGGGTGGGCGTACCACAGATCAGCGCCATAATAGCCTGCGCCGACGTGGCCAAAAAGCTCGACGTCCCCGTCATCGCCGACGGTGGAATCAAGTTCTCGGGCGATGTCGTCAAGGCCGTGGCGGCGGGCGCCGAGTCGATCATGATCGGCAGCATGTTCGCCGGAACCGACGAGTCACCTGGGGAAATGGTCTTCTACCAGGGCCGCAGTTACAAGGTATACCGAGGCATGGGCTCCATCGGGGCCATGCGTGCCGGCAGCAAGGATCGGTACTTTCAGTCGGAATCCGAAAACAAGAAGCTGGTCCCGGAGGGTATTGAAGGCCGGGTCCCGTACCGCGGTCCGCTCGCGAACATACTGTTCCAGCTCGTCGGCGGCTTGCGCTCAGGCATGGGTTACACCGGCTCAAAGGACATCGCCACCATGCTCACCCGCCGTACCAACTTGATTCGATCCACTCCTCAGGGGCTTCGCGAGAGCCACGTGCACGATGTCATCATCACCGAAGAGGCGCCCAACTACCGCCTCGAACCATAATGCCGTCCGGCTCCCAGGCGTTCTTGTTTTTTTTGGTCTCGGCCTTTCTGGTTTCCTGCGGAGGGACGCAGACGCCGGTCGATCCGGGGCCGAGGGGCACCGTCAGATTCAAGTGCGAGCCCAAATCCGCAGTGCTCGAGGTGGACGAGACGAGACTCGGTCCGGTGAAGATGTTTGAGAAGACGGGGTTGCTCCTGCGTCCCGGCCGACACCGGGTAGTCTTGAGTGAGAAGAACTATTTCAGGGAGTTGCAGCTGGTAGAGGTGGTGGAGGGCAAAGTGACGGTCGTGGAGATCACGCTGCGCGAAGTTCCCGAATGACTTGTAGGCGGTGGAACTTGACCAGCCCTCGTCCCCGTCGATAGACTTGGCCGAACATGGAAGACAATTCTAGAATGCTGATCAAACGATGGCTGTGGGGCCTAGGCATCCTGGTGATCTTCTTCATCCTCGTCTGGAAGCTGGAGCGGCTGGCCAGCCTCGCCATTTTTTCATTCATCGTGGCATACGTCCTCAACCCGCTGGTCACGCGCCTCTCGAGGATAAAGTTTATCGGGCGCGCCGCCGCCACCATCATCACCATGTTCGGCCTCACCGTCGGATTTCTCACGGTCCTGTTTTTTATCATCCCCGAGGTATTCGAGGAGTTCAGGGCATTTATAGGGCGCCTCCCGGACCTTGCCGACAAGTTCCAAACAACCGCAATTCCCTGGGTGGAAAGCAACCTGGGCATGGAAGTTCCCGGATCCTGGAACGAGGCTTTCGGCCAGGTGTTGAATAGAGTTGAAAAGGGCGGTTCCGAGATGATCGCCCCGGCGGCCAGCGTCGCCACCAAGGTATTCGACACAACATTCTCCGCGTTTTTCACCATCATCGGCGCCCTCATGTTCCCCTTGTTCCTCTTTTTCCTGCTCAAGGATTTTCCCAAAATAGTGGGAGCGGTGGACCTGCTCATCCCGGGAAGGAACCGCGAGGCCATCCATTCCCTCGCCAGGGACGTGGACAAGAGCCTCTCGGCCTTCCTGCACGGTCAGTTCACTGTGATGTTGGTGCTCGGAACCCTGTATTCCGTCGGCTACTCGATCGTGGGTGTCCCGGTGGCAATCGGTGTAGGCCTGCTGACTGGTCTGCTGTGCTTCATACCGTACGTGGGCGCCGCTTCGGGTTTCGTCCTCGCCCTGTTGCTGGCCGCCCTGGAGATGAAGGGATGGGGATCGATCATCGGGGTTTCCATAGTGTTCGGGGTGGTTCAGCTGCTCGACGCCGTGCTGATCACACCCAAAATTCTCGGCGGAAAGCTCGGCCTCCAGCCTCTCTGGATCATTATCGCACTCATGGCCGGCGGGGAGTTGTTTGGTTTCCTCGGAGTCCTCCTGGCCGTGCCCGCGACCGCGGTACTCAAGATTTTCGTGGCTCATTCCATCACAAAATACAAGAAGAGCACCCTGTTCCTCTCGGATCGCTCCCCTGAAAATGCGGAGACGAAGCCGGACGGGGATCCCGAGGAATGACCCGCCCGTCACCCTGGCGCTGGCCGACGTCGATATTGACCGGCGGCGCAGCGGGTGCAGCGATCGGTTTTGGGGAAGGATTTGCATGCCACTCGCGGGACAGGCTGGCGACCGGTATCCTCGACGCAGGGCTGATCACCATCCCCGGATTGATCGCGGGCCTTCTTGCGGCCGTAGGTGTTTCTCTGCTGACAGGCGCGGATCCCTTGCAGCGGTTGATGGAAATCCCAAAACGTCTCCGGACCGATCCCGATTTCGCCGCCCTGTTCACCGTCCGATCGATTCTTGCCCAACTCGCCGGGTTTGTGTGGCTTACCGCGGCATTTCACGCGGGGCGCATCTCACTTGCGACCTTCCACCACATGGGCCTGGCCTCGCTCCTCCTGACAGTCGGACTGATCGGCCTCGGCCTTTGTATTTTCGTCGTGTCACAGGCCCTGTGTCGTGTTGCGGTCCCCGTGCTCGCGCGGATCGTACCGGGGAGCACCATGTGGATCCCGGCTTTGGCTTCCATCTTCCTTACGCCCATACTGTTGACAAGCTTCATTGCCCTGGCGCCCGTGGACGGATCCGGATGGTTCGGATACCTGGGCCTGATCAAACGGGATGAGCTCGAGATCCGTCACGTCCTCTTCATGTCCGTTCCCTTCCTCGCCGCCGGCGCGGCGTTCGTATTCACTTCCAATATTCGTTACCGCCGGCTCATCCCCGTCGTCTCGCTGATAACGGGAGCGGGGCTCGCCGGAACCTTCACGGCCGCGTTTCAATTCGATTCGAGCGCCGACGCATGTTCTGCCGTGGAAACCGAGACGGCCCTGGGCGGCCGGATCCTCCCCCACGCAAGAGGAATGTTCGACAGGGACGGTGACGGGACGTCGGCTCTCTTCTGGGGAGGCGATTGCGACGACGACGATCCCGAGCGCCGGCCGGGAGCCATCGACAGGCCGGGCAACGGCATCGACGAGGACTGCTCCGGAAAGGATGCGGTCTCGCCGCCACCCGTGGATCCCGAGCCCGGCGGATCCATCCGCGAGGATGACGCCGGAGTCGCTATTCCCAAAGGACTCTCACTAATCATGATCACGGTGGACGCCCTTCGGTGGGATGTGGGCTACATGGGGTACGAGCGAGACATCTCTCCCAATATCGACGAGCTCGCGAGCAGGGGCATCGCGTTCGAGAGGTCTTACGCGCTCTCCTCGTTCACCGGGCGGTCCATCGGGCCGAGCCTGATTGGCCGATATCCGTCGGAGACCTTCTGCACCGCGAACCATCTGGGGGTTTATTACAAAAAGAACGAGATGCTGGCGGAGACGCTGAAGGCCGCCGGGTTCAGGACCGGCGGAATCCAGGCTCACCCGTACTTCAAGCGCTCGGGCCTCGAGCAGGGTTTCGATCGCTGGGAGATGGTTCTCCCGCCCGGGGACAAGGCCCAGGACCGGAAGATCACGAGTCCGGCGATAACGGACAGGTTGGTTGATATTCTTGAGGACGACGAGTTCACTGGCGACCGGTTCTTCCTGTGGGCCCACATGATGGACCTCCACAAGGCGTACTTGCCCCACAAGGGTTTTGCGAGCTTCGGCGACGGAAACCGGGACAGGTACGACGGCGAGGTGGCCTTCGTCGATCACCATATCGGGCGCATCGTCGACACATTGAAAAAACTCGGCCTGGCCGATCGCACCGTCGTCATGATCTCTTCCGATCACGGGGAGGCGTTCATGGAACACGACATCCTGTTTCACGGCCGCCGCCTGTGGGAGGAGGTTGTGCGGGTTCCGTGGGTATGGGTGGCGCCCGGGATCGAGAGCAGGCGCGTGAAGGGGCGCGTCTCTCAGGTGGATCTGGCGGCCACCGTGTACGACCTGCTCGGGGTGAAGCCCCCGGCACAGTCGCGGGGCAAAAGCCTGGTTCCCATGATGACCGGGAAAGAAGAAGGCGATCGACGCATCTTCCTGGAGCAGCCTCTCGGGGAGTACATGCCGGAGATGTACGCCGTGATCGACGGCGGATACAAGCTCATCCACACGGTCGCGGGAAACCGCTACCGATTGTTCAACCTGGAGACCGACCCCGGGGAGAAAACCGACCTCTCCCGATCGCACCCGGACAAACTCGTTCGCATGAAGGAAGTCTACCAGCAGACCCGCGGAGCGATCGAAATGAACGCGGATGTCTGGAAAAGGGATTGATTGAAGCCGGTCTGGGGGCGCTGCTTAAAGTGGACAACATGGACGGCGTGGACGATGTGGACACTCGAAAAAACCGAAGCACTCAAGTTGTAGTCCACTCTGTCCACTGTCCATTCCGTCCACACTGTCCACCGCCCACTGCTTCTCTCAATCCCAGGGAAAGGTGTGGCCGGTCAGTTTGAGCTCCTCGCGCATGGTGTCGATCTCCACGCGCAGGCTCTCGTCTTCCAGAACATCGAAGAAACGCGAATCGTAAACGGTTTCGTGCTAGAAACGCTTCATGAAGCGCGAGATCGCAGGCGGCCTGATTGCCGGAGCTACCGGGGCGTTGATCGTCTCTATCCTCGAGCCGCTGCTCGGTGAGGGAGCGCCTCTTTTTGCATCGATTGCCGTGGCGTCGGGCCTGATCCTTCCTGTGGGCCTCGCCACGGGTCTCGCCCTGGTGCTGTTTCGCGCGCTTGCGCCTGAGGGCTGCAAGCCGTCCGACTGGATTCGTGCCCTCGCCTCCCAGGACAATGCGAGCGCGGGTGGCCGGATCCTCTCTGTGGGCCTGGGGTCCCTCGCGTTGTTCCCGGTGTACTACCGGATGATCTTCTTTTTCCTCACCGGTTTTCACCACCACGGTCTCGCCGCCCTTGCCCTTTCTGTCTCCTCACTGTTCCTGACCGCGATCGCCGTCCTCATGGGCGTGAGGCTCGCCTCCTGGACGACCGCGCTCATCTCGCGAGCCCCCGGGTTTCTCGGTGTTATTCGACGCCCCGCCGTCTGTCTGGCGATCGTCGTCACGGCATGGACCGTCGCCCTCGCCGGGCCGCTGCACACGGGATCCGACGCTACGGGCGTCTTCGGCTTCGTGGGTTTTTTAATGAAGGACGGCCTCGGCGCGGGTCCTCTTCTCTCCTGGATCGTCCTTTTAACGATTGCAATAGCCACCCTCCGGCCTCTCCTGAAAAGGGATCGCGTATGGCTCGTCCCGGCGGCCGGCGCCTGTCTTGTACTCGGCTTTTTGGGTCCAGCCTGGGCCGGATCGGTGATCGCGAACACCCCGCAAACCCTGGACAGGATCGACTCCGCAGGCGGGATGTCTCCGATGATCGGCAAGATCATCCGCAAGCTGGGAGACGGGGACGGCCATGCCCGCTGGATGGGCGGCCTGGACTGCAATGACGAGGATCCGTCCATCCACCCGGGCGCACGGGATATTCCGAACAACGGTGTGGACGAGGACTGCTCCGGCGCGGACCTGGATCTCGATGAGCTTCGCGCCGCCGCCTTTGGCGGTTCGAGCGTGGACACGGAGGAGGGGACGTGAACGAGATGCCCTTGCCGCCGGGGTACGGGAAGAACCGTTGATATAAAAAAAGGTCGTCGTTTTTGATCGTCGTCATCGTGCCATCCTGCGTAGGGCCGCCGAAGCAGGACAAACGACAGACGTCACGAACTCCAATAATCCGCCTGTGTAAAGAGTCTGACCCTGTGTAAAGAGGTCACGAACTCCAATAATCCGCCTGTGTAAAGAGTCTGACCCTGTGTAAAGAGTCTGACTCCTTCGATTGGGGTCTGACTCCTTCGATTGGGGAAAACCCTCAACATATGGATATCATGAGGTATTAAAGCTTTTCATTCGACCATCCGGGATTATCTCGACGATACCTCGGGATCATTGCCCCGAGTATCCCGGATCATTGCCCCGAGTATCCCGGATCATCGCCTGGAGTATCACGGATCATCGACCGGAGTATCACGGATCATCGACCGGAGTATTCCAGATCATCGAACCGAGAATTCCGGATCATCGAACCGAGCATCCCGGATCGTTGCCCCGGGTATTCCGGATCATCGCCTGAAGGATTCCGGGCGGGGAACTGTTCGGAACCCACCAGACGCCCGCGGCGTAAACGCCACGGCAACGATGCGCTTCGCGCAAGCCCTGTGGGCTTTCCTACTCGAACTCGGGCTACGGGCAGCTGGCCGGAACGGGCGTGCAAGAATCGTCGAGGTTGTCGTAGACATCTATGTCAGTGGGTCCGCTGGTGAGTTGGTCTAACAGATTGCATACCTCGCAGTCGGGCAGGGTGTCGTTCTCGTAGATTCTCAAGTCCCCGCCCACCGAGGCGATGCCACTCAGGCCATCGGAATCGGAGTCAGAATCGGTGTCTCCGTCAGCGTCGGTATCAACGTCCTCGTCGGAAAAGGCACCGGGAAAAACGATCGTCAGACGTTTGTCCTGCTTCGGCGGCCCTACGCAGGATCTTGGAGGACGTTTGTCCGCCTCCGCAGACTACGGCGCGATCTTTCAAATTTCGAAGTCGAAAAACCACGCCGTAGGCTCGGCGAAGGCGGGCAATCGTCACAGGGCGATTACATGGAATCGCCCCTACTCCGGCACGACGTTACTCCATTCGGGCTCGGACAACGGCTCCTCGTCCCCGTATTCCTCGTCGCCTGAAGGCAGCACACGGATCCCGCTTCGGCTGATGGGCATCCTCGACTCGGGAAGAGGATCTCCCTCGTGGTGGAACCGGAGTTCCTGGCTCCACCCCTCCGCAAGCTCCGCCCGGTCTATCCTCCCGCGATCGAACATGGTTTTCATCACCCGGTGCAGGGAGTTCATCTTGCGCTCGGACACCTGGCTGCGCGTGTAGGTTCCGTGACGGGTTATCGGGCTGGGCAGAAGCTTGATCAGGAAGACCGACTCCACCAGGTTGAGTTCGTGGGGCTCCCGCCCGAAGTAGTGGCCGGCCGCCTCCTTGATTCCGTACAGGGACGGGCCGAATTCGATGACGTTGAAATACAGCTCCAGGATCTCGTCCTTGGTGAACTGGGACTCCAGGTACCAGGTGAAGAAGAGCTCCTGCAGCTTTCTGGCCACGGTCCGCTCCCGGTTCATGAAGAGGTTCTTGGCCAGCTGCATGGTGATGGTGCTGGCCCCGTGGCTCAGGCTGTCCTTCTTGAGGTTGAGCTCGATGGCCCTTCTTATCTCCGGGATGGTCACGCCCTGGTGATGCCTGAACTTCCCATCCTCGGTGGTGAGCGCCGCCTCTACGAGGTACGGCGAAATCATCGAGTACGGCGTCCACCTGTCCGTCCCCGGACCGCTGATCAGTCGCATGGGCTCCGCGTCGGTGCCATAGACGATGTAAGAGAACGGCCTCTGGAAATCCTGCGGATTCGGTACGGTGCCGAAGTTCGTGATTCGGCAACGGTTGTCCAGGTTCACCTCCAGCGCCGTCTCCCCGGGCGCGTTCTCGTCGATGCCCAGTCGCATGTCCAGGGCGATCAACCCCTCCAGCTGCACTCCTTCCAGGCGAGGCTTCAGCTGCGAGGGCACCGCCTGGAGGATCTGTCGGCACGCCGTGGGAGGGACGTTCCCGGAGATATCAAAGGCGAAACGATCGAACACCACGTTGCCCCGCAGGGTGATCCTGGCAAGCCCCCGCACCACCATCAACCGCTCCAGGTTGAGCTGTCCCTTGCCCTGTTCGTAGCTCGCCTTGAAATCCAGGTGGGCGTCGAGATCCTCGATTGGCTCCGCAGCCAGCCTCGGATGATTCACCTCTACCCCCGAGATCGAAGCCTGGCCTTCGAACGCCAACTTCTCCCCGTTGTCCTGCAATTCCACAACTGCGGTTCCGTCGACCGATGCACGCCCCCACTCGATGTGCTTGTTGGGCACGAACATCTCTCCGACGGTCTTCAGCGGCATGTCCGGTATCTCGATGGAGGCGCTCGGATCCTCCTCCTTGGACCAACTCGCCCCCAACACCCAGCGAGCATCGGTTCCCGGCATCTGCCCGCTCGCCCTGATCATCAACGCCCTTTTCCGTGTCAGGGAAATCTCCCCGGACACGCCTGAGAGCTTCATTTCCAGGTTCTTGTCGCCCGATTTCGACAGCACGCCGGATGCATCCAAAACGGCTACCTTCACCGAGATGCCCTCATCATCATCCGCGGGGCCGGCCTCCGCCTGCTCGTTGCCTTCTTCGACGCCCCCATCGGTCCCGGCCAAGCCTCCTTGCGAGTCAATCATGCCGAGCGCGCGTGCGCTGTCCCTGGCGTCCTTGACGAGTTTTTCCAGATCCTGGAAGGCCACAGGCAGATCGAAGCCCGGCTGGTTGAGGGAAAGCGACACATGTTCTCTCTCGCTCCTTAACTGGACCTCGCCGGATTCCCCGAAAACAAGATTTCGCCCCAGATGAACCAGGGTGAAATCGTCCGTGGTGACAACAGCTCCTCCCTCGGCTGAGAACCGCCCGGACAACCCCTCCACGGTCACCGAGAACCTTCCATCATCCGCGACGAGACGACCCGAGACGAGGTGAATCTCGGGGATGGGTTGCATCGGACCGTCGCCTTGTGCTCCTGTGCCCGTTCCCTTCGCAACCCGCTCGATCAGCTCCTTCCACTCCACGGCCTGCGCTCCGTCCAGGGGCTCACCCATCCGGATCTCGAGGCCGTCCATCCGGATTCCGGTGAGATCGAGATCTCCCATCAACAGCGACCCTACCCGCACCCCGACCCCGAGGCTCTCGACCAGGGCGAGCGGTCGTGAGCCCTCCTTCGACCGGACCTCCACATTTTCGAAAACCACTGAAGAAAGCGAGATGTCCACGTCCTCGAAGGATATGCGAACGCCGAGTCGCTCCTCGACCCTGGGAATCAAACTCTCGATGATGCGCTCGTCGGCCCCGGATTGAAGAAACAGAAGCGCCAGGAGGCCCAGAACGAGCACCAATATGAAGAGGGCCAGGAGCCAACGCTTGATACCCATGACCGACAAAGTCTTTCATGAACACTGAATTAATTCAACGCAACCGTATACGAATCATGCGCTTGAGGAAACCGCGGCCTTTTGCGAAGATGACCGGCGATGGGACGCTTGATCAAGCAAACCGAAATGGAGACAATGGCCGGAACACTGGTGGCGCAGCTGGCCGATTTCGATACGCAAGCGGTGGTCTACATCCATTCCCAGGGTCATTTCTTCGGCGAAGTGATCGCCTGCTCTTACAGCGCGGATCTTTTCAAGCTGGACCTTCGATATCCCTTCAGCCGTGTACTCGCCTCGATCCCGAGGCCGCTCCTCATTCCCCTGTGGCCACTGAAGGAGTTGATGTACAAGGTTTCGGCTCCTTCATTTAGGGGAGCCGCGCAACTGCCTCGCCCGGGTGTTCGCGTGACCCTGGTGGACGATTCGGCGAGCAGCGGACGAACGATCCGAACTGCCCTGCGCATCCTCGAGGACAACGGTCACAAGCGCAAAGACATTCGCGTTGCCGTGCTTCGATGCGGCGGCAGGGCACGGGAACTGGTGGATCACTACGTCACCGGGAATCCGAGGATATTCAGTCCTGCAAAGAGGGTGGGACGTCGGGAAGCATAAGCTCGAGCGCCTGACCCCCTTCGGTATCGCCGACTGCGGCATGGCCGCGCAGAAAGTTCGCTGCAAGCCCCACGGCGTACAGGCCGAGCGCCCGTCCGTACCGCGAACCGGGATCCGATTTCGACTGACTCTGATGAGACTTGGTGAAGATATGGTCGCGGTGCTCCTTCGCTATGGGAGCACCCTGATCTCGCACCACGAACACGACGTTGTTCCCCTCGACTCCGGCGCTCACCTTGACAATGCCGCCGGTGGGGGAGTACCGGCAGGCAGTGATAATAAGATTATCCAGCGCGAGTTCGGCATACGGGATCTCCCACTCGCAAATATGAGGCACAATCCCATCCTCGATCTCGATGGGTGGGCTCGAAGCCGACAACAGACGCCGACACCGTTCCACCGAATTCGCAACGAATTCGTCGAGCTTCACGGAACCCAGGTCCGAATGCTCGCCGGCCTCCAGTCGCCCGATTTGCGTAAAATTGCCTATCAAGGCGATGAGGGAATTTGCGGCCTGCACAGAATCTTCAATGGCTTCACGGGTATCCTCGTCCGCATCCCGCAACACGGTTTTCATGTAGCTCAGGTTGGTGATGATCGCGGAAATAGGGTTCCGAAAATCGTGGGTGAACATCTTGACGGAGTTTGAATGACCGGCGATCCAGTCTTTTAGAGCGCTATCTGGCTTGGGCATGCCTTACAAATCTTCTCGCCACGTAGCAACGCAGCTGTTCCCTGGCGTCGTGACCCATATCACAGAATGCCACGCCCATCCCCGGGCTTCCCTGGCCGTCTCCCACGTCGGCCCTGACGACCTTTCCTTTGACGGAAAACGGACGCCGGCTGGAGGGCAGGGAAAGCCGAAGGAGCAGCTCCTCGCCCTCGAATAACAGGAGATCCGAGTGCAGATAAACTCCCACGGCGCTCAGGTCGAAACAGTCGAATGCCATGGAGTACCCCTGTTCGTCCACCAGTTCGATTGACACGTCCTCCATGGATCTACGGGTACTCGTCCTGCGATTCACCCGGCGGGAAGTCCCCACGGCACTTACTGAACCTTGCTTTGCGGATTGTTCGACGCGTCTCGGATTACCCATGAAATCAGTTATTTCACAACCGGGACCCGGGGTCAAAATCTTTCCACTATACTTCGCCAATCGATGCTAATGCGTCTGATATCACGGAAAAACCAGGATACGTTCCTCCCCGTGCTTCGCGATCAATTCGTCCACATGGGCGATCAATTCGTCCCTCCTGGCGAGTAAAAGCGCGATCTCCGATTCCCTGAGCAACGCTCGACTCGGACTAGTGGGCCCCCACTCCACGGCATCCATCACCGCTCTTGCTTCGAGCCCTCGCAACCGGGAAATCAGGGCGACGGAGAATCTTTGGCACGACAGAAGCAGACCGTCCATTCTCTTGCGCTGCCTGTTTGACCACCTTGAGAAAGATCCGTTATTGTCGATTAGCAAAAGGGAGGAGCCGGAGCTGTCGGCGAAGAGGTTCCCGCCCGAGAACCGATCCCAGTTTCCGGCCACGTAATCGAGCACTACCATTGACGACGCAGGCGCAACGAGCGGTTCTTCGCTGGGCGCCGGACCGTCAATGGAGAGGAAGAAATCAAGCTTCTTACGACCCGTGCGACCATCGAGCCCGGACTCGACGATATCGTTCATCCAGGTGATCATCGCGCCGGGGATCGCCCCATTGTCTTCCGTTCGCGCCTCTTTCTCAAGGGACGAAGCCACATCCGGGAAATGTTTCTCCAAGTGTCCCGTGAGCTTGGAGAGCGGGATCTCGCACATGGTCGAGGGGGGCACCCCTTCCACCCGGAGCAATCTTGCGAGACGGTAGTAGGCAACCTCGAAACGGGCGGTGCCGTTGCCACGGAGCATGGGCTTGAAGGCCGCGACACCGCCTCTCGCCAGCTTCACCTTCAACGACAAGGAGCGCATTGAGATCGGACGCACACCGACTATTTTCCCGCCGACGAGATTCTCCGTCATGTCTCCGGGCAAGCTTGCGGGCTGATCAGGTTCTTCCACATGAACGCTAGGGGTCACATCCTTCTTCGCCACTTGTGTCATCCGTCGATCTTCCTCGCCCGCATGCTCTCCATTGCCAAAGCAGCCACACGACAGGATTCCGAATAAAAACGCCGGTATGGATATTCTGGTCATTCACTCCCTCCCGCTCGGGATATACTAACCGAATGAGATTTTGACAAAACTAAAACGGTGATCCTTGACAGCGGGCGGAAGCACCCTTTAAGGTGCTTGCCTTCTTTCGGTGAGGTGGAGGGAACGCAAATGAAGAAAAAAGATAAGGACAAGTTCAAAAAGATATTGATGGGCAAGCGGGAGAAGCTCCTGGTCAACGCGCGCCAGACTCTCGAAGAAGATATGACCCTTGACAAGGCCGATCTCGCCGATGAAATGGATCTCGCCTCAAGCGAGTACTTGCAGTCCTTCCAGTTCCGGTTGCGTGGCAGGGAGCGAACCTTCCTGAACAAGATCGACAAGGCGCTGGCAAAGCTGAAGGACGGATCTTTCGGCGTCTGCGAGTACTGCGGCGAGCCCATCCACACCAAGCGCCTCGAAGCAAGGCCCGAGACCAACTTGTGCATCAGGTGCAAGGAAGAGCAAGAACGCGAAGAACAGCAGTTCGGCGACTAGAAGCCGGCCTCCATCATCTTCCCCTTCCCCTCGCAGGGGAAGGCCGGGATGGGGTTCTACTGGACCGGAATGCTCACCAGGAACGTCGTTCCCCCACCGCGCACAGTCGTGAAATTGATCTTGCCTCCATGCGCCTCCACGATCTCTCTGGCCACCGCCAGGCCCAGCCCCGTACCGTTTTCCTTGCCCAGGGTGACAAATGACTGAAACAGGGAACCCTGAATCTCATCCGGTATTCCCGGCCCTGTGTCGGTGAAGCTGAAGATCAACTCATTGCCGAGCCTGTCCACCTCGAAGACCATCTTTCCACCACCGATCATTGCATCGGCGGCATTGATGGCAATGTTATTGAACGCGCGGATCATCTTCTCGGTGTCCAACCGTACTGAGCCCGCCGTGCGCAGGTGGATCTCCAGCTCCACTCCGTTCGACTTGAGGTGCTGCTCGACTTGCGCCTTGAACTCATCGATAAACTCGGGAAGAAGGCAACTGCGGGGGAGGATCCGGCGCTCTCCCCTGGAGAAGGCGATGATCTCCGCGGCCATCCTGGTGATCCTGTCGAGGGCCGCGTTCACGTGCTCGAGGTACTCGTCGCCCTCCCGCGTATCGACCCTGGCCGCCAGCATCTCCGCATACCCGGAGACCACGGTGATGGGTGACTTGAGGTCGTGAAGGACGCCCGCCAGCAGCCTACCTACGGTTGCGAGTCGCCGTTCGCGTTCACGCACAACACGATCCGTGAGATGATCCATGGCCGACGCAAGCTGAGCGGCCACGAGCCGCAGCAACATCAGATCGGGCTCCGTGAACCCGACCCCCGAGCCCCTGTTGGCCACGAGCAGAGCCCCCCTCATGTTTCTTTCCTCGGGGAATGGAAGCGGAACCGCAGCCAGGTTCTTCAGGGGGATGCCGACGCGTTTCTCGATGCTGGATTGAAAACGCGGATCTCCCGCCGGCTCGTCGATCAGCAGCTCCCGTCCCTTGGCGGCCACCCACCCGCAAAACCCCTTCCCGGCATCCACCCGGATGACCCTGCTCGCCTTCGCATCCGAGGTCAGTACGCGGATCTGAGCACCGTTGTCGTCCATGCTGTGCAGGATGGCCACCCCGGCATCGCAGATCTTCAGCACCCTGCCGAGGATCGACACGGCCAGGGAGTCCAGATCCTCGGCCCGCGCCACGAGACGCTCGAGATCGAGCAGGAGGTTCAGCTCCCTGTTTCGACGCTCGACGTCGATCTTGGCATCGGTGATGGTCCGGTTCTTTTCGACCAGGTCAATCATCATGACCGAATTCTCGACCGTGAGCGCGAGCTGCCCGCACAGCAGGCCCAGGATCTCCAGGTCCTCCCGGTCGAAAGTGCCGTCGATCCTGTTGAGCACTTCGGCGACGCCGATGACCGTGCCGTGCCGTCCGAGGATCGGATGACACATAATGTCCCGCGTGACGAAGCCGGTCTTCTCGTCCCAGGAGGAATCGAATCGCTCGTCCAGCCTGGTGTCGGTCACGATCAACGGTCTCGCGTGACGAGCCGACCAGCCTGCGATTCCCTGCCCGGGTCGGAGGCGAATTTCGTTTACGTCGTCGCCCTCGATGACTCTCGACAACATATCTCCGTCGGAATTCACCAGGAAGAGCGTGGATCGCTCCGCCCCCATGAGCCGCGTCGTCCTCTTCACCGCCATGGTGAGAATTTCATCGAACGTCATGGTGGATTCGAGGGCCAGGCCGATCTCTCTCAACACGCTAAACTGCTGCTCGGCTTTTTCGAGCCGACGCTCCATTTCGGGCATATTGTGTTCGGTCACCCGCTCCCCCCTGTCATGCATGGGGCCGATACTACGACTTGGTGCCGCACTCGGGGCAGAACTTCGCACCTTCTTCGAGCTTGGCGCCGCAGTTGCTGCAGAACTTGGGACCCTGCGTCAGGGGCTGGCCGCACTCCGCGCAGAACTTGCCCGGCGCAACCAGCTTGTTGCACCCGGGACACGTGACGCCTGCGCCCGCCGTCGCCTGGCCGGCCGGAGTCTGCGCGCCCTGAAGCGCGCCCGCACCGCCCGGGGCCCCACCCTGGGGATAGCCCTGCTGCTGGGGCGGCAAGGGAGGCGCCTGCTGCTGCTGCATCCCCTGCTGCTGGAACATCCCGGCCATCCCGAACCCGACGCCGAGCGCCGCGCCCCCGAGCATGGCGTTGCCGCCACCGCCGCCGCCGTCTCCACCGCCGCCGTCTCCACCACCGCCGCCCCCCGCCATACCCTCTCCGGCGCCCATCATGGCCTTGCCCGCCGCGAACTGCTGGAACCCCTGCATGCCGCCGGCCATCCGCACGTACGCGGCGTCGGTGTACAGCTTCTTGAGGGTCTTCTCGTCCTCTTCCTTGATCCCGATGACGAAGTTGCCCATCTGGGCGATGCGCACGCCGTAGTGCTCCGTGTACTTCTTGACGCCCTCGAGGACCGTCACCTCGATCTCCTCGGTGTACGCGCCGGAGACCACGTCGAGCAGCGGCCACTTCTCCTTGACGATGAGCTCGGCGATCTGGTCGCGGATGACCTTCAACACTTGCTGCTTGAACCAGTTGAAGAAAGACTCGTTGTCCGACTGCTGCATGCCAACGAGCCCGATGATGAGCTGCTCCGGGTTGAAGACCTGCAAGGCGAAGTCACCGTGGACCAACGTCTCGACTGGAACGCCGGACTTGGGATCCTCAACCGAGCCGATTCGCCCGCCGAACTTGATGCTCGGAAACTGCCGCGTGGAGACGAAGAACACCTCCGCGATAAGGACGTTGCCGCCGGTAAACGAGTCGACCAGGTTGGACAGGAACGGTATGTTGGAGGAATTCAGGGTATGCCGTCCCGGAGGGAGCTTGCCCTCAACCTTTCCGTCCTTGAAGAAGACGGCCACCTCGTCCGAATCGACGGTCAACTGAGCGTAGTTGGGAATGGTCTGATCCGGGTGCTTGTAGATCGCGAAGTTCTTGGCCTCGTCCGGTCGCGCGATCATCATCTCCTTGACGCCGCGCTTCAGAAAACTGCCGATACCCATGTCTCTCTCCTTCGCCTCAACAAAAAAAGGCGGATGCTTAAAAAATTCTCGGACTCGAAGCCTGAAAGTATAGTGCCCGCCCGCAATTCGGTCAACGAGCCCGCTTGTTGTTCCGACAGCTTCCCAGGGGCATACGGCCGAACCTCCTTTTTTCAGTAAGAGATCAAGTAAAAGAACGCTACAATCACGCACCTTGGTCCGGAGGTTGCCATGCGATTCCACTTCAAGCTCCTGTTTCAAACGACATTTCTCCTGTCTCTTCTCATAGGCTGCGGCGGGCACGGACACGGGAGGTCGTCCGATTCCGACGCGGAGGAAACCGATACGGAAGGGCGGATGACCGCGCAGGACATGATCCCCCGGGCCGTGCTCGTTCGCGCCGAGTTCACCCGTGAGGTGGACAAAAAGCGTTTCAAGGCCACAGGCGAGATCCTCGAGGAGTTCGATCCCAACGTGGAGGTCATCTACCTGGTGGGCAAGCTCAAGCGAGTGCCCACCCAGGCAAGGATCGAGGTCCGCTGGTTCCGGGACTCCTGCCGGGATCCCATCCTCATTTCGGAGATCCACGGATCGGACAGCTACTCCTTCACGGCCGATTTTCGACCCGTCGAAAAGGAGTTTATCCCCGGATCCCACACGGCTCGCATCTTCGTCGATGGCGCAGAAGTAGGGGGCGCCTCGTTCACGATCACGGGGGAAGATCCCTTCGCCACCGGGGTGCGAGTCAAGAATCCGGCCGTCTCCACCAGCGTGACCCGGAAGATGAAGCCCCGGCGGCCCGCCAAACATTTCAAGTCCAAGACCGAAAAACTCCACGCCACCTTCGACATCGAAAACGCCGTGCCGGGAACCGAAGTCACCGTGCGCTGGCTTCGAAACGGCAACCTATTCAACGAACAGGAGATCGGCGTGGCTCCCAGAGGGCGGTTCGGGAGCGTGATCGAATCCGTCGCCGGGCTTCCCTGTGGAAGCTACGTCGTGGAGATCGAGGTGAACGGCGAATCGAAGGTGCAGACCCGCTTCACCATCGGGGAGGTGTCCGACGGACCGTCGGTCGATCTCCTGGCCCTCGGTCTCGCCCTGGGAGGCGACAACCTGCCTGCGGCAGAGCAGGCGGTGTTCAAGGTGGGCCACGCGGCAATCAAGTGCGGCTTGAGGTTTCTGGACGTGCCCCCGGAGGCGATCGTCGAGGTTCAGTGGATCCGGTTGGAGGAGGCCGGCGAATCCACCTGGCACACCACGCGCACCGCCGTGACCGACGGAGGATCCGGAACCATGGGCGCTGTGTGGGAAGCGGACGGCTCTTTTACGGAAGGGCTGTACAAGGTCGTTGTGTTGATCAACGGCGCGACCGCGGCCGAAAAGGAATTCACTATCGAATGAGGTAAATGCCGGGCTTATGCGAACTCTTCGATGAGCTTGTCGTCCCACTCGTCGGCAACGGTTGCGACCGTGTGCAATATGTCCTCGAACTCGGCATATTCGAGCCCGTTGACGGAGCGGAGCGCGCGCAGACACACCGTGTCGGTTTCCTTCTCGATGGCAAACGCGCCGTCAGAGGTGGCCAGGAAATTCAGCTCGAGCAGGTACCTGTAGAACTCGGTCTGTCGCTCTTGCGGGACCTTCATGATACGCGACAGGAAGAGCAGCACACCCTGCTCCTCGATGACGTTGATCCCGATGGTCGCCGACCCCCTGTTTACGCTCGTGTACCTGTCATCGTCGAGGGGATCGAACATCACCGACTCACCGGTCGCCTCCGACACCTTCTGGGAAAACCTTTTGATGAACTCGTTGATCAACGCAACCGCAGTGGGATGCTCCTGCCCCGTCTCCCGATCGATATATCGGTTGTTCATCTCGGTCATTTCGAGCCCTCCTTTTTTAAAGCCGGCCGCCATCATCTCCCCCTTCCCCTCGCAGGGGAAGGCCGGGATGGGGTTGTTAAAAAATCACCTGTATCCAACAATCTCTTCGAGCGCACTCGTAACCATTCGCGCGAGCTTCGAGGGTTCCTCGACGGGCAACGGCAACCCGCGGCTCCGGAGGAACTCCTCCGTCCAGGCGGTTTCGAACCGCGCCGCGCTCATCCGCCGCTTGAAGAACGCCCCGGCGGACCAACGGCACGTCTTGTCCATGCGAGACAGCGCACGACGGGCGCCCGCCGCCAGATCGAATCCCGCCGGAACCTGCTCCCTCGCGAGCACCGAGATCTCGTCCACGATCTCTGTGGTGTCGTCTCGGAACGGAGAGATAAGTTGGAGGGTCCTGCCCCCGGGGTCCGGATCTATGTCCTCGAGGCCTACCACCACGTCGACCAGGTAATCCAGATCCGTGAGGATGAGCTGCCCGTTTCCCTCCCAGGGGGTGGATTCCGCGGCGGCCAGGCACAGGTGAACCAGCGGGCACAGATCCTCGCCCTCTCCGACGATCCAGCCCGACCGGATCACCGTGATGGGTATCTCTCCGAAACGCCTGCGGTACACCCGCTCGGCAGCAAGACGCATCTTTGCGGATTCCCCGTCGAACCGCTGGCCCACGTCAAGATCCACTTCGCGAAAAGTTCCTCGGTGATTGCCCGCAACGTCCAGATGGGACAGCACGACCACTTGCCCGAGGTTCTTCGCTACCAGCGCCAGCTCCAGCACCTCCCGCCCGGTGATCTTGGCGGACGCGAGGTCGTCTCCGTCAGTATAAGAACACGGTGGCACCAGGCTGTAGATCGATGAGACCTGATCGCTCAGGCGCCTGAACCGTTCCCCGGACAAGCCGAAATCGATATGGTTCCAGTCGCCTTCGATGATCTCTATGTTCGCGCCCTCTCGTCGGATTCGCTCCTTTGCGCGAGGTAAATCGGACGGGCGGACTACTACCTCGATGGACATCTCGTTGCCGGACGCCAGCCCCAACGCCACGCGACAGGCCGGCTCCGCGGGAAAACCCAGGATCAGAGCTGTTCCTCCGGCATCGCTCATTTTACTTCTCCCCAGTAACGCTCTTTCAACACAGCGATCAGTTTTTGCGTTTCTCGCTCCAGCTCCTCGAGAGTTCCATCATTTTGAATCACATGGTCGGCCACAGCGAGCTTCTCGTCCAGGGGAAGCTGCGCCGCGATACGAACGGCGGCAGCCTGCTTTGAATACCCCTCACGGACGCTCAGCCTTATCAACTGGTTTTCTAAAGAACAGGAGACGACAATCAGGGCTTCGAGGCTTTCGTGGATTCCGGCTTCCACCAGCAGCGCCGCTTCGTACACGGCCAGGCGTATTCCTCTTTGCTCGATCAAGTGAAGGCCCTGTCCGGCGAGCTGTCCTATGGCGGGGTGAGTGATCGCCTCCAGAGCCGCGCGCCGCTGTGGATTGTCGAACACCATCTTGCCGAGCTTCTGCCTGTCTATGGTGCGACCGTCGTCTCCGAGAAGACCCGCCCCGAACTCGTCCACGACAGCCTGGTAGGCGACGCCGTCAGGCTCCAGGGACATGTGCCCGAGGCCGTCCGCGTCGATTACCGGGATACCGGCGCCTCTCATTATTTCGGCTACTGTGCTTTTACCCGAAGCGATGCCGCCGGTGAGCCCGACAACGGTGAGATCGGTGGTCATGGCATTGTCAGATCCTGCGCCCCCTAAAGGTGTTTAGAAGAGCCCGTCCAGTGTGTCGTCCTCATCCTCGCCCTCGTCTTTCTCGTCCGGCTCCGGCTCCACCATGCCGCCCACCTCCTTCTCGGTTTCCGGGGTCGTCCCGAAGCCGGCGGAAGTTGCGAAATCGTCGTCCATCACCGTGGTTGGACCCTTATCACCGCTGGGCTTGAGGCGCTTCTTCGCGCGCTGCAGCTTGACAGCATCCCATTTCTTTCCCGCGTCGTCCTCGCCGTAACCCCACTCGCCCTTGACCCAGTGCACCATGCGTTTCTTGGTGGTGCCTTCTTCAATAACGACGTACTTGAAGTACCCGCTTCCCGTGGAATCGGCTATCTTGCCGCCTACCTTCGTGTTGGTGCTGGTCCATCGGAATTTATATAGATCTCCTGTGACCGTACCCTCCATACGTCCGTACCTGCTGTCGCTCTCGAAGAGCCCGACCGCGTTTGATCCATCCACCGTGATCTCCAATCGACCCCACGCGGGAGACTGATATATGCCGTCGAAGGTGCCGTCCTGTGGCATGGTTCCCGCTCTCGCAGTGGATTTCCCGGGCTGAGAACCGCCACAGCCGAATGCCACGGCCAAACCCAGAACGACAATTGCGCTTACAATCCAGTTTTTCATGGCTTCCTCCCGTTCATTGGACGCCGTGCAGTTTAGCAAGCCGTAATTCAAGCTGCAACGTTGAACTCCATTTACCCCATCCCGGCCCCTCCTTCGCCAAGGCTACGGCGGGCAGGCTTCCCTTGCGGTTAGGGGAAGGGGAAGATGTTGGGGGCCAGCATCTGCTTGATTTGATCTTGTAGGGAGCGGGAAGGTTTGGTAATGATTGTTACTTCTCTTTGTCGAGGGAGTGGCGTGCTTTTCGACGCTGTCGGCGATAGCACCAAGGGAGAACAATAAATGGTCGATCAGCAGATGGTGATGTACGAAGAGGAGTTCAACCACATACAGATGGTTTGCGACAAGCTCGTACGCGACGCCAATGCCCTTGTGGTTTTCATAGTGGATAAGAACGGGCAGTTGATTTCCACGTCAGGCGAATACGAGCACCTGGACACAACGTCCCTGGCTTCCCTGACCGCGGGTAACATAGCCGCGACCGGTGGAATGGCGAAGCTCCTCAAGGAGAACGAGTTCGCCACTCAGTTTCACGAGGGTGAGCATCAGAACATTCACATTCAGATAGTCGGACAGCGCGTCATTCTGGTAGTCATCTTCGACGAGCGTTCCTCCCTGGGCTTGGTGAGGCTGAGGGTTCGCAAGGCAAACGCGGAGCTCGACAGGATTTTCGAGATTCTGTTGAAAAAGGTTCAGGATCCCGGCACGCCTTCACCGTTCGCCGAGATCACCGATGATGACATCGACAACTTGTTCAACGATTAGGAAAAGGGTCGGAATAGATGTCGTTCATCAATTACTCATCGCGCGAAATCAACTGCAAGATCGTTTACTACGGTCCCGGGTTGTGCGGTAAGACGACCAATCTCCAGTATATTTACAACCGTACAAACCCCGATGCCAAGGGCAAGATGATATCCCTTGCCACCGAAACCGAGAGGACCTTGTTTTTCGACTTTCTACCGCTCTCCCTGGGAGAGATTCGCGGATTTAAAACAAGGTTCCATCTCTACACTGTTCCCGGACAAGTCTTTTACGATGCTTCGAGAAAGCTCATCCTCAAAGGAGTGGACGGTGTTATTTTCGTGGCCGACTCTCAGATTGACCGCACGGAAGCCAACATCGAGTCAGTGGAAAACCTGCGGTACAACCTGCAGGAGCAAGGTTACGAGCTTGATAATCTTCCATATGTGGTCCAGTACAACAAGCGCGATCTTCCTAACGTGGCCTCCATCGAGGAGCTTCGCGAGTTGCTAAACACCACCATGGCCCCCGATTTTGAGGCCGTCTCTACCACCGGCCAGGGGGTCTTCGATACCCTCAAGGCGGTCGCCAAGCTGGTGCTCACGGATCTCAAACGCGGCAGCTGATTGAACAGCTCACAAAGGAGACGACAATGAAAATTCTGGTTTGCTTTTTCATCGGACTTTCGATGTTATTGCTCATCGCCGGCTGCGGCATTCCCGAGGAGCAATACAACGCCAAGGTCAAGGAAGCGGCACAGTTGCGAGCGGACCTGGACGCGGCCACCGCAGCGAACAAGAAGCACGTGAAGCAGCTCTTCAAAATGCGTTCCGAGAACCAGACCCTGGCCGCCCGGCTGCTGGAGCTGGGCGATGACGTGGAGAAGCTTCTGGGCGAGAAGAGCCTTCTCTCTTCCGACTTGCAGCAAACACGGGACCGCGAGATGCGCCTTCGCCGCGAGCAGGAAGCCCAGCGCGCCCGGATGGCCAAGTACCGCCAGGTCATCGAAAAGTTCAAGTCCCTGATCAGCTCCGGCAAGCTCAAGATCCGCATCGTGCGCGGACAGCTGGTGGTGGAGCTGTCATCCAGCATCCTGTTCGAGTCGGGCAGTGCCGTGCTGAGCGAGGAGGGCGAGGCGGCACTCGCGGAGCTCGCGTCCATCCTATCCACCATCGACGGTCGCAGCTTCCAGGTCGCCGGGCACACGGACAACGTCCCCATGAAGTCCAAGAAGTTCCCATCCAACTGGGAGCTTTCCACGGAGCGCGCGGTGCAGGTCGTCAGGTTCCTCCAGGACACGGGCGTCAACCCGGACTACCTGTCGGCGGCGGGCTATGCGGAATACCAGCCGGCAGCGAGCAACGACACGAAAGAAGGCAAGGCGAATAATCGCCGTATCGAGATCGTCCTCATGCCCAACCTCGACGAGCTCCCGGACCTCAGCGATCTCGAGAGCGACATCGACGCGTCCAAGAAGTAATCACCGTGAACGAAACCGGGTCAGCACGCTGCGCCGTCGGCCTGGATATCGGATCCAACACATTCAGTTGCGCCGAGATCGTGCTCAACCCGTCGGGTGCGCCCCTTGTTGTCAAGGACACCTCGAGGGCGGTCCGGCTCTCGGAAGATCTCTTGCCAGGCGGGCGACTCAAGCAATCCGCGGTAGCCCGCGGACTCGATACTCTCCTCGATCTCACGCGAGATTTCGACATGGCGAGGAAGCCGTTTCGGGCCGTGGCCACTGCGGCCCTGAGGATGACCTCGCACCCGAGGGACTTCACCGATCCGGCGGAAGAGATACTGGGCGCCGACGTGGAGATCATCGACGGCGAAGAAGAGGCGCTGCTTGTCAGCCGAGGCGCCGTCCTCGATCTCGATCCGAGCGCCGACGGAACCGGCTGGATAATCGCGGACGTCGGAGGCCAGTCGACCGAGGTGTGCAAAAGCGGCGGCACAGCCCCGGGGAACCCGGTCAGCATGCCCCTGGGCGTGGTGGGGCTCACCGATCGGTTTCTCGACGACGATCCGCCAACCGTTGAGCAGATCTCGAACCTCGAAGATCACGTGTTTGGGCAAGTTTCGAAAGCTCTACCCCGTAACCTGGTCGGCCGGCTTGTGGGCGTCGCCGGAACCGCCACCACCCTGGGGATGCTGGAGCTTGGTCGGAAGAAATGGGACAGGGCGGCGGTCCACGGACTGGAGATCTCCCGATCGGCGAGCCTCGATTGGCAAAGGCGCATGACGGAGATCGACGCACAGGCTCGTCAGGAGCGCTTTGGCATCACGGGCCTAAGGGCGGATATCTTCCCCGCCGGGCTCTGCGTGATCAACACATTGTTGAAATACTTCGAGCGAGATGTATTCACGGTCAGCGTCAACGGCCTGCGGATCGGCGCCGCGCTTTCCATCTTGAAAGGTTGAGAAAAATGGATCTCGGACTGAAAGGAAAACGGGCCATTGTCGGCGGCGCCAGCAAAGGCCTCGGCTTCGCGGTCGCAAAGGCGCTTCTGGATGAAGGCGCGGTGGTTGTGATCGCTTCTAGAAAATCGGTCTCCATCGAGTCGGCCGCAACCGAGCTCGAACGAATTACCGGAAGCAGGCCGACACCGGTCACGGCGGATCTCACCAGGCCGGACGATCGCGAGCGCCTCGTCGAGACCGCCCGCCGCTCCATGGGAGGAGTTGATATCCTGGTGTCCAACACCGGGGGCCCCCCGTCGGGACCCTTTCTCAGCCACGGACCCGAAAACTGGCAGCTTGCAATCGATCTGGCGCTGGGAAGCGTGACCCACCTGTCAGCGCTGGTGTTACCGGCCATGAAGGAGCAGAAGTTCGGACGCATCGCGCAGATCGTCTCCATCGCAGGCCTGGAGGTGGTCGAGGGGCTCATCCTCTCCAACGCATCCCGCCCTGCCGTGCTCGGTTTCGCAAAGGCACTGGCGCGGGAGATTGCCGGGGACAACATCCTGGTCAACAGCATCTGCCCGGGCGTGTTCCTCACAGATCGCATCAGGCAACTCGCGGTGGAGCGTGCCGAAGTCCGGGGCATCACAAAGGAGCAGTTCCTGGACGAGTTCCTCGCGGACATCCCGATCGGGCGCCCCGGCGATCCCTCCGAGGTAGGCGACCTCGCCGCGTTCCTGTGCTCACCCCGCAACACGTACATCACCGGGGCAGCCATCCCCATCGACGGCGGCAAGACCAGAAGACTTTATTGAGAGGCTTGTGCCGTCAGACGTTGAACCTGACGTGGAATATCTCGCCGTCCTTCACAACGTATTCCTTGCCCTCTATTCGCATCTTGCCCGCGTCCCGGCACGCGGCCTCGCTGCCGAGCTTGTCGAAATCGTCGAAGGCGATGACCTCGGCGCGAATGAACCCCCTGGCGAGATCGCTGTGGACCGTTCTCGCGGCCTCCAATGCGACGGTACCCCTCCTGATGGGCCACGCGCGGCACTCGTCCGCCCCGCGGGTGAGAAACGTAATGAGGTCCAGCAACCGGAAAGCCGTTCGGATGAATCGCATCCTGGCGGGCTCTTCCAGTCCCAGGTCTTCGAGAAACTCCGCCTGATCCTCCAGATCGAGGGCGGCTATCTCGACCTCGATGGCTCCGCTCAGAGACATCACCTCGAGGCCCTTCTCGGCGGCGAGGGACATAAGCTCTTGCGGAATTTGCGCCGACGCCTCGTGTTCGGGTCGGTTCAGAACAATCATCATGGGCTTCAGGGTGACGAACGCAAACCCGGACAGGGAGTGTGCATCGTCGCTGGACATCTGAAATCCCCTCAGCGGCAACTCTTCGCCCAGCCGCTCCAGACAACGCTCCAGCAAGGCGAGCTGCCTGGGATCGGTGCGGTCCTTCGCCAGGCGCTCCACCCTCTTCTCGGCCACCTGCATGTCGGAGATGATCAGCTCCTCCCCGAAAGATCTGATTTCCTCTATCGGAGAAGGCCCGGTCGAGCCGTCGTGAAACCCGCGAACGACCTGGACTAAAGCGTCCATCTCCCTGATGCGACCGAGGGTCTGCGGATCCAGATTGTTCGTTCCCCTTCCTCCTGGAACATCCGCGAACACCATCTCCGCATATGTGATCTTTTTGGGCTGATCGATCTGTGCAAGTCGATCCACTCGCCGATCCGGAACCTTGATGGTCCCCAGGTTGACCTTTCCTCCTCCGTAGCCGGTCGGGGCGCTCCGGTCCGTCAGCGCATTGAAGAGCGTCGTCTTTCCGGATCCCGCAAAACCAACGATGCCGATTTTCATATTGACTTCCTTCGCCTTCTCCCGAGGAAAAAGCCATTTTAACAATCTCGCCTGCCCGAGATAGCAGAATGGGAATCCTCTTGCATCGAAAAAAACACGTATTATAATGCCGCCGCTAGCCGGGCCTGTAGCTCAATTAGGTTAGAGCCCCCGGCTCATAACCGGGTGGTTTCCGGTTCGATTCCGGACGGGCCCACCGGATGTGAATTATGTCGCCGTACCGGCTGGTCGGCGCGGCTTGAGCGGGCGAGGAATCAAAGTTGCAAGAAGAACTGGCTGCCCTCGAAGAACTACAAAAACTCGATCTTGATATCTTGGAGCTTAGAAACGAACTCAACAGCGTGCCACTGGCCATCGAAGAGACACGCCAGAACGTTTCTCACATAGGGGAGATCCTCGAGCGCGAGCGCGAACGCTTGCGGGAGTCCGAGGAATGGCGACAGGATCGCGAGAAAGCCGTCGAGCTTCAGAGCGATCTTCTCAACAAGAGCAAGGCCAAGCTGCAAGTCGCCCGTAATGAAAAGGAGAATAAGGCCGCCCAGCGTGAGATCGACATCATCCGAAAGAACATCCAGGAGCGGGAGAAGGAAACCCTGGATGTCATGGAGGCCATCGAGCAATACAGGAAAGCTATCGAAGAGCATACGGTGGAGTTCGCCGAGCTCGAGAAGCACCTGAATGCCACTGAAGAGGAAGGCAACGAGCGCATGAAAGAGATGGGGTTGGCCATCGGCAAGACAGAGGACCGACGCGCGCAACTTGTAAGCCGGGTTCCCGACAAACTCCTACGCCAGTACGAGCGGATCCACAAGCGCCTGGGCCTCGCGCTCGTGCCGGTTGTGGACGGCAGCTGTACCGGGTGCAACATCGGTCTTCAGCCTCAGATGTACAACCTCCTCCAGCGAGGGAACAAGATCTTCACCTGTCCCAACTGCTTTCGGATCCTGGTATACAATAAAGTGGATAATCCGGAGTCCGGGCCTGAAGGGCAGGACTAAGGTTTTTTTTGCTGTTGAAGCGGCTCAGGTGATCGCCGGCAAAAGCGACGTTTCGGTGTCGTTTGCGGGAGGAAAGTCCGAGCTTCGCAGGGCAAGGTGCCGGGTAACGCCCGGTGGGGGCAACCCCGAGGAGAGTGCCACAGAAAATATACCGCCTTGGGCCGCAAGGCCCAGGGTAAGGGTGAAATGGTGCGGTAAGAGCGCACCGGGGTCCCGGTAACGGGGCTCGCGAAGGCAAACCCCACCTGAAGCAAGGCCAAACAGGGAGCAGCCGTCTTTGACGGCATGGATTGCCCGTCCGAAGTCTCCCGGGTGGGCCGCATGAGGCGGTCGGTAACGGCCGTCCTAGATGAATGATCGCCGCCCTTGTTCGGGTGACCGATCAGGGGAACAGAACTCGGCTTACGAGCTCTTCAACAGACTGGGTCGCCGGCGAAAGTCGGCGGCCCTTTTTTTTACTTAACCTACTTCAGGGTCTTGCCAATCTCGTAGGCCTCCCCGACCGATACCCCCATGGACCAGTATTCTCCAACCGAGGTGGCGTAGGCGAGAGGATCGAGTGATGGCACATCGATCTTTCCGTCCATGCGCACGAGCTCCCCGTCTGCCTGCACCTCCATCACCTCGCCGACGAACCAAGTGTGGGTGCCGAGCTCCAGACTCTTGTACAGACGGCACTCCACGTTGACCGGGCACACGTCGATGAGCGGCGCGTCAACGATAGCACCCGACGTCGTCCCCATATCGAGCCTCTCGAGCTTGTCGGGCTGGCGGAAACCGGACACAATTCCAAGATAGTCCACCTGCCTGGCGAGGGTCGCGCGGGGAACGTTGATGGTGAAGGCGCCCCTTTTCTGGATGTTTGAGAAGGTCAGCCTGATGCTCCGCACCGCTACCCCCAGGCAAGGGGGGGAGTGGCAGCAGGCTGCGGCCCAGGCGGCGGTCATGGCGTTGGCGGTCCCGTCATCGTTGTAGGTCCCAATGAGGACGGCCGGCATCGGGAAGAGCGTGGGTGAGGGCCCGAGGCGTTTTTTCATGTTAGTCTCCAGTATTCGGCTCGGTGGACAGCGCATAGTTCGTTGGGCTAGGCGTCCGGGTTCCCCAGGCTTCTGAGCCATCCGTCGGCGAGGGGTCCCGGATCGAATCCGGTTTCTATCTGAATGAGATCAAGCAGCTCCTGCATTGTCGCAGCTTCGCCCGCGTGCTCATCGAAAAAGGATCCGAGCACTGTGTCCAGCACGTCCGGTCCCACGGCCTCCGCCACGGCACGGTAAAAATAGGCGCCCTTGATGTACACCGCCCGGGTGAAAATTCCGTCATCGAGAACATCCAGCTCGTTGCACGAGTCAGGCCACACGATGGAATCATTGCTGGAAAGAATATAATCCAACTCCGCCTGATAACCATCCCAGACACTCTGCTCCGCTTCGGATCCCACAGCCTGGCCGAGCGCGCGAGCGGTCAGGTATGTCACCGTGCCCTCCGAGAGAACCAGATCCTCCCAGCAGGCCAGTCGAATGCCGTCGCCATACCAGCCGTGAGCCGCTTCGTGAACATGTATGTCCCTGTCTCCCATGGCCCCGGAAGCCAGGTGCCAGAGGGGATGGTGCTCCATGCCCCCCAGCGCTCCAGCCCCCCATTCCACCTGCACCCCGCCGGCCACTTCACCAAAAGGATAGGAACCGAGGGTCTGCTCCATCCAGCCGAAGGCCTCGACCAGTCCTTCACCGCCGTCCGCCGCCGCCTGCTCGTTTCCGGCAAAACCCCACATCTCTATTTCGGTTCCTTCGGTGCTGGTGCCCAGAGGAACATGGACATAGTCGCCGATGGCCCAGGCTAGCTGGTACGAGGGCGAATCAAAGGCAATAGCCTCCGGGTACACCGCAATTTCACCCTCCTGCACACCTGTTATCTCCAGGGTAAACTCTGTGCCGTCCTTCGGGTGTGAGTGACAGGGAAAGAGGTTTCCGCAGTAATAGGGCCAGGTGAGAGTTGATCCCCCGCTCATGTATCCCTGGAAGACAGCCTGGGTAATGAATTCGTATTCGATGATCAGCACCGACTCTTCTTCCGAGAAGGGCAGTCCGACATCGAGCCTGCCCTCTATTACTTCGAATAACAGCGAACTATCCTCGCTCTCCACCGAATCGATCTCCAGCCCACCCACATCAAACGACGCGCCTGTCGACTCGGACGGCCCCATGGTGATGGTCGCTCGCCCGGTCATGGTCTCCATGTCCACTTCCAGCCCGGTCTCTACGATGTCCCTGTCCCAGTTTTCCGACGGTTCCACCGGATCCGGATCAGTGCCTCCGTCCGGATCTGTCCCGCCGCCCGCACCGTCTTCGTCGCATCCCGCCGCCGCAAGAAGCGCCGTTAAAAAAATGCAGATCAGCCTCATAATCGTGTAGCTCCTTCATTAAAGCCGGCCTCCATCATCTTCTCGAAGGCCGGGATGGGGTCAATAGAACACTTCTACGAGGGTCAGTCCATGGGCGGGAGCAGTCTGGCCCGCGATCTGTCGATCGCCTGTTTTGAAGACACGGCCGACAGTGTCTGCCGGCAGCTTGCCGAGTCCTATCCCCACCAGGGTACCCGCGATAATCCTCACCATGTACTTGAGAAAGGCCGTGCCCTTCACGGTGATGGTGATCACCCCGTCCTCCTCACGGTGTACGATCACCTCGGAGAGGGTGCGCTCGGTAGTCTCGCGTTCACAACCCGCCGACCGAAAGCCCGCGAAATCGTGCGTTCCGACGAGATCGCCCGCCGCCGCGCGCATCCTGTCCAGATCCAGATCCTGCGGCACGTGCCAGGCCGTATTGCCGTTCAACGCGGAGGGCGCGCGCCGGTTGAGCACCCTGTAACGGTAGTGCTTTCCCGTCGAGTCGAATCGGGCGTTGAACCCGTCGGGCATGACCTTCGCATGAACCACGGCCACGTCCGGCCTGCAAAGCGCGCTCAAGCCTCGCACCAGTTGCGCAAGCTCGACGTCCTTCTCCGATTCGAAGCCGGCCACCTGGCCGATGGCGTGGACACCGGCGTCCGTGCGTGAGGCCCCCCGGACATTCACCTCTTCGCGCAGCATCGTGGACAGGGCCTCCTCCAGGACGCCCTGCACGGTGCGTTGCCCCTGCTGGCGTTGCCACCCGGAGAATCTCTTTCCGTCATATTCTACTGTGAGCTTGTAGGTTGACAAGTCCGGACCCCTAGAACTCCACACCCAGGCCGATCTGGAAGGTGCTGCTGCCCAAGTTGCTCGGGCTCAAATACATGTAGCCGTCCCTGCCGAAACCCTCCACCTGGGCGACGAGGAACTCGAAGAAGATAAAGCTGTGGTTGATTCCCGACTCGTTGTCGAACGTCCTGGCGGACATGGGATCGAAGCTGTCCAGCCGGAAGGCGATGCCCGGATTCAGTTGCCAGCCCATGGTCCCGCCCGATTCGATGGTCTCTCCCGCCCCCAGGACCCACCACAAGTACCAGTTGAGCCCGGCCTTGAAATACGGCACCAGCGGAACCCTCAAATGGTCGGCGAAGACGTCTACCCTGATGACGGCGAGCACGGCGAACGGCATCACGTTGAGCACTGTGTAGTCGGATGACAGCTGGCCGGTGTCCACGGTTCGCGCGCGGGCGTATTCCTGCATGAACCCGAAGGATCCCCCCACGCCGAAGCTGACCCCGGGCACCCTCAGGAATTGCCAGTCGAGCTCCAGGGTGGTGAGGAACATGTTGTCTTTTCCACCGAAGGTGTCGGCGTAGGGCGTACCGGCCAGGCCCGGCTCCTCGTCCACGTTTGGCCTGTACGGCCCGAACTTGATCTCGAACGCGCCGTACTGGGGAGACGGCACATAGCCTTGTGCCGCAGCCGGAGCGAGGACAAAAATCGCAAAAACCGCAACCGCGATCTTTCTCATCTTGCTCTCCGGTGACGCGGCAACACCAGGCCTGCCAGCAACCCGGTCAAGACGCTGCCCCCCAAACCGGCGCCGAGCCCCGCGGGACCGATCCACATCAACAGCATCGCAAACCCGGCGAGGATGAACAGCAACCGGGCCAGCACCGAGCGAACGATCTCGTGCCCCTCCACAACTGCTGCCAGCGCAGGACCGGCGGCGTAATACCCGGCAACAAGGACGGAACCGCCGGGCATCTCATCGATGAACTCGTCCCTGAACTTACTCAGAATGCGCACCACCGGTGCATCGTACGACCCGAAGGCGGCGCTGGCGATGAAGCAGAACTTGCCGCCGCCGGACCCGCCGGCGGTCTTGTAGTCATCGAAGAAATTGGTCGTCTGCTCGGGTTGGACACACACGACGTTTGAAAAAACGGACGGGTTTGCGTGATCGTCGAGTGCCAGGACAGCGATCTCGTAAGCTACACCATTGGTCAGACCGCTGATGGTAACGCTTTGCATGCTCGCCGCATCCTTCGCGCCGTCTTCAATTCCTGTCACGGCGTAGGGATCGTAAGGGTTTCCTTCCACGGGGCCGCCCGGGACAGAGCAGGTTTCATCTGCCGTCCCGCCGTCATCGTCACCATTCGCGCAGGGCACCGGATCGAAATCCAGCTCTTTCACGCCGGCGTCGCCATCGGTATCCGTATCGGTGTCCGTATCGGTGTCCGTATCGGTGTCCGTATCGGTGTCCGTATCCGTATCGGTGTCCGTATAACTGCTGGTTCCATCCCAGTAAACCACCAGGTAACCGTGGACATCATCGGTTTCGATCGCGGTCCAACTGACCTGCACGTTCTGCGATCCGATCGAGGCCGATACCCCCGTGGGCGCGGCGGACGGGCCGGTCATGTCCAGGGACATATCGACGGCGGATTCGGGCCAGATTCCTTCTACGGTGAAGCCGTCATCACTTTCGGCCTGCCCCTCGAATTCGAGAAACCCCACCCACAGATCCACCGTTTTATCCGTGGCGTCGGTCCCGAAGATCTCCTGGGCCGTCAGGGTGAAAATCAAATCCCCGGTGGATTGGCCGTTGACGAGCAGGTCGCAGGTGTCCGGGTCTTCGTAGCAGGAAGTTCCCCTGTAAAGAAACAGCAACCTCCCGGTTGTGTCGTAGCTCTCCAGATCCACGGTCAGGCTGAACGAAACGTTTGATTCGAAGTCATTTTGATTTGCGTAGGTGAAATCGCTGGACGAAAATCCCCAGCTGTTTTCCGACCGATCAGCGGCCTCCAGCGTGACGGCCGCAACCTCGCAGGGAACCAGCACCAGAAGCACCGCACACATGCCGATTTTTCTTGTGATAAAAGTCATAACCTCCTGTTTAGCAAGAACCGAACCATAAGGCGAGCGCCCGTTGACAGCACTTGGAGCCTGTCTCGCAAACCGGTTTTTGACATTTTGTCAAAAGCGACAACGATTTTGAGACGTAAAGGCGAAAAAAAGAGTCAGAATGCCGGTCACGACCGGATCCTGGGAGATTCCAGTGCTTAAAAATGCCGATCCCGATCGGGTTTCCATTGGTTTGAAACCGTCAAAATGCCGATCCCGATCGGGGTTTTATTGGTTTGGGTGCTCAGAAATGCCGATCCCGATCGGGGTTCTTATTGGTTTGACTGCTCGAAAGGGCCGATCCCGATCGGGTTTCTATTGGTTCGAAACCATCGAAATGCCGATCCCGATCGCGATTTTATTGGTTTAAGTGCTCTTACAGGCCGATATGTATCGGGTTTCTATTGGTTCAGGAGGTCGGTTCGGCGGATTCGGCGGGTTTCTTGTCGTCCGGTCTCGATTTTTCCACCGCGGTCATCAGGGGCTGGAGAATATTGGTCATGGTCTTCTCATCGATATCCGCGATTTCCAGCACGCTCAGGAAGGAGTTGACAACGCGGATCCACTTGTTGCGGGCTTTTAGGGAATCGGATCTGGTCACGGTCTCCTTGTCGCCGTCCTGCTCTGCAAGCCTTACCCTCTTGCTCTCCACGTTTCCCAACTCGTTGCCGGCCACGATAAACTCATCGACCGCCTGCTCCAGGTTTCCTTCCAGGCAGGGGATGGAACGGAGGCCTTTCCTGAGATCCTCGTTCAGGCGACCTTCCAGAAGCTTTGCCTCGCCGGATTCCTCCCAGTAGGTCATTTTGACGATGCCCGTCTGTTTGGGAAAGACGACGCTCTTCAACTTTCGACACATCTCTTTCTTTTCCGGCGCCTTTGCGAGGAGCGCGTTGCTCTCCAGGTTGCCGTATATCCCCCGGGCCAGATTATCGAACTCGACATCCAGGCTTCCGGCTTGAACGCTCAACGCTTTGAGCTCTTTTTCAAGCTCGCCCTGCGCCTCGCCAGTAAACTGAACGTTGAGCACGTCCTCGTGAACCCCGTCCAGCCTGCCCAACATGCCGGCTACCTCGACGATTCCCCCGAGAATAGGACGCTGTTTCCCCGCGTCGGTCCACTCGTCGGTAACGCCCACCATCGATTGATTCGACAGATGTTTCAAGACGATCTCCATCTCAATCTCCTTTGCTTCCGTTGGTTTCTGTTCTGAAAATGAGGTCGAAGAATAGGTCTGCAGATCCCTTATGTCAACGATTGTGGCGATTGAAAATGGTTGGACGATTGCGCCTTACGGACAATTACCCGGCACCGGCGTGCATGTGTCATCGAGATTGTCGTGGACATTTATCGAAGTGGGGGCGGTAGTGAGCTGGTCCAGCAGCTCGCACACCTCGCAGTCGGGAAGAATGTCGTTGTCGTCGATGTTCAAATCCCCGCCCATCGAGGTGATGCCGCTCAGGCCGTTCAGGTTTGCAAGGGCACTGTTCTTCCAGATCCACAAGCCCCCGCCCAAAGAGCCGGTGATGCCGCTAAGCCCGTCCAGGTCTGTGAGGGCGTCGTTTTTATGGATCACCAAACCTACCCCCACAGAGGTAAGGGCGTTCAGAGCGTCAAGGTTGGTTAGAGCGTCGTTGTCAAAGATACCCAAGACTGTGCCCACCGAGGTGAGTCCGCTCAGACCGTCAAGGTTGGTGAGGGCGTCGTTGTTGCGGATAGAAAGGTTTTCGCTCACCGAGGTGATGCCGCTCAGTCCGTCCAGGTCGGTGAGGGCTTCGTTGTCGGAGATCTTCAAGTACCCATCCACCGAGCCGGTGATCCCACTCAGTCCGTCCAGGTTGGTGAGCGCGATGTTCCCGGCGATGTACAAGCCCTCACCCACCGAGGTGATGCCGCCGAGCCCGTTCAGGTTTGTGAGGGTAGAGTTCCACCCAATTACCAAGTCCGTGCCCACCGAGGTTATGTCACCAAGCCCGTCCATGTTTGTTAGCGCGATGTTCCCGGAGATGTACAAGCTCCCACCCACCGAGGTGAGTCCGCTCAGCCCGTCCAGGTTGGTGAGGGCGGTGTTCGAGACGATCTCCAGGGCCCCGCCCACTGTGGCGAACCCACCAAGCCCGTCCAGATTCGTGAGGAGGTCGTTATGGGCGATTTCCAAGTACTCACCCACCGTGGTGAGGGCGCTAAGGCCGTCCAGACTGGTGAGGGCGGCATTCGAGGTTATCCTCAAGTCCCCGCCCACCGAGGTGAGGGCGCTCAGGCCATCCAGGTTGGTGAGGACGGCGTTGGACCAGATGCGCAAGTCCTCTCCCACCGAGGTGAGGCAACTCAACTCGCTCAAGTCGGTGTCGGTGCACGACGGGCACTCAATAATCAGACTTCCCGAGATCGATGTGCAATCGGCGATGGCTGAAAAATCCGAGGGTTCCAATATGATAACATCGCCGCTGCACGGATCTTCATCGTCACACCCTCCGCACACCAGCACGGTTGCGAGCACCGAACTCAGCAGAAGATATTTGATTTCGATCATCTTGGCCCACCTCCATCCACTGCGCCGATCATACCATCTTTGGAGGAGGTTTGGCCGTCTTTACTTCAGAAGGCTGGCGGCGATTACTATTCGCTGAATCTCGGTCGTGCCCTCGTAGATCTCGGTGATCCGAGAGTCGCGATAATGGCGCTCCACACCGTATTCCTTGGTATAGCCGTAGCCTCCGTGAATCTGCAGCGCCTGGTGTGAAATATATGTGGACGCCTCCGCAGCGTACACCTTGCACATGGCGGATTCTTTGGAGTAGGGCTTGCCGACATCTTTGAGGTAGGCCGCGTTGAGGGTGAGCAGGCGCGCTGCGTCGAGCCTCGTGGCCATGTCCGCCAGCTTGAACTGAATAGCCTGGAGTCTGGAGATCGGGCCGCCGAACGCCTGGCGCTCCTTGGCGAACTCGATGGCCTCCTCGAGAGCCGCGCGGCCGATTCCCAGGGCCTGGGCGGCGATTCCGATGCGGCCCGCGTCGAGGGTGATCATGGCCACCTTGAACCCCTTGTTCAGCTCTCCGAGCTGATAGTTCGCGGGGATGCGCACATCCTCCATGAAAATCGAGCTGGAGTGGGAAGCGCGGATGCCCATCTTGTCTTCCTTGGGGCCACAGCTCACGCCCTTCGTATCCATGGGAACCACGAACGCGGTAATCCCCCTGTTACCCGCGCCCTTGTCCGTATTGGCGAAGATGATCGCGATCTGCGCGTTGGGCGCGTTGGTGATGAAGTTCTTCTCCCCGTTCAGCACCCACTCGTCGCCGTCGAGCACCGCCGAGGTCTTCATTGACGAGACATCCGATCCGGCGCCCGGCTCCGTGAGACCGAAACAGCCGAGCCAAGCGCCCGCCGCGAGCGGCTCCAGAAACTCCTTCTTCTGCTCGTCGGTGCCGAACTTGAACAGGGGATGGCAGACCAGGGAGTTGTTGACGCTCATGATTACGCCGGTGCCGGCGCAGGCGCGGGAGATCTCCTCCATTGCCAAAACGTACGAAACGTAGTCCATTCCGCCGCCGCCGTTCTCCTCGGGAATTGCCACTCCCAAAAAGCCCATCTTGGCGAGCATCTCGATCTTGTCGGCCGGGTAGGTGCAGTCCTCGTCGAGCTTGGCCGCGATGGGGTCCAGTTCACGGACGGCGAAATCACGGGCTGTGTCCCGCACCATGATCTGTTCCTCGGTAAAATCGAAATTCATGCGGCGCCTCTACTTTCTGGCAAAAACCGCCTTGCGCTTTTCCACAAACGCGGCCATTCCCTCGGTCTGATCCTCGGTGCCGAACAGGGCGCTGAACGCCTGTTTCTCAAGCTCCAGGGCCGAGTCCAGCGGGAGATCTACGCCCTTGTTCATCACGCGCTTGGCCGCCGCGATCGCGAGCGGGCCGTTGGACATGATCAGGCTCGCCTTTTGCCGAACCTTGTCCATCAGCTCGTCGGGCTCGAACACATCCGCCACCAGGCCGATGCGCTTGGCCTCCTGGGCGTCGATGATCTCTCCGGTGTAGATGAGCTCCCGAGCCTTGTTCATCCCCACGGTTCGCGCGAGCCGCTGGGTTCCGCCGAATCCGGGGATGATGCCCAGGCTTACCTCGGGCTGGCCGAACTTGGCCTTGGTCGAGGCGTAGATGAAATCGCAACCCAGTGACACCTCGGTGCCTCCACCGAGCGCGAACCCGTTCACCGCGGCAATGACGGGCTTGTCCATGGTCTCCAGCGCCATCAACGTCGCGTGGCCCAGATCCCCGAATCGGAGCCCGTCCTGTGTTCCGAATTCACCCATCTGGGCGATGTCGGCGCCGGCGATGAAGGATCTTCCCTCGCCGGTGATCACCAAAACCTTCACCTCGGCATCCGACGCGGCAGTGACGATGGCTGAGAGCATCTCTGCCAGCACCTGCATATTCAGCGCGTTGAGCACGTCCGGACGGTTGATCGTTATGGTGCCGATGCCTTCTTTCACCTCGTACTTGATGGTCTTGTAACTCATGCGGCCTTGCCCTCCCTTTGAAACGGTGTTGCCTCTCTTGCCTCAATCAACGAGGCGGGATTTTATCACGAAAAAGGAACTACTGCTGTATGTGGAAGATCATGTGTTCGTCAATTGGGTACATCAATTGGACGGGATTGTGCCGACAGGGCAAGTCAGATACATTGATGGCCTTGAGAATCGCCAACCCGCTCCCACGGCAATCGTCGCTTTGAGAACGGGACACACAAGGATGCTCAATGACGAAAACCGACCAAATCGCTTGCCTGGCGATCATTGCGGCGCTGGCCCTCCTCTCGTACACCGGCCTGTCATTTGCCCAGCCACGGGACAACCCCATAGAGCGTGCCCGCCATCACATGGAGCTGGGACAGGAGTCATTCGCCAAGAGGAGCTTCGAGGATGCGCAGCAGCATTTCGTGAACGCCTACGCGGCATCGCCGTTCCCGGCGTTCCTGTACAACGCGGGGCTGGCCGCGCAGAAGGGTCAGGACTACGAGCTTGCCGCAAAGATGTACCGGCGCTATCTCGACGAGGAGCCCGATGCGCCAGACGCGGCCGAGGTGAAAATCACGATCCGGGGGCTGCTGGCCGATGAGCCGACGGAGACCCTCGAGGGCGAGACCTCCCCAGGAGTACCCGACGTCACGAGCGAGACGGAAATGAAATCCCTGATCTCGGTGCGGACGAATCCACACAACGCCGGTGTCAGAATACTCGACGAAGCGGGGAACGAGGTCTCGGTTTTCGAGGGACCTGCCGCACACACTGTGATCAGGGGCACCTACACGGTGGAGGCGAGCCACCCGGACTACCGGACGGTACAGACCGACATCACCGTTACCCCGGGTCAGGTCTACATCGTGGTCGTCGAGATGAGTCAGGGAGCTTTCCTCGGTTTCCTCCACATCAAGACCGACGTGCCGGGCGCACGGGTGTACGTGGACGACAAGGAGATGGGCTCGATGGGCACCACGCCGTGGGGCAACGTGCTCCCGAGCGGAAAACACAAGATCTGGGTGGAGAAACCAGGCTTTCAGACCATCGAGACCGAGGTGGAGATCAATATCGGCGACAAGCAGGAGATCGTTTTGACCATGGAGCGCCTGCAGGTGGGCGTCCTGCACGTCAAGGCCAACGTTCCCGCCTCCGGTGTTTACCTCGACGGAAAGTTCTTCGGAGCCGCGCCCGTCGAAGAGGTGACGACCCCCGGGCATCACAAGCTCAAGGTGACCGCCGAGGGCATGAAGGACTACGAGACAGACGTGGAAATATCCTGTGGTCAGACAACCAAGGTGCTCGTGAGGCTCAATCCCAAACCGAGCCGGACATCTGCCTGGGTATCCATGGGGTTCGCGGTGGCTCTCTTCACCGGCGGCGGTATCGCCGGAGGGATGGCCCTCAAGATCGATGACGATCTCGAATACGATCGAAACAGGGGGCGCCTCGCCGACGACGATCCGAGAATCATGCACGGTTTCCTCTGGGCGCTCGGCGCGGACATCGCGTTCGGCGTGGGCGCCATAGTGACCGGAATGTGCATCTACTACTTCCTTCGTGATCCTCTGCCCCCATCGGAAGGCAAGCTGTACGATCCCAAGGATCTGACCGAAAACCCGGACCTTACGGGAAAGACAACGAAAGAGCAGGACTCCGACGAATCCGACACCGCCGAGCCACCGCAAGCAACGCATACAGCGGGTCCGAGGATCTTGGTGGCCCCGCTTCTTACCCCCGAGGCGGCCGGTCTGGGGCTGGCGGTGGTTTTTTAAAGGAGTATCAAGATGCGAAACGCCATACCCCTGATTCTCACCGTGTCAATTTTCGCGGGAGGCTGCTCCTTCCTGGACTTCTTCGGATACGAGGACAACTCGCCGCTGCACGTGATCCAGCGACCCGAGGGGTACCCGTCCGTCATGTTCGGCGCCGAGATAGCACCCACCTTCTTTCACCAGGACGAATCGAGCTCGGATCTCGTGGCCGTATCCGCCGGCACCGGCTATCCGACCCTGATCTACAGGCTCTCCATCGACGGAAAGCTCGTCGATGTCGAGGATCCGTACAAAGAGTACCTGAGCGACAATGAGCCCGAGGCCGAGAGCATGGGCAGCGGGTCGTCCCTCGTGGGACTGTCCTCATGGGAGAATGACGGGCTCTACACGGGATGTGTCGCGATCGGTGAGCACATGGCGGGCCGGGTCACCATCGTATGCGAGCAGGACAAGGAGATATTTCGCATAGAAAGCGGCGCCACCGGTGTCGACGACCTGAACGGCTTCGGTCTCGAGATGGCGGGGATCCGGCCCTCCCAGGGTGACGGATGGCTGCTCGCGGTGTCCTCACACACGACCGTTACGGTCTTCAGCTCCAGTTCCAGCCCGGGGATCGACCGATCCGAAACCGTCTCTCCTCAATACGACGACGAACCGGTCGACGCTCCAATCAACGAGATCGCAGCGGGGCGCCTTTCGGACGGTACCTTTTTCGTAGCGGCGGCCACGGGCGATGTGCAGGAGAGCGAACCTTTTCGGATTCACCTTTTTGTGCAGGACGGACCGAACAGCACCGGGATGACCCAGGTCGCCTGCCTCAATCGCTCGGGTGTGATCGGCTTCGGCGGGATCATGGTCACCGGAGATCTGGACGGAGACGGGAACGACGAGCTCATCACTTCCGTGGCCGCCGGCGCGCCCAACCGGGAAGATCTGGTGGAGATATGGCGGATCTCCGATCTCGTGGACGCCGCTCCTACCTGCAACAGCGAGGAGATTGTCCCCGCGGCCATGGTCGCCCCCGGGGAGGGGCCGCTGAAGATCTCGTGCGACCCCGGCTCGGATTGCGAGTTCGGCTTTTCGCTGGCGGTCGGCGACATCGCCACGGATGACGGCGGACCGGAGCTCATCGTCGGCGCCCCCGGGGCGAAAGTGGACGGCGCCGCGGGGGCCGGCACTGTCTATGTCTACAGAGGCGTCGATCTGATCTCCAAAGGAACAGCATCGCCGGCCGGACGCGTTGCTGACTCCTCTCCGAGAAAGGACTACCGCTTCGGTGGAGGCGTCGCCGTGTCGCCCATGGCCGGTCGCAACGAGCTCCTGGTGGGGGCGACGGGGAAAGGACGCCTGATCATAGCCTATTGCACGGGTGTCGGGGAGGATCTCGAGGCTGGTGCGGACGTTACCACCAACGCCGGAGGATCGGTCATCTCAACCAGATGTCGTCCCAGGTAAACATGAATACGGAGCTACTTCAGATCCTGGTCGCTGACGACGAGCCGAACATGAGAAAGGTGCTGCGCGGCCTCCTCGAGCACGACGGGTACGAGGTTCACTTGGCGGAGAACGGCGCAAAAGCGCTGGACACCCTCGAGAACAACCACATCGACATAGTCATCACCGACTTGAGGATGCCCGGGATGGACGGGATGGACCTCCTCAAGAGGATCAACGCCGTCAACGAGGATCTGCCGGTCATCATGATAACGGCGCACGGCACCGTGGGCACCGCCGTCGAGGCAATCAAGCTCGGGGCGTTCGACTACATCACAAAGCCCTTCGAGAGGCGCACCCTGCGTGACATCGTGTCCAAGGCGGCCCGTACATGCGAGCTGTCAAAAAAGGACGCAACCCTGGAGAGGGATCCGGCGGGCCGGTTCCACATCATCGGCAAGAGCGAGCCGATGCAGGAGATCTTCCAGATGGTCGACCGGGTCGCCGCCACTCCGTCCACGGTGCTCATCACCGGCGAGAGCGGCACCGGCAAGGAACTCGTCGCCCGCGCGCTGCACGAGAACTCCACTCGCGTGAATGCCCCGTACATTCGTGTCAACTGCGCCGCCATTCCTCCGACCCTGATCGAGAGCGAGCTGTTCGGCTACGAAAAGGGCGCGTTCACCGGCGCGGATACGGAGAAACCCGGAAGATTCGAGCTTGCCGACAAGGGTACTCTCTTCCTGGACGAGATCGGGGAGATCTCGCTCGAGATGCAGGTAAAGCTCCTTCGGGCAATCCAGGAGGGAGAGTTCGAGCGGGTGGGCGCAGTGACGACCACAACCGTCAACGTGAGGCTCATCACGGCCACCAACAAGGACCTCAAACAGAGGATCGCCGACGGGCTCTTTCGAGAGGACCTGTTCTACAGGCTGAACGTTGTGCACATTCACCTGCCCCCTTTGCGGGAACGCGAACAGGATCTGGCTCTGTTGACCGATTACTTTCTCGAGAAGTACAACGAGCGGCTTCAAAAGTCGGTCGAGGTGGTGGATCCGTCGGCCTTGGAAGTGTTCCTCTCGTATTCCTGGCCCGGCAACATCCGCGAGCTCGAAAATGTCATCGAGCGCTGCGTGCTTTTCTGCGACGACAAGGCCATCGGCCTGCAACACCTGCCGCCCGACATCTACGACGCAAAGACCGCCGCCCCATCCACAGGGGAGATACCGATTCCCGATGATATCCAGATCGACGCCGGCCTGAAGGATCAGGTCAAGGCGGTCACGGCCAACCTGGAAAAGCAGTTGATAGTCAAGGCCCTCGAGCAGACGAAGCGCAACGTGACAAGGGCCGCCCGGCTCCTCAAGATAAGCCGCAAGTCACTCCAGACCAAGATGAAGGACTTCGGATTGAGGGACGATCCCACGGGGGAGTCGAGCACCGAAATCAAGAAACCGTAGTTTCTACCCGCGAGACGGGTAGAGGGAGGACCAGATGATATTCCGTCGATTCGCAACCATCGCGATAGCTATTCTCTTCGCCGCGTGCGGGGGCGCCGGGCCGGACAGTGAAACGACCACGGGCAAACCCGCCGGCGGCATTGCCGACGGAAAGGCGCTCATCGAGCAAGGCGATTTCGAGGGGGGCGCGGCCCTGTTCGAGAAGATTGTCGAGGAAAAACCCACCAGCGCAGAAGCGCATTTCTATCTGGGCGTTTGCCTGCAGAACCTGGATGATCTCCTCAGGGCCGAACAGGAATACGTAATCGCCATCGAGCGAGATCCGGACCTCATGGAAGCCCACAACAACCTTGGATTGCTGCTCATGGATAAGGGCGATCTGGCCGGCGCGAACAAGGCGCTCACCCTGTACCTTGAAAAAAACCAGGAGGAAGCGGACGCACATTACAATTACGGCCTCCTTCTGGCGGCCATGGATCAGACAAATGCGGCCCGCAGCTCATTCGAGAAGGCGGCCGAGCTGGCCCCCGACGATCCGGATCCGTGGCTCGGCTTGGGAGATCTGGATCGCGCGGGAAACAGGCAAAAAGAAGCCCTGGTCAATTATCGCAAGGCAAAAGGAATCGCTCCGGACGATCCCATCTGCGCCCTGAGCGAGGGCCGGGTCTTGCTCGATATAAAAAAAATAGACGAGGCGACAGCCGTGCTGACATCCATGCCCAATCTCGCGCTAAGCGACGCCGTCACCCTGACCACCGCCGGAATGCTTCTGGCCAGGTTCGACAAGGATACGGAGGCTATCGCGCTCTACGAGGCTGCTCTTTCAAGGGACGACTCGTTCCCCAGGGCGCATATCCTCCTGGCAAACGCCCTGGCCCGGATCGGCCGCTTCGCCGACGCGGCCGGTCATTTCGAGGAATTCATCGAGCTGGCCCCCGAGGCGAAGGAGGCGGACGCCGCCGCCAAGGGGCTGGAGATCTGTAGATCGAAGGCCTCGCAATAAGAGCTCATCACTCGGAACGCTGTTTCTTGCCGTGCAACCGCATATGACCCGACTGTATACCCTCGCTCGCCAGGGCGGCCAGCGCCGCGAGATTTGACGCCAGTCCCACGGACACAGCCACTTGCGCCAGATCGGACGCGCACTCGACACCCACGAGATCCAGGCAAGCGACCGCCTTGGGGTGTGCCGTGGATGCGCCGCCTACCATTCCGACAGCCATTGGCATCTCCACCTCCCCGATAAGATCGGATCCCTCTATTCGCCAGATCGCCAGGGGGGCGTAGCTTCCGTTTCTCGCTGCGAAAGCATGCGCCCCCGCCTCCACCGCGCGCCAGTCGTTTCCGCAAGCGAGCAGGAATGCGTCTATTCCGTTGAAGATTCCCTTGTTGTGCGTTGCCGCCCTGTACGGATCCGCGCTCGCGAAATCCGAGGCGGCGGATATGCCCACAGCCACATCCTTCCCACGGAACCCCTCTCGATCGAGGGCCTCGAACGGGATGGCGCACCTCGCGCGAGCGAGACGGCGATCGGCCAGGTTCGTGAGTATCCGCAACCCGGCCCGTCCGCCCGCGATCTCGGCCAGGCGATGGGACACGGCCTCGGCCATGGTGTTGACCATGTTGGCGCCCATGGCATCGCGGCAATCGATGTGCAAGTGAACGACCAGGCGCCCGGGCCCGCCGACATCGCGACGGACCGCCATTGTGCGCATCCCGCCGCCCAGTGATACGAGTTCCGGCTGGGCAGAGTCGGCCATCCGCGCAATCTCATCGGCGGAGTCTTCCAGACGCTCTCTTGCCCCGGGCGACGGATCGAGGATCTCCACCTGGCCGGCCATGATGGGCGGGTCGGACTCGGCCAGAAACCCCGTGCCGGCACGCGCCATCCTTGCGGCGTTTGAGGCCGCAGCTATCACGGAAGGTTCCTCCACCGCCATGGGCACCAACAGATCCACCCCGTTGACCAAAAAATTCGTTGCTATCCCCAGCGGCAGACAGAACACCCCCACCGCGTTTTCGATCATCGCGTCGGCCTTCTCAATAGTGAGGTCAACGGCGAAACCGGGCTTTTTAACCCGTCGCGATATTTCTTCCAGCCTCTTTGCGGGGCTTCTCTTGTGGAACCCCGGCAGTCTGGATCTTCCTTTAGGGTTCATGAATCGATTTCTCTCTCGAGCTTGTCGAATTTCTTCACCACCTCGAACACATCGTCGTGGTCGAGATCGAATTCCTCCCTGATTTTCACCCCGTGAATATAGTATGCCTTCTTGTTCGGTTTTCCGCTCCCGTCCAGCGACCAGTGCTGCTCCACGATCTGACCGAACTTGCCAAACGACCACGAATCCGGCCGGCCGTCATAATCGAGATCGTATCTTCCGTTCGTGAAGTGGCCGAGCTCGAAGAACTCCCACGCGTCCACCGAACCGTCGAAATTCAGGTCGCTCTCTATTCTCTCCGTCTGGCCGAACTCTCCACAATACACCCACTCGTCAATCTTCGTATCAAAATTGGTATCGTTATCAACCCTGTTTCTGTATCCGTACTTGCCGTACTTGACCCACTCATCCACTTTCTGATCGAAGTTCTTGTCGCTCCTGGAGCCTACCTGAACTCCCATGACGAAGATGGTCCACTCGTCGACCTTGCCATCGAAATTCAGATCGTTCTTGATCTCGCTCGCCAGGCCCATCTCGTCGAACTGGACCCATTCGTCCGGCTTTGTATCGAAGTTGGTATCTTTTCTCGATCGCACGGGAACACCGTCTTCGAACTCGCTCCAATCATCCTTGCGGCCATCGAAATTATGATCTCTCTCCCACTTGAGAAACACGCCGTCCTTGAAGTTGATCCATTCGTCTACCTCACCGTCGGCGTTCGAATCGCTTTCCTGCCACCCGTCGGGCGATTCCTCTTCGTCAGACACGACGACAAGGGTGATCGAAATACCTGCGAGCGCGCCCAGCACCATCGCAACTAAGGCAACCGGCAAGATGAGGCCGCGCTTTTCCCCCTCTTTTTTTTTGTGTCCGCTCACGGTCCGGATCGTACTCCATGCAAGAACACGAAACAAACAAACCCGATGGGCCTTGTCCTCTTTGTTCATCAGGGGCAAAATAGAAAAGAATTGCAATTGAGCGGATCTGTTCTTTCGAACCGTTAACGTGGGTTTCCAACAACTTCCCCTTCCCCTCGCAGGGGAAACCTGCCCGCCATAGCCTTGGTGGAGGAGGGGCCGGGATGGGGTTAACCCGAAAGAGGATATTCGATCATGATCATCAAATGTCCACGATGCTCCACAGGATACAGCATCCCCGAAAACACGATCGGCGATAAGCCCAGGAAGATGCGATGCTCCCGATGCAGAAATTTGTTCACCATCGCCAGGCGCGCCGAGGCGGCGCCTAGCGGATATGAGGAGTTCACCGGCCAGCATCACCTTCCCGGCGAGTTTGCATTCCTCAAGGAGTCACCCGCAAAAGAAGCCCCGCCACAACCCGAGGAACCGCCGCCCCAGCTTGTGCAACCCGCGCCCCCGGCACCCATACCCGCACAACCCGCGCCGCCGGCACCCGCGCCTCCCCCGTCGCCCTCCGTTCCGGAGATTTACAGTGGTGCAGCCTCCGCATGGGAGACGGAAGCACCTCTCGATTTGGGCGGATTCGCCATCTCTAACGAGATCCCCGCAAAAGGTCAGGCAATCGGCAAGGTGATCTTCGTTGTTGTCGTGCTCCTTGTCGGCTTCCTGGTGTTCGTGGCTTACCGAAACGGCTGGGCCATCTCGATCCCGGCTCTACCTGACCAGATAGCCTTCGCGTTCTCAGGGGAAGAACTCGAGGATCTTCCCAAAGAGGCACGGGATATCGAGGCTATTATCGATAGGCGCAAGATAATCATGAACAGGGAGAAAACTCCGTTTCTAGTGGTCCAGGGGGAGGTGACCAACAACGCCACGGTCGGGCGTTCCAGAATCATCATGCGCGCTTCGCTGATTGACACGGTCGGCGACATACGCGCTCAGGTGAGAGCCCCGTGCGGAAAGCTCATGGACGACTCGGTCATCGAGGCCACGCCGAAGGGCGCGATGGAAGGGCACTATCGCCGTGGCGGAGCCCTTTACAACTGCTCCGTTGAAGGTAACGGCAACACCGTATTCCAGCTCATTTTCGATGAAGTACCCGCCGACTACGACGATTCGTTCGACGTCCGGGTACAGGCTGTGGCGGCAAGACCCCTATACTGACGCCTCACTCTTTCATGATGCCCGCTATCGACAAACCTTCCATCTGGCTTGACAAGCTAACCAGGCGGATCGAATCTCTCGACGACTGGGTCCAGCGAACGGTATTCTTCGGCAGATCTATCTTTGGCATTGCGCCGGAGGAGGCGACGACCTGTTTCTCGACCATCGTGGCAAACGCTTTTCGCCTTCGTCAAAATCGCTTTGTCATCACCTCCAATGCCGCCTTTCTTTCGATCGCGAAGGACCACTGGCCAAGGGCGCACAGGATCCACACCCGAGAGGCGGCCGTCGCGCAAGACGACAGGCTCACTCTTTTCTTTCTGGTCCAACCGACTATGACAGGCTTTGAGGACGACGACAGCGAGGTCCCGAACTACGGATCAGAGCGCCCTCTCACCCTGGGCGAGCGAAAGGCTCTGGCCTCGACGCCCAGTCGACGTGTCATAGAGATGGCGATGCTCGATCCCCACCCCGCGGTTGCGATCAAACTCCTTTGGAACCCCAAGCTCACAGAGGACGATGTAGTTCGGATCGCCGCGAGACGAATGAGCCCGCCGGCGGTGCTCGCCCAAATCGCATTCAACACCAAGTGGAGGATGAGGAGGAGGGTGGCCTTCGCCCTGGTAAACAACCCGGGCCTCACCTCGTCCATCGGCGTGTCCCTGGTTCCGGGGCTCACTGCGTCGGGCGCCGCGCAGGTGGCCGCTGACAATCGCCTTCCAAAGGAGATCAGGGAGTGTGCTGCCGCGCTATTGGAGGTGGTCTGAAACGGGGACCACCTTCTCGTGCACGGGTCGGGAGAACCCGAGCAGAAACATGCTCACGGTCCATACGGCTATCCCCGCACCGACGGTGATGAACCCGCCGAGCCCAATGTCGCCCCAGGGATCGATCTCGATGAGCGCGATTCCGCCCAAGATGAGTCCGAACCCCGCGCCCAGAAGGCCGTGCCCCCAGTTCTGGAGCCGCGCATTCTTGATTATTTCGTCGGTGGAAAGTGCCGGTTCCGGATCCTTGAGGCGGAAATGCCTTCCTGCCGGGCCCTCGTTCTCTACAACAACACCGGCCGTCGATTCGCCCGAATTCTCCGATGCGAATACTGGGAGAGACGTGACGACCACTCCGAGCAATACGATGATGCGAACCGGGGATCTCATGAAAGACATTGTCGCACGTGTGGATTTCTTAAGAAAAGAGAAAATAATCCGCAACTTTTCCTTCGAACGACCGATTACACGGGGGCAATGGCCCCGACACGAATCCTGACTGCGCTGGCTGACCTGTTGTGGGTTCCGCGCTGCGCGGCCTGCGACAACTTTGTTACGCTCGCCGGCGGTGATTCCGTTTCTGCCGCCTTCTGCCCCGTCTGCATCGAATCGCTGGTTCCCACCGGATCACCGCGCTGTCCGATCTGCGGGTTGACTTTCGACGGAGCCGGCAAGGACCACGTTTGCGGACACTGCCTGGCCGACAGACCCGCGTTTTCAAGCTCCTATGCACCTTTCCTGTACGGCGGGGCCGTCAAGCAAGCCATTCTTCGATTCAAGTACCGGCCGGCGCCCTGGCTTGGCACGCAGTTGGGAAGATTGCTCTTTAGCCGGGATGGGAATTCCGTCGCCACTCCGGATGTGGTGATCCCTGTTCCCAGCCACCCCTCCCGGCTACGACAACGGGGATTCAATCAGTCTGCCCTGCTTGCCCGGCACAGCGCCTCGGCCTACCGTGTGCCCCTGGACACCACCACGCTGCGAAGAACACGTGAGGCCATGCCGCAAGCGGGCCTGAATCGGGCGCAACGCCTCAATCGTCTTCGAGGCGCCTTTACGGCCAACTCAACCCCGCGCCTGGCAGATGCACGAGTGCTTCTCGTAGACGACGTGGTCACCACCACCGCCACCATACGAGCAGCCGCACGATCTCTGGTAAGGGCGGGCGCCCGAAGGGTGGATGTGCTTTCCCTGGCGAGGGCCCCATAAGTAATAGCGGCCTCCATCATCTTCCCCTTCCCCTCTCAGGGGAAGGCCGGGATGGGGTGTTGCCTTTACAATATCGTTCGAGCTAAAAGGACGCATCATGGGTGTGGAAAGAAGCGGCGAAAAGATAGTCTGTCGCAACCGCAGAGCCAGGCGCGACTACAACATCGAGGACACCTTCGAGGCCGGTCTCGTCCTTGTCGGAACCGAGGTGAAATCCCTGCGCCAGGGCAAGGCCGATCTCACCGACTCTTACGTCACGTATCGGCTGGGAGAGTTCTTTCTCGTGGGCACACATATCACGTCATACGATAACGCGACCCATTTCAACCACGAGCCCAAAAGAGATCGAAAGCTCCTGATGCAGAAACGAATCATCGAGAAACTCGGGGTTAAAATAAAGGAACGCGGATACACGCTGGTTCCGCTGGAGATCTACTTCAAGAACGGCTGGGCCAAGGTGCTAGTCGGACTGGCAAAGGGAAAGAAGCAATACGATCACCGCGCCCAGATTCGTTTGAAGGACGAGCGCAAGGCGATGCGCGAGGCCGCATTGGATAAGAGGAGTCGATGAGTAGCAACATCACGGAGCGCCAACTCGAAACAACGGCGCTCATCGACTACTACGACGGCATGGCCGTGCTTTCCTGCCCGGCGGGTTTGCCCCGGGGTTTCTCGGGTGCGATTCGAGTTCCCCGATGACAACGCAGACGTCCAGACGTTCCACGGCAAGATCGTCAAGCTGAAGCGTCGCGCGGACGGCGCATTCGCCGTTTCTGTCAGGCTTCACAACCTTGACAGGAGCCACAGGGAAATCCTCGAAAAGACAAGCGGCCTCTAAAGCCGGCCGCCATCATCTTCCCCTTCCCCTCGAACGGGAAGCCTGCCCGCCGAAGCCTTGGCGAAGGAGGGGCCGGGATGTGGTCAATCGGAGATCAGTTGCCCCCAGGAGTAGCCGTTGCAACCTCCCGAAATATCACCGTGGTCCGCCGACGTATTGGCGGCGGCCGTGGCCTCGTTCGCGGCCGCGTACTCCACCTGGCAGTAATAGAGGCTCACCCCGCCATCCACCTGGCTGTCATGGACCCAGTCGTAGCGGGACCACAGGTCCGGGTAGTAGCTGTCCACGCTGTCGTTCTGGGCCGTCAGGTACCCGGTTGCGTTGTCGTACGCCTCGATGTGGCACTTGCTGGTTGTGGGTCCCGCGTCGTCGAACGGCGGGAAAACCGTCGTCCAACTGGAGGCGGTGATTTCGTGGGTGGCACCCCAACTCTCCGTGTAGCTCCCGATAATTGCCAGGGCTCCGGCATCGGCATCCGTGTCGGTATCGGCATCCGTGTCGGTATCGGTGTCCGTGTCGGTGTCCGTGTCTGTGTCCGTGTCGGTTGCCCCACCGTCGATCCCGGCGTCCGTGTCGTCATCGTCGCAGCACGCGCACGGCAGCGCGAGAAACCCCGTGATGACCAGCATCCCAATAATTGATTTTCCCATGACTCTTACCTCCGGCTCCCCTTGAACAAGCCCTCGCCCCGACCCGGGCGACGAGCAACTCTCCCCTCTTCCATGAGGCAAGCTTCGAACACGCTTCGAATAGACCGCGTGTCAGGGAACCGTGAAGTCTTACACCCCGTAGACCAGAGGTGCCGCTGGACAGGTCTCCTGGCTCCCGGATCGACCTACTTGCGGCGCCTTCCCGGATCTCTCGATCTAGTGGCAGTGCCGCGTTCGTCCCCGGATACAGTGGCGGGGGCCGCGCCGGTTTCCAACCGGCTTCCCAGGGCGAAGGTATTTCGCCCTTGTCCATGCAGCGAAAAAATTGAAAAAGAACGTTGGAATCACTTACCACAAAGAAGAATGTGTTCACAACGATAATTGACCTGCCCCGGCACAGGGCTCTAGAATCCGAACCGTGGACAATGCGCAAGAAAAACTCGCCGCCGCGAAGGGTCACTACGAAAAGGGCGATTTCAAGTCCGCTCGCGCACACGCGAAGCAGCTGATCTCCGACGACACACTGACCGAAGAGGCTCGTGGGGAAGCACGGAAGATCCTCAAGGCCACGGGTATCGATCCGATCTCCACCGGGATCTTTCTCATCACATTCTGCCTGCTTGCCTATCTCATCATCAAGTACATCTTTTGACCGACGTGACGGACATCTTCGGGCCGTCCGGACCCATCTCCAGGAAGCTGTCGAAGTTCGAACGTCGCGATTCGCAGATCGAGATGGCTGCGGCAGTCGAAAAAACAGTGATGGGCGACGGGGTGCTCCTCGCCGAAGCCGGCACCGGTACGGGAAAGACACTCGCATACCTGGTTCCGGCGATCCTCTCTTCGAAACGCGTTGTGATCTCCACCGGTACCCGGAACCTGCAGGAGCAGATTTTTTTCAAGGATCTGGCCTTTCTCGAGGAGGCGCTTGGGATATCCGCACAGGCGTCCCACCTGAAGGGTCAGGAAAACTACCTATGTATTCGAAGGTTCCACAACTTCCTTCGGTCCCCTCGTGTCCTGGCTCATGATTCCCATGAGGTGAACCGGCTCGAACAATGGTCTCGCACAACCCTGACCGGCGACCGCATGGAGGTCGAGGGGCTCAGTGACGACTCACCTCTCTGGCGAGAAGTGTGCTCTACCCGCGAGACTAGGATCGGCCAGAAGTGCCCTTTCCACTCTGATTGTCATCTGACTTCGGCGAGAGATACGGCCAGGCGTGCACGTATCATTGTCGTCAACCATCACCTCTATTTTGCGGATCTCGCCACCCGGCTCCAGGGCGGCTCCGTTCTGCCCGAACACGATGTGGTGATCTTCGATGAGGCCCATCTGATCGAGGATATTGCCACCGAGTTCTTCAGCATCAAGATCTCATCCGGTCGGATTGACCGCCTGATGACCGATACGATGAACTCGGTGAAAAGCGCACGATTCAACGAGGACCCCAATGAAACGAAACGCCCCAATCTTGTGAAATACGCGCGCGCCGAAACTTCCGCGATGTTCACGGCGTTCAGAGACGAGCAACAGGGGCGACATCACCTCGCAATACGCGAGATCCCGCTGGAGGTCATTCAGATCTACCACAAGCTCGATTCGGCCCTGGAAACGGTGGAGATGTCCCTTAACTCGCTGAAAGGCCGCGATCAGGCTGTCGATCACTGCGCCGTTCGAATCACCGAGGTTCGTCGCGATCTCGCGGATGTCATCGAAGGGGACTCGCGGAGCTACGTTCACTGGATGGAGACGCGACAGCGTTCCGTGGTGCTCGGCGCCTCACCCATCGATATTTCCGACTTCTTCAGGCGTGGCGTGCTCTTTTCCATCCCTTCCGTCGTGCTGACCAGCGCGACGCTTTCTACCGGAGGGAACTTCGAATTCTTACGCTCCAGATTGGGAATCGATTTCGATGCGGACGAGCTGTCCCTCAAAGCGCCGTTCGACTATGAAAAACAAGTCGTGCTCTACGTTCCGTCCGGGTTTCCGGATCCGCGAGATCCCGACTTCGCGTCTCATGTGTCCGACGAGGTGACACGCCTGGTAGCAATAACCGGTGGTGGAGCGCTGTTGCTGTGCACGTCCATCAAGAACATGCGCGCCATTCACGCAAATCTCATCGGCAGGGTGCCGGGGCCGCTCCTCATCCAGGGAGACGCGCCCAAGTCGGCTCTCACGTCCCGATTCGTGCAGGAGAGATCCTCGGTCCTCGTCGCCACAACGAGTTTTTGGCAAGGGGTGGATCTTCCGGGAGATGCGTTACGGCTCGTCATTATAGATAAGCTCCCCTTCGCATCACCGGGCGATCCGGTGGTTGCCGCCCGGATAGACCGTCTGAAGGAAGCCGGCAAGACACCCTTCACCGATTATCAGGTTCCGCAAGCTGCACTGGCTTTGAAACAGGGGTTCGGAAGGCTCATCAGGACCCGGGATGATCACGGGGTGGTCGCGATAATGGATCAACGACTCTACACCATGCGCTATGGAGCAACCCTTCTCAAGTCACTTCCCGACTGCCATCACGCCGATCTGATAGATGACGTCGAGAATTGGTGGGCCGGCAAGGACAGCCCGATCATCGTTCGTTGAGAAAGCGCCTGACCTGCAGGATGACAAGATCCGGCTGTTCGATGGGAAGGGAGTGGGTCCCTCCCGGTACCATCATCAGTTGCGCCCCCGGTATGGTCGAGGCCATCAGGTTGGATCGCCTCGAGGGTGTAAAACTGTCCTCTTCACCTGCTATGACCAGCGTGGGAACGTCCACCTCCGAAAGATAGGGGGTCGCGTCGTGGTGTCCTGCCCCCTCCAGGATGTGCAGCCCGATCCTGATGTCCACCCTGTTCATCCTGGCAATATACTCGGCCAGATCCGGCGCCCGGATGAGGCGATTGTTGACCTCGTGGGATCGCAGGGCTGTTCGCAGCATCCAGTCCGACGGGAGCGAGCGCCACGCCCTGGAAGCCAGGCTCGGAAGAAATCGGGTGATCACGTCGAAAAGCGGCACCAGATACCCGAGAATTGCACTCTCGTGGAAGCTTTCGATTATTCGCCCCGGAGAGCCGCACAGGAGCACCAGGCCGGAGATCGATTCCCTGTGCCTGTGCCACAGCTCCAACGCGACCTGAACACCCAGGCTGTGTCCCACAACGGTGACGTCTTTTACCCCGGCGTGATCGATCACGATAGCGGCGTCGTCCGCGAGCCTCTCCATGGACAGATCGGCCCAGTACGATGGATCCTGGGACAATCCGTGGCCCGGGTAGTTCCAGTGCAGGCAATCGTGATCGGTTTGAAGGGCGGGGATCAGGTATTTCCAGATATGGCCTTCGCAGAGCAACCCGTCACAGAACAGCAACGGTGCCCCGGACCCACCACGCTCGTAAAAGATCCTGGTCCCGTCCGTACCGCGAACCGATCTTTCCTGCAACGACTGGTATTTGAACCCCTGCAAGGTTCCTCGAGCGTCAGGACTTTGAGTCTATCTCATCCGGTTCGTTTACGGATGGGTACTTCATGATATCCTTGCGGGCGATCTTCCATGCCTTCTGCACGATCCAGGACAGGGAACGATCCTGACGGTTTGCTTCGGCGGTTATCTCATTGAGCATTTCCTCGGGGAAATACAGGCTTTGCTTTCTCTTATCGCTCTTTGACATCTGAGAACTCCCTCCATGATGGGATGGATTGTACTACTTTACCCTACAATGGATACTGTATGCCACACTATCCGCAACGTCAACACATACCCATGAAATTACCTGCTCAGAAGACCCGCTCGGGGACAAAGAGGATGTCACCTGGACGAAGAATGAAGTTGGACGCCTTTCCCTGTCCGATGGCCTCCACCGGCACCGTGAACTGCTTCTCTTCGCCGTTCACGACCCTGGTGACAGTAGTCTCGTTGGCACGGGCCATTGACGTGAACCCACCCGACAGTGAGATCGCCTCCACCACGCTCATACCTTCCTGGTACGGGAAGGTACCGGGCTTTTTGACTTGCCCGAAGATCGACACTTTCTTGCTGCTGTACTCTCTTACCAGCACCGACACGTTGGGCTTCTTGAGAAAATCTCCGTCGATGAACAGCCGCTCCAGAAGCCTGGTCACCTCGGTGGGGGTCAAGCGGTCCACTACAACGGTTCCTAAGAGCGGATATTCGATGGTGCCGTCGGAGGCCACCTTGAATGTGTCGGTCAACCCCTTCTCGCCGTACACACGGATGTCGAACACGTCCCCCGGTCCGAGGGTGGTGTCCATGGAATCGCCGCTGTCCACGGGCTTGGGTGTAACGGGCCGCGTGGAGCCGCAAGCCGCCACGAGGATCCCGGCGGTGACGACTGCTATTGCAACAAGCCCGAGATCTCTCAGTATATGAATTGCGGGGGGATTCGAGACCGTGTTGTTGAGCATCTAGTAATGCACCCGGACGCCGGCGAACACCTCGAACTTGTTGAATCCGGCGTTGAAAGTGGTTGTCGTTCCCGATTCATCATCGGTTACCGTGTACTCGAAGTCGGTGATGTCAGCCAGATAGCTGCCGGATGCGTGCACGGACAGCCAATCGGTGATACGAAACTCCAAGAGGAGCGCCGCACTCGCCCAGACGTCGGATCTCTCGTAATTAGCAGCAGTAACGGTGATTCCCGGGTGGAAAGGTCCGGAGTTCGTGGCGTAGTCACGATAGAACACCTCGCCCCTCAGAGTGGCGAGGAAGACGCCGCCGAACATGTGTTCGTACGATAGATATCCCCCGTTTTTGACGAAAAAATTGGCGTACATGGAGTCCACGAAATCTCTTTGTCCGCCGAGCCTGACGTTGGAGAAAGGAGTGATGAAGAACGCCAGCTCCGCCTGGGCGAGGATGCTGTCGAAGTTGGGCCCGGCAGAGTAGAAACTCGCGCCGTATCCAGCCAGCAGGAGCAGGGCGAAACGATTGGTGACAAGCCCCTGGATTCCGAACAGGCTCCTGATGGGTAACGAATTGTTGTTTATCGTGGCGCTGCCGTAATAGACCGACGGCGTGAAATTGAACCTGGAAACCAGAGCGGTCTTGGGGAACACCTTCCACGAGGTGTGGAAACGCACATCATGGGTGTGCTTGTCGTTCTGATCTCCCATGCTCGGGTCTTCCCAGATGACGAAATTGAGGCGGTAACCGGCCTCGAAGGTCAGGGTACCCCCGCCGGGCCTCACGCGAAAGCCGATACCCGGTCTGATGTCGTGCCGGTTGTTGGCATCGGACGCTGTCTCATAAGGTGTGAGCGTCCTCATGTAAACCACGTCGGTGATCAGGCCGAAGTTGCCCTCGGGAAACAGCTCGAATTTGAGGTTGGTGGACACGCCGAAAGCGTTCTTGCCGTTGAGTTGATCGACGTTGGTGTTTCCACCCAAGCCGAAATGATGGTCGTAGGAGCTGGCCACGCCGAGCCGGAACTTTATTTTCGGCGGGGTCGCATCGAGAACCCCGTCGTCCTGCACGCGCCGCTTGCCGTCTCTGGTGGTCAGATCGACATACGGGGTGATCCTCAACCGCACGGCTGGATCCCTGTTCCCGGCCTCGTAGAACGAGTTTGTATCGTAGCCGGCCTCAGCGCCGAGACCCAGGTGCAGGATCAGAGAATCACTCAACTTGATGCCGGCGCCCTCTTTGTCCTGGCGATCCTCCAACCATTCCTGTGCATCAGCCGCGACACAGGCGACAAAAATGACAAGCGCGATCAAGCCGGCAGAAAAACTACGCATCACGTTCTTGAATTATGATTTTCTGACAATGGTGTGTGCCGACCCAATCGCCGACACCACAGCGCCCACATCCTATTTAGAAATACGCACTTGCGTGTGGAGGTTGCTCCACCCCGATTTCCACATTCAACGGCTCCGTAGGATCCTCCATCGTGATATCTTCATCCACGGTTACAATGGTTTCCGACTCACCGATAACCACATCTGTGTCGCCGATACAGTTTTCGGCCTCGGCCATCAATCCCTGTATTCGTGCAATGTAAATCTTTAAAATAACAAATTGCTGCTTGGACGATGATGCATCACCAGCCCCCACCGAAACCTCCAACGCCGCTTTTCGCTCCTCGACTCCCCTCATGTTGACGTGAATCTGGGTCAGCTTGTCATCGAGGCAAGTGATCCTGAGCGTGTCCTTTTCCTTGCGGGCGCGATCGAGCATATTCTGCACGCGGTGGTAAATCCCACGCACCACGCCCATCTGCTCCTCTATCCACGCAACCATCTGTGTTCCCAAGAGATTCGTGTCATCGGCGGCAACCGTCACGTCCAAATCCGGTTGCGTATCCGGGGCCACACTCTGGGCACTGACGTTGCCGAGCAGCGCAATGCCGGCAATCAACGTGGCCGCGCCCAGAAGAACACGTCCTTTCAATGCTTTGCCCATCACGGTCGCCTCCCTTGAAACACACTCTTCCCCATGGGGACTCAACTTATCTACAAGACAGTTTTGTTTTACTAGCACAAGGAGCCCTTTCTGGCTATCGACGAAATGATTTTTTCGTCCAGACCTTGAATAGGTTCCCCAAGTGCCACAAACTGTTCAAAATCACCCCCCTCGGTACTAACTCAACTGAAAGACGAATATTTTCATCGAAAACCGCTTGTCTCATCCAGCCGGCGTGAACATAAACGGGTATTCGAAGGTAACGGTTCCACCTTCCGGCGGTGGGAAACGAAACCTCTTGAATGCGCTCACCATGCAGTTTCCCACTGCCGGAGTCAGTTCGTTCAGCGTAGTCCTCGCCGTAGTAACTTTTCCGCTCCCTGAGATTGTGAACCGGACGGTTACCTTTCCCTGCAAAGTGGGATCGCGTTTTAACGCTTGCTCGTAACATCCCTTGATTGCGCCGAGTCTGCGATTTACTACTTTTGCAACATCCGAGGCGCTCATCATCCCTGTACCACCCGACGCCATCGGCGCCTTTTTCTTCACATTGCCCTTGATCTTCTTCTCTGCGCCGGGACCCGCCGTCTTTACAGACTTATCGCCGCCCTTCACCCTCAGCTGGGAGATGTCTGCGGCTTCGCCACTTCCCTTTCCGCCGGCAGGGCCTTTCAGAGACCCGCCGGTCTCTCCGGTAGCAACACCGATTCCGTCCACCTGAGAAAGAAGATCGTCCTGATCAGCGCCAACGTCACCGCCTCTCAGAACGTCGGCAATGGCTCCATCGGCATCTCCGCCCAGCGTACCGAGGATCTTGTTGATGCCTCGCTCGGCGATCTGTTGCGCCAGCGCAGCCCGCTTTTCCGCTCTCTCGCGAGCGATCTCAGCCGCTGACCTCTTTGGCCCGTCGTCCTTGACCTTACTGCGACTGGAGGATTTCTGCTCCTCTTCCTGTTCATCTCCCTCGTCGTCTTCGGCTGCTTCGTCACCTTCACCATCCTCAACGGGTTTCTTCTCTTTCTCGAAGGTAGCTGTCTCCGCAGCAATAAGCTCCTCGAGTTGCATGAACTTATCCCATACGGATACCACGGGCCAGTCCGTCGTTTCCCACCAGACGACTACTCCGGCCTCCACCAAAAAGAAGAACAGCCAGGCAATCACCACGAAGGAACCCATGCCGGCAAGCATAGATCCCCGCACGGTTGCTGGAAGCTGCGGTCGTGGCTGGATGGGCGGTGGCGCTACAAACTGGAACAGAATGGTGGAATCGCCGATCAGAACCTTTCCGCGAGACTTGTCATTCAGGGTGATCTGGAAGAGCTTTCCTTTCTTCAGGGCACGATCGCTGGATCTCAGATCGGCGAGTTCTACTACTTGCCCATCGGTGGAGATCCGGCCGTTCATTGCGGCGCTGAAGTTCAGCGTATAATGTTCGCCCTTTGTTTCAAAAATATCAAATCGGGACGATGGAAGATCCTGGGCTGGAATAACAAAAGTGTTCTTCTCGGAAGGTCCTATTGTGATCGTCTCTCGCCGACGGATAATCCTTTCTTCTATGATCTTTCCGCCTTGAATCACCCCTATGCGAAGAACCTTGGGAAGATGCGCTGTGGACACACTCCTGCGCTGCACGAATCCCCGTGCCAGAGGCTTGACGCCCGCTTTTTGAGAAGTGGATTTTGGTGTCGAAGAAGCCATCGACGAACTCCCCTTGTACTCCGGTCGAGCGTCGTGGCATTTGCAACGGACCCCCTATCCCCCTGACTGACCGCAGAACGGGAAAATTGATCAGTTGCTCTACTTATTGCCGCCACCTTCTGCGGCGACAAACTTAAATTTCTCGAACTCTGCCTGACCGGCCGTATATAAAACCTCTGTCACCAAGCGATAACTGGTCCCCGAATGGGCCACAACAAGTGCTTTCCCCTCAAACGGCTGATTTGTCCTGGCCGCAATCATTTTTAAGTGCTGCACTTTTTCCTTCAGTGAATCGAACAGCGGGTTGATGAGCAGACCCTCCTGCCCGTCCCGCTTCATGCTTTCGTCCACGGCGCCGTTTCTGAGATCGGCAACCTTCAGATCCTGAACCATTATGGCCTTTGTCGATATTGCGATAACTATCGCGTCTTCGAGCGGCTGTTCGGACGATGTTCTCGGCAGCTTCAGGTCGTCTGACTCACGAATCTGCACGGGATCGGAGCCGAAGCTCTTGAGAAGGAAGCACAGGATGATCGTGAATGCGTCCATCAGCGAGTTGATGAGCAGCTTCGGACGCTCGGTACTCCGTATTCGTCGCTTGTCTTTTTTTGCCTGGCGTTTTGCCGCCCAAATTGCGTCTATCTGACTGGCATTTCCCGGCGTGTTAGGATCCATTCGATGCCCTCCGTAGAAATGATCGTTTTACTACTCAGCCGCCATCTTGAAAAAACTGTTACACAACACCGCGCGTCAACGTCACCACATCGAAAAGCGGATCTTCAATAGTGCCACGCGAGTAGTCCATCGCCTTGATGAGCACCTCGAACTGAATATCGTCCTCCGCGCCCAAAATGATGTTTCTCTCTTCCCTGTGATCGGCCTTCAGTTCCTTGAGCTTTCGCTGAAACTCATCGAAATCCCAATCGTCGTCCTTCTTGGGAATATCCGGACCCGACGATGCGGTCTCCGTCGCCTGGGACATCCAGGACATCCGGTGCTTGGGGTTGACCTTGAAATGGAACCCCTGGTCGGTGATCATGACCGTCAGATTGAGCGCCTCGTTCTGATCGGGCGGCTGCTGTGCGGGAGCACGCGAGATCTTGGGGGCGTTCACCGTCAAGGTCATGAACCGTACGAACACCGCACCGTACAGGAGGAGAGGAATCAGCATGCACACCAAGTTCATGATCGGGATCAGCGGATCACCCTCATATGCTTCTTCTTTTCGTCTTTTCTTTGCCATGTGACCGTCCTCCTAGAACAGAGTCGCCTCAAAGTCATCGGGCAAACCCTTCAGTTTGATCGACAACCCGAGAACCACGGAAGTTCCAACGCTATTGTGAACCACCCGCACGGTAACGAGAAACGAGCAGGTTCTCCAACTTGACGGAGTACTGATCGATCTCGTTGAGAATCTTGGTGGTCACCGAAGCCAAGAACATATGCGCCGACATACACGGGATGGCCACGATCAAACCAAAGGCGGTGGTATTCATGGCCACTGAAATACCTTTGGCCAGAGCGGCTGCACGGGCGTCTGGTGCGGCAGACTCGAGGGCGGAGAATGCCTGAATCAGGCCCACGATGGTACCGAGCAGTCCGAGCAGGGTGGCGATGTTGGCCACACCACCGAGGATCGGTGTGCGCTTCTGAACGATCGGCACAACCTCCAAGGTTGCTTCTTCAATGGCGTTCGAGACCTCCAGCTCACCCTTGTTGGCTCGGGTGAGGCCGGCCTTGATCACCTTGGGAAGCGCGGCGTTGGGGGCAGCGTTGCAGAGCTTGATGGCACGGTCGATGTTATTCGCCATGACCAGCTTCTGAATCTGCCCCATAAACGCGTTTGCGTTAATGTTGTACTTGAAAAAGAGGAAAATAAAGCGTTCAACCATGATGCCGAGACCGATCACCGACGTGAACGCGATCACATACATCCAACCTCCACCCTGGGAAAATGCCTCTGCGATTGCCTGCATCTTCGTTTCCTCCTTCGTAGGAAAAACGCCCGTCATGGGCGCTTGAAGCTCTGATTTTCTTTGTTAAAACAACCTTGTTCGGCCATCGATAAACAGCCGAGCGACCAGCATACTACCACATGATTTTTCTGTTGACCAAGAGAAATTTGAGTTCTTTTTACATTCACATTTCATGGGCAATTCCTCATTAACAACTGGACTATAAGCCTGCAAAGAAGAATGTTGACAACCATTAACCAATTAGTTGTAGCGCGGCACAGCGATTCGGTTTCCCGCTCTATTCCCAACCCTCGTCCTCTTCTTCCTCGCCGGAACCGGCATCCGCACCACCACCACCCGCTGCCTTGGCGGCTTCGGCAGCCTCGCGTTTCCTGGCCAGCTCAGCTTCGCGCTCGGCCAATTCCTTCTTTTGCTGGATCCTGGTTTCCTCGCGCTTGATGCTGATGTCAATTTCTTTTACATATCTATAAACAAGATCGCTTTTTGTTAAAGCTGATCCTTTTTCATTTTTGTAATTGTTGAAATGTCTTCTGGACTCGCCGAGACTCCCGATCCGATCCAGGTTGTCCAGGTCGGTCGCCACGAAGTACAGAACACCCAGGTTGAACAGTGCACCCAGAAGGGAACTGTCCAGGCTGCGCGCTTTTTCCAAATTGACCTTGGCTTCTTTCCAGCGACCGGCACCCCTCAGAGCGTTGCCGTAGTTCAGGTAGAGTACCGGCCACGAGGGCGACAGGGCTAGGGCCCCCTCGAGCTTCTCGATGGCGATGTCATAGTTGCCCGAGAGAATGTACTGGATTGCCAGATTGTTCATGGCCTCGATGTAGTACGGATTTTTCTGGAGCGCCGTCTCCAGGTTCTGAATGGCCTCGACCTTGTTGCCTTCTTTCTCGAGCTTGATCTGGGCCTTGAGAAAGTAGATCTCCGCGACATCGGGATTTGTTTCGAGGACTTGGTCGAAAATGGATTCGGCCAATTCGAACCGACCCATGCGCATGTTGGCCTTTGCCATCCTCAACATCGCTTCTGCGTTTCGTTCGTCCATGCGCAAGACCTGCTTGGCCACAGCCATGGCGTCCGTGTACCTTTTCCCCGCGATCAAGGTGTCGGCATAGCGATTCATGATACCGATGTTCCTCGGGTACGCGGTTGCCTTGTCTTTCATCAACCCGATGGCCGCAGCAACGTTGCCGAGTCTCACCTCCAGCTTGGCGAGGGCCGCCAGGGCCGGCAGGTAATCGGGCTGCAAACCGATGGCCTGCCTGTAGTATCCGCGAGCGCCGTCATCGATGCCCCTGCGCTCCGAAAGCACACCCAGGTTGTAAGCCACCTGGTGCGCCTTTCCGTCTATCTGGAACGCCCGCTTGAAGGCCTGCTCCGCCTGATCCAGATTTCCATTGGCGCCGGCCTTTACGCCCTCGTTGTAGTAGCCCCTGGCGTTCTCCGCCATGATGTGCTGTTCGGGGGCCTTCTCACCGGGTCCGGTGGGCACGGCATCTCCGGTGCTTTGATCACCGGTTCCGACAGGACCGCCAACTCCTCCACCGTAGGGACTTTCCATAACCGGACCGCCGGGCTTGGCCGTCTTGTCTTTTTTCTTCGCGCCGCCGCACCCGAAAACCAGCGCGCTGGACGCCAGCAGTACGACAAGAAATACGAAGAATCGTTTCATCAATGCACCTCGCCGGCCCACGGCGGAACGGCTGTCGTATCATCTTCGAACTCCACGAGGCCGTTGTGCTGTCGCGGATATCCATCCGGATCGTACGCATTCATTCGCTCTAGGGCGAGCAGCGTCCACTCGTTGCTGATATTGCCCTTGCGGGCCATGTCGATGGTGATCTTGTACTCGGCCTGCGCCTTCTCCTCCATGGCGGAGACGGTCTCGTCGAGCTTTGCTCTCACCTTGTCCTCGATTTGGAACTGGAGATCCTCTTGCTCGTCCTTCGGCATTTTCATGATGTACTTGATCTCTTTTTTACTCATTCCGGCCATGTTCAGCATCTCCTTGAGTGACGGCATGGGCGTATTGAGGATAGCCTTGGCGTAAACCTCGTAGGCGTACCCGATCCGGAACTCGGCCGCCAGGGACCACTCGGGACGACGGTAATCCTGTATCTCGCGGTAACGCGACTCGAAGAACTTGACCTTCTCCGCGCCTTCTTTCCTTTTTTTCTCTATCTGCTTCTGGGTTCCACTGATCTTGAACTTTTCGAATTTCCGCATGTCCTCCTCGATGAGAAGGAAATGGCTCTCGGCTGCGTACTCGGCCGATATGGACCCCTGTTCGTTCACCAGCCGCTTGTATAGCGAGATGGTCCTGCTCCACGCCTTGACCTGGTTGCGGTGCTTGTTTCGTTTGTCCTCTGCAAGACTGACCCTGTAGGAGGCCTTGACCACATACTTGCCGGCATCGGTTGTCCGCTCGTACCGCTTGATGAATGACTCGAAGGCCATGATCGCGGCAGACCATGATTTTGCGCGGTAGTGCATATCCGCAGCCATGTACGCCGCCTCGACGCTCTTCTTGCCGTCGTCAACCTCCTTGGAGTATCTCTGCCAGTAAGGGATGGCCTCTTGGTAACTCTGAAGGTTCGTTAGCCAGAAGGCGGAGTTGTAAACGGCATCCGTTCGATATTGCGAATCCTTGAAACGTTTCTCATCCGCCAATATCTTGAACAGCTTGAGCGATTTCTCGTACTCGAAGAACTTGGCTGCGGCGCTGGCCTGCTTGAACAGGCACTTGTCTACCCACTTGCTCTCGGGGTACTCGTCGACGATGCGGCCGAACAGCTGCATCGCGGTATCGAATCGCTGGGCGTTCTCGTAAGAAAGCGCCGCGTTGTGGAGAGCCGCGTCGGCGCTCTCGTGCAGGGGCGCCTTGGCGACTGCCGCCACCAGTTGATCCCCCGCCTCGGTGCAGACCTTGGCTTCCTTGGTCTCGTTGCACTCTCGGAACTTGTCCATGGCCCGCTGCATGGCGACGTCGCCCAGAAGGCTGCCGAGATCGATGGCCTCGTCGTCGGGTATCTCAACGCCCTCCACCTTGCACTGCCGCTCCTGCTCCAACAGGGCGAGGCGCTCTTTCTCGTCGAGGTTGTTTTGGTCCACGGCCATGTTGAGAAGGACCTTCCAGCTCTGCAGGGAAAGCTCGTCCTTCTTGCAGTATTTGTCATAAACGGTGGTATAGCGCGTCCTGGCCTCGTCCCAATGCCCGTATCGATAGTAGTTTTGAGCGCTTTGATATTCGAAAGTGGACGTCTGGGGTGCTCTCGGATTGTACTTGAGGTAGTTCTCCCGCTCTGTCATCAACTCGGCCAGCAACTCCGGCATTTCAATGGGTTGGGGCGTCGGGGGGTCCCCCTCGAGTTCGGGAATTTCCTCACGGATCGCAATCTTGCCTTCGGCGATGGCGTTGTCCATGATTCGCTCGACACAGAGCACCACCATATATGCCGACTTCTCCCGATGACGATTATCCAGATTTGAATCGCGCACACTGATGTATTCGTTCTTGGCCGGTTGGTACTGGCCCGACCAGTACAGCGCCTCCGCCATCTGGTAGGCGAGATCGTAGGCATCGGGCGTGTCCGGGTTTTGCTCGATGTACTTCCCGTACGCGGCCGCAGCCAGGTTGTACTCCTCGAGCGCGAACCCCAGTATCTCCTCATCTCCGGTGGCCTGCCCTTTTGCTCGCAAGGCCTGCGCATTCTGGTGATGGGTCACCGCAGAGTTGATGAGTGCGTCCTGCGCCATCGTCGCCACTTCGTTCTGCGCGTCCGGGTGATCTTCGTTGGACTTCCACCACTCGCTGTTCTTTCCGAAATCGTCCAGCTTGCTTCGTGCGGCCAATTCCTCGTCGAACTTGCGCATCTCACGGTACGCGTTTGCGATTTTGTCCTGTACGAACGGCGCCTGCACATTGAGAGGCCATTTTTGTAAAAAGAGTTCCCATACGGCTATGGCGTCTTCGTGTTTTTCATTCTCAAAAAAAATGTCTCCGAGGCGCGCGTAGACTTCATGGGTCCAGACTCTGTCCTGCGGCATCAGGTTTGGATCTTGCAATCTCTCTATGCTGGATACCGAATCGGGCATCTGATCGACGTTCCAGTCATCCGTGAAAAAGCACACCGCCAGGTACTGGATCGCCTCAGGCCGCATCCCCGAACCTTTTGTACCGGACTTGTCGGCGTAGTCCACGACATCGGAAAAAGCCTTCAATGACTCGGGATACATATCGGCCTTGAAATAGCTCCAAGCGAGCTTGTAAAGGCCTTTGTCGTAGAAGCGATGGGAAGGATCCTCAACCAGCTTCTTGTATGCCGACATGGCGGTCTCCACGCCGTAGCGCGAGGAATCGTAATCGAAATGATAATTCCCGATCAGCCACCAGCTCTCGAAGAAGAACCGGCTGTTGTCCGTAACGGGCTCGCAACTCGCGAAAGGATCCACGAAACCCAGATCGGGCGCCTCCTCCTCGACGCCTGTATCCAGGGTCGCCGACGGTCGCTCTTTTTTGTACGGATCATCAGTGAGGGTGGCGACCGCAAATGGCGTGGGATCGTATGTGTACTTGTTGGCACAAACCAGATTCAGCCAGGCCAGGCGCGCCTCCTTCTCCTTGCCCGTGTCGTTCAGACAGTATCCGAGCAGGTAGTACGCGCCGTCGAGGTTCCGGTATTCCGGGTAGTCGCGAACCAGACTCTGAAAGAGGCTGATGGTTCGGTCGAACTCCTTGACCGGCACGTCCATGTTACCGGCAGTCCCCCGCTCCTGTGCCTCCCCGAATTTGTCGAGCTTCTCAAGGTACTTCAGATACGACATGTCATAATGAAGCTCGGCGAGCCGGAACATGGCGTCCGGAGTGTAAGGAGGATCCTTGGGGTATTTTTTCAGGAACGCCTCGAAATAGGCGATCGCGTCCTTGAGCGACTCGATCTCAAGGGCTTCCTCGGCCTCGATTTTCGACTGATAGCCCTCATCGATATGCTCACGCCTCATCTCATAGACGCGCCTGACCATTCCATCGACAATCTCACCGAAATCACGAGCCCGTCGGATCATTATATCGAGATCCCTGGCTCGCTCATCCTCGAGGGTCTCTTGCTCCTGAGGCGTTGGGGCGTTGACGATATTGGACGCCACCGACGGCGCGACGAGATCCCGTCCACCGGATGCAGGTTCCTCGACGAGCTTCTTGTCGGCCCATGTCGGACAAGCGACGGCAACCATCGCCAGGAGCATCGCTGCTCGCGAGGACCACTCAATCACCATGCGCGTCCTGCGACTCAAGGCCGTTGCCTTTCCAGATTCCATTGATCGTCTGTATCCAAAAAACGAAAATCACTCCCCACCCGTTGAATCCTTTTCCTCGCCTATGACCTCATTGAACTCCTCGTCGAGATGTCTGACCTCCTTCAGCCTATCCTTGGTGAGCGACGCGCCCCTGGCCTTGTGTTCCTCTTTGCGCATCCAGGCCACATCGATGATCCCCACATCGGCTTTGAGGATCAGGTCGTGGAACCGCTTCCTCACATTGCTGAAGTTCTGGAAGGTCACCCCGCCCACTACTTCCTCGGCTTCCCTGTTGAGCACGAGAAGCTCCGCACGGTAGCGAGTGACCCGCGCTCTCTCGGTTCTGACCAGCGTGCTCAGCTCCTCTATCTGCCTCTCGGCTTCCCGATCGATGGAGTGATGCAGTTTTTCGAGGACCTTCTCCGTGGCTTCGACAGCGGCATATGCCATGTCGATCCTGGCGCCCGTCTGACCACCCATGCTCCGCAGAAGCTCGCGTTCCCGGGCGTTCAGGTCCTTCATCTTGGCGCGAATCTCCTGGTCCTTTTTGTCGAGAACGTCTCCCACTCCCACCTGGTACCGCGCCCTCTCCACGTCCTCGCGCAAATCGGACGCCTTCTGTCGCATCTCCTCGACGCCGGCCCTGTGCCGTTTCAGCTCGTCCTCGAGCGCCTTGAGGCTCTCCTCGCTAACACCCCCGATGTATATGGGATCCTGCCCAAGCCTCTCGAGGGCGACTATCATGGCGACCAGCTTGTCGAGCCTGATCACGTTTCGCGTCAGTTCTTTCCTCATTCTTTGGTAAACAGCCCGAGCCTTGTCTTCGCGCCTTTTGTACTGCTCGTCGCTGGTAGGCAGCTTGCTCAACTCAGCCACAAGAGCTGTTCGCTCTTGCGAGATTGCCAGGAACTTCGGATTGGATCCGCCCATCTTCTTTTGACTGATTTTGGAGAGCTTTACCCGCAGCTGTCCAAGCCGGTTGTTGAGCTGCTGGCCGCGACGTTTGGCGCTGCGAAGAGTAGGAATGGCGTTGATGCGACTCGGCCCGTCTATTACGGCCTCGAGCAACCGCACCAGTCGCTCAGTCTCCCTGGTGTACTCTCGAGTCACCCCCAAATCCGAAGCCAGGGCCAGCGCTCGCTGTACCTCGGGCTCCTCACCGACCCACTTGACGATGAGCGGCGGGAGCGTACCCGTAACATCGAGCGTGGTGAGGCTTTGCTCCATCAGGTCCGAGAAGAACGCGCTGGTGTCGGCCTGCTCGGTTATGAGGTCGTCGAGCTTATCGCGAACCGGCGTGAACTGTCCGATGGTCTCCTCGAAAATCCGTTCGGCATCGTCGTAACGACCGGATCTCAGCAGGAGGTTTCCGCGAAGCAGCTTGGCCTTGGGGATGTACCTGCTGTCCGGCATGGCCAGCGTCAGCACCTCGAGGATCCGTTCTGCCTGAATCATGTTCCCCGCACGGATCTGGACGGACGCGGCTTCGTACAGGGCCGTGTCGTAATACGGCGAGTATCTTCCTATCAATTGGTATACAACGGATGCATTTTCCACAAAATCCTTTTCATAATACAGCCTGCCCTGGCCCAGGTTCATCAGGTCGATGATCTCCTGCTCGGCGGCGTTGGCGGCTTTCCGCTTTGCTCCGGACTTGAAAATCTCGATGGCATCGTCGTACCGGGTCTGGCGGGTGAGAATCACACCGGTGAAGTACGCAGCCTTCAACTCGAGCTCCGCATTTCCCGCAATCCGGCTGAATTCCTGTTTGGCTCCCTCGTAGTCTTTGCGGAAATAAAGGTACTTGCCCTTGATATAGCGTGTTTCCGCGTCAGGCGCCTGTCCGAGTTGATCGAAATATTTTTCGACACCCTCGAAGTCGTTGACGTGAATTCCGATTTCGATCAACCGCTCGATGGCCTTCTTTCGGAAACGTCCCATGCCTGGGCGCCCGGATTCGTCGAGGAGCCGATTGAACCATTGCCTCGCGCCGTAGAAATCCCGCGACAGGAACAGTGAGTCCGCAAAATAGAAAAGCGCATCCGGGTAGGCCGCGTGCCCCGAATAGGACTCGATGATATCCATGAAGATGATAGCCGCCCGCTGATAGTCCTTGAGACGATAGAAGTTTTCGCCGTCAATGAGACGTTCCTCGGCGTAGTGCCTGCTTTTGAATCCATCGGCCCCGAGGAATCGCGTTCCGAGGCTCTTTGCCAATTCACTGATCTCGCGAGCCTCCTGCTTCACCGCATCGATCTCGTCCGCCCCGACCGGAACCGCGACGAGTGCTGCAAAAATCACGAAGAACACCGACAACACGCCGATGCGATAACGGCGAATTGGGCTCACGAAAGTCCTCCTCACTCCGCGTCCTTACCTTTCGATTTGAACGAGTCGTTTGCCGAGGTGCCGCCTTCGTAATCGGAAAGCCCTTCGATGTAGCGAACGGCCGGTCTGTCCTCGAGCGGTGTCGTGACGCCGCCTTTCTCGAAGCTCACGATCTCGAGTTTGACAGCCTTGCCTTCCCCAACCGTGAACGTGCGGCTCGAGCGGACCTTGAAAGAATAGCCTTTGAGGTATGAAAAGATTCCGTATCCGTGCCCCCGGAAATGCAGCACGACGCTGAGGGTGTGGTCGCCGGGCATCACCGGGCCGTCGAAAAGATCGATGACCTCGCGCTCCGCAAGGTTCCCGCCCTGATCGCTCTTGCTGAAGATGGGCCCGCCGTCCAGCAGGAAGACCGCCTTGTTGAGCCTGTAAGAACCACCCATTTCGTTGCGGAATACGATCACCGACTTGGCGCCCGCGATCTTTCTGTCGAGGACCGTCTCGGCAAGCAGGCTGAGACGGGCCTTGGATCGAAAGATCTGTTCTTTCAACCGATTAACCCTGTCCTCGAGGTCCCGCAAACGAACCGTGTAGGTTCCCTTGTCCATCGTAGCGGGTTTCGGAGCGGCCTCGTCCGCCGGCGGGGCTTCACCCGTGCCCTCTTCCGCCGTTCCACCGGGATCGCCTTCTGGTGCCTTGGCCGTGCTCTCACCGGATTCCGTGTCGCCCTCTGTTTCGGTCTGAGCCATCGCCCACGCCGGCAACAACAGCACAATGCACAATGATATCATACGTCCTATTGGTCGATGCATCACCAAATCCTCACTTCGTTTACGGTGGAATAATTTCACCATCAAGCAAGCCCATATCAAGCAAGTGCTAAAGCAAGTGCAAGACAACTTATTATAACAACTGTTTTTGTCAACGCTGTCATTGCGGTGTCCGGCTCCCATACCTCATTTCACTCTGCAGGACCAAGTGCCATAAAATGCAACAATACCCCAAAAACCGTAACTCTTCACCACCCGATTCTTTTGACTCCGATTATCCATCACCTTTACTTGAAACGACCAAATGGATACGCTGGCTTAGGTCAGGTAGATCTTTTCTAAACGCCGCACGTCCATTCCCAGGCTGGAGTCGCGAATTCCCGCCGACCATGTACGTGTGGCAGGTTGGTGAGGACATCCGGTGAACGCGACTCGGAGAACCGACGAGGAGCTCATGCAGTCATTCCAGACTGGCGACGCGGATGCTTTCAAGATGCTTTTTGAGAAGTACAAGACACCGATCTTCGCCTTTCTTTTTCGCCGCTGCGGAAACCGAGACACGGCCTCGGACCTGGCACAGGACGTCTTCACGCGGCTGGTCAAGAGTGCGGATTCGTTTCGGCACCAGTCCAAATTCTCCACCTGGATCTATACAATTGCCCGCAACGCCGTCGTGGACAACGCGAGGAAGGCACGGCACCGAAACCACGCTTCCCTTGAGGACAGCCGGGAGAAGGATGGCCCACGCCTGGGTGACCGCCTGGCCGGAGATTCCCCCGAACCGGATCGATCGGCCATGACGCGGCGGCTGCGCGAGGACCTTGTCGAGGCGATAAGCACCCTTCCCGAGGATCAACGGGAGGTTTTTCTGCTCAGGGAGTACCACGGCATGCCTTTCCAGGAGATCTCCGAGGTCGTCGGAGCAAAGATCGGAACGGTCAAGAGCCGCATGCGCTACGCCCTGGAAACGCTTCGGCGTGATCTCGATTCTTACGAGAACTATGCGAGGACGTTACCATGATCCGGGACTGCAGAGAATTCAAGGATCTGCTGGTCGACCTGGTCTACGATGAGGTGGAGGATTCCGTAGCCTCCATGCTGCGTGAGCACGCTGCGGGTTGCACCGAATGTTGCGATGAACTCGAATCCATACTTCTCACCCGAAAACTGGCCTCCATGCTGCCGGAGCCTCAACTCGACGAGGATTGGGGCCTTTCGATCCTGGCCATGGCCGATGACGCGGCCGCGCGCTTCGCAAGCAATGCTGCGAGCAAGGACAGAGTGAGCGACGCATCGTTCGACGCGGTTGTGGGCATCCTGGACGACAAGCCCGGTTTTTTCGAGAGCCTGCGGACGGTTCTGCTCAGACCGGCCATAATAACCGCGGCGGCGGCCTCCGTCGTCTTCGCCGTCACTTTCTTCCTTCTCCAGAACGCCGGGCACGAATCCACTTCCACCGACGGCGAAATCCTCGGGGCGCCGTTCACCGGCCCGACCTATCTGGAGGAGGTGGCGCAGAGCACCGCATCTCCCGATATGACGGCCCCGGACCGCCCCAGACTCATCCTGGAGACGCCGGACAGGGAGGAAACGGCGAAGCTGGCGGCGCTGGAGTCCGCCGCGCGGATGGCGACGGGCAGGGGAGGGCGCCAATCGTCCAACGGCAGGATCGGCACGGCGGGACCGACTCCGAAGAACCCGGCGGACAAGTTTGCAATGGACGATTCCGTCCTCGCGAAGAAGAGCAAGTCGGCGCCTTTCGCTCCGGCACCGACCATGCCGGCAGCTCTCGGCGAGGATCTCGACACCCCGACCGGTGCGGCCGCCGCCAAATCGGCCGTCGGGACCGGATACGGCAAGAATGAGGCGCTGGGCATGTCCAAAACGGTAGCGCAGGCACCTTCCGCCGGCGGAGAGGCTCTTTTCCGGATCGGAATGGAGGCCTACAATCGGGGCGATTGCTCCTCGGCGACTGCGGCGCTTCAGAAGGTCGTCGATCCACCCCTGGACGCGCCGGGCCGCATACCGGCCGCCCTCCACCACCTGGGTCGCTGCGAGAAGCGAACCGGACAATGCGGCAGGGCTCTGCTCAACTACGAGAACCTGCTCGATCGATATCCGGGATATGCCGGACGCTTTGAAGCCATGTGGGAAGCGGTCGCGTGTCATCGTCGCCTGGGCCACGTGGGCAGAGCGACGGAGATCCTGGAGAAACTCGCTAAGAACCCGGCCTGGAGCGCACGAGCCAAAGCGGAGCTCCGCGATCTGGGCGCCCTCGACAAATAGCCGCGGCCGGCCCGTTTCACCTATGCCCGAATTGAAAAATTGAAAAAAGATTGCCCAAGGTGCCATAGCGAGTATACACATGCTCCAAATCTGCCCTTGGTTGTGGCCGGTTTGATGTAGATGTAAAAGTAAAGTCAAGCAGCTAAGCCACGGATGAAAATGACCGCTCAGCAACTTGGAATCGATGTCGGATCAACCAACGTGAAGCTCTGCCTTCTCGTGGACGGCGTGGAAGCAAAGCACGCCATTCTCGCCCATGAGGGAAACGTATCCTCAGCGGTGAATGCCCTCCTCGATGAGATGGGAATCCCGGGCAGGGGCACGCCGGTTTCGCTGGTCACCGGGACAGAGGGAAGGCGCCAGGTAAAGCTGCCAGGGGTCATCGCGCCCGTCGCCGTGGAGCGCGCCCTGGCCGAGCTGAAGATCAATCCTCGCGCCGTCGTTTCCATGGGGGGAGAGGATCTGGTGGTCTACTCCCTCGACGAAGCGGGTTTGATAACCAGCACCCACGCCGGTAACAAATGCGCATCCGGCACCGGTGAATTTTTCAAGCAACAGCTCAGCCGCATGGATCTCGATCTCGACAATTTGGAGGAAGCGGCGAAGGGCGCCGAGGTTTGCAAGCTTTCGGTCAGGTGCTCGGTTTTCATGAAGTCCGATTGCACGCACCGCCTGAACAAAGGCGAATCCACAGTGGGGGACATAGCCCTCTCCTTGAGCAAGGTGATGGCGGACAAGGTGTCGGAGTTCCTGACCAAGGCGCGGATCTCAAGAGGAAAGGTCGTGCTCGTGGGCGGCGTCACACGCAACCGGTTCATGGTCGATTTTCTCGCCTCCGCCTGGCCCGATATTAAATTCGTGGTGCCTTCCGAGGGCTCCTATTTCGAAGCTTACGGCGCCGCTCTATTGGCGGCCGACCAGGGAATCGATCTGCCCGATCGGGGCGACCTGTTCACGGGCGGCGCTTCACTCTCCTTCGCCACTTTCCCCTCCCTCGACAACCTCGAGGAGCGGGTTCGGTACTTCCCTTCGATGAGGGGAAAATTCGATCCGGACGCCGAGTACATCCTGGGCGTGGACGGTGGATCCACTACAACCAAGGTGACGCTGGTCAACATCGAAACCCTGGAGATCGTGGCCGAACATTACGGCCGAACCCACGGTGATCCGGTGAGCGCACTCAAGGAGTGCATACGCCGGGTCGACAAGCAACTCGACGGGGCGCGACCCAGGATCTCTCTGGTCGCCACCACCGGCTCCTCCCGCGAGCTCCTCGGGGTATTTCTGGAGACACCGGCGGTTTATAACGAGATCATAGCTCACACCGTCGGAACGACGTTTTTCGAAAAAAGCGTGGACACCATCTTCGAGATCGGCGGTCAGGACGCCAAGTACGTGCTCATCAACAACTCGGTGCCAATCGATTACGCGATGAACGAGGCGTGCTCAGCGGGTACGGGATCTTTCCTGGAGGAGTCGGCCCGAGGCGACTTGAGCATCGACAAGGCCGAGGCGATCGGGCCGTTGGCCGTGAAGGCGAGGAACCCGCTCAAGTTCGGCGAGCACTGCTCCGCGTTCATCAACTCCGACATTCGAAAGGCCATTTCGCAGGGTGCCGGCAGGGAAGACATCGTCGCCGGACTTGTGTTCTCCGTGGTCGCCAACTACATCCACCGTGTGGTGGGCAATCGCCGGATCGGAGATCACATCGTCCTGCAAGGCGGCGTGGCCAAGAATCCCGCTGTTCCGCTCGCCTTCGCAAGGCTGACCGGCAAGGACATCATCGTCCCGCCGGATCCGGAGCTTCTGGGCTGTTTCGGCGTGGCCCTCATGGCCAGAAACAAGTGGCGCGAGGAACGACTGGACAAAGGATCCTTCGATCTCGGCGAGATCATGGATCGCTCCATCACCACCAGGGGCACCTTCACCTGCAGGGCCTGCGAGAACTTATGCTCGATCCGCAACCTGATCGTCTCCGGGCGCAAGTACCCGTTCGGCGGCCGCTGCTCCAAGTTCACCAACGCCAGAAAAAAGAAGAAAATCGAAGGCAGGATTGTCGATTACACGCAACTGCGTACAAAGATGATGTTCGAGGACTTCGCGCCGAATCCGGACGATCTCATCCCCTCCACCGACAAGACGGTGGGCGTCCCGGTTGCGTTCTCGGTCCACTCACTGTGGCCCTTCTACTCCTGGTTCTTCCACCACCTGGGTGTCAAGCTAGTGCCGTCCACCGAGATCTCCCCCGAGGGAATTGCCCGCGTGGAGAGCAACTACTGCTTCCCGGCGGAGATCGCCCACGGCGCGATCCAGGATATTTTGGACAAAAAAACCGACTTTATCTTCCTGCCGTTCTTCCGCGACATGCCCTCCGACGAGGAGGCCCCGGTGCACGCCACGGTCTGCCCGCTCACCCAGGGGTTGCCCTTCTTTGCTCGCCAGGCTTTCAACATGGATGATTCCCGTGTCCTGCGTCCCCTCGTTTCGTTCAAGGAGGGATGGGAGGCGAGCCGGGAGCCGTTCGCCGAGATCGCCCTCAAGCTGGGCCTTACCCGCGAGGCGGGCTCCGCAGCATACGACAAGGGGCTTGAGGAGTATCGCCGGTTCCTGGGCGCCTACCGCGAGGTGGGCGTCAAGGTAGTGGAGAAAATCAAAGCCGACCCGGACACGATCTACGTGGCCCTGCTCGGCAGGCCTTACAATGCATTCACCGGCGACGCCAATATGGGGATCCCGCGCAAGTTCATCTCCCAGGGAGTGACCATCGTTCCTTTCGACATGATCTACGAGCCGGATGCCGAGATCTATCCAAACATGTACTGGTACTACGGCCAGCAGGACATGAAGGCGGTCCGCAAGATCGCCCGGATACCAAACCTGTATCCAACGTGGATCACCAACTTCTCCTGCGCGCCCGACTCGTTCATGCTTCACTATCTTCGCTGGATGATGGGCCAAAAGCCGTACCTGGCCCTGGAGATCGACTCGCACTCGGCGGACGCGGGTATCGACACACGCATCGAGGCGTTCCTCGACATCGTGGACAGCTACAGAAAGGCCGATCTCCCTTCCGAAACGAGCGAATACAACCCCCGATACGAGATAGAGCGAAAAACTGAGTTCGTGGACATTGTCGACCACGTCACCGGCGAGAAGATCGACATCCGGGACGAGCGGATCAAGCTCATCTGGCCTTCCATGGGCGATCTCTCCACCGAGGCCACGGCGGCAGCGGCGTCGAAAACCGGTATAACATCTCTCCACCTGCCGGTTCCCAACGTGGAAACGACCCAGCTGGCCCGAAATGTTGCGTCGGGCAAGGAGTGCATTCCCTCCCTGCTGGTGCTCGGATCGATCCTGCAGTTCATCGATGAGCATCCGCCCAACCAGCCCGACGAGATTATGCTCTTTTTCGTTCCGTCCACTCTCGGACCGTGCAGAACCGGACAGTATTTCGTTTTCTACGAGCGTTTGTTCGCGGATCTCGGGTGGGAGAACGTGCTCATTCTGGTGGGCGACTCATCCAATTCCTACCGGGAGATGGGCCCGACCTTCAACCGCGACATCTGGTGGGCGCTGGTGCTCGGCGACTACTTCACCGACGTGCGAACGGGCCTCGCGCTCATGGCCTCGGACGTGAATTCGGCCATGAAAATTTTCAACGATCGCTGGAAAGATGTAGTCGATACCATCAAGGCCGGGGGAGATGTGGAGCAGGCCGTCGCCCGGTCGGGAGCCGCGTTCAAAGTGATCCCCAGGAATCTCGATCTTGACGACGTTCCACGCGTGCTCGTGGTGGGCGAGATCTACGTTCGTCGCGATACATTCTCGGTTACCGAGATCACCGACTTTCTCGTGGAAAAAGGTATCTTTCCCAAGGTCACCGGGGTCACCGAGTGGATCGGCTACACCGATCATTGCCGCAAGCGCAGGATGGAAAGCGACCGCGACGCCCAAGGGATGGTGGAGTCAATGCGTTCGGGAAACTGGAAAGAACGCGCGTGGTATCAGGTGGAAACGTTCTACAAGGAAATGGTCGAGCACAAGATCTCCAGGCACCTCAATCCCACCGGGCTCGTTCCCCACGTCCCTCACGACATGGATGAGATAGTGGGTAACGCCGAGGCCTGGTTTATCGATCCCGATCTGGAGAGTGAGGCCACCTGCTCCTCCGGAGTTGCCGCCACGGGAATGATGGACGGTTACAGCGGGATTGCCATCATCGCCCCCTTCGCCTGCTTGCCCGGGAGGCTCATCGAGGGTGTGTACGCTCCCTGGGCCAGACAGCGCGGCTATCCCGTGATCTCACTCGAGAACGACGGTCAACCCTATCCGCCGAACGTTGTGGCGCGCATGGAGATATTCGCCCACAACGTCAATCGTTTTCGGCGCTGACAGAGGTCAGAATTTGAGCAGAGCTGTGCCCCAGAGATAGCCCGCGCCGAACGCGGAGAGCATACAAATGTCTCCAGGTTTTAGAGTGCCGTTTTTCTTGGCCTCGTCCATGAGTATGAGCACAGACCCCGCGCCGGTGTTGCCTATGCGATCGATGTTGGACGGCACCTTCGAGATCGGAAGCTTGAGCAACTCCGTGAGCTTTGCGTTTATCCGTCTGTTGGCCTGGTGGAAGAAGAAGTGCTGCACGTCATCAAACGTCCAATCAATCTCATTAATGGTCGCCTTGGCGCTCTTGATGAGCCGCTTGACCGCATGCTTGAAGACCTCCTGGCCGATCCAGAACGGGTACTTTGTATGCCCGGGAATGAGGCCCTTCTCTTCCCAGTAGGTCTTGCATTTTTGCAGCACTTCGGGCCAGACGGCCTCTCCCTGGCCGAGCCCCGGCATATTGTCCGACGTCATCACCAGGTCGGACACGCCCGACCCGTCTCCCTGGATGTCGGTTACGTACACTCCCCTATCTCCCACGGCGGGACCGATCACCGCCGCGGAGCCGCCGTCGCCGAAGATCACGCCGATCTGCCTGTCCACCTTGAAGTGATCGAACTCCTTCTCGGCCATGACGATCAGGATGTGCTTCGCCTGCCCCGACCTGATGTAGACATCGGCCATGGAGAGGCCGTAGATGACCGCGGGGCACTGGACGCGTATGTCGATGACGGGAATGGTGCAGGTGATCCCCAGTGCCTGCTGGATCACCATCCCCGGCCCGGGATAGGTGAAATCCTGGAACATGGTCCCCATGATGATCATGTCGATGTCGTCCGGCTCGAGCCCGGCGTCCTCGATGGCCTTCTTTCCGGCCTGCGCCCCGATGGACGCGGTTGTCTCGTCGGCTCTTGCGCGATGCCTGGATTTCACTCCGGTGCGACTGTAGATCCACTCGTCGGACGTATCCATCATCTCGGCGATATCGTCGTTGGTCAGCACCTCCTCGGGGAGGTAGGTGCCGAGTCCGATGATCATGGAGGCAGTGTCTTTACAAGAAAAAATCAAGTTTCCACCTGCCCAGGGGAGACAAGGAAATCACATTGCCTGCGCCGGGGGCTCAATATTCCGCGTATCTACTCATAAATGCGGATTCTTGAAAACAAAAAAAAGAAGCGGAACAAGAATCAATTGACGTATCGCTTCACCGTTGCAACCTTTGCGCGGTATGCAGGTGTTGTAGTCAGAGACATTCGCTATTTCAGTTTGAGCCGCTTCGCTTCTTCGGGATTCTCCTTCTTGAATTTAGCCCAGTAGTCGCTCAGTGATTTCTTCATGTCCCGGTGCAAGAAGAGAATACCGAAAAGATTGGGAACGGCCATGACCACGATGGCCACGGCCGCGAGGGACCATACGATTGTTGTGTCCGCCAGGGCTGCAAGGAAGAACGCGATGATGTAGACAACACGGTACGGCAACACGAATTTCGTGCCGAAAAGGTATGTGACTGCCCGGTCTCCGTAGTACGACCAGGAGATCGCTGTTGAAAAAGCGAAAAGAAGGAGCCCCAGGGCGACGATGTACTTCCCCCAATCCCCGAAGTAACCTCTCTTGAACGCCTCAGTCGTGAGCACCGCCGAATGGACCAGGGATCGTCCCTTTACCTCTATTTTTGTGTCCTTGAGCTGGCCGTCGACGACGTTGACGACACCTCCCACCGTTTTTCCATCCTTGCTGAAGATCATATCCTCGGCGATCGATCTGGCGTGGATAACGGTAAGATCCTGCCCGCCGGCAATCTTTCCATCCACCAGCTTGATCTCTCCTGTGAAACCCACAACCCGATCTTCTTTTCCCTGGTTGATGTGCGTGGCGAGCTCTTGCACATGCACGCTGTCACCTTCCGAATACACTCCTTCGACGATCTCCATGTCCGCCCGCTGGAACTCGTTGGAGATCTTCTCCAGCCACACGCCCGAGGAGAGAATTGTCAGTCCGGTGATGGTGCATATCACCAGGGTATCGATAAACGGTCCGAGGATGGCGACCATGCCCTCGGAAACCGGCTCGTCGGTCTTTGCGGTGGAATGAGCGATGGCGGCAGAGCCCTGGCCCGCCTCGTTGGAGTAGAGACCGCGGCCCACACCCTTGGTGAACGCGAACGCGAACGACGACCCGAGGAATCCACCCGTCGCCGCGGTGCCCGTGAAGATGCCCCCGAAGATCTGCATGAACGAAGGAATGATATTTTCGTAGTTGAAGACGATGACCACGAAGGCGCCGACGATATACACCACCGTCATGAACGGAACTATCTTCTCCGTCACCTTGGCGATGCGCTTGATTCCGCCGATGATGATGAGCGCGAGCAACACCGCAAGCACTCCGCCGGTGATCCACGCCGGGATGTGGAAGGTCGAATCCACCGTGGTGGCTATGTTGTTGATCTGGGGCATGTTGCCCGTCCCAAACGCGCAGATGACCGTGGCCACTGCGAAGGCGACGGCCAGCCACTTCATGTTCAGTTTTCGCTCCATGTAGTACATGGGTCCGCCGGCGATGGTGCCGTCGTCATCCACAACACGGTACTTGTGGGACAGGGTGCACTCCACGAACTTCAGGGTCATGCCAAAAAAGGCGGTGGCCCACATCCAGAACAACGCCGCCGGCCCGCCGATGTAGATTGCAAGCCCGACGCCGCCGATGTTGCCGGTTCCGATGGTTCCGGACAGGGCCGTGGAGAGCGCCTGAAAGTGGGTTGTATCACCCAAATCGCTGTCTTTCTCATACCGACCCGCAACGATCCGCAGGGAGTGGGAGAAGAAGCGTATCTGCGGGAATTTGAGATAAATGGTGAAGAAGATACCCGTTCCCAACAACAGATAGGGAAACCAGCTGCTCCCCCCCAGGAACCCATCAACCCAAACGAGGCTGCTGTTTATCTTGTCCAATTTTCCTCCAGCGCTCTTAATTCAATGCGGGTTTCGTTCAACTTCCCCTTCCCCTCGTAGGGGAAGGCCGGGATGGGGTCAACGATCTCTCCCCAGTAAATCCAGTGCCCTCGTTGCGCGGGCAGTCGCATCCTGCGCCGCCTCGAGGCAATCTCCGGCCTCCCGTACGCGCTCGGTCGCCGCCGCCGCCGCCGCTTCCAATTTGCGGAGGCGCTCCTTGTGCCTGCGGTGGTCGAGATATCCGGATTCGAGGGCATCCGCGAGAAAGATCGACCCGGGACGGGTGATCGCGTCTATCTCGCGCTCACGGACCAGATCCCGCTCGATCCCGGCCAGGGTGTTCTTCTCGATCTCAAGGATCTTCACGGCCTCGGATAGCCTTTCCACGGCTGCGGTTTGCTCCAGTCGCTTGAGCTTTCCGAGGGTTTCTTTTCTGCCACGTGAGAGTTTCATATTTCATTTCTATCATGAAAAAAAGATTCATCTTCCTTGACACCCCTTTTGGGCTATGTTTTTGTTCATCGCTCTTTTTTAGGGGCTGCAAGTTGCCGTCCCGATAACTGCTGGAGGTTCGCCGTGAAGAGGACATATCAGCCGCACAGGCGAAAACGGCGCAACAAGCACGGATTCAGGGCGCGCATGGCCACACCGGGCGGCAGGCGCGTACTCGCTGCACGGCGTCGTCGCGGTCGCCGCAGCCTTTCCGTCTCGACCTACCGGAAATAGGGCCCTTGCCCGCCATGGTCTCCGCGACCGACGAGAGGTTCCCCACGTATCTGCGAATCCGCAAGCGTTCCGACTACCTGCGAGTTCAGAACAAAGGTCTCACGGTACACAGCGCGGCCTTCATAGGCATCGTTCTGGACTGTGGCCCCGATCATAATTCCCGCCTTGGGATCACAACGACAAAGCGCGTCGGCTCGGCGGTGGCGCGCAACCGCATACGGCGGCTGGTTCGAGAGGCCCTGCGCCGCGGTCGCATGACGCTGCCTTCCAACGCGGACATGGTGGTAGTGGCCAGGAGGGCGACCGCTGACTTCGACAGCGCAACTATCTTCAATGATCTGAACGTACTTGGTAAGAGAGCCATCAAGATGTTGGAGAACAGAAGATGATTGCGAGGCTGATATTGATCCTCATTCGCTTCTACCAGCTGGCCATATCGCCCTGGCTCGGGCCGAGCTGCAGGTTCGAGCCGTCGTGCTCGTCGTACGCCGCCACCTGCGTGTCGCACCACGGCGCGCTCAAGGGCAGCTTGCTGGCGGTGCTTCGAGTCGGACGCTGCCATCCGTTCGGCGGGTTCGGCTACGATCCGCCGCCGAAGCTCGCCGACAAGACAAAGGGCACCTGAAATGGATTGGAAAATCCTGATCGTCATAGTCGTAGGTCTGCTGATATTCGGTCTGTTCCAGCTTTGCAGCGGGGATGAGAAGGTCGACTGGGACAAGGCCCGCATCGAGCAGATAGATGAGAAACAAAAGCAGCAAGACATCGAGAAGGGCGAGGAGAAACGCAAGAAGAAGGATGCCGCCCTCGAGAAAGCGCGCAAGATCCAGGGGGAGAGGTCTCCTGAGCAAACCGCGTCGTTTAAAACCGATGATTTCAAGGCGGTCTTTTCCAGCCGGGGGGGGTCCCTGCGCTCTTTCGAGCTCAAAGACAGGCAATATGTTGAGGTCCCGATGGACTGGAAATCGGGCATCAGAGGCGAGGACACCGAAGAGGTCGTTCCCGTCAACATGGTAACCACCAATCCGGACTACGAACTCAACAATCCCCTTCGCTTCGAGATCTACGAAGGTCTGGACGGCATGCTGTCAGAGACGAACTACGAGATAATCGAGAAGACCGCGAACCGGGTAGTATTCAGGTACGCCCAGCCCGAACAGCCGGTGGTGATCCTCAAGAAGTTCGAGCTGACAAATGAAGAATACGGCCCGTTCCAGATATGGCTCACCGCGCAGGTGACGAACGTGGGCGACGAGACCGTGAGCTTCATGGCCGGGGTCACCCAGACCGGGTACCAGCACGAGAGCGAGGCCGGTGGCGGAATGTTCAGCCGTCAGCCCAATCTCCTGCAGGGCCTGTGCAAGCACGGAGAGGATCTGTATCGCGAGCCCTGGAATTCGGAGGATGCACTGAGGAAGTTCTCCGGCCTCGACGTCAAGTTCGCGGGGGTGGAGACCAACTACTTCCTGTCGGCGATGATCCCCGGGGACGATTCTCCCACCACCTGCCGTGCCTACGCCGATGTGAAACGCGACAGGGAAGGAACCCCGCTCTACGGGGTCACCCGGGTTCAGCTTCGCTGGGGCGAAACCGAGCTCAAGCCGGGCCAAAGCCGGGTCTTCAAGGTCAAGAACTACCTGGGACCCAAGCGCTACCAGCTGCTCCAGACCATCGGGTGCGACCTGGAGGAGTCCGTGGACTACGGATGGTTTGCGCCCATCAGCCGCGTGCTGCTGTGGCTCTTGTTCGCGTTCCAACACATGGTGGTCAACTGGGGCGTGGCGATCATCCTGCTGACTCTTGTCGTCAAGCTGGTCCTCCTGCCTCTAACCCACAAGAGCTTCAAGTCCTCGGACCGGATGAAAGCCCTCAAACCCGAAGTGGATAAAATCAACGAAAAGTACAAGGACAATCCGCAGGAAAAACAGAAGCAGGTCATGGCCTTGTACAAGCAGCACAAGGTCAACCCGCTCGGCGGTTGCCTTCCCATGCTTTTGCAGATGCCCATCTGGTTCGCGCTCTTTAGAACATTGCGGGCAAGCCCGGAGCTCTACCGGGCGGAGTTCTTCGGGTGGATTCACGACCTCTCGTCGCCGGATCCGTACTATATTACCCCCATCGTGATGGGGGGCATGATGTTCGTGCAGCAGCTGTTCATGCCCATGACCGGGGATAACGCCCAGGCGAAGATGCTCAAGTACTTTATGCCCATCATGTTTACGGCCATGATGCTCTTCTTGCCATCCGGGCTCACGTTGTACATTCTTGTCAACACGGTGCTGTCGATCTTGCATCAATTGGTCATCCAACGGATGAGAGCGAAGCATGCCCGCCATAGCCTTGGCGGAGGAGGGGCCGCAAAGGGGTAAACGCTGGTTTCCAACAACTTCCCCTTCCCCTCGCAGGGGAAGGCCGGGATGGGGTTAAGAATTATGGAGGATATGGTGAAGACCGATGACAAAATCGAAACCGACGTCTGGTTGGAGGATTTCCTGACCGATCTCCTGGAGTTGTCCGGGCTGGATTTACAGATCGAGGAACTCAATATGGAAGAGGACACGCGCACGTTCATAGCCCGCCTGAACGGGCCCGACAAGGCTCGCGCCATCGGCCGCGATGGGCAGGTATTGGAAGCCCTTCAACATATCACCGTGTCGGCTGCCGCGAACGCCGGAATTGTACGGGACCGCCTCGTCGTCGACGTTGACGGATACCGACAACGACGTGACGACCGCGTTTGCGAAGACGCGGATCGCCTGGCGCGGGAGATTCTGGAGTCCGGCGGCACGTGCGACCTCGATCCCATGTCTCCGAGGGAGCGGCGCCTGGTGCATATGGTGATCTCCAAGATCGACGGCGTGACGACCGAGAGCGTCGGTTTCGGAGACGAACGCTTCGTGCGCCTGCTTTCTTCTTCTTGAGAATGCCCGTGGACGATCCGCCCAACGATCCTGTCTTCGGCGCCGCGGTGCTCAAGCTCTCGTTTCTCATGAAGGGTATCGCCGATCAGCCTGGCTTCAGGGTTGTCTACTTCGGCACAATACGTGATCTCGGCATCACCGATGCGGAGGTCAACGCGTTCATCGAAGAGCACCGTTCTTCGCTCGAGGATTATCTCTCGAAAACTGCTATAAAGGGTTAGGTGACTCATGCGTGACACAATCGCAGCCGTGGCGACGGCCAGAGGACCGGCCGCCCTCGGCATAGTGCGCATTTCGGGTCCCGGCGCGGGAGAAGTGCTCGAAGGGGTCGTTCCGGGCACGAATTGTCTGTCCGAACACCGCAAGATGTTGCACGGCCTGGCGAGGGATCCTGTTTCGGGGACGGTGCTGGACGAGGTGCTCTGCTTTTTTTCACCCGGGCCGCGCACCGCCACCGGCGAGGACGTGGCCGAGATCCACGGACACGGGGGCGTGCTGGTCATGAAGACCCTCCTGAACGCCGCCATCGAAGCCGGCGCCCGAGCGGCTCATCCCGGGGAGTTCACTTCTCGCGCATTTTCCAACGGCAAGATCGACCTCACCCAGGCGGAGGCCGTGATGACCCTCATCGGAGCGCGCTCGGACCGGGCCGTCCGGGCCGCCCTCAAGCAGCTCGCCGGAGGCCTCGGAGCCCGCCTCGGGCGGATCTTGGACGACCTGACCGGCGTGGCGGCCTGGATCGAGGCGGGTCTCGATTTTCCCGACGAGGATCTGCCCTCGATGGAGATGGAGAAGCTATCGGCCAGGCTGGTTCCCATCGGCGATGAGCTTGCGAGGGCCGCGGAATCCTTCAAGCTCGGCTCGAAGCTGACCCACGGCGCTGCCGTCGCCATAGTCGGACCCGCGAACGCCGGCAAGTCGAGCTTGCTGAATCGACTCGTGGGGGAGAACCGAGTTCTCGTGGATTCGGATCCGGGAACGACCCGCGATGTGGTGGAGGCCGTTGCGGAGATCGGCGGCGTGCCGTTGAGATTCCTCGACACGGCCGGGCTCCGATCTCCCGCCGGGCGCCTGGAAAAACGCGGTATGGAAATGACCGCCGACGCCGCAGCCGGCGCGGATCTTTTGCTGATCGTCATCGACGGAGCCGCCCCGGGATCTTTCGAGGGAAGCGCTCTTGGGGAGCTTGTAGGTCTCCGTGGAATGTCCGATGCGGACGCGATTGTCGTCCTCAACAAGAACGATCTGCCCACATGGAGGGACGAGGTGCCGGCCGTTCTCTCGCGACTGGACAGGGTGACTGTCAGCGCCCTCAACGGCGACGGTATCTCCGATCTGCGCGGCGCCGTCGAAAAGATGCTCGGATCCGGACAGGGCGAGAACGAGGTGTTGCTGACCACCGCGCGTCAGCACGCGGCCGTGTCCACTTGCGAAAAACACGTGAAGAGGGCCGTCGGAATTCTGGAGCGGGGCGCGGATCCCGAGCTCGCCGCGACAGATCTGCGCTGGGCCCGCGAATCCCTGGCATCCCTGTGGGGCCGCAACGCAACGGACGAGGTCATCGACGAAATCTTCTCCAGCTTTTGTCTGGGAAAATAAGCTCGCGCCCGACCGGTTCGAGTGCGCTATACTGGCATCATCCGGACCTTGACAAGCAAAGGAGCACGCCGTGGCTCGAAAAGTACTGATCGCAATTGCACTGGGAATGTCCCTGTACTCACATGTGGTGTCTTGCGGAACACCGATCTCCAGCAAGGAGACCGTCGTGAACACGGCGGTCGCGAACGTGAAAGGCGAGCTGGTGGAAACGAGCCGCTTCGAGGTCGAGTACGGTGACGACGCCATCGGGTTTTCACCGGCGGGCCTGGAGCACCAGGCGCTCGGGCCACGGGCCTTCTGGGTGGAAGAGGACGGTTCGGTTCTTGTTGCCGACTCGGTCCACGAGAGGTTCGTGTGCCTCGAACCCGACGATTCCGACATCACCGTGGCCCACGACGACGGCGCCATAGATGATTCGCACCCCATGTTCACACCGCGAGATCGCGGCGCGGGTTTCCCAAAAACCGTCAAGCTGGGCGCGCAGAGCGGCGCCGTGGACTTCGGCGAAGGATCGGAACACCGGGTACGTCTCGTTTTCGATAGACCTCTGGCATCCCTTCGCATCGTCGGTACGGACAGCCGATCAAGGGCATTCGTGCTCGTGGAGTTCTTTCTCGCGCCGGGTTCCGTGGAGGTCGATCGCGTGATGATTGTGGTCTCATCCGAAGGCCTCGAAACCGCCGAGTTGAGGATCGACGCGATCCCGTCGCTCCCTGTCTCGCGGGAATTTCTGGTAACCCCCGACGGATACCTCTACCGAATGCTGCCGCTTGATGACCGGGTCGTGTTTCATCGCTGGGAGGTGAAACAATGATGCCTGACAGAATCCTCTTTTACCTGACCGTTGTCCTGGCGGTCGTCGTCATTGCTTCCACGTCCGCAGCCGTTGAACGCGGGCAGATGCTCTCCAATGCCACCGATTACGAGCAACACCAGTGGGTTATGGAGCCCGAAAATCTCATGGCGGATTGCGCCCCGCCGGGTGAATGGTCTTGTACCGTGTGCGAGCTGGGTGACCAGGTGGGTCTGCCGTACTGCTGGGGCGGCGACGTTACACTCGACGAGTTCGATGACGATCTGGCGAACGATTACGCCGCCGGATCTGCGGCCTCCGGTTACTTCCCGGACTGCACCACCGGGGTTGATTGCTCCGGGTACGTGAGCCGATTGTGGGAGCTGCCCTGGCATTACAGCACATCCACAATCCCGGACATCAGCGACGCCGCCGACGCGACCAACATGTACCCGGGCGACGTGTACAACGCCGCCGGCAGCCACGTCATCATGTGGGTGGGCAAGGACGAAAGTGGTGAAGCCGTCATCACCGAATCCGGATATCTCTGCATGGGTGTTTGCCAGGCTGTTGTCGCCTGGAGTCACTTCACGGGCTACACCCCTCGACGAGCGCCTGCAAGCTACGTCGAGACCGCGACCGTCGGCACTTGCGAGGGCACCGTGGACGATCCGATCTTCATTGAAAATTTGCCGTTTCGGGACTGGCGTAACACCAACGAGGCAACCGGTGACGTCTTTGATTTTTACTCCGAGGCGCCCGACGTGGACGAGAGCGGCCCGGAATACATATACGAGATCGAACTCACTGAGGTCGGCACTCTCACGGCCCATGTCCTCGACGCACCCGGCGCGGACATAGACCTGCACCTTCTCGCGTCACTCGATGCCGACGATTGCCTCGCGAGGGCGAACATCGATCTGGAGCACGAAATAGAGGAGGCAGGCACGTACTACATTGTTGCCGACTCTTTCGTCGGAACCGATACCACGGTTTATTCCGGCGCCTATGTCCTCGATGTCAGCTTCGAAGCAGATGGTGAAGACGCGGGCCCGGACGCGGACACGGACGTGGATTCAGATTCCGACGGTGACACCGATGATGACCAGGGCGATCCCGACGTCACCAAAAGCGACGGCTGTGATTGCAACATTGGCCGCCGCGCGGGATCCGTATCGATACTGGAAATGTTGGTGTACTAAACAGGTCAGGGAATAATCTCGAACCTTACCGCCGCGAAGTCATCGTGCACAACCGGCACGGTGAACTGCTCCGAGGCCACTTCCACACCGTTTTGCAGCACGCTGCCGGCAATATCCAGATCGACTATTCCCGAAAGACTGGCCGGCGTCGCGATCAGGTAATAGGGGCCCAACGTCGGATCTACCGCCACGGTTGCGCCGCCGGGCTCGTACACAAGCTCCCATACGCCGATGGCGTCGAACGCCGTGCCGCTTTCGAACGCGGCCTTGTTGGGCTCGTCCACAAAGTACATGTTCAACAGGCCGTCCGCCGGATCCCTCATCAGGGTCTTGATGAAGTAGTTATTACCTCCGTAAAAGCCGGTCATGTCCCATGTGAGTTCGATCTCCCACTCGCTCAGCGAAGAATAACCGATCTCGTTGACTTCCACCGCCGGGATCGCCGAGGTCAGCTTCACGTCAAAGGTGCGGGTTTCGCCCTTGACCGGATCCTCGAACAGATCATCCACTTTGTTGTCGGCGGCCGGAACGTTCTCGATGGCCGACTCCACCCTGAAGTAGTACTTGTTCGCCTCCCCCAGCAGGAACGATGCCCGACCGTCGAGGTCGGTGATCCCCCATGTGGAAATCATAATAGTATCGAATAGGGTGGAGTATCCCGCGATCATCACCGTGGCGCCGTCAACGGGATCTCCGTTCACGTCGGTGACATTGACATCGAGGGTGAACTCGCCGGCGTACCTGTCGGTCACGGTCCACACCTTGCCGTCCCCGCGCCAGGCCGAAACCGCGAAGTTCCGGTTGTTCGACGGTGTCACCTCGTCCGCGCCCGGATAGATTGAACCGCTGGCGTCGTTGCAGTCGCCGTCGGCGATCGTATGTCCGTCACCATCGTTGTCAGTCGTGTCGGTCCCGTCGTCCGCCACCCCGTCGCAGTCGTTGTCCTTGAGGTCTCCGGCAATCTCCGTCTCGCCCAGGTTTATCGTGTCGTCGTGATCGTTGCAGTCTCCCTCGTCGATGGTGTATCCGTCCGTGTCCGCGTCGGTGGTCGGGTCCGCCAGATCGCACCCCTCGTCCACTTCCCCGTCGCAGTCGTTGTCTATCCCCAAGCCGCTGCGGTGGTAGTTCCCGTCCGCATCGGCGTAGTAGTAGTAGTGCTCCACGTATGTATTGACCGGCTCCCACTGCACCCAGCGCTGATCCCAGAACTCGTTCCACACGTGGTCGTTTGCCCATGCCGCCAGGTTGATGGAGGGGATGAGCGCGCTGCGGGCCGCGGCGGTGGTGATATCCGAATGCTCGCCGCATCTTCCATAATGCTTGGCGTAAATCCGCACCGGCTGGATCGGCCTCTCTATATCAGAAGTGAAATCAAGGGAGTCCAGCACCCAATGAATGATGTTTCCGATGGCGCCGTTGTCGTCCTTGTCGTAGCTCTTGCCCTTCCAGACGTATTCCTGGCCGGCCAGGTAGTCCGCCAGCGGTGTGTACGTGTCGTCCGCCTCCCAGAATAGGTAGTCGCGCCAGAACCGACCGTCCGGGGGATCGGCCACGCTGCCGTTGGCCGGGTCGATGTAAGTGGCCGGCTCGTCCTCGATCACCGGAAAAACGATGTACCAATAATAGTACTCCCTATCCATTTCGATGACGTCATCCACGCCCTCTATTTGAATACTGTACTCAATCGTCGAATAGTAATCTTCGTCGGAAGAGGGATCGCCGTAATCGACGATATCCGCATAAACGATCTCTTCATCGATCAAGAAAAGCGATTCCACATTGTCCGTGATCAGCTCCGGGTAGAACTCCTCCGAAGCGAGCTGGGTCGGTGAAATATGCCCTATGCAAAAGGCCACCTCATCGAGCATCCGCGGATCCTCCAGATCCGTCATCAGGGCAGACAACGCGTCCTGTAAATCGTCCTCGAGAGTTAACAGGTTTGCTCACATGTCCGGCCTCAACCAGTCGGACGCCATGGCGATCGCGAGGACGGCATTCTCGGTGAGCGCATGCTCGCCGGTCATCAGCGAGATCAATCCCTCACCACCATCCGGGCCGGCGTCGCCCTTGGATTTATTATCGTCCGAACACCCGCCCAAATACACGGCGACGGCGACAACCATTACAATTAAAGAATTTCTTTTCATTGAAACCTCCACCGCGAGAGAACAAACCCAATGCTACAGCAAAAAATCTTTTTTTGCCTCCAGTAGAAAACCTCACCATTTCCGCGAGGTAGACTTTTTCCCCACAATGTAGTATAATGTAAGCATGGGATCGTCAAACTCGAAGACCTGGACGGGGCGGGTATGCAAGGTGGTCAATGACCTCGATCCTCGAACCGTGCGCCTGAAGGATCCGGGAGCGGGTCTCAAGCGGCCGGTTCTGGTAATTGTCCCGGTGGTGGCTTTCCTGGCCTTATGCGCCGCGACTTTCGCCGCAAGCGGCGGTGTTTCCAAAAACCGCGCGGTGGATGAGGACATGGTTGACCCCATCCCGGCCTTCCCCTGCGAGGGGAAGGGGAAGATGATGGAGGCCGGCTTTAAGGTCGAACCGGTGATCCGCGACACTTCGGAAAAAAGGCCGATGAACTTCCACGATCCCCTGTACGTATTCTGCGACGAGACCGCCCACAAGGTGTCCGTTTATCCCCTGGCCGATCCTCCGGGAGTGGTTGTCAACCTGGACGGCGTTCCCGAGCCCGAGGCCGACGCAAAGAGCATGGTGGGGAAGGATTCGAGGATCCGCGCGGTCCGTCGCCGGGTCACGTCCACGGGCATTCGCTATATCCTGAGGCTGGATACCCCCATCAAGCGGATCCGGGTTATCCACGAAGGCGCCGTGATCATCATCTTACCCGTCAGGTAGCGCCGCCCCTTTCTGAAGACCAGGCGCTCGGATCGCGCTGCCATTCAGCGATAATGGCCTTTTGTGACGCCGAAAGAGAGCCCGCGGCACGCGCCTCGTCCATGAGCGCGTTGAAGTTGGTGAGGGTGGACAACCGCACCTTGGCCTCCTCAAATCTGCGAGCCGCCACAGGGAGGCCGTAGGTGAAGATCGCCGCCACGCCCAGCAGCGCACCTCCCCCGTCGATGACCGCTTGCGCCGCCTCGAGGGAGCTTCCGCCGGTGGAGATGAGATCCTCGATCAGCACCACCTTTGCGCCGCTGTCGAGCCTCCCCTCGATTCGATTTCCCTTGCCGTGTCCCTTGGTGGCTGATCGCACGTAGATCATCGGAAGGTCCATGAGATCGGACACCCACGCCGCGTGGGGAATTCCCGCCGTGGCGGTCCCGGCTACTACCTCGGGCCGCCAGCCGTTGGCCTCGATCATCTCGACGAAGGCCGATGCCACCTGTTTTCGGCTCGAGGGCGCCGACATGATCAAACGGTTGTCACAGTATATCGGCGAAAACCGACCCGAGGCCCACGTGAACGGTGGATCGACCCTCAAAGCCACCGCGCCGATATCCATCAGGATCCTCGTGATGTCTCGCTCCATTTCCACTCCTCTTTCAGTCGGAAGGTCGATCATATCTGATCAGATCGAACGTGATCACCTTATTTTCATTGGGGGTCGGATATTCGACACGTCGGCGTACGATGCCGATTCCCTTTGCCATCCACGTGGTTTCGAAGCGAAACGGCTCCGTCGTCAGGCCGGCCAGCACAGTTCTTCCGCCGGCCCGCAGATCCAGGCGCCCGAGCCAGTCGATGCGCTTGGCCTCGAAGCGTCCGGCGGCCACGATGACAACCTCCATCTCGCCCACCATCGCGCGATCGACCTGCTCCCCACCGGCCTTCTGCATGTGTATCACGCCGTGTTTATCGGGAGACTCGTAGACCACATCCCGCTTGTATATATGCTTCCATACCGCGCCTTCGATCATGGCCGAAGAAAATGGCAGGAAGGAGCCGCCCACTGCAGTGGGCCGGTCGCCGCGAAACTGCAGCGGCTCCACGAACGGCAGGCCCTCCAGTCGAAGGGACTCCCCCTCTTTCCATACTCCGTACGCCACCATCTCTTCGCCGAACCCCATCTCGATCTCGCCGGGTTCCTCGTCGGCGGGAACATGGGTGACCTTCATTGACCAGGTTTCCTCCAGGTTCAGATCGTCGGGACCCTCCACCCGGTAGATCCACTCGCTCCCTTCGACCAACGGCCAGAAGAGATGATCAACCCCCTTCGCGGGTGTCGCCGCGCCGGGCCGGATCCGCCCCCTTGCGGTCGACGGCCGGGCAGGATCCGAATCGGGCTCGCGAAGGGCGGAAGGTAACGTGGAATCTCCGTCTTTGAGAACCTCTTCCTCGTCGGTGGGCAAGAGGGCGGCCGTGACGAGGGCCACCGCCACTACCAGCAGAAGAATATCTCTGGTCTTGGATGACATGACGGTGCGAATAATATCTGTTTTGAGTTGGGTTAGCTACTGGGTTCGGTGCAATCGTCGCATGTCATGGTGATCGTGTTGCCGGAGGCATCAACGGACTGCCATACGTAAGTTCGGTCGTAACCCAGGTGTCTGCAGTCGATCACCGTCCCGGCACTGTTCGCAACCCCAATAGAGCAGACGGCAACATCTTCACCGCTTTCACAGAAAGTTCCGCACAGGTTGATGCAAGGCGACCAGTCCACCAGGCAATTGCAACAGGTATTGACCATGAACGAGAACTCCTCGGTCTCCACCTCCATGGCCCCCTGGGTATGACCCAGAAAACGAACCACTGAATAGACCGTGCCGGTGTCGGCTTCCCATGGCGGCGGCCACGCACGTGGGCTCTGTATTGCGAGAGCGGCTATCTCCACGGGGTCATCGTACGTGTCTATGCGCCGGCAGCCTGCTGCGCCGGCCAGTTCGACTATGACCGACTGGGGGATGGAGATCGCGGCCAATATCTCCGACGTCTCCGGAGGGATGTAGTGCTGGAAGTCGAAATACTCGGAGCCGCCGACGAGCCCGCCGGTCGCGGCCTGCACGTACACCTCCATACCCTCGACGATAATGCCATCGGTCTCGGCGCGGATATTGTCGTAGTCCTCGCGGAGCATGGCAGCGTTGGTCACGTAATAGTAGTTTTCGAAACTGTTGGCCACCGCCAGGTCGATCAATCCCGAGGGTGCGAAATCATCCCCGGCACTCGTGGAACACTGGGGCGCCTCGGGCTGAACCTTCACATGCTCGACAAAGAAGGTCACATCGTTGTCGACACAGCCGAAGATCGCCAAGGCAATGCTCAGCGCCATCACCGTGATTGTGGCACGCATACCGCACCTCCCCGCCTCCATTCCGGAGGCTGTCTTTTTTCTATTATAGCATCTCATGGTCATGTTCTCACCTCGTTTGATCAGGTGCCGATACTCTCTGCGCGATTCACGATACGAGGCGTTATGAAGATCAGCATCTCAGAACGCCTGTCCGAATCGGAGCGGCTCTTGAACAGCCACCCGAGAATCGGGATGTCCCCGAAGAACGGAACCTTCTTGTAGCTCGTGCCGTGGTTCCGCGTATAGATACCGCCGATCACTGCCGTATGGCCGTCCGCCACGAGCAACTCCGTCTCCGCCTCGCGCTTGAGGATAGTGGGATCACCGCGAGCGCCCTTGTTGTTGAAATCGGGTTCGTCCCTTGTCATCTTGATCTTCAGGAGCACCGAGCCGTCGGCGGTCACGTGGGGCGTGACGGTGAGGTTCAGCTTGGCCTCCTTGAAAGCAGTCTGGATACCCTGCGCGGACACTCGACTGTACGGGATGAGTGTGCCCTGCTCGATGTGGGCCTGGCGGTTGTCCAGGGTCAGGATCTTTGGCGAGCTCAGGATCCTCAGGGTGCCCTCCTCCTCCATTGCCGAGAGCCTCAGGTTGAGGTTAGCGTTGTTAGCGATGGAGCCCAGGGTGATACCGAGGGCACCACCGGACCCGGTACCCACCGCAGCAGGCAGGTTGACCGCGAAGTTGGGGTTGGGGCGTCCGCCCGCTACCGGGCTCAGCCCGCCCACCGGCGTCTGGCTGTCGGTTGCGCCGCCGGCCACGCCGACGGTGCTGGGGAACGCAAGACCCGTGGGGTTGGCGGTGGCCGCGCTGGCCGAGAAGTCGCCGCCCCACTGGATACCGATCTCGCGGGCGTATGTGCTGGAAGCCTCGACTATGCGTCCCTCTATCAGGACCTGCGGGGTCTGGGTATCCAGGTTGCGGATCAGGGCCTCGATCTGATCCAGGTTGGACACGGTATCCCGAGCGATGATTACATTCGTTCGACTATCCACTGAGAGTTTCCCGCGCTCGGAGAGCAGATCGTCCGCCCGGGGCTGCAGCTCTGCCGCCTGGGCATAGGATACCGGGATGAGGCGCGTCTCGAGCGGCTCCAGGGCCTTGCTCTGCTTGCGCCTTGCCATCTCCATCTCCCGCTCCTTATCGAGCGTCGCCAACGGCGCCACCCGGATCAGGTTGCCATCGCGCACCATGCCAAGCTTCTTGGCCATCAGGATGACGTCGAGCGCCTGATCCCACGGCACGTTCCGCATCCTGATGGTGACCGATCCGCTCACGTCGTCGGCGGTGACGATATTCACATGACCTACATCTGAAAGGAGTCTCAGAATGTTGTGTATGTCCGCGTCCTTGAAATCGAGATCGATTCTACGACCTGTGAATTTCTTCTTCTTGAAGCTCGCTTTCTTGAGCTTGACCGCGTATGCCGCCGTGCGATCCATGGGATAATCGTATGCGCTCGCGTCCTCGCGATCGATGGTTCTGGAATCGGTCCCCAGTGGGGTCATCTTCTTATCCTTGACGGCGGGCTTCGTGGATTTGGCTGTGAAGATCCATTCGATGGTATTGCCGTCCTGCCGGACAACGTTCTTCGCCGTCTTGCCCAGCTCCACTTCGAGTTTCACGTCGTCGCCGGTCTTGTAGGAGCTGATGCGATCGATGGCGCCGCCGAAGTCGGTCACATCGAGTGTGCGCTCCAGCAACGGACCAAGATCGACGGCGTTGAGCACCAGCGTGGCCTTCTTCTTCCCGTTCCTGGATTGCTCGATTTTTATGTCACTGTTTGTGGAAATAAGAATCCTCTGCACCGAACCCTCGTTCAAGAACCGAATATCCGTCACCGCGGAGGCGACGGTTGTCGGCTTCTTACTGTCCTGCGAAGCGGCCGTCTTGTCCCAACCGCGCATCCGCGCGAGACGCAGCAACCTGAGATCCTCCTGCGTCATGCTCTTGCTGCCCGCAGCCTTGACCATTGCGCTCGAAGCTCTCATGCGGGTCTCGTGCAACGTGCTTATCTCCTTTTCCTGGTCGGCTATTGTGCTGTTGGCCTTCGAAAGCTCGGTGTTCGCGGCAAGAAAGTGCTCGTCGCTGCCCTTCAGCTTGCGCTTTACGCTCCTGAGATGATCATTCGCACGGGTAACGTGCTTGTCGCGATCGGCAATCTCCTTCTTCGCGATCTCCAGTTCCGTTTTCGACCGGGCAACGAGCTCGTCGCGATCGGCAATCTCCTTCTTCGCGATCTCCAGTTCCGCTTTCGCCTGAGCGACGCGCTCGTCGCTGCTCTTCAGCTTGCGCTTTGCGCTCCTGAGATCATCCTCCGTCCGGGTAACGCTCTTGTCGCGATCGGCAATCTCCTTCTTCGCGATCTCCAGCTCTGCTTTCGCCTGAGCGACACGCTCGTCGCGGTCCTTCAGCTTGCGCTTTGCGCTCCTGAGATTGTCCTTCGCACGGGTAACGCGCTCGTCGCGATCGGCAATCTCCTTCTTCGCGATCTCCAGCTCCGACTTGGACAGGGCAACACGCGCATCGCTGCTCTTCAGCTTGCGCTTTACGCTCCAGAGATCCTTCTTCTCACGGGTAACGCGCTTTTCGTGTTCGGCAATCTCCTTCTTCGCGATCTCCAGCTCCTCTTTGGCCTGAGCGACGCGCTCGTCGCTGCCCTTCAGCTTGCGCTTTGCGCTCCTGAGGTCATCCTTCGCACGGGTAACGCGCTCGTCGCGATCGGCAATCTCCTTCTTCGCGATCTCCAGCTCCGCCTTGGACAGGGCGACACGCTTATCACTATCTTTAAGCTTGCTCCTTGTGTTCTCGAGATCCGCTTTCGCCACCGCAGCCATCCTGCTCACCCGCTTGGCCCGTAACTTGGCCACGCGGATCTCACGCTCGGCGAAAACGAGCTTGTCCTCCAACGCTGCTACCACGTCGTCGGCCTTTGCGATTCGGTCCTCGAGATCCCTGAGTCTCTTCTCGGATTCGCTACGCGCCTTTTGTGCTTTCTCCACCCTATTGATAGCAGCGGCGACCTTCTCGGATGCCTTCGCATCCGCCAGCGATCCCTTCAGTTCGATCTTCTCTTTGAGTCGGGCCACTTCTTCCTGTGCGTCTTTTCTGGCCAACTCGGCCTGCGCCGCCCGGGCCATCGCAGTCACCGTCGCGCTATTCGCCTGCTCGCGTTTTTTCTCGGCTTTCGCCAGGTTCTTGTGCGCCCTGGTCTCCATTTGGCCCAGCTTCTTTTCTAATTGCTTCACCGTTGCGTTCGCCACGCGAAGCGCTTTCACGGCCTTGCCGACTTTCTTGTCCGAAAGATCCCTGGCCTGCTCGGCCGAAGAGAGGCGCTGTTTGGCCTCGACCGTTTCCTTTTCCCGACGCTTGAGCACCTTGAGCAATCCGGCCCTCTCTCCATCCGCCGCCTTCTTGTAGACAGATGAAGCGTTCTTCTGGGCCAAAAGCGCCTTCTGTGCCTCCTTCCTGGCCGCCGCCGCCGCCAGGACGAGAACTTTCATTTCCTCCTTGAGGTCCTCGGCCCTGCTCCTGGTGTCGTCTCTCGATGCCACGACCGCTTCCTTCTGGATTCGGACGTCTTCAATCTCCTTCTGTATTGATCGCAGTTTCTTCTCCAGGCGCTCGCGCTCGACCTGCTCGGCCTTTGCGACTTTTCGCTCACGCTCGATCTCGGTCTCCAGTCTGGCGATCTTTTTTGCGGCCTGTTTGGTAGCTTTTTCAAACCCGGCCCTCTTCAATTCGTCACGCTTGTCCTGCTCTATGCGCGCTTTCTCCAGAGCTGCCTTCGCGGCCTGCGCCTCCTGCCTGGCCTGCTGTGCTTGCGACTTATGATCGGCGCTCAGGGCCTTCATCCGGTCGATCTCCTTGACCGCTTCGACCCATTTTTCCTGAGCGTTCGCCGCCTGCGCTCTGGCCGCCACCATCTCGACCTCGCTGGAGATCGTCTCCAGGTTCTTCTCCACGGCTTGCGAAGGAGAGCCCGACATCGAGATGACGAGGGTCTTCCCCTTCACCTTGACACGATAGGCTGCTTCCTTTCTGAAATTTATCATCACTCTGGCGACCGGAACTCCACCGGTGGAGAACTGGGACACCGCAACGCCGTCAACCAACGCGGTGGACGTGTCCAGCACAGATGGCACCCCTTTAATGTGACTGTTGGCCAGATCAACCACCAGCCTCCTGGGAGATGACAACTTGATCGCGGTGTATGTCGGTCGCTTGGTTCCGACCACTGTTATGATGGTCTTCCCGGCCGACTGGCTGACCTGGATCTTGCGGATCTGGTTTGAGCCATCTGCCTTGTCCGCAGTGACGATTCCTGCGAACAGCACCACCGCGACCGCGACAATCGCCGCTCCTGTCAATTTATTGAGCCTTCTTGTGGACCGTTTCATTGTCCTCTCCTTGCCATTGCCAACACCCACGCCACCTCACATGTGAGGCAGTGTAGATTTTTGTACACCCTTATCCTACATGCACAGTTCCGCCGGGTACAAATTTTTAGCGGTTTTTTTTAGAGGATCAGTTGGTGTGAAGGGGCATGAAACGGGTGATATCCTCGGGAGTCTTGGTCAGGGGATCGTCGCGGACCAGGTAAATTCCCCGCTCCTCTTCCTTGCCGGTACCGTGGATGCGGGCAACCCGCCAGTTGACCTGAATCTTGTCTCCTCCGGCACCGGGATCCACGAAATCCGCTTTGCCGATATAATCACCGCGGCGAAGCACGATCCCCTCTTTTGCCGGAGTCACGACCATGGCCCGCGGATCACTGATGTTCGTGATGATCGCGATCAGCTTCAGCTCGGCCACATCGTATTCCTTGAGCTTGATCTCGCGTTGGACGATCTTCTTGATCTCCTCCTGATCAACCACGACATCGATATAGGCCCTGAACGGATCGCGATGCTTGGCGCCCTCGATGAAATCCGTTTCCGATAGTTTTGGGAGAACCATGGAGCCGAGTTTCCCCTCGGAGATGGGAGCTTCAACCAGGCCGGCACCTTTTTCCTTTATCTTCTTCTTTGCTTCGATTGAAGACATCCCGGGCCTGGCGCGCCCCGAACCCGGTTTTCGGTACTTCCCCTCGTCGTCTTCACAGCCGGACGAAAACACGGTTACGGCTACGAAAACAGCCGCGAGCACCATGCTGGTTTGTCTTTTTGAAGTGAGGAGCATCCCTACTTCTCCCTCTTCTTGCCGTCCCTGGGCTGCACCGAACGGAAGGTCGTGGCGAGCACCTCGGCCGTCAGCACGATTCCGGATTCATCCATCTCTCCGCCGCTCAGGTTGATGTCCTCGATGTTGATGATCCTGTCCAGGTTGCCCACCAGATAGAAAAACTTGGAAATCTGATGAAAACTGCCGCGAAGCTTGAGCTGGACCGGGATCCTCGCGTAGTACCTCGCCGGCTCCTCATCGAGGGGCTTGACCGCCAGGATCTCCAGACCAACGAGCTCGGCCTGGGCATTGAGATTGTTGAGAAACGACGCCATCTCCGCATCGGGCGGAAGCATCTGGAGCTGTTTGGAGGAAGACTTTGAAAGCTCGTCCCGCTTCTGGCGATCCGCCTCGTAGGTCTTTTTAGTTTTCTCCGCCCCGGAGAGATCCCTGACCAGCGACTTGTGCTTGTTTTCTAGGCGTTCGAGTTCCTCCGACACGGGGCTGTAGAAATTGAACCAGAAACCGGCACCAACCAGCACCGCGAAGAAGGCGAGGAAGAACACCTTCTTTGCCACGGGCATCTTGGTCAGCTTCTCTACAACGCTCATTCAACTTCCCCGCTATTTGTAACGTACCTTGCCGTCAATCACGTAGTGGACCACGGCGTCCGCATCTTTGGGCTCGAAACTATCGCTGGGAATCCGCGGCTGAGCCAGGTTGGTGGAGACGAGATCGCTCGACACGAAGAAATCGGAGAGGTTCAGCCTCCTCAAGAACTCCGCCACGTCCTCATGGGTGAGACCCTGACCCGTTAGCCTGACGTTCCGGTCCTTTTCCTTGAACGTCTCCAGCCAGAGCATTCGATAATCCCAGCTCTCGTCGAGGGCCAGCGCCGGGTTCGCCTGGATCGTCTGCTGATATCTGTCGTGATCGAAGTTCGGTTTCCCGCCCTTGCTCAGGATGGCGGACAACTCGAGCATCACGAAGACAGGGCCGGTGCGGGCGGCCTGGAGATCGTCGATGGAGGCCTGGCGTTTCTCGTAGTCCTCTATCTCCGAAAGGATGCGCTTGTGATCCTTGACCTGCTTCTTGATCCGATCCACCTGCACCTGGATCGCGTTGTTGGCGTTCTTTTGCGCGTCCAGTTCGGCTGCGGTGTTCAGGTAGATGACCGTGAACGCGACCAACTCCACCACAATGACAAGGAACCCGAAAAGAAGCTGGTTACGACTCGTCTCTCTACGCCGTTCCTGCTTGATCGGCAAAAGGTTGATTCTGAGCATTCAGATCTTCTCCTTTTGCTTTCGAAGAGCCAGCCCGAGGCAGATGGACGCCTGAGGCGCCTGATTCTTCAACTCTTCCGGATTGAATTGACGATCATCGAACAGCACCCGCCGGAAAGGATCGAGGAGCTCCACCGGCGCCCTTGATCGGCGCTCGATCGCCGTCCGAAGATCGGGAATCTTGGCGGTCCCTCCGGAAATGTATATCCGCTCAACCTCGCCCCGATTGGTGGTGGCTATGTAGAAATCGAGTGAACGCTGGATCTCGCCCGCGATGGCCTCGACCACACCGGATATTATCCCGTCCACCTCCTGAGGAACCACCTCGTGCGAGTGCAGCCCACCGCCAGCCTTGTAGGATTCCGCTTCGTCGAAACTCACCTGGAGTTGTTTCTGGATCTCCTCGGTGATCGAGGAGCCACCGTTGGTAATGTCGCGGGTGAACTGAGATACAGACCCGTGCACGATGTTGACCGTCGTGATCTCGGCGCCCACATTGAGGAGCGCCACTGTCTCGTTTTCGTTAAACCCGTAATTCAACTCATAAACGTTTTGAATAGCAAACGCGTCTATATCCACAACAATGGGCTTCAGCTTGGCTTCCTTGACAACTTCCACAAGGTCTTGGATCTCATCCTTTTTTGCCGCCACGAGAAGCACGTCCATCTGACCCAAATCCTGGTTTTCCCACAGGATATTGTAATCGATCTCGACTTCCGAAATGTCGAAGGGAATGTGCTGTTCGGCCTCCCATTGAATCTGCTCCTCGAGCTCATCTTGCTTCATCAGCGGAAGATTCAGCTTCTTGATGATCACCGAGTTGCCGGATATGGAGAGCCCGACCTCCTTTTGGGAGATTCGCAGATCTGAAAATACTTTTTTCAGCGCATCCACGACCGCGCCGCTGTTCATCACGTGGCCGTCGACGATGGACTGGGGAGGGAGGGGCTCCACTCCGTACTTCAGCAGGTGAACACCTTTTCCTGATTCCCTTACCTGAATCACTTTAATCGCGGAGGTTCCAATGTCGACGCCGACCAGGTTCTTTCCCTCGAAGGTCATCTACTCATCCTCGAAAACCATTCGACGATCCACAAGTTTCAAACCGAGCGCCTTGAGAATCTTGCGCTTGGTATCCATCCGGCAACCATAGCCCTTCTCGATTCGCGCCACAGTCAACACAGATAGACCCGCTTTCCTCGCAAGCTCCGCCTTGCTCATCATGTTCTCTATGCGGTAATGACGCAGGTTGTTGCGAAAAGCGCCCTCGCGGACGGCTACCTCCGATTGTTCGAAGCGAGCCTTTGCGACCTTGGGCATTCCCTCATCGCCGTCTACCGGCTTCGGTGGGGATGTTTCTGGAGATGTTTTTTGTGCCTCGACCTCGACCTCGGTTGAGGAAGGCTTTTTCGTTATGGTTTCTTCGCCGCCCTTGCCCGTCGGATCTTGCTTGCCGTTTTTCTTTTCCATATTTCCGTGCTCGGTTGCGTAAAACCTATATTTTCAGGGAACTACAACACAATAAAGTTTGCTAAATAGCTAACAAATGTCAAGTTAATTACATCTAAATCATGGTTAATTATGCATCATTCAAACTCATTACGAAAAGATAGTCGCCCATGCACATTCGGGATTGTCGCCTCAAGTTCGCACATGGTCAAATTTTTAGCCAATCTTTCATGAGAAGGTGTTTTCAGCGATATCCGGGGTCAAACATCCTTTGCAGCAGCGGTATTTCTGACACATGAAGTCAAAACTGACCCATATGCCCCGGTCGCTGATTTTTAATATTATCTATTATTATAACTAATTAAATCGATAGCCCAGCAGGATCATGTGTCGATATTAACCCGCCGAGGCTCTTTGTGGGCCGGTGCAGACCCCACATCTAGACCGCGGCTAACTACGGACGACGATGGACAAACTCGTTGACCAGTCTGTACCTTTGCAGCTTCGTGGACTGCGCCCACTGCGCTTCGCAAAGCAACAGCCGGGTTCAAGATCTGCTTCCGTCGATAAGCCCCATCTTCTTGAGCCTCCGGTAGAACGTCCTGCGCGGGATACCCAGTTTTCTCGCCGCTTTGGAACGGTTCCACTGACACTCCTCGAGCATCTCGACAATACGCATTTCCTCGTCGCTCCCGACGGGCTCCGACCGCTTCTCTCGCCGCGCCACAACAGCAACCTCGTCGTCGAATAAAAGTTCGGGGGTCAATACGCCGCTCCCGTCGGAGACGACGATGGCCCGCCTGATTACCTGCTCCAGCTCCCTGATGTTGCCCGGCCACGGGCGCTCCATCATCGCGTTCACCGCTTCGGGCGACAGATCGTGATGATCCCGATCCATGCGGTCGCATTCACGACTGACTATACGCCGGGCCAGGATCGGGATATCCTCTCTTCGCTTGCGAAGGGGGGGGATATCCACGCTGAGAACCTGAAGACGATAAAACAGGTCCTCTCGAAGAAGGCCCCGTTCCACCAGTATCTCCGGGTTCTCCCGGGTGGATGCGATCAACCTGAAGTCCGTCCTCAAGGATGCGGATCCGCCAATGGGCGTGAAACAACCCTCCTGTAGAACCCGGAGCAGATCCACCTGCATTCTCGCCGGCATCTCGCCGATGTCGTCGAGATACAAGGTGCCTCCGCTTGCCGTGATGAGCAGTCCGGGCCGTTCGCTGTCAGCCCCGGAGAAGGCGCCCTTGGTGTGTCCGAAAAGAGTTGCCTCCACGAGGTTCTCGGGCATGCCCCCGCAGGACACGGGCACGAACGGCCCCTCTCGTCGGTCACCCACATCGTGAAGAACCCTGGCCATGAGGTCCTTCCCGGTTCCACTCTCGCCCACGAATATCACCGGCACGTCGAGATTCTTCACCCGTTCGATCAGTTCGAATACCGCGCGCATGGCACTCGTGGAACCAATCACCCCGTGGTAATCGCCCGATCCTTCTATTCTCCGGCGCACCCGCTCGAGGCGCTCTTCCACCAGCTTGAGATCCGTGCTGCGGGATTTCAGATCCTTGTCCTTGCGCGCGACCATTCCCTCCAGAGCGCGAGTCGTTTCCTCCAAATCCACGCCGCGCGTCCTGGCCTCGTCGAGCAGCTTCGCCTGGGATATGGCGATGGCCACCTGGTCGGAGAACGCACCGAGGACGCGGAGATCCTTGCCGCTGAAGCGTCCGCGTCGCAGGCGGTTTTCAAGATAGAGCACTCCGAAATCCGATCCCCTGTACGTGATCGGAACGCACGCGACGGAACGAATCTTCAGCGCGTGAATCGATAGAAACTCATTGAAACGATCGTCGCCCTCCGCATCCACGGTGACCACCGCCTCGCCGTCCAGGTACACCGACTCGGCGATGGAGCGACTGAATTGCTCGTGGGGATCCCGGGCGTCCCCCCGACCCACCTCCCGCGCCGCGCGCACCTCGAGACCACCCTCCACCGGCATCAGGATGAATCCGCGTTCCGCGCCGGTCAGTTCTACCGCGGCGTCCAGAATCGCCTCCATGAGACGATCGAGATCTGTTTCCGTGGCTAGGCGCTTGTTGAACTCGAGCACCCGGTACAGCGCCACCGCCTCGGTATCGAGATCCTCACCGCCATGGCCCATGTACGTTCCTGCGGTTCGTGACAGGCCGGACGATGGTGCCGTCTTCGCAAGAAGGCGTCGCACTTCCACCCGCCGGACGTCCTGCCAGAAGGAGAGCCTGTGCGCGGACGGCAGCCCGGCGGCCAGCTCTTCGAGGATCCGCTCCGCCTGCATGAGGCGCTTGCGGGCGGGTACATCGGAGCTTCTCTCCAGCATCTCCGCAGCCACCGACAGGTGCGCCTGCCAGGCCAGATCCCGTCCGCCCTCCCGCTCCAGGCGAGCGAGGAGAGCATCGATCTCGCCGACACCTTCCTCGAACCTGCCCGTCGCCAGCTTGAGCGCACCGCTCGCAAGGGCGAACATCCCCTCGAACCGCCTCCCCCTGTCCTCCCGCTCTCTTCGCGCGGCTCGATCGATCAGATCCCTGGCCAACGCCACGTCGGAATCCGAGCGACGCCAGAGCCTCATCTGGGCAATCTCCAGCTCGATCTCGGAGCAGACTCCGTTCATTCCCATCCCGTCCATCCCGTCCCTGGCCTCCATCCATCGCTTTATTCCCTCGTCAACGCGGCCCTGCCAGGCGAGGAGATCCCCCTGGAACACCATGGCCCGCAACTCCAGCTCCCTAAGGCCCAGGATCGACGACTCCTCCCGGGCGCCCTCGAGAACCAGCGCCGCCCGCTCGAACCGCCCCACGGTGTTCAGCGCAGCGCCAAGCCCTATGCGAACCTCGATGCTCTGGGCCGGGTTCGCCACCACTCCGGCGAGACGGCTCGCCTCCTCATACTGTTGCAGCGCCTGGCTCAGCCTCTCGGTCCACCAGTAGAGATCGCCGAGGATCTGCTGCGCCCGCATCAATCTCCTCAAGTCCCCGATTTCCCTGTTCAATGACACTACGCGTTCGAGATCCTCGATGGCTCCGTCGAGATCTCCGGACTGCTGCCGCGCCCATCCGAGCCGGTCCACTGCCAACGCAAGGGTGCGCCTGTCCCCACTCTCGTTTGCCGCCGCGACAGCCTGTGTGCAGCGGGACAGAGCCTCGTCGTGCTTGCCCGCGAAGGTTGCGATCTTGCCCAGGACGCCCAGCAGGTCGGCCCGTACCCGGTGCCTCGGCGGTGTTTTCTCGAGCCCTTCTCGCGCCGCATCGATGGCCCCGGAAACGTCTCCCATGCGCAGTTTGACGTTGGCCAGATCACCCAGGATCTTTGCTGTATCCAGCGGCTTGCCCCCGATCTCGATAGCCCTGTTGAAACACTTGTCGGCCTCGAAAAGCTCGCTGCGAAAAAAATGAACGCGACCCAGGAGCGTAAGCGCGTCACGCCTGATCTCCGCGTTCTGTGCCTTTGCCGGCTGCTCCAGATGCTCCACCGCAGCACGGTAATTCCCACGGGCTGACAGGATCCTCCCGAGGGCCAGCCGTATGGAGAGGGACTCATCGCTACCGTCCATAACCGGCCTCATCGCTTCGAGCAGATCCGCCGCCGCCGCGAGTGCTCCCATTCTCTCCAGCCTCTTGGCCACCTCGAGACCGCGGTCACGCACGGCATCAATCTCCCCGCAGGCGGCAGCGTGCATCAGGCTGCGCACCTCGTCCGGCTCCTCCTCCATCGCGCGGCGGTGAAGCTCGCCGAGCCGTCCCGCGTGAATTCCACTGAGCACCTTGAGAGCAAGAGGTGCCGTCGCCACGTACCAACCGTCGTCGCCGCACCCCATCAGGCCGGCCATATCGAGGCGCGACGCCGTCATCGACAGGTCGGCCGTTTCCATCCCGGCAATACGCGCGAGGATCTCGTCACAGCCCGGGCGACCGAGCACAGCGCTCGCCTCCAGAACCGCCCGCTCGCCCTGGGCCAGGGCGGTCATCCTGTTCATCCAGTACGCTTCCAGGGGTTGGGGAGGACCGAGATCTTCCAGCCGCTCCAGGCCTTCTCCAGACGCTGCCAGATCCTCGATGACGGTGCTCACGAAAAGCGGATTCCCACCGGTATAGGCGAGCAACTTGTCCACCGCATGGTCCCGCGCCACGCCGAAATAGTCCTCGACGATCGATTTCACCTGCTCCCGGTGGAGCAACGGCAGCAGCACCGCAAATCCGCTCCCAAGATGCTTCTTCCAAGGAAACCCCGCCTCGGTGGTGACCATGAACACCAGCCGGTCGGCCCCGGTCTGAGCGATGATGCCCCTGAGCACCTCCAGGGTTTCCGGCGACGCCCGATCAATGTTAGAAATGACAACGAGGGCGGACGTATCGCGTGACACCCGCGCGAGCAATGAGCCCACCGCGACGGCCAGGCCTCCAAGATCCATGTCGCCGCCGTCGGGTTGGTCCATGATGTCGAGGAGCCTTGTCACCGCTGCAACCGCCTCCCCGTCATCGGACACCAGGTCCACCGCCTGTTCCATCAGCGCCGCCACCGGCGCGAGAAGACCTCCCTCACAGCGGGATTCCAGCACCGCGACACCGTTCAGTTGCGCCCGCCAGGTGATGACCCTTCCCACTGCGGCCTTTCCCGTCCCCAGTTCCCCTTCGACCACGTGCAGCGCAGGATGCTCCGATGGGTTTTCCAGCCGCCCGTCCATCGACGTCTGCAACCTGCGCACCTCCTGATCGCGACCGGCCGCGGCGGCCTGTATGGGAATCGCCGGTACTGTATCGTCGGAGATTTCTCGGGGACAAAGCGCCACGAGAGCAGCCTCCACTTCCTCGATGTCCGGAAAACGCCGGTCGGGATACCTCTTGATCATCCGGCTCACCACCGCCTTCAGGCCGCTCACCATCCGGGTCGAGCCTCCGCCTCGGGCCGGCACCCTCTTCGCGTCCGGCGAGGGCCGTGAATCCCCGAGATGTCCCGATATGATTTCCTTGAGGGTTCCGTCGAAGGGCGGCTCCCCGTCGATTATCTCGAAAAACGTTATGCCCAGCGAGTAGATGTCGGATCGCACGTCTGCGGCGCAGCCCTCGATCGTTTCGGGGGCCATGTACTGAACGGTTCCGGCCGCCTGCGCCCCGTCGTCTTTTCTCCCGGCCGCCCTGACAAACGAGAAATCAATCAGGTGGGCGACCCCATCAGCCCCCAGGATGATGTTCCCGGGCTTCAAGTCCCCGTGCAGCAATCCCCTCGCGTGGAGCGGTCGCAGCGCCCGGCAGACCTCCACCGCCACGGAGATAATCTCCTGTGCGCCCATGCCGGAGGTGGCCTCCACCAGGTCCGAGCCGTCGACGAAATCCCGCGTAAAAAACACACCGCCGTCCCCGGTGGTTCCGAAGTCGTAAACCCGCGCCAACCTTGGGTGCTTGAGGCCCGCGAGCACCTCGAACTCGTGCTTGAACAGATCGAGCCATTCCCGTTGCTCCGAAGGACGAAACACCTTGACGGCAACCTCGCGATCCCCGTGAAAACGATCCGACGCCAGGATCACATCCCCCTGAGCGCCCGTGCCCAGCGAACGGATCATCCGGTATCGGCGTCCCAGAACATTTGCCTTTACCTGTTCCATGATCGCCCCTTTTGACACAATTCGTGCCAGGATGGGCCATTATGGCACACTATTTCAGAATTAGCCACAGATCAGGGCGATGCAGGCCCCTTAAGAGCCTATCCCGGTAGGCCGGACCGAGCATGGCATTTGAGACACGAGCAGTGCAAGGCACGACGACAAGCCTTGCTGGTGGCAAGGCGCGGAGGAGAAACGCAGCAATGCGATGTGGAT